>Ga0334884_1003254_pt1 | contig 18728 bp, 18 predicted proteins | sample GraSluR1_MG_7_FD_207215 | JGI IMG/M metagenome (GOLD analysis project Ga0334884, IMG submission 207215) | Sludge microbial communities from methane-producing bioreactor in Wageningen University, Netherlands - Granular Sludge_12_05 R1 | ecosystem: Engineered > Bioreactor > Anaerobic >...
TATCTTTGGGAGTACTGTCACCAAATACCCCGATGGAGCTGGGGAAAAAGACAGCACATTGATAGGATTTCGCTAAATCAAGGACATTAATCAAACCCTGAAGATTGACTTCCCAGGCTAATTTGGGATTCTGTTCGGAAGTGGCAGAAAGTAAGGCTGGTAGGTGGTAAATGGTATCAATGTGGTATTTCTGGAGAAGGGCAACAAGTGCTTTAGTATCAAGACAATCTGCTGTTTCAAAAGGACCTGAGTCTGTTAATTTATCAGAGGATGGTTTTTTGACATGGCCTCCAGCAACTACATTGGCTGAACCGTATCTATCTCGCAAAGCCAATGTCAGCTCAGAACCAATCTGCCCAGTAGCACCAATCACCAGAATGTTTTTCATTTGGGTTCCTCCCTTTGATTTTTTTGAGAAGAAAAAATATCTTAAACTATTAAATTATTATACTGGATAACCGTCATAGAGATTAATCTTAATTGTTTCTATGAAGTGGATGGCATGCTCCTGCAGTATCTGTTGGCATCTTTCTCCATCTCTTGCCTCCAGGGCTTTAATCAGGCTTTCTATCTCCTGAGGAATTTGTAAAGAGTAACTTTCCGATTTTTCAGCCAGATACCATAGACGTCCCAATCTATTTCTGAGTTTCTCCAGACTATCTGCCAGTACTTCATTTCCGGTAGACTTGTTTAGTAAATCATGGAATTGAGCATCAAGTTGAATAATTTTCTTTCTGCTCTTTTCCTTTTTTATCTTTTCTGCCAGAATCATCATTTCAGCAATCTCTTCCTGTTTTGCCCTTTTTACGGCCAGTTTTCCCACCATTCCCAGTAAAAATAATCTCACTTCGAAAACATCCTTTAACTCCTGAAAACTTAAATCACTAACATAAGCACCATTATTGGGAATAATACTAATCAATTTTTCCTCTTCCAATCGAATTAGCGCTTCTCTAATAGGAATAGCGCTCACTCCGAATTCTTTAGAAAGATCTTTGATATTAAGCATCTGGCGGGGTTTATAGTCAAAGAAGACAATTCTTCTTTTCAACTCATTAAAGAGATCGCTTCCTTTCATTCTTTTGATATCCTTCATATATTGTAAATATATTGTTCATATTTTTATTATATATCTTTTTCAAATAAAAATCAATTAATATATAAGGGGACGGTTCTTTTGTGTTCTTAGAAGTTTTATGAATTATCCTAATGATACATCCAGGATCATCATGATGGTAAATCCAATCATTACTCCCATAGTCGCCAGATCGGAATTGCCCTTTTGCTGTGACTCAGGTATCAACTCCTCTACCACTACAAATATCATAGCTCCCGCAGCAAAGGCAAGGGCATAAGGAAGAATAGAGCGAGAAATTAAGACGGCTGAAACCCCAATCATACAGAAAATTGGTTCTACAATGCCAGAAAGTTGGCCGTACCAGAAGCTTTTTCGAGCAGACATACCTTCTCTTCTTAAAGGCATAGAGATAGCCATGCCTTCCGGAAAATTCTGTATTCCAATACCAGTTGCTAGCGCGATAGCACCACTAAGAGTAGAGGCTGGTAAGCCAGCAGCCACCGCTCCGAAAGCTACTCCTACTGCCAACCCCTCTGGGATGTTGTGCAAGGTTACAGCGAGAATAAGCAAAGTACTCCTCTGCCAGGTTGTAGAGACTCCTTCAGCTTCTTTCATTGATAAACCAAGATGTAGGTGTGGTAATACTGCATCAATCACCCGTAGAAAAATACCACCCAGAAGAAAACCAATGGCAGCTGGAACCCAACCGGGAAAAGGTCCTTCTTCACCCATAGCAATTGCCGGCGCCAGGAGAGACCAGTAGCTTGCCGCTATCATCACACCAGCAGCAAATCCTAACATAGCATCCAATAATTTTCTATTCACCTCCCTGGTTAAGAAGACTGCCCCAGCACCAAGTGCAGTCATACCCCAGGTAAATATTCCAGCCAGAAACGCCTGGGCAATCGGATGTAAAAGAGAGAATGCATTAAGCATATTAATATTTTTCCCCTATATTTTAATGTTTGATTTATTAGTGAAACCATAACAATAAAATACTAGCGCCCAACTCCACAGCCAATATCAAAAAAGGTATCTGGGCTAATTAAATTTTTTCTTTGGCTATTAATTGATAGGTTTCATTGATCCTGTTCACATTTTTAACAAACTCTTCCCACTCGTCCTTTTTAAATACGCAATTTGAAGCTACATCAACCGAATAAATTATAAGATCTACATCTTCGATATTACAAAATGCTTCCATACTTAGAAATTCGCCAATTTTGGTTCTTTCTAAAAGTATCTTACGCATCATAAGGCCTCCTTTAAAAAAAGATAGTAAGGGAGGTTTCCCTGAAATCCCTCTATCTATCTATTAGTATATTTAGTTATCATGTTTTGCGCCGTGCGTATTGCATGACATTTGCTAATACCATACTTTTATATGATAGATAATAAAATAGTAAATTATTCTTTATAATCTTTATAATAATTATAACAGATAATTTAGTGCATTGGTTTTCTGCTATTTTAAATCCAATTCCAACTGGATATCCAATTTCATAAGAAAAAATTGTGAATTTTATTTACCTATAAAAATCAGTTTCCTTCCCTTCTCCCTTTTCTAATTGAGCGATAAACATACCAGTAAAAATTGCTATTCCTCCTATTAATCCAAAAACACCGACAGTTTCTCCTAAAATCAGGTGAGAAAATAAGGCTCCAAAGACAGGTTCCGTAGAAAAAATAATGGCAATTTTAGTCGGACTGGAATAACGTTGGAAACGATTCTGTAAATAAAAAGCGAGAGCAGTAGCAAATAATCCGGTAACCATAATTGCCCATAGTACCGACTGATGGTATGAAAAATGGAGTGCTTCTCGTTCAAATAAAAAGGACATAAAAAAAGACATAAAACAAACGGTAACCAATTGTATGAAAACCAGCTGAATATAATCATATTTTTTGGTATAAATATCTACAGCAATAATATAGAGAGCAAATCCTACTGCCCCCAGGAAAACAAGTGAATCACCTGTATTGATATAATAAAGTGTCCCATTAGAATTCATTAACCAGAGACCGAGCATGGCTAGAATCACTCCAATTATGGAGTTAAGTTGGATTTTTTCCCTGCTCCAGAAAAAAGCAAAAATAGGAACCAGAACTACTGAAATTCCAGTAATAAAGGCAGTTTTAGTAGCAGTAGTAAATTGGGTTCCAACTGTCTGCCCAAAATAACCAATAAAAAGAAATAACCCTACCAGAAATCCCTTTTTAACAGTCTGCAGTCTAATTTTTCTTAATTGATTATAAAAAATTAAAAAAATTACTGAAAAAGCCAGAAAAAAGCGATAGGTCAAAAAGGTGAAGGGAGGGATTGTCAAAAGTATGTTTTTGATTAGAGGGAAGGTATAGCCCCAGATAATTACTACTCCCAATAGTGTTATTTCTGCTTTGAATCTACTATTTGTTCTATTCATGTTTTTTTCAACCTATTTCTTTCCTCTTATTTGTATAATTAATTTTAATATTTAATTTTATTATTTATTGCTGCAACCAACCATTTTTTAATCCACACTGCTCAAAGATAACCTTTGCCTTTTGATATTCTTTTCTGCTAATACCACAAGAGAGTTGGGGATAATTCATAGCTTTAAAGGTAGGAAAATATTGAGACATCAAGCTAATATAAATTTCTTGGGATATATTTTTAGCAATCCATGGTAATATCTGGTCAGTGCCAGCCAGATTATTTGGTAAGACCAAATGACGAATTATCAATCCGGAAACAGCAACTCCATTCTGGTCTACTTTTAAATTGCCCACCTGTCGATACATCTCACGCAAGGCGTCTTTAAGTACGGAAACGTAATTCTTTGCTCTGGAATACTTCCAGGCAATAAAGTTATCAGCATACTTAGCATCCGGAAGATAAATATCTATAATTCCCTCTAATAACTTTAAAGTAGTCAGGGATTCATAACCACTGCTATTATATACTATTGGTATAGAAAGACCTCTTTTTCTGGATTTCCCTATCGCTGCTATAATCTGTGGTACAAAATGAGTTGGTGTTACCAGATTAATATTATGACATCCCTTTTTTTGTAAATCAAGCATAATACTGGATAATTGGTATATAGAAATTGGATTACCATTACCCAGCTGACTAATGGGATAATTCTGACAAAATATACAACGTAGTGTACAATTAGTAAAAAAGATGGTCCCCGAACCATTAATTCTGGAAATAGGCGGTTCCTCCCCGAAATGAACATTATGGCTGGACACCATTACCTGTGCAGTTGAACGACACAATCCTTTCTCACCAGCAATACGGTTTACACCACAATGATGCGGACAAATTCGGCAGGATTGCAGAATCTGATAAGCATCTTTAATTCGTCTTCGAAATTGAACTTCACTAATATTAAGATAAGATGGGTATTTTCTCATTTTTGATTTTTAATAAATTATCTTTGTAATATCTATAGTATCACAATTTTTTATTGATTTTGATACTACAAATAATTTAATATTTCAGTTAAAGAATCTAATTGTATATACTGATTAGAAATTGGTTTTTCTTCTTCAAACTTCCAGGTACTGGCAGGAATCAGTATACAGTTTAATCCTAATTGCAGTCCGGGATTCAGGTCAGACCTGATACTGTTGCCAATAATCCAGGTTTCTTCTTTCCTTAAATTATGTTCTTGTAAAATCTGTAGATATTCATTGGCTGTTTTATAATTTAAGACATATATAGCCTTAAAATAGGTTTTTAAACCAGAACGCATAATTTTTTGATGCTGTATTTCTGGATCTCCAAGAGTTGCCAGGATTAAGGTATATCGATTTTTGAGATTATTTAATACTAAATCAACTCCTTCTACTAGTTCCGGAGTCTGCTGAAAAACATTCCAGCCAATACTAGCAATTTCTTTTTCTATTTGAGTATCAATGTTCTTACCGAACTTATGGCAAAAATAATGATAAGTCTTCACCAGACTTAAAGGATACCTTTCTTTGGCAAAACCCTGTTCGGCAATATGTCCTATATCAATTTCATCAAGTTTTTCCAAGGCTTCCTTGCTGGGAAATCTCAATCCGGACATTATCCTGGAAAATTCAGATCTGGCGCGGTTATAAATTTTGGAAGTCTTGATCAGGGTATCATCAAGATCAAAGATAATAGTATTAATCTTATTTTTCCTCCTCATTCTCATTTTGTTAAAGTGAATTTATTACAAAAGGATATTTTTTATTATAGCCTGATTTATAATTTCTGGTAAAATTTTTTTATTACTTGTAAAACAAATAAATATGATATAATTTTTATTGAAGACAAACTAGAGAAAAAGAAATATAAGGAAAAGAGGAGAAATATGGCAAAAAGTGATACACTTCTTAATAAGAAGAAAAATGGGAAAAAGGTAAAATCTATGTGGCGAGAACTTATTGAAACAGTGGTAAGTGCCGGCATAATCGCCTTTATTATCATAACCTTCATAGGACAGGTTACTGTGGTAAAAGGCGCTTCTATGGAAGATACTTTATTCAACCGGGAAAGACTAATTTGTAATAAGATTGTCTATAGAGTAGCCGAACCTAAACACGGTGATATAGTAATTTTTAAACCCCCTATTGACCAGAATCATAATTACATTAAAAGGGTTATTGCTGTAGAAGGAGATAAAGTAAAAATAGTTGAGGGAATTGTCTATCTTAATGGAGGGAGACTGGAAGAGGATTATATCACACATCATTCCTTGGAAACAATGCCGGAAATTACGGTTCCGGAAAATTCCTATTTCGTACTTGGTGATAACCGGATAAACAGCAGTGATAGTCGTTTCTGGGGCTTTGTCCCGCGAAAAAACATAATAGGTAGGGCCTCTGTAGTTTTTTGGCCTATTACCAAGGCTCGTATGCCCTGAATGAATTAAGGAATAGATAAGAAAAATAAAATATTTTAGAATACGTAAATAATTCTAAAGGAGGGTTTATGAAAAAAATTAATAAGTGGATTTATGTTTTTCTTTTATTCTTACTTGTTACACAATTTATCTTCTCTGTTACCTTAATAGCGTCGGAGAAAGATCTTATAGCAGAAGCGTTATACTATTTGGAACAACAGAATCATAAAATGGCTGCAGATATATTGGAAAAAACATTGACCTTGATATGGAACAAAGCGCCCCTGGAATTAAATAACCTTTGTTTTACCAAAGAAGAAGCAAGTGGATTTGGATTTTATCTTAGGAGGGATGATAATCATTTTAAACCGGGAGAAGACTTCTTTATCTACTCTGAACCAAAAAATTATACCATAAAGGAAATAGGTGAGGGACTCTACGAAATATATTTTAAAGAAGACCTTTATTTTTTGGATATGGAAGGAAACATTCTTGGAGGGCAAAAGGATTTTCTAGAATACCATATAATCTCTCATGCCCCCAATAAAGAATTATTTATTAACAATGTTATTACTCAGAATGAACCTTTTCCTCCTGGAGAATATCAATTCCTGCTGATAGTCAAAGATGTTGCCAGTCAAAAAACAGTAGAAGAAAAAATTAATTTTGTAATTGACTAAGATGAAGTTAAATTATAACAAGCTTCAGCCCAGGGAGCAAGTTTATTAGCTAAAACAAATAGTAGAATGATTACACAGCACTTAATATTCAGTTTATAATTATTATCATAATTAGAACAGAGGCTATGCCTTTAAAAAAGACAAAACCTCTGTTGCTTAAAAATCTATTGGTTTATTTCTCTGTGATATACTTCTTGGGCAGCAATAATCCCATGTTCAGGTAAGGCATACCCCTGGCTCTGCAAAATATTTTCCAGTGCAGTCAGAAAAAGCATAACATTATCCTTAGAACAAGAGTAACCCATAAGCCCTATACGCCATGCTTTTCCCTTAAATTTTCCCAGTCCTCCACCAATTTCAATTCCATATTCATTGAGTAGTGCTTTTCTTACTGTAATATCATCAATTCCCTCTGGAATATAGAGTGCATTTAACTCTGGTAAGCGATAGGCAGAAGGGGCTACCATCTTTAATCCCATCGCCTCCAAACCTGCTACCAGCGCCTCCGAATGCAAACTATGCCTGCGGAATCTTTGCTCTAATCCCTCTTCTAATACCAGGCGTAGAGCTTCTCGTAAGGCATAAATCATATTAATGGGAGCGGTATGATGGTAAAATCTTTCTTTGCCCCAGTAGCTCTGGAGCATCTGAATATCCAGATACCAGCTTTGGATGGGACTGGTTCTCTGAGTAATAAACTGAAGGGCATTTTCACTGAAAGAGACTGGTGCCAATCCTGGTGGGCAACTTAGACATTTTTGGGTACCGCTATATATAGCATCAACCTGCCACTTATCAGTTTCTACCGGTATACCGGCTAAAGAAGTTACTGCATCCACCACAAAGAGAGCACCTGCCTCTTTGGTTAATCGGGAGATTTCTTCCAGAGGCTGTCTTACCCCGGTTGAAGTTTCGGCATGAACGATTGCTAACAATTTAACCTTACCGCTGTCAGTCAGGGCTTTTTGAACTTGCTCTGGTTCTACAATATTACCCCATTCTGCCTGGATAATAACAGGTTCGGCGCCACATCGCTTGACAATATCAGCCATTCTCTCTCCAAATAAGCCGCTAATACAGATTACTGCTTTATCCCCTGGTTCCAGAAGGTTCACCAGACAAGCTTCCATGCCAGCACTGCCGGTTCCAGATAGAGCAATGGTCATTTCATTTCCAGTCTGAAATACCTCTTTAAGCATTACTCTGGTTTCATTCATAATCTCAAGGAAATCCGGATCCAGGTGACCTATCAAAGGTGTAGCCATTGCCTTTAATACACGGGGATGAACGTCACTGGGACCGGGCCCCATTAACACCCTTTTCCCGGGATTTAAATCAGTATAATTTTTCATTCGTAAATCCTCCTCCTGATTCATTTTAGGATATAGTATAATTATACCGGTATAAAGTATACCGTAGTGCGTTATAATTTAAAATATAGTATACCGTATAATTTTTTATGATATGCAGTATCTCTGGTAGAAAATTATTTATATTTTTTATTTATTTTAGGATCCTGAGGAATCATGAGCTTGGATAGGAACTGTCCTCAGGATAGTCAAAGGGAATCAAAAAATTGTTTCATAGTAGGATAAAAATCTTTTTCCTCTTCAATAACGGTAATACTTTTTTGTCGAGCAATATTTTTCTGTTCTTCCGTACAGTAACCCCAGCCAGCCAGAAAGACATTAACTCCTAAAATCTGTGTTTCTTCTAAATAACTTAACTGGTCATCGACAAAGTAGATATCCTCAAAATTGACCTTATACTGTGCTACAATAGCCTTCATATGATCGGATTTATTCTTACCGTAGTTCTTATCAAAAATATTCTTCAGGGGCATAGGAAATCCAAGATAATCCTGATGGAAAGCAGGGTGAATCGCCTTGCCTAAATTAGAGGTGGCAATAACAACCTTTATTCCCTCCTCTAATAATTGCTTAATTCCTGCCACCACCTCCTCATACACTGGAGATAGGGAAAACCATTTAGTAAAATCTTTCTTTTGCCATCTTTCTTTTTCCTGAAAGAATAATTCATGAAAGAAATGATAATCTAAGTCTATTTCATTGCGAATTTTGATAAATTCTTCCTGGCTTCTTACTTCTATTTGTGCTTCAATAATCTTAATCATAACTAAAAAATCACAGGACAGCTCCACATAAGCACGCAGTTGTCTGTATTTTTCCATTTCCCGATGGTATTTCTTTTTCATAAGTTCCCAATTCTCAAAAGTAAACAATTGGCCACCAAAACTTTTTTTCACTTCCGCTCCAAAATGACGGCAATAGGCATTATGACTGACAAACAATGATTTAAGAGCACTATCACTAATTACTCCGTCAAAATCAACTGCTAATATCTTCATAGAGACCCTCTGGAAAATGAAATTTGAGTATTATTTATATAATAATTACTTATAAGGAATTAAACAAAGAAATTTCAATACATACTCTCCTGTATTTTTGAAGCCATGTTGGACTCCGGAATTTACAAATACCACACTATCTTTTTTAATGGGGTAAGTCTTATCCTCTATCTTAACCTCTCCTTCCCCTTCCAGGATAAATACTTCATGCTCCCAATCGTGAGCATGATAAGGTGTATATCCCCCGGATTGAACCTCAAACAGCCTCATAGCAAAATTTCTGGCATCATCTTTATCAGAAATTAGCCATCTCACCTTAACATTTTTTGCCTCTCCAGCTTCTACCTCTTCCAAAGGCACCTCATGATAATCTATCACCTTCATCTAATTTTCCCCCTTACTGCTTTATAATTCTCGCTTATTAATATCTTTTTTCATATATTCCTTTATCGTGGAATAGAAATCTTCCTCAAACTCAATAATCGGGATGCCCTCCAGTACAGCCTTTTCCTTTTGTTGAAGAGTAGCATAACTCCAACCGGCTAAAAAAACATGTATACCAAGCCCGCGGGTTTGCTCCAGGTGTGCTAACTGATCATCAACAAAGTAAATTTTATCGTATTGTACTTTATAATATTTGTTAATATATTTCATCTGATTTGACTTGTCTTCACCCATACTTACATCAAGTATATCTTCCTCTTTTATGGGTATATTGTAGTAGCTGGGATGAAAAGCACTGGCAATATACTCCCGACGATTGGAGGTGGCAACCACTACCTTTACCCCTTCCTGAATAAAATGATTAATCCCTCGCACAACTTCCTGGTAAGCTGGTTCCAATTTAAGCCATCCTTCAAAACTTTTCTCTTGTAATCTTTTTCTCTCTTGATAAAATAGTTGGTGAAACTTCTGAAACTCAAATTGTACAGTATTCCGATAGTAATCAAAGTCCTGCTGATTTCGTAAATACCTTTTTTCTTCCAACAATTTTTGAATCAATCCATAGTCCGTTGCGCCTCTGATAAAAGGCCTTAAAGAACGGTAATATTGAATCTCCTGGTCATATTTTTTTTGGATTTTAGTCCAGTTTTGAAAGGTAAGCCTTTCTCCACTAAAGACTTTTTTATTAGAACTTCCCACCAACTCTAGATAGGCATTATGACTGACAAAAAGGGAATCTAGAACACTATCAACAATCACCCCATCATAATCAATAGCTAATACTGGCATGAAAACTTCCTTCTTAATTTATATCTGGAAATCAAGATAAGTAATCTTCTCTTAAGGGGTAAAAAACATCTAATGCCTGGGTACCCTCCTCCAGTGCATATACCTCATGTTCAACATCAGGTGGGATAATTGCTCCCTGCCCTGCTTTTAATATCTGACTCTTCTCTCCGGAAACCATTCTCACTGAACCTTTTAGAATATAAGTGATTTGTTCATGGGTATGGTGGTGGCCGGGTATCACAGGGTCATCAGGGCCAAAATCAAATAAGGTCATCATTACATGGTCATGTGCTACTGCTCTTAATTGCGAACTTTTTAATATTGGCTTTACTTTTAAATCATCCTTTCTAAAAAACTTTATTTCTTCCATTTTATTCCTCCTTAAATTTCTCATAATATTTTAACTTAGTTAGAACCAGGATATTACAGGAGAATCCTTCCCTTCGAGAACTCCTTAATCTAGTACATAGTATCTGGCATTTAGTAAACCGTATATCGTAACGTTTAAAGAGTATTGCATTATCGATGGTGTAAATGATTTATTAAGTTTTATTTATATTAATTTGATAATTCATAGCCACCAACAACACTTTGTTTGATGAATAAGAAATAATTTTAATGAATCTTACTCATCTTTTTACCTTTCTTTGTTAAGGAATAACCTAAAACCATTTCCACCGCTTCTTGTTGGAAGGAAAAAGCAAGGGGTGGCATTTCCTCCATATCAAAAAAGTTAACACTTTCAGCATCATCACCAGCCTGCAAATTACCTCCGGTAATACTTACCTCATAAGTTATAATTATAACATGCCCGTATAAATCACTTTCATGATTAAATATCTTAATAAATCTCTTTACTATCCCCTTCAAACCAGTTTCTTCTTGTAACTCCCTTAAAGAAGCTTGAATGGCTGATTCTCCATCATCAATGAACCCTCCGGGCAATGCCCAGAAACCCTTCTGGGGCTCTTCTTTTCTTTTCACTAACAATATTTGACCTCTTTCATTTCTAGCTATCGCAGCTACACTAGGAATGGGATTATCATAATAAATAGTATCACAATTCTGACAATACATCCGCTGTCTTCCCTGAATTATTGCACTCTTTAATTGATAACCACACTTGGTACAATATTTTATATCAACCTGTTTCATCCTATTCTCCTCTACCCTTTATTTTCTCCTTATACAATCGATAAGCTTTTTTTGTTAAATTTGCCCCATCTGGGCAAAGCTATAAAAACATTCCTCACCTATAATAATATGATCCAGAACCTTGACTCCCAGTATACTACAGGATTCACTTAATCTTCTGGTTAATTCCCTATCCTGTTGACTGGGTTGGGGATCTCCGCTGGGATGATTATGCAGAAAGATAACAGCGGCAGCTGATTCCTTGATAACCTCTTTCATTACCTCACGGGGGTGAACAGTAGTTTCGCTCAAACTACCCATAGAAATAAGTACATCGCGAATAATCTGATAGCGTACATCCAATAGAATAATGTGAAAAAGTTCTTTTTTCTTCTTCTTCATTTCCGCATAATAGTAATCCACTACGTCCTGAGCTTTTTGTATTTTCTTTCCAGGTAATATCTTTTCCTTTGATAATCTTATTCCCATTTCCAGAGCCGCTTTTATTTGAGCATATTTAGCCTTACCAATACCGTTGATCTGTTTCATCTCTGAGTAGGAAACACTCATTAAATTTCTTAAAGTTCCATATTTAGCTAATAAGCTTCTCGCTACCTCTACTGATGTTTCCCCGGAATATCCCTTGGCAATTATAATAGCCAGCAACTCGGCATCAGTCAGAAATTCAGGACCATGATACAATAATCTTTCCCTGGGTCTTTCATATTCTGGCCAGTCCTTAATAGTATAATTCTTTTTGCCTTTCTCCATATTCAATTGTCCTTTTTATTCACCCTGGTTATCTTTACTATTAGCACTCATCAATCTCTGTTTCCGCTTTATCCTTTCCAGCCGGAAATAGAGGGAGTTTTGCCACTGTTCCTTAATGCTCCAGGATATATTTTCCTTGGTCAGTCTCTGTAATGCCTCTTCAACTATTGCGCCTGCCTGCTGATAATCTTTCAGCTTATGCTCATAATATTTTGCTAATTCTTCATAGGGGTAAAGATTAAATTGGCCATTTAAGGAAATAATTTCACGCCAGGCTACTTCCGCCTTTTCCCATTCCCCCTGTCTTTTATAGGCAAAAGAACATAATTTTAAAGCATCCAGTGTCTCCTCATCTGATAAATTACCTTTTAATGCCTCTTCATAACATTTGCTACTGTACTGAAAATCCTTATATCCTTCATAAATCTTGCCAATACTGCATAAGTCCAGGGCGAATTTTCCCATGCTCAAGGGATCATCCAGTGTTTGACTAATCTTGGTTGTGAGCAGGACTAAAGAAATAATGTCCTGTAAGTTATGAGTAAAGATAGGTTTGAGGGAACGGCTATCTTTATCTTGAAGATAACGAAAATAGACATGAGGTATAAGATATCCAGGTATATCTTCCTCTCTATAGATTTTTAGTATCTTTTTCTCTATATTAGCTAAAGAACAATCCTGTAATCTTCTCTTCCATAATCTTCTGGTAGGAAATAATAAATCAAGGTGATAAGAAGTATTTAATTGTAATGGTAAGCGCGTCATAATATAACGAGTCTGCAGTAATGGAAAATCATAACTTTTTCCATTATAGGACACAAGTAATTTAAAATCCTGCGCAAATAGTTGATTAACAGCCCACAACAGTGCTTCTTCTTCATGATAGTCTGACATAAAATATTGTCTGATATAAAAGTTTTCTCCCTTGAAATAGCCCAGACCTAATAAAAAAATATAGGTCCCTGATCCTCCTGCTAATCCAGTCGTTTCGGTATCAAAAAATAGGATTTCTTCCAGTTTAATTTCCTCGTTTCCACTTTTAAATTGAGGAATCCAGAAATGCAAACCTGAGGGAAAATATTTTTGCATATCTAACAGGGAATAATCACCATAGGAGGAGGTTTCTAAGGGAAATGTTTTTTCCGTAAAAAAACAGGAACCATGCGGTGTATCTATGGCATTTCCAGGAATAACTTCAGAAATGGGAATTGTTTTCCTGGTTTGGGAATAGAAATCACTCTTTTTCTGATGGGCATTATTAATTTGCTGAACCCTTTTTTTTAAGCTCTCAATCTTCTCTAAACGATTTCTTAAATCCATAATTAGCGGATTGCCTCCTTCAGAATAAACAGGGCACTTTGTTTCCCCTGATTTCCTACCTGATTAATAGGGCCAACACAGGAGGGACATCCTTCATCGCAACCGCAATTTTCAATTAACTCCCTAGCAGCGACTAAGATTTTATCCCGCAGTTCAAAAATCTTCTCACTAAAGCCAACTCCTCCCGGATAATTATCATAGATGTAAAGAGTGGGTAAATCGGTAAAGGGGGAACGAATTTGAGCTACTGCCCTGATATCTTTCGGATCACACATAACAAATAAAGGTGCCACATTTACCATAACATTAGAGAGGGCTAATAAACCTCCAGCCAGGTCAAAGGTAAATCCTTTCGATATTTTACCTCCCACCAGGTTAGAGAATGTTTCTGATAAAATCAGCCAATAGGCAGTGGTATGCATATCTTCAGCTGGTAAATTAATTTTTCCATAACCTAAATTTTCATGGGTATAGAATTTTACTTTTTTATACATAGTGGAAATAGTGGTAATAGCTATCTCTCCATACTGATGTTTGATGTTTTCTTCCTCGTGTAAATCAAAGACATCCAGAATCTTGATATGACTTTCTACCTGCGCATCAGTATAATAATTTACCTCTACCTGTTTAGCATAGGCCTTGTTATCGTCATAATCAAGTTTGGTAATAGTATATTGTTCTCCCTCATGAATATAAATGGCACCTTCATAAATGGTGGTAGATGCGCTCTCACGGTCTACTTCCCCGATAACCTTATTTTCACCTTCTTCTATATCAATAATAGTGAAGTTCTCAGTGGAAGCACTGCGCAAACTAATCTCATCAGCAGGGTAAGCCTCACTCATCCAATGCCATTTATTCTGAGTAAAATGGATTATTCCTTTATCTTCTAAAAATTGTAATATATCTTCCAGCTCTTCTGAACCAAATTTTTCCTCTGGGACAAACGGCAGTTCAAAAGCAGCACACTTTATATGACTGATTAATATACTCAAATTATCAGGATCTATTACAGCACTTTCCGGAATCTCTTTAAAAAAGTAATCAGGCGAATTAATAATATACTGATCCAGAGGTACGCTGGAAGCAACTAGAATAGCTACAGAAGAATGGGTACGTCTGCCAGCTCGACCAGCTTGCTGCCAGGTACTGGTAATGGTACCCGGATAACCAGTGATAAAACAGGCATCCAGTTGACCAATATCCACTCCTAATTCCAAGGCATTGGTACTGATTACCCCTTTAATTAGTCCTTCTTTAAGTCCCTTTTCAATCTCTCTACGTAAATTGGGTAGATATCCTCCCCGATACCCCCTTACCAAATCGCGATCCTGGCCAATTTTATCTAAATAGTCTTTGAGATAACTGGTCAGAAGCTCAGTGGTCAGGCGGCTACGAGCAAAAACAATCGTTTGTATATCATGATTCAAAAACTTACTTACCAGGCTTGCTGTTTCTTTAATTAAACTTTTTCGGATACCAAGTTGCCTGTTTACCACCGGAGGATTATAGAATAGAAAATATTTTTCACCACTAGGGGCACCATTATTATTAATCAGAGTAAATTTTTTCTCAGTAATTTTTTCTGCCAATTCCAGAGGATTAGCAATAGTAGCAGAACAACAGATGAATTGAGGCTTGGAGCCATAGAATTCGCAAATTCGCCTTAACCTGCGTAGCACATTAGCCATATGACTACCAAATACACCTCTATAAATATGTATTTCATCCACCACAACATATCTTAAATTTTGAAACAATCTATACCACTTAGTATGATGGGGTAGTATACCAGTATGTAGCATGTCAGGATTGGTAACCACAATATTACCCTGATTACGAATAGCAGAGCGGGCAGAGACAGGTGTATCCCCATCATAAGTGAAAGTACTTATAGGCTTATTCAATGCCTCCACCATGCGGTAAAGTTCTCCCAGCTGATCCTGAGAAAGAGCTTTAGTAGGAAACAGATAAATTGCCCGGCTTTCTGGTTCTTTAATAATCTTATCCAGAACGGGTAGATTATAACAGAGTGTTTTTCCGGAAGCAGTGGGGGTAACTACAACGACATTCTTCCCCTCATTAATAGCCTGTAGAGCGCTGGCCTGATGTGAATAGAGTCTATTTATACCATCTTGTTTTAGTTGATCAATTAATCCTATATGCAGCCAAGCCGGAAAATCATTTAAACGAGCATCCTGAGCTGGTATATGTTCCAGGGCTGTTAAATAAGGACGGATAGTATAATCTTGCTCCAACTCCTGAATTATAGCTTTAACATCACATGCCATAGTAGTATTTCCTGCTATTGTGTAAAATCATGAATCTTCCTCCAACTCTAATTTTATAGTATATCATATTCGCACTATAATAAATTATGGTCTCTAATTTTCTGCTAAATATTTTCTCTATTTAAAGAAATAGGTTAATTTCAACTTTTTTAATAACTCCACATAGGGAATAGCCGTTAAGGAAATTAGAATGACCACCAGCCATTGAGAAAAGGTAAGAGCTGTAACCTGAAACACTGATTGTAAAAAAGGTACTAACATTACCATTAACTGCAATATACCGGAACCCAGTATAGCCAGCACTAAATAACGGTTACTAAAAATACCCAGCCTGAATATAGAAAATTTATCAGAGCGGGAATTCAATGATTGCCATAATTGAGTAAAACTGAGGGTACCAAAAGCCATTGTCTCTCCTACCACTAAAGAATACTGGCTATAACCATAGTAAAAGGCAATTAAAGTTATAATTCCAATAAATATTCCCTGAGAAAAGATATTAAATCCCATCTTGCCAGAAAAAATACCTTCCTTAGGATTCCTGGGAGGTTGTATCATCACATCCTTCTCTGCGGGATCCAATCCTAAAGCCAGAGCAGGAAGTCCATCTGTTACCAGATTCACCCAGAGAATTTGAATGGGGAGTAAAGGACGGGGTAAACCAATTAGAATAGCAACAAATATTGTTAAGATTTCTCCTAAATTACAGGATAATAAATACCGAATAAATTTCTGAATATTTTGATATATTTTTCTTCCTTCCTGTACTGCCGAGACAATAGAGGAAAAATTGTCATCAGTTAAAATCATGTCTGCCGCTTCTTTAGAAACATCGGTTCCGGTAATTCCCATAGCTACCCCAATATCAGATTCTTTTAGTGCTGGGGCATCATTGACGCCGTCTCCGGTCATGGCTACTACCTGATTGTTCTTTTGTAAAGCATGAACAATTCTCATTTTATGCCGAGGTGATACTCGAGCAAAAATGGTGGTTTTCATTACTACTTTCTCCAGTTCTTCCTGAGGCATTTTCTCTAATTCTGAACCGGTAATGATACGATCTCCAAGCTGATAAATCCCTATCTGATCTGCAATGGCCTGAGCAGTTAGTGAATAGTCTCCTGTTATCATAATCGGACGAATCCCTGCTTTGCGACATGTCTTTACCGCTTCTTTTGCCTCTTTCCTGGGTGGATCTATCATTGCTACTAATCCTAAAAAAGTTAACTCGCTTTCTGTTTTCTCAATATTTAATTTTTTATTCTCTTTTATATATTCTTTTTCCTGGGAATTTATTTCCCGATAAGCAACAGCCAGTACCCGAAGTGCCTCTGAAGCTAATTTTTTATTCTGTTCAGCGATTTTTCCTTTTAGGGATTGAGACCAAGCTTTTTCTTTACTATTACTTCTAAAACTGCTGCAACGTTCAATAATCTGATCAGGAGCGCCCTTGACAAATAGAATCTCATTCCCTTCTGGAGTTCGATGTACTGTTGACATTCTTTTTCGCTCCGAATCAAAGGGCAACTCTCTTAAGCGAGGATACTTATTTTCTAATCCCTCCTTTTGATACCCGGCCTTGGCTGCAACTACTACCAATGCCCCCTCGGTTGGATCTCCGATAATCTCCCACTGATTATTTTCTTCATTTTGTTTTAAGTAAGAATTGTTACAAAGCGTCGCTGCCTTTAGCAAAAGAGATATGGCCTGGTCATCACTTGGTTGAATGTATTGATTATTCTGACGGAATTGTCCAAAAGGTTGATAACCGACACCTTCCACCTCGATCTCTCGATCGACCAAAACCAGTTTTTGAACAGTCATCTGGTTTTGAGTCAATGTTCCAGTCTTATCCGAACAGATTACTGTAGTGGCACCTAAGGTCTCCACTGCTGGAAGACGCCTAATTATAGCATTTTTCTTAATCATCTGTTGTACACCTAATGCCAGTACAATAGTAACAACAGCCGGTAATCCCTCTGGAACTGCTGCCACTGCTAGAGAAATTCCAGTAAGAAACATATCAAAAAAGGGAATCCCCCGTAAACAACCCAGTAAAACGACAATCGCTATCACAAACAGGATAATGATTCCCAGGTTTTTCCCAACCTGATTTAATTTCTTTTGGAGAGGAGTTAATTCTTTTTTCTGTTCCTGAAGCATACTGGCAATCTGACCCATTTCAGTATCCATTCCGGTAGCAACAACTATTCCTCTACCACGACCAGCTATTACTGTAGTACCCATGTAAGCTATATTGAGACGATCACCCAGCGGAATTTCTTCCTTACTAACTATCTCCCGATTAGTTTTTTCAGCTGGTTCTGACTCCCCAGTCAAAATTGCCTCCTGAATACTTAAATCAGTTACCTCAACCAGACGTAGATCTGCTGGAATTCGATCACCAGATTCTAAAAGCACTAAATCTCCTGGAACTAATTGAGTAGATTTTATTTTTTTCTGTTTCCCATCTCTCATAACTAATGTTTCGGGAACTGTCATTTTTTTTAAGGCATCCAGAGATTTTTCCGCTCTATATTCTTGTAACACACTTAAGATGGCATTTAAAATAACAATGATGCCAATGACAATGGCATCAGTTACCTCCCCCAAGAGTACAGATATTACCGCAGAAGCCAATAAAATAATGATTAAGACATCTTTAAACTGGTCTATCAGCATATGCCAAACAGTTCTTTTTTTGCCTTCCTTTAATTGATTTGGTCCAATTTTTTCCAGACGCTGTTTAACCTCAGAAGAACTTAGTCCCACCTTTAAAGAAGTGTTTAACTCCTTCTCCGCTTCTAGTGCTGTCTTTAAATAATATTTATTAGTTTGATTCTCTTTCTCGTCACTTATTTTCAATGGATATTCCTCTAATTATTTATTTAACTTTCCTTAAAATGTTTTTTCAGATAAAAAATGCTCTTTTTTATTTCTCTCAGACTTTGATTAAACGTCTTCCCACTATCCGGCAGTTTAGATAAAAAATTG
>Ga0334884_1003256_pt1 | contig 18718 bp, 15 predicted proteins | sample GraSluR1_MG_7_FD_207215 | JGI IMG/M metagenome (GOLD analysis project Ga0334884, IMG submission 207215) | Sludge microbial communities from methane-producing bioreactor in Wageningen University, Netherlands - Granular Sludge_12_05 R1 | ecosystem: Engineered > Bioreactor > Anaerobic >...
CTCAAAGGTGAAGTAGAAGTTGTAAGAAATTTTCTCGAGACTTCATTGAAATGAGGTTTATTAGGAAAAAATTACTCTAAAAAATACATCTTCTTTTATTTAATTGAAGGCATGTTATGGAAAAGAACTATCCTCACAATTTATAAATTAACTCTGACAATTTTCAAAAAAAATAGATTATATCCTTTTACTCGACATGGAAACTTCAATGTCTTTAATAAAATCTTTTAATTTTTCCTTTTTATTCATATAAATACCTGCACATATAACATCAAAAATTGCTAACTGGGAAATTCTTGAAGCAAAACTCTCACTTGGTAAAGGAACTTTTCTGGTTGGGCTACAGAGACAGCAATCGGAAATTCCAGCAATAGGAGAATTTGGAAAGGATGTAATGCTTACGATTTTTGCACCTCGTTTTTTAGCTATCTTTAAACAATCATATATATCTTTAGTGCACCCAGAATATGAAACAGCAATAATAGAATCGTTATTACTAAGACTTAAAGAACGAGTAATTTGAAAATGTGGGTCAGTTGAGGCACAGCAATTCAAACCAAGTCGAGTTAATCTCTGTTCTAAGTCAAGGACCACAGGCGCAGAACTACCAACCCCAACCAATATGATACATTTGCTTTTTGTAATAATGTTTATTGCTCTTTCTATACTCTCGAGAGTTGTTATGTTCTTTATTTCTAAAAGAGTTTCAACATTCACTCCAAGGACAAAGTTTAACAAATCAGATAATGACATATTTTCGAAATCTTGAGGAAGGTCAACACCAGATAAAAAACCAGATGAATCCGAAGAAATATAACGAAGAATTTCAATTTTAATATCTTTATAACCTCTAAAATCCAGCTTTTTACAAAATCTATCTATTGTTGTTTTACTAGTATGTACCTTCTCTGCCAATACGCCTATTGGTAAATACGGAATACTAGCCATATTTTGAATTAAATAGTCAGCAACTCTTTTTTCCGCTGGATCTAATATCTCATAATTACTTTTGATTTTATATAGAATATTTTCCATAATAAATAAACAATAGAACCGCTATAAATAGTATTTTTATTTTCTAATAATTATTATAGCGGTTCTATTATAATATTTTCTATTACTTCCTTAAAATTTCTTATTTATCTCATAATATAGAAAAGAGAATATTTTTTTCTTTATCTTTTAAAGATATCTCCTTTAGCTTTAGCTTCATCCCATGCAGCTTGTATATCTTTAGCTAACTCCTCAGCAGTTTTTTGACCAGCTATTAATGCTTGTAACCCATTCTTAGTAACATAGTTTACATTTTCCGGTAATACAACATCTAAATTATAGCCATGACCTTGAGGGAGAGAAGCACCAATAATCGCTTCCTGCATCATTGGTGGGATTTTTTCAACTATCTTTGTTATATCAAACGTTGCAGGTGGAATAATGTATCCTTCGGTTACCCACCTTTCAGCAACACTTGGCGAGAAAAGGTAGTCAATAAAAGCAAAAGCTTCTTGAGGATAATCAGTATTTGCAGAAACTGCGAATGCTGAACCTATACCTGCTGCTGCCCTCAGAGGTAAACCTTCTGTTAAAGGTGGTAATAATAGAAAATCAATTATACTAGGATCATCCATTATTTCCATAATATCAGCAATTAACCATGTTCCAGTAATATGAGTAGCTGCCTTCCCAGAGTAGAAAAGCATATTTCCTTCATCATAATCTATTGCATTTACATCTGGCGGGAAATATCCCTTATCTTGTAAGTTTTTAAATACATTCCATGCTTCAACAAATTCGGGGCTATCCCATCGCCCATCTCCAAATAATACGTTTTCTATCATATCTTTTCCAGCTACGAGTTCATAAAAATAACTCTGGAGGTGACCACCTCTTCCTGGATCCCGGTTTGCAAAAGCAATAGGTAATATGTTAGCTACCTTTGATTTCTCACAAATTTCCAAATAATCATCATAGGCTTTTAAAGTTTTCAAATTAGGTTCAGCTTCATAAGGAACTACTAGATTATCTACTCCCAAATCTTTTAAAATATTGTTGTTATAATAAACACATGTATATTCAATTTCGTTTCCAACTCCATAGGTTTTACCATCATACGTACATCTTTCTTTTGTCCAGGAGAAAATTTTGTCGTTCCAGCCCATTTGTTCATATACATCTGTAAGGTCATATACTAGTCCAGCTTTAGCCAAAACACCCAAAAATCCCGGTCCAGAATCGTAATAGAATATATCAGGACCAGCATCAGCAGTAAGAGAAACCTTTAAAACTTTTCGGATGCTTTCGGTATCCATAACGCTTCTTTCAACTTGGATTTCAGGGTTCATTTCTTCAAATTCTGCAATTACTGAATCCATAAAGCGCGACTGGGCTTCAGGGAAGAATTGATCCCAAATAATAATGGTTTTTTTATCCTGAGCACAAACACTGAACCCCAATACCAATACCAATAAAATCGTAAGTAATAAACCGTATTTTTTCATTTTATCCTCCTTATAGTCTTATATATTTAATCTCTATTAACGCAATCTATTAAGCCATCGATATAACCACCTCACCTTTTTAAATATTTGGTACTTTTTATGAAAACTTCGGTAGTAAAATTTTCTTATCCAATAACTTGCTAATCAAAGATGCTTGGGCTGCTGTTTCTAATTCAACTATGCGATAATACGCCTCTTTTAAATTTCCCCCTATACTAATAACACCATGAAATTTTAATATTAATATTTCACAAAATTTAATTTCTAAAGAAGTTGAAACCTTCAAGTCTTCACTCCCAGCAGGTAGGGGAGGTATAATTTTATATCCATTCTTTAGAAAATACTCTTGCTCAAAAGTTGCGAAACTAATATCTTCTTCTAATGAAATAAGTGTTGTTGATACTAAAGGATGAAGGTGCACAATGGCTCTTATATCTTGGCGATTTTTATAAATTGCGAGATGCATGCCTGTCTCTTGAGATGGTTTATGCTCAGTTTTTTCCAAAGGCAAACCTTGGTCATCAATTAACAAAATATTCGATTCATCCAGCTCATCAAGAGCAGCGCCTGTTGCAGTTATTAGATATAAATTATCATCAATTTTCAACGATATATTTCCTCCGATCGTCTTAATCAAACCATCTGCAACGGCTTTTAAAGCAATCTTAGAAATTTCTTTTTTATATTCGTTATAGTTATTCATATTTGAGCCTTTCCTTCAAATTTAAAATTTTCCAAATATTGAGTAAAAATCTTATACATTAAATATTTATCTTGATATAATTTACTAATTTCAAAATTAGGTTTATAAAATTTATCAACTTTAACCAAGTCATTTACCATGTCTTTGAGTGTAGATTGTTTCAAACCAGACATTGCTACTATCGCTGCTCCAAAAACTGCTGCATCTTGAATTTTTGGTTTCGAAATATGTTTACAAGTAATATGTGATTTTAATTGTGACCAATAATTTGATTGCGACCCTCCTCCAAAAGCCCTTATTTCATTTATTTTTTCATCAAATTTATTTTCCAACCATTCAATGTTTTTCTTCACTTCAAAACAAGAAGATTCCAAAAAAGACTTAAAAATGTCTTTTATATCAACTGAAAGGTCAAGCATAAATAATCCGCCCTTGAGGTTGGGATTTGGTTTAGGGGTTCCTGAACCGGAAAAATAAGGAAAGAAAATTGGTCTTGTTGGATTATATTCGAGTTTATTTTCAAAAATCTTAAAAAATTCTGCAGTATTAGATAATCCATTTTTATTTTTTAATAAGCAAATGTTCTCTTTAAGCCAATTTAAAATAACAGCTCCATTTAATGATCCACCATTTATAAAATATGTATCATCTATAAAGCAATTATTCTGATATCCTGCTTCTAAATCATTTTCTTCAATTGGCTTATTTAAAATAAAACCTATACATTCGGTAGTCCCAATGCTATCGCTTACTATTCCTGGTTTAACAACTCCCCCACCAATTGCAGCAATAGATTGGTCAAATCCCCCGCTTATCACTATCACTTTTTCTTTAAAACCCAATTTTTCCGACCATTTTGGCATAATATAATCAATTGCTGTTCCAATAGGTTCTTCTTGAGCAAATAATGAAGGATTAATATTAAATGTGTCCAAAATTTCTTCAGACCATTGTTTCTTTTTAATATCAAAACACATAGTTCTCGATGCTAAAGAAAAATCAATAACCGGTTTACCAGTGAATAAATAAATCAAATAATCTTCCCAACATAAAAATTTCCAAGTTTTTTGGTAAATCTCTTGTTGATTATGCTTTAGCCATAATATTTTTGAAAGTGACTGCATTGGATGAAGAGGTTGACCGGTAATCGTATATAGTTTCCCCTTATTAAACTTTTCTTCAATATATGAGAATTCACTCAAACCTCTAAAATCCATTGGCATTAAGGTATTACACAGAGGTTTTCCATCCTCTCCGATTGGCGTAAATGCTTCACCTATAACTGAAAATGACAACGAACACACCGGGTCCTTTTTTACCTTTGCATTAACCTTATAAACACACGCTTCAAACGCAGTTAATACATCTTGAGGAATCAATTCAATGAAAAAATTTTTTCCATGTTTGAGTTGATATGACATCTTTTCTGAGGCTATAATTTCACCTTTTTCATCAATCGCTATCACTCTGCATCCCGACGTTCCCAAATCTACTCCCATGTAACTCATTTCAATAATCTCCTATCCCTTAACAGCTCCTGCTGTAATTCCTTCTATAAAAGTGCGTTGAAATATAAGATAAACAATAATTAAAGGCAATGAAACAACTGTAATTCCTGCTGCAATTTGGCTATAATTCAACGTATAACGTCCTCCCTTAAGAAACATTAATCCCAAAGGGATAGTACGTAAATTTTCACTTTGTATCAAAAGCAGAGCAAGAAGGAATTCATTCCACGACCAAATCGTTTGAAAAACCACGAGTGATAGTACTGCAGGTTTTGCTAAAGGTAAAAATATTGAATAGAAAGCCCGGAAATTTGAACATCCATCGATTTTAGCTGCATCATATATTTCATTTGGTAAATTCATGAAAAATGAACGCATCAAAAATATACCAAAAGGTAATCCTATACCTGTTTCAGCAAGAATTAAGCCGCTTAGTTTATTAATTAATCCATAATTTTGAAAATCATAAAATAGAGAAATAATAATGGCTTGAACTGGTATAGTAAAACCAAGAATAAACATATAGAATAAAATATCTCTACCGATAAATTTCATTTTTGAAAAGGCAAATCCGGCAATTGAAGATAAAAAAACCACCAAAATTACGTTTGGAATTGTTACTATTAAACTATTGGTAAAATAAATATTAAAATGACCTTTGTACCATACCTCTGAAATATTCTCGATATGTAATTTTTTTGGAAGGGAGAAAGGATTTTCTGAAATTTCCATATTGGTTTTAAAAGCCGACGACCATATCCAAATGAATGGAATAATCGATATTATTAAAAATAGAATGGCAACTGTATATTTTCCTACATTGATTAAAATTGAATTTCTATTCAATTTTTCACTTCTCCTCTCTTAATCGAAGAAAAATTAGTGTACTAATCGAAACAATTAGTGCTAAAATCGTTGCCATGCTACTTCCGTAGCCGACCAAACTATGCTCAAATGCTCTTGTATACATATAGGTTCCAACAACTTCGGTTGAATTAAATGGACCCCCTTTAGTCATCACATAAACAATATCAAACACCTTAAAGGAACCAATTAAAATATAGATAATTAATAAGTTAATTTGATTTCTTAAGCTTGGAATAGTTATATAACGAAAGGATTGAATTCTATTTGCTCCGTCAATGATAGCTGCTTCAAATAGGTTTTTATCTATATTTTGCAAACCAGCAAGAAAAATAGTCATGCAGAAACCAAAGAATGTCCAATTACCAGCTAATATTACTGAAGGTAAAGCCCAAACAGGGCTTCCTAACCACCCTCGGCTCAATGCTCCTAATCCAATCATTTTAAGAATTTTATTAGCAGCACCAAAAACGGGATTATAAATCCAACCCCAGATTATTCCTACAATAATTAAGCTTGGAATAACCGGCATAAAATAACTAGTCTGAAAAAGGAAACGAATTCTTTGATTTTTAATACTCCATAGCAGAACAGCGAGCAATAATCCAAGAATCATAGGTATAAAAATTGAAGCTACTATCCAAGCTAAGTTGTTTCGTAAAGCAGTTAAAAATATAGGATCAGAAAATAATTTCTGATAGTTTTTTAAAAAAACAAATATCTTTTCTGAAGCTCCATCCCATTCATAAAAACTCAAAACAATAGTATCTAATAATGGCTTTAGTACAACAATGACATAAATAACAAACGCAGGAAGAATAAAAAAATAAGCCTCGAAACTATTTTTTAAAGATGCTTTTTTATACATTTTTTCTTTTTCCTTTCGCATTATTAAAATCATAATGTTATTTTGTTACATTGTCAATAATTATTTGTAATTATATTACATCTTTCCTTCTTCTTTGCTTTATATAAATTCTACAAACTAAAACAAACTTCTTTAAAAACCTTAAATGTATTTACTTGAGAAAATCTCAGAGCATTAAAATGGGCTTTCTAATCAATTAAATTAACTCATAACGTTAAGCAAGAATTTAGAGATAAGCTTTTTTTATAATTACACAATTTATAATAAGAGTTTTGAGTAAATCAAAAAACCGATACTATTTTTTGGATTTTATTAGAAATTAAGGTACCTAAAAAAAGATTATTTCGAATAGCATAACAAAATGGCTGTGGTAGGCCAGGCTGAAAACAGCTAATCACAATCTTTGAAGTTTTGAAAAAAACTTAAAAGATTAATACCGTTTTACAGAAGTTTTTAGCCATCGGATATTTTCTTTCACAATGAGGGATTGGTTTTTTTACCTTCGTTTTCTTTGTCTCTATAGGCTTTTTTTATAATACAATACTGGTAGGCTGAAAATAAATTTTTTTCTTTTCAAATATATTCTATATATTAGGAGCAATTTTAATATTAAATATTTTTTTGACCTTTGTTTGACCAAAGCCGATTTGTGCAATATATATGATTGGAATAATAAAGGTGATTTTTTATACCAGTGTATAGTATATATAGGGTGGAAATATTGATTTACTCTCTCAGAAAAAACCTTAATAACACCTATCAATTTCTTCCTGCAAATCCTTCATTTTTAACTGGCTATTAGCCATAGATCGACTATATATGCCTCCTAATTTATCGCCGACGTGCAATATATATACCATAGGACAACTCAAAACCTTTGAGTAAAAAAGCTTACTCTTTTCTCCTTGTTTCATTAAAACCCAGACTTTTTCAAACTAACAATTCACATTTAAAAAACAATCTAAACCGCTTAATCAATTTATCTTCAATATCCTCTGACTTTTGCATTTGAAAATATCAATTATTTCTTTAGATCCTAAGTCAATTTTTTCTACATAAATTATGGAAAGGGGGTTGACATAATTAAAAATGAACACTCATTAAAGACTCATGGTCTCCTTTGCCAGACTAAAGTGGTTGCTACTAGGAACAAGAACCAAAACAAAAACTTACTAAGAAATTTCTAGGTAAAGAGGTTAAGAAAACTATTTCATAAGTGAGGTGTTGCTTGATGAATTTAAAATGTGGAATTACTCCAAAGCAGTTCAAAGACATTATTAAAAAGAACCTGCAGTTGAATAACCCAAAAACAATTATGGTATGGGGCGGACCAGGAATTGGAAAAACTGAAATTTGTTACCAATTAGGAGAAGAGGAAAAAACACCAATCGTTTCTATGATTCTCACCCTCTACGATCCAACCGAAGTCAAAGGATTAATGATTTATGACCCAGAACTAAAAATAGTTAGAACCGTTCCAATGATAGACCTTCCCAAAGAACGATTCATCTTCCTAATTGATGAAATTAATACTGCTCCACCAGCAGTTCGTGATGCCTGTTTGCGAATTATCCAAGAGAAAAAGATTGCTGATACCCAGCTCCCAGAGGATACCATGATTATCCTTGCTGGAAATCGTAACCAAGACAAAATAAATCCCAGTCGATTCACCGCTCCTTTCATCAATCGTTGTTGCCACCTGATGTTAGAACCAAGCTTTGATGATTGGAAAGAATGGGGATATGTATCAGGAAATATTCATCCCTCTATTTATGCTTACCTCCAAAGGTTCCCTGAACACTTCGTTACTCCACCTTCAATTGATCGGCCATTTTGCACTCCTCGTTCCTGGAAGAATGTGAGTGATGTGCATCAGTTTGATAATCCCTTCTTGGTCTATGGATTTGTGGGTGAGGATGTAGGAATAAACTTTTTCAATTTTATAAAACATTGCGCTGATATTGAGAAAGACCTAGAGAATATCTTCAAAGGAAAGAATATCTTTCCTGAACCCTCCCAGATAGAACGATCATGGATGTTAGCAACTATCCTTCCTGTTTCAGCGAAAAATGATGAGCAAATCCAACGCTTAATGGAATATTCAACTAAAGCTCCAGAATATTGGAACACCTTTGCAATCTGTATGATTAAGAACATGGTTCTCAAGTTTAATTTTCAAGAAATTACCAAGCTGGCTAAGAGCAAATATGCTCATGAATTCAGCCAACGATTCAAAGAACTTCAAATCTATAACTCAGGAGCGTGATATCAATGTCTATCTATCAAGAGATTCAAAAAATATTAATTAAGTTTATCTTGAATAAACCGGTGATTGGGTCAATCTGCTTACGCATGAAGTATGAAGAAGCAGTTATTCCACCCATTGGCGCTATAGCGAGACCAATTGGTGTGAATCCAGTGACCAATACCATTATCTATGACCCGGAACAATTTAAAGTGCTTGATATCTCTACTCAAGTTTTGGAATTCATGTTAGCCCATGAAGCCCTCCACCTATTGACAGGATCATTGATTCGAAGAGGTGACCGAGATCCATATTTGTGGAATATTGCCTGTGATTACGAGGTGAACTACCTACTCCATGATATAGGATTTAAAGTTCCAAAAAATGCTCTCTACTCTTCCTACTTTCATAATAAATACTATTATGCCGAAAAGATTTATGAGATACTCCTCAAACAAGCCAAAAAAAAGTTAAAAAGAAAACCATGCGAAGGTGACAACGATCAGAAAAATTTAAACAATTACTTTCCTTACCAGAAAAGAAAGCAACTTGATAACCACGTCTACCCTCAAACTCAAAGTGAAGTAATCAAAGCTAAGTTATCTACTCAAAATGCCCTCTCAACAGCAGCACAAATCGAACGAAGTATAAAAGAGATCGAAGGATGTGGAATTCTTCCCGCTTCCCTGAAAAGAATGATTGATAAGCTGATGACGCCCACAGTCACCTGGAAAAACTTCTTGAGTGATATATCCACAACCATCACCAAGAACAACTATAGTTATCGCCGCTGCCACCCTTACTACCGCCAACAAAACATCTACGTTCCAACCCTTCATGCTCCAGAAGCAAAAGTGATCCTGATTGTCGATACATCGGGAAGTATTGGCGAAAATGAGCTTCGACTTTTTATCTCTGAAGTTTTGGCCATCATTCAAGTGTTTAATGTTACCTTTTTAACCTGTGATGCAGAAATTTACAAAGAAGATATTGTGGAAAATGTTATGGGAATAGAAGAGATTCTGGAACATATCAAAGGAGGCGGAGGGACCGAGTTCAAACCTGCATTCCAATGGATAGAAGAGAATGTTTTGGATAATTACACAGTCATTCTCATGACTGACGGGCATAATATTGATAAAAGGATTGATGTTCCACTTTGCATCGAGCAAATAGTGGTCCTTACAACAGACAAAAAGCCATCTGGCTTAGAACCTGATATCCTCATCAAGGTAGAGCTTCATGAAGAACAAAGCTGGTAAATATTGCCTAATAAGTAATTTGAAAGATAAGTATTAGAAAACAAAACGTTTACGTTTCTAACCATAAATCTAAAATTAAAATTTGAATTTTAATCAGAAAGGAGCTGTATGTTTTAAATGATGAGAGAAGATAAGTTTGTTCAAGTCCATGTAAACGTTGAAAAAACTCCAGAACAAATTGTGTACCACCTTATCGTCCATCCCAGCTTGGAGCGACCAAAGGGATGTTTTTCCTCTACCAAAATCGGCGAAATTATTTTAGAGCGTCTTCCCGATCAACTCTATACTTTCACTCTGAAAACAGCAATGGAATGGGAACAAGACGCTAAACTAGCAGAAAAGAACTGCTTTTGTCTCACCCTCTTTGCGTCAAGCATCACCAATCTCCTGAACCAAATTGTCAGCGAGGAAATACCAGAACTCTCATTCTTGGCTGGAAAACTGAAGTATGGATCAATTGAAAATGTTATAGTTGATTGGTCTAAAACTAATCCAACCTATCATTTTGCTGGAATTATTTTCGATTATAAAGAAAAGCTGGGCATACCCGACCTTGAAAAAGCACGGTCTTTCTTATCCCTCACTGATACCACCTATTTGGTCAATAAACAAATTACTATCGTTCTGCTCATGCCGGTCAACGATTCTCGTTGTTTTACCGCTATCAGTAACAATCCCATTACATCCTTTCACCAAATCAACCAATACCTGTGGTGGAGTTTTCACTTTGATCACTATTTCTCAAAAAGTGATTTTGTGTCAACTAAACTGGATTCAGAACATGGTTACAACGTTATCGAAGATATACTCATTTATACTCGACCAATATTAAACATTGAAGATGTCCCAATTCCCCTATGGGATTTCATTAAGAAACACTACAATTTTCTCCCGCCTTTCTTCGATGAGGAAAGTTTTTCAACTGCTTTAATCCTTTCCAAGATAAAAAATATTTAGAAGCATTATTCCACTAACTAAACATTATATCTGGATCGGAAGTTACCCCTTTCTTATTTACTAAAAATTTGCTTCAGAAATGTATCTTTCTTTTCTGATTTCTTTTTTGTTCTCCTCTACTTTTAACAATTAATACAATTCAAGAATCAAGACCTGACCCCAGATATTTGACAATATATTTCTTCAAGATATCTCTCTTTATCCTCTTTACCGTTGCTTTTTATTCTCTCCGACCTAATTGGAAGAACTTTCGAGCAATCAGAATCAACCAAATTGCCGTAGGAATGAGAGAGATGAGGGAGATAAAAACACCTATTGACCCGGCGGTCGGTGGTACGAACATCAATAAACTCGCCAAGATTCCCATATAAGCGGTAGTCTTACTGAAGATTGGACTGCGTACCATGATAACCGAGACGATCAAAAGGGCAATAGCACTAAGGATATAGCTCACATTGAACGCTGTACCTACCCAGATCACAAGTATGGTCTGACCTGCGGCCAATAATACAGACCTCTCTGCATTGGTGGTTGCAATCGCATATTGGTTGCTCAGGGAAAGCATCTCGAAAGCTGCGGTTGATGCGAAGTAGGTCGTGATCCCGACTAGCTCGAAGGTCAAAGCAATTGCCATGAAAGATTGATTGAATCGTTTAAGGGCAACCCAGAGAGCGAGGAACACCAAACCCAATAAGGCATAATCGACAATTAGAAGTAAGTCCATGTCGAGCAACCCTACAAACTTATTGATCTGAAAAAGATTGAACCAGCCGATTACGGTGCTCGGTGGTGGCCAAAGGATGAAGACAACAATCTGGATCGACATGAGCACGAACACGGTCAGGGAAGCTATAGCAGCGATTTTATAAAGACTCTTCCAAACTGAGTTGTCAGTTTCAACATGAGTAATAGGATCTATCATTTTTTCTCCCCTCCAAAAATATTTATCTTATATAGATATTAATGAATAAAAAATACCTTTATCCTGAGCACTCACTTTTTGAGGGCATTAAAATCTTATCTGACACCGCAGACGTCATCCTGAGCGGTGCTTTCCCGCGTGAGGATCTCATCTTTTCATCTTTTTTTCAAATCAACAATTCTATAAAATAATTATACAATAACTTCTTGGGTGAAAGAGATTGTCACGTTGCACAATACTTTCCTAAAAATTTTGCACCCCCTCGTCCATTCTCCCCCTCAGTTTTTTTTCATCCTCATCTGATGCTGCTAAGTAGCATGAAGGTTTATCCTGAAAATATCGGAATAAGTGAAAAAGGATTAAAACGAAATGAGAAAGAATAAATTCAACAATTCCCCTCCTTGGAGGGGTGCCGCTTTACGGCGGGGAGGGTGTCTTTAATCGGTCATCCTTTGATTCCTTAAAAAATACTAAATGAGATTGCCACGTCGCCCAACCAAAAATCGGTTGGACTTCTTGCAATGACGGATCAGAAAAAAATTCAAATCCCCCTAACCCTCTTTACTAAAGGGGGAGATTGGTTCTTGAGTTTATATTTTCATCCTCATCTGGTGCCGCAGCGTGGCATGAGGGTCTATCCTGAAAAATTCCGGAGTGATTTTATAAGTAATATATTTATAACAACCAACTATAATTTCATTCTGGGCTTTCACCCTCATCTTAACCTTCTCCCATCAAGGAAGAAGAAATAAAAAATACACATTAATAGTAAACCATTATGAATGGTTAGGATATTTAGCTAATTCAAATAGACCATATTATTAACAGATAATTTATAGTTTCCAAATCGAGATTATTTCTCGACATTGTGGATACGAAGAACATCCTACGAAAAATCCATACTTCCCTCTTGAACCTCTCATTCTGGAACCACATCTTGAACAACGTAACTTAACCATTTGGATATATGAATTTAAAATTTCTACTGTAAAAGGCTGGGTAAAATTACATTCTGGATAACTCGAACAACCTAAAAAAGGATTCCCTCTACTATTTTTTATTAAACTAAGATTTTTATTACACTCTGGGCATTGAAAATTCTTTATAATAAACATTGCTAATCTTGAATTTTTATCAGAAACAGAATTTCTTGTAATTTTTACTTGCATTAAAGATAAAATGGTTTTTGCTGTTTTCTCTCCTTTAAATCTTATCAAAATATTAACTGAATCATTAGAATCTATTTTTGGAAAACCAAACCAGGTAATTTTTTTATCTATAATAATTAATGGTGTCCAAGAAAATGAGTCAGTTATTATATACTCTTCCCAGTTTAGTGGAAACCTGTTTGGATTTTCGGTCCGAATTTGTAAGTCGACATTTCTGCTTAAAGCTTCCGATATCGCTTCAATCCAGTTTTGAGATAAATATTGAAACGAATCAGGTATTGAACAGTAAATAGATTCTTGAGCCTCTTCAATTTCTTTGATTAGCTCATCGATGTTTGTTCCTAAAAAAACTTTAATAACCTCCTGATATTTTTTAGGCAAATTTAAATTTCTTATAAAATCCAATAACTGGTCATTTTCCATGTTTGCCAAAATATCTTTAGAATATTTAAATAAATGAAATAAGGTCATATTAGAATTAAGTCTTTGTGACCAATAATCTTGTTTGCTAATTAGAATGAATTTCCCTTTTGCTCTTGATACTGCAACATTTATAAGCCTTAATGCATTATCATTCTTTTTCCTGGTTAACAATATTCCAGGTCTTTTCAATCTATAACTATCCACTGTATCAAAAATAATAATATCTCTTTCTGATCCTTGAAATTGATGAACTGTTGAAGCGTAAATTGGTGAATTTCTTAAATCTTTTCCCATCAAATCTTGAAGGATCGAACGAAGCAATTTTGACTGAGTCGAATATGGAGTTATGATCCCAATTGAATCATTTTGATCTAATAGTCCACTTAATGCTAATAGAACAGAAAAAAATGCGCTAAAAATATTGTATCTTGAATAACTTCCATCTTGGTGGCAAATCGAGGGAAATGGAGTTAGGTCAATAGAAACAAATGAACGTTTTCGGAAGGGTTCTCTTTCAACAATTGGTTTTGTTTTTTGTATAATGTCCTCGCTATCATTTAATAAATCTTTATAGATATAACAGTTAATGAAAGTCGAAATTTTCGGATCCATTCGTCTTTGAACATCAAGTAAAACCATTAGAGGATGATAGGTTTCATTTTCAAGACAATGTTTTATTCCTGCCTGTTCAAATATATCCCGCATAAGCCAATTTTCAACTTTACTATCATCTTCTTTTTGGGCAATCGGTGGCAGTTGTAAGAAGTCGCCAAAGTAGGTTATATTCTTTCGGGCTAAACTGGCGGCGTAAAATGATTGAGGTATATATGCCATGCTCGCTTCATCCAATAAAACTGCATCAAAAAGAATATTGCTAATTGTCGTATCGATAGTTGCTTTAGATAAAGTAGTTGCTATGATTTTCGAATTATTAATTATTTCTCTTTCTTTCTCTTTTATTTCTTCATTTACATCATGTAACTCTTTATCTATCTTAGCTTTAGTATTTCTTACATTAATATCATTTTTAAGCTTTTCTATTATTTTTCTTAGTTCTTCAACCCGCCTTTTTAAATCAGGATTATTATTAAGAACTAATTTATAAGTAGTTAAATAAGAATGACTTCTTACTGAATTTATTCGAGGATAACCATATCGAACAATTTCTCCTGGTTGATATTCATTTTGATAAATACGATCTATTCTTTCAATAGCCGTATCAACAGCAACATTACTATGGGAAAGAATTAGGACTGTTTTTCCGTTTTTATAATGTGAAAAAGCAATTTTAGCTAATGTTTCAGTTTTCCCTGTCCCTGGTGGGCCCCATATAAAACTAACTGGATTATCCTGTGCAAATTGAATTGCTTTTTCCTGCCCTTTGTGTAGCAATTTTTGAGATGCTTGGTTAACTAATTTTTGACTTGCACAAACAGCTTGATAAGCAAGGCTCAATTTGCCAAAATTAGGTGTTTCAGATAAATTTATTAATTTCCTTTGTAACTCTAATAAAATTTCCCAAGGTTCACAGTATAAGTAATATAGTTCTTCTGCTTCAATTAATTCTGTTTTCAATAGAAGCACTAATTCATAACCTGAGCAAGCTAAGATTTCTCCATAAAATTTTTTAAATTTTTCAATTCTAATCGGTAAACCATCTGGCAAAAACAGCTCAACCTCGGATTCGAAAATATATATCCAGCCACCATCATCTTTGCCAAGACATTGCATATTAAACAAACGATAAGGTTTCCCACCCTGCTCTTTTTCATAATTCGCTTCAATACTTAATGCTTCGCAAAAAAGCTGAATTAGATCATTAATTTTCTCCCGCACTGCATTTCACCTTTCAATATAAGATGAAAACAATTCAACTATTCACCCTCATCTTGGTCTTCCTCCGTTAATGAAAAAAGAGAAAAGAGCCAAAGGTAAAGAGTTAGATTCAAAAAGGGTTTGGTTCGTTTTCTTCAATTATTTGTTCTCCATCCCATAAAAGATAACTGTCATAATTGCTAAATTCTGTTAAGCCTTGATTATCAATTTTTAAATACTCATTCCTCCCGAGAACTCCATTTACATACTTGACATCTTTCCCAGCTTTTATTTTCATCCTTCCACTTTTCTCTACTTCTTGCTCTATATAAGTAAATCCTTTATCCCCATGTGAGTAAGGATTATTCAAATTAGCAATATCTGTATACACATAAAAATCTCCTAATTTTGTTCCACATCTTTTACAGGTTGAATTACTTTCATTCACTTCGTTCTTGTTTAACGTTCTGCCACGATTTGGACATGGTTTAAGATCAGACAAGGAGTATAATTTTCGGTTCGTCCTCTTATTAGTAAACAAAATTAATAAAAATTCAATATTATTTTTGGGTGTTTTTTCGCTACTGAGTAAATAAATCATCCCTCCATAAATCTTTTTAAAACCTAACCTGCACCGATACTCCAAACCATAAAACAAAGGGAATAAATAGTGTTCTCTATCTCTCTCATTTGGTATGCCATTTTTGAAGATTGCATTTCGCATATTCACTTTGAAGAAAAAATTATCGAAGAATTCAATGGTTAGGTTTTGATGAAGAGAAAAACAATTATTTGGCAAGCTACTTAGACTATTTTTAAGTTCCATTAGGACTTTATGTATTTTTATTTCATCTAAAATTTTTACATGATCAACCTTGAGATCAAAATATGATGGGAGAGATGCAATTTTGCACTGAGGAATCTTAGTGTTCACCGAGGATAGGAAAATACTATTTTGAACTGGGATATTGATGATGCGACACAATTGTTGTCTATCAATTGAAATTGACTCGATAGCGACCGAACTTTCTAACCGCATTAACTCTCCATCAATTTTTTTAGTCACTCCCCCTTGGATTGGCAAATGACGGTATTGTTTCAAAATTTTCTCTTTTTCGTAAACTGGTAACCGATAATAAATCAAAGCATAAATTTTGGGTCGGGGGAGAGGATCAACTTTTCTCCGTAACCAATCGAAAATGTTGCTTATGAATGACATTTTTAACCGCCTTGTTTGAATAAAATGTTAAGGTTCTTTATAAAAATCTCATTTATTATCTCTTCAAGAAAGCTCCTCTATTTGCCTTGTGCAACAGTCTCCAAAGCTTTTTCGATTCTTTGAAAAGGCTCAAACAAATTGAAATTGGATGATAAAGAAGTTAAGGCTTCTTTTACCATGGCCAAGTCAGTTTCAAAGGAAGGAAAGGTTGTGTACTGCAATGGAAGCTGCCCGTTTTGGTTTTTTTGTTGTTTTTCCCATGCAATGACATCGGCGGCGGCAATAGAGTGGGCATTGTCATTACTGAAAGATTTTATAAATATGACTGGAAATCGGGAGTTTTTGCGTACATTTAAAAGGATTTCATTATTCACTAAGACAAAGTTTGGTCGCGTTTCAATAGCTTGGATAAGCGGAACTCCACATAGACTGACCCCAATATTGGTTAATAATGTTTTTCCGTAGAGTGTTTTCTGTAATTCGGTTGGCTTGACTTTCTCGGTATAACGAAATTCTAATGGGATTCCCTGGTCATCAGTTACTAAAATCGCTCCGACATAGTCCTCATCGTTATTTGAGAACAGTCCTAAAAAGCCAACACAATCGACAGTAATCTTTGATGCTTTCTCTTGCATTCCTTATTCCTCCTTGATTTATTTTTTTATAATTTTTCTAGTTGATTAAGAAAAGTTTCTCGAATTGACAATGATCAGCTTTATAAAAGCAAAAACTGAAAGGATAGGCACCCTCCCCGCCGCAAGCGGCACCCCTCCACGGAGGGGAATTTATCTTTATTCCCCCATTGAGGGGGGATTTAAGGGGGGTGTGCCTTTAAATTTCTTTCAATCAGTTTGAAATCAACCTTTTAAGATCAATGAAAAATATTTATAACGTTCCTTATCCTTTAAATGACAGTTATTTTTCCTAAATAATTTCTATAATTGCCATTTTAGAAACTGAGAAAGGCAGCCTCTCCGCCGCAAGCGGCACCCCTCCACGGAGGGGAATTGTTGAATTTATTCCCCCATTGAGGGGGGATTCAAGGGGGTGTGCCTTTTATGTTTTTTGATTGGATTTATCAATCCATTTTTCAATGACCAATAGCACACCATTTAGATTCTTTCTAATGTCTTCATCACGAAAATGAACACAATGAAAACCGAATGACCGAAGAAAATGATCTCGGTCTTTATCGTATTGGTCTTTCTCCTGGTGGGAATATCCATCAATCTCAATGATTAAAGACAGTTCTTCGCAGAAGAAATCGACGATGTAGGGTCCGATTGGTTTTTGTCGAAAAAATTTATATCCTCTTAACCTGCGATTCCGAAGTTGGTTCCAAAGCAAGACTTCGGATAAAATTCCTTGCTTGCGCAGTGTTCTTGCTCTTGATACTAACTTCGGATCATACGGAATTCTTCGTCTTGACAATGGACTCATTGGAAATACCCCTACAATCAATTTATTTGAGAAACTGATAAAGACACCCTCCCCGCCGCAAGCGGCAGCCCTCCGAGGAGGGGAATTGTTGAATTTATTCCCCCATTGAGGGGGGATTCAAGGGGGGTGTGCCTTTAATTGTTTTCTTACTGAGACTTTTCATTTAGTCTATTGAAAAGTATCCGGATTTTGCTCGATGTGCAAAGCCTTAAGAAACTGAGAAAGGCACCCTCCCCGCCGCAAGCGGCACCCCTCCACGGAGGGGAATTGTTTGGTCTTCCCCATTGATGGAGGACTTAGTGTTGTTCCTAAAATACCTCGATAGCGAAAGTTTCTCGTGTTACTGAAAGGCACCCTCCCCGCCGCAAAACGGCAACCCTCCGAAGAGGGGAATTTTAAGACGTAAGGGAAGTAATTTCATTGCTTCAATCGCTCCCAGGCTTCCAGCACCAATCGGCGAGTGCGATATTCACCATATTGGCGGATTTCTTTTTCTTTCAACACCCGGAAGGTCTCACCAGGAAATTCAGGACCATAGACATCCTGGGGATCAAGAATATATCGAAGCTCTTTTTCGGTAAGTCCATATAATTTGGCATAATAGGCATCCAGCTCGGCACGAAGGATTGCCCGTCGCTCCTCGCTCCATTTGAATGGCGGAAGGGGAATCCCGTTTTCCTCAATTTCAGCCCATTCCGGTGGCTCCCATTCATGCCCTCCGGTTATTCGTTTATTTTCCTCACACTGCTCTCGTAGAACTCCTCGTAAATTTTCATCAGCATCTCGCCAAACATCATCAGCAAAAGCCTTGATATCCCAGGCGGT
>Ga0334884_1003269_pt1 | contig 18629 bp, 8 predicted proteins | sample GraSluR1_MG_7_FD_207215 | JGI IMG/M metagenome (GOLD analysis project Ga0334884, IMG submission 207215) | Sludge microbial communities from methane-producing bioreactor in Wageningen University, Netherlands - Granular Sludge_12_05 R1 | ecosystem: Engineered > Bioreactor > Anaerobic > Unclassified...
GTGTGGATTCGCGTGGATAATGTCGCGAACCTGGATTGGATCTATCTGGAACTGTATCCGGATTCGGGGGTGGGTGGCAGCTACTACAAATACTACCCGTTCAAGGATGATGCTGCGCAGTACGACAAGCATGCCCTCCAGGATGGTCAGTGGCATCTGTGCTGGATTCCGGCGACGGTGGACACGAACGTGTGGGCGAAGACCGGCACGCCTCCGGACTATGGCACAGCCACGTCGAGCCCTCTCCCCGTACAGAAGATGCGTGTCAGCGTCGGGGCGAACGCCAACGGCAACGTCAACGCATGGATCGGAGGCTTTCTGGCCCTGGAGCCGCCGAAGGCAGGCCTGGTCATCGGTTTTGACGGGCCATACCGTTCCGCCTTTGATTACGGCTGTCGCCGGATGCTGGAGCGCGGGTACATCGGCGTGGCCCATGCTCGTGCCGCCACGATGCAGGACGAGTCGCATATCACCATCTCGGAGTGGCAGGAGCTGTACGCCGCCGGCTGGGATTGCGGACCACACCCGTCGGACGGCACGGCGTTCAACGACACGACACCGGCCGCCACGGTGGCCGCCTGCATTGCGAGAGAGGTCGCGGCCTTCCAGCGGATTCTGGGGCCGCGTGGAGCCCAGGCGATCTCATGGCTCGCCAACAATGGCGAGAGTGCGGCTTGTCCGGAGACGGGTGACAAGGCAGGGGATATTGCCAAGAAGATGTGCCTGGCCGCCAGGGCCAAGTCGGTGTTCGGCCAGACGGCCAATAGGGCCGGGGCCGGGCTCAACGTGTTCTGGGATGGAAAATACTCGCCGTGGATTCCGGTCAATTGGTGGTGCCTGCCGTTCCGCAGCGGGTCCCACAGCTCCCAGGGGTGGGATTTCGCAAGCAACATGAAGGGGTTCCTGGACGCCACGATCAACATGCGGCAGGTCGCCAACATCTATATCCATCGCATCAAGCCCAACACGGACACGCCGGACGATCTCAACGTGAGTGAGGGTTGGTTCGATGCCCTGATGGACTACGTGGCCGAGCACCTTGCGGCGGGGGACCTCGAGTTGCTCACGTACAGTACCTGGCAATCCAAGGTCTGCGGCCGGATGGGTAGCTATGGATGCACGTTGGACGGGGTGCCCACGTACATCGCCGGTGGCTCGACGCGGCGGTGGCCGGGGTCGCCCGATTAAGGAGTTGACGATGGATGTGTATCTCCGAGCCAGAGTCAATGACCTCACGGACGCGGCGGCCGAGCGGTTGGTTGCTTCGGGCGTGCGGCTGAGCGTCAATGCGCTCTGGGCCAGCGAGAAGCACGTGGCTCAGGTGGCGGCGCACAGCCCGGTCTGCGGGGTGGAGCTATATCCGGTGCGGGCATGGCTCAAGGCGACGGGCCGGGGCGACCGTGACTATCCCGACCCGGCCACGTTGAGCCCGGCGGACATCCGTGGCATCATCGAGCGGGGGGTGGTTGCGGCGCGCGATCTGCTTGCCACGGCGGGACTGGATCCGCGGCTGATCTACGTGATGACGGAGCCCGGCTGGCGGCCGAACGCCGAGGGCGGTCCTTTGGCGGCGGTGGTCGATCTGTATGCTCGGATCGAGACGGCGATTGCGTGTGCCTGGCCAGCCGCGATGCAGGCGTGGTACATCACGGGATGGCATCATACCCGCCCCGACCAGCGTCACCCGGAATGGCCCGCGACGCTCGCGCCCGCGTTCGCGGTCGAGTCGGGCACGCTCTACCGACTGCCGGAGGTGTGGCGGACAATCTCGCAGGCGCGCCGCCCCGTGCGGCTGGCCTGGGTTGGATTGCACTGCTGGTACGACGCGGCGGGCAAGTGGCACGCGGGCAAATCGGAACAGCTTGAAGCGCAGACGTATGAGGGGATAGGGGCCCTGCTGGGGATGATGCGAGAGCCTCCCGAGGCGGCATTCCTGTATTCCGAGGATGCACCGTTAGACAGAATCGTCGAAGATGCGGTAGCGTTGATGCGAGGCCAAGTTTCGCCTATTGCAGCGAAAGGCGACTGATGCGGAAGATACGGCTGTACTTTCCGATGAAGGGCAAGGACACGAACTACGCGGCGTCGAGCCAGCCGCCATTCACCAGCCCTCGTCTGCGCAATGTGCGGCCGTATGATGTCCTGGAGCGGCGGGCCCGCGGGGGTCAGCGCCCGGGCCTGCGTCGGATGTATGAGCAGATCCTCGGCGTCTATGCCGACCTCAGCGAGTACACGAGCCTCCAGGCCTTCTGGCGGATGGAGGAGCTGGACCCGACAGGGGGATCGGCGACGGTCAAGGACAGCGCCAACAGCCACGACGCGACGCCCAACGAGAAGCTTGCCAGCGTCGAAGGGCCGGTGGGCCGGGCGATCCGGTTCGACGGGGACAGCCAGTTCCTGGACTGCGGGGCCAGTAACGACTTCTCTCTGGCGACGGCCTTCACGATCAACGCCTGGATGCGACCGAACACGATGGATATGGAGGCGATCCTGTCGTGGTATGACTCGGCCACGTCTGATTACGTCCTATTGGCCCAGGGCGTCTATGCCCCCCCGCCCGGCGGCACGGAGCCGTTCACGGTGACGTTCGACATCAACGGGACCACCGCCGTGCGGCAGGTCTATCTGCCCAGGACGGACTTTCGGATGGTGACGGCCAGCTACGATGGCACCGACATGCGTGTGTACCTCAACGGCTCCCTCGTGGGCGATCCGCACGCCTATGCCGGGGGATTCAGCACGAGCGCCGACAAAATCCTGATCGGCAAGTTCATCTCGGGGACGGAGCTGTGGCTGGCGGCGGACCTGTGTAACGTGATGCTGTTCAACGAGGCCTTGACCGCCGAACAGGTGGCGGACCTCTACGCGAATATCGGCTCGCCCATCGTGGCGATGGGCCAGATCACGACGGTGAAGCAGTAATGGCCGGTCCAACATGGAGCTCAAACTGGACGCTTCCCACGGGCTGGATTGCCGAAGGCAGCCAGCAGACGGAATGGTCTGTCACCGTCAGCAGCATGGTGGGCAACGACTACATCAGCTTCTGGGCGGACTATCGGCTCAACGGCGGGGCCTGGACCAGCACGGGGCAGACGCATACGTTTAACGCCGCGGGCACCTGGAACGGGAGCCACACGCTCAACGGCCTGGCCGCCGGGGACGTTGTTGAGTATCGACTCAAGTGGGCCTACTGGGACCAGGGGCGACGATTCCCCAGCTCGGACTATTACTACGGGGCCACGAAAACCTACACTGTCACGCCCCTGCCCACGGCGCCGACCACGAACACCACGGCATCCGGGTACCACGATCAGACCCCGACGGTGTCCTGGAGTGGGGCAACCAATGCCCAGACCTACGATATAAGCTATGATACCGGCGGGGGTACGCCCAACGACACGCCGGACCAGACCGGGCTGACCTCGGCCCAGTACACCTTTTTGACCGTCGCGAAGGGGGCCATCATCAACTGGAAGGTGCGGGCGGTCAATCTCAATGGTACGAGCGACTGGTCGTCGGTGTTCACCACACTGGTCGCCGATGATCCCGTAGAACCGACGATCGACGAGACGGGTACCTATGTCGATGACGGCGAGACGGAGACCGAACTGCGGCCCACGCTGGCCTGGACCGAGAACGGCTCCGGGGCCAGTGAGGCCACGGCCTACGATGTGTACCTGGATAACCAGGACGCGACGACCAGGGTCTCGGAGAATCAGACCGCCAAGACGTACACGCCGCCCAACGACCTCCAGGTGGGCTTCACCTACTACTGGAAGGTCGTCGCCAAGAATGCAGTCGGCGACGCGATCTCGGCCGTCTACAGCTTTACCACGGCGGGCGTGCCGGCGGCGACCCCCTCGGCCAAGACGTACAAGCGGCGGCTCTGGGCGATTGCCGGCAATCGGTTCTACTACGAGAACGACGACAGCCCGAACCCGAAGATGGTCCTGCTGGAAGGCCTGGCTTTGGACACCACCAAGCGGGTCCAGGCGTTCGAGGCCTTCCGAAAGGTGTTCATCGCCAACGACGACAAGAAGGTCGTCGTGGACTTTTCCAACATCAAGCTGACGCTGCAATTTACGCCCCAGGCGGGCCACGAGCCAGCCCGGGGCGACACGATCTCGACGGCCGGTGGCGCGGCCATGCTCGTGGACTACTGGGATGGGGACAAGACGGTCTACGGCTTCCAGACCACGACCACGGACTTCGCCGACGATACGGTTCTCCTGCTCAATGGAGCGGCTTGGAAGTATAACGGGGCCGATGACGAGAAGACCGCCGTGTCCAATTGCCAGCTCGATCCCACGGTGCCCCATTACTACGACTGGAAGGAGTTTGGCGGCACCGAGACCAACATGCCGACGTATGCCACCGTGGCGGCGCTGTACCGCGGGCGGGCGAGCCTGGCCGGCAATTCGGCCGACCCGAACGTGTTCTACCTCGGCCGCAACGGCAACCCGCACGACTTCGAGTACGCGGCCGACGACTATCAGTCGCCCATCGCCGGCAACGGCGTCCAGTACGGGAAGATCGGCGACACGATCACGGCCCTGGCGGGGTATCTCGACGACTACCTGTTCGTGGGATGCAGCCAATCCCTGTGGATCATCCGGGGCGACCCGGCCGCCGGCGGCGTCATTGACCAGCTCAGCCGCGAGGCCAACTGCTTTGGACCGTCAAGCTGGGCGGTGGACGACCGGGGCGACCTGTGGGTGCTGGGCACCAACGCCATCCACCAAATCAGCCAGGCCGGCCGGCTGGTGGACAACAAGACCCGGGACCGGATTCCGACCCTCGTTGAGGATCTGAAGCTGTCGGCCGACGTGCATCAGGCGAGCGTGGGGATCGACCGCCAAAGCGGCGGAATCCTGTTTGCGATCACCAAGCTCACGGACGGGACCAACGAGTGCTACTGGTACGACCCGCGGGTGGATGGATTCTTCCCGGACACGTATCCCACGAGCTGCGGGCCGTACAGCCAGGTGTACTACGAGGCCGATAGCCCCTTATACCGCACGCTGTTGATCGGCTCACGGGATGGGTGCATCAGGGCCTACGATCACAGCCAGAAGTACGATCAGGCGGGCACGCCGGTGACGGAGAACGACCTGGCGATTGACAGCGCCGTCCTGCTGGGGCCGCTGGCCCTGAGCGAGGACCATGACCGCCGGGTGCGGGTCAACGAGGTTGCCCTGGTCCTGGCCGGCGGCGGGGCGGCCGGCACGCAGCCGGACGCCGACCAGGCCGATTATGGCTTATACGTGGGCGACGACGCCGAGACGATCATCGAGGCCTATGATGCGGCCGAGCCGTTCGAGAGCGGGTCGATCACCGGGCCGGGCCGGTCGCGACGGATGCGGCCCCACATGCGGACGGGCTTCGTCGGGGTGGGCCTGGGCCTGAATACTTCGCAAAAGTCTTGGGCGATGGAGGAAGTGCTGGTGACGACGACCAAACCCCTTGGGAGGGGCCGCTGATGGAAGATACCGAGGTCCTCCGACAGAAGGTCCAGCAGCTTGAGGTGCGTGTGCGGATGCTGGAGCAGGGAAAGATGCTGTTCATCCCGGGCAGTGCCGCCGAGGCGGCCACGGACCAGCTCTACGTGGACGCGACCGACGGCAACCGGGTCAAGCAAAAGTGAGGTGAATGATGCCCACATTCGTAGGCGGATACGGTTATTCGCGGTGGCTGGCCGAGCAGCAGGCCAAGCAGGCGCAGGAGCAGGCCAAGCTCCGAGCCCAAATGGGCAACTGGTCGGTGCAGGATTGGGCCCAGTACGCCCAGTCGGGCAAGTCCAAGGGCGCCACACGGTTCTCCTGGGGTGGCGGCTGGCTCAACCCCGAGGACTACAGCATGATGACCTGGTCCCAGCGACAGGCCATGACCGACGAGATGAAGAAGGCCTTCGAGGAGGCCAAGGGCGCCAACGAGCAGCGGTATGCCGAAATCCTCGCCGGGTACCAGAACCGGTACGCTCAGGCCGAGCAGGGCCTGGAAGGGCTCGGGCAGTCGGCCAAGTCGGACATCCAGCGGCGATACGCCGTTGAAAACTCCCGGGCCATGCAGCAGCTCCTCAACAGCGGCCTGTTGACGACGACGGTCGCCCCCGCGGTGAGTCGGCAGATCACCGCCCAGGAGACGCGGGACATCGCCGACCTGAACGAGCGGCTCCGTCGGGAGCGTCTGGGGCTTCTGACGCAGCTCAGCGGTGAGAAGCTGTCCTTCATGGAGCGGCGGGAGGATACGTATCCTCAGCTCCAGGCGTACTACGAGCTGTTGAGGCAGTTAGGAGCAGCCTGATGGCGATTCGTGTAGCACACGAACCCGATATTGCCCTCTTGGGGACGGCGGCGTACACGGCCGGCCGCGGCCAGCGGATCGAGCGTGACCTGGCCCGGCTCATGGAGATGCGCGAGCGACAGACCCAACGCCAATATGACTGGTTATCGGAGGGCCGTCGGCTCGACTACTACCGCGAGCGGGACGAACAGGCCGCCGAACAGGCTGCGGCCGAGCGGGCCCACGAGGCGGCGACACTGGCCCAACGGATGGAGGCGGACGCCCACCTTCAGGATGTGCGGCTGCGGGCCCAGCAGAGCATGCAGGAGCGGGCGGCGCAGGCGGCTCATGACCAGTGGCAGCGGGACCTCATCACACGGCAGTACAGTGCGTATCTGGACCGCAGCAACGTCACCTGGGAGTACGACGAGCGACAACGGCGGGAGCTGGAGAAGATTGATTCGGGCCTGGCCTGGCTCGATCAGCAGGTGGCCGAGGGGACCTGGACGCCGGAAGAGGCCGAGCAGGCCCGGCAGCAGCTCATGGCCAAGCGCTACGGGATCACGCCGGGCCTGCGGATCAGCGACACGCCGCCGCCCAACGAGATTCTCCGCCAGCAACTGGCGACCGACGAGGAGGGCAACAAGTACCTGTACGACCCGAGCAAGGGGACCTTCGAGCGGCTTGACCCGCCGATCCCCTTCAAGGACTTCGCCACGATCTACCAGAACGTCGCCACGAGTATGCAGTCACAGGACCCCGAATCGGGCGTGGTCACGGCCCCTGATCCCAAGGAGGTCGAGTCCCGCGTGCAGGGGATGCTTCAGGCCTACCAGACGTTCATGGGGCAACCGACGGCGCAGGAACAGCCTGGCGCACGCCAGGCCGCGGGCGAGGAGGCTCAAGGCCTGACCTCCCTGATCGCCGAGGGCAAAGAGGCGGGCGAGGTCCAGGTCCCGGAAGGGTTCGTGGACCCGATGGACCCGTCCCAGCCCCTGGAGAAGCGGCACGAGTCACTGCTCATGCTCAAGGGGAAGCTGCCGATCAAGGAGATCTTGCCGGCGATTGCCCCCGTCTACATCGAGCTGGCGAAGGCCAAGCTCGGCCCGGGCGCCAGCGTCGAAGAGCTCAAGGCGGAGGCCAAGCGTCTCGCGGCCAAGGATGGATGGCCGTTTGATTCGCAGGCACCCAAGAGCATGTGGAAGCCGGGCTTCGGCTCCGAGCCGCCGTCAAAATCGTCCGGCGGCATGGGCCAAATGCTTCGCGACGCCGGGGCTGTTGGGTCGTCGATGTTTGACTCCTCCCGTTGGCCGAACCTCCGAACCCCGTACAGGAGATAGGCCATGGACTCACTCGACGCCTTGTTCGACCAGGCCCTGGATGAGGAAGTTCAGCGGCAGATCCCCGACCCGGTGGACGAGATCGCCTTCGATACGCTTCTCGACGCCCACGCCAAGAAGGCTGTCCTGGGGCCGATGGGGGTGGGCGAAACCCTGGGAAGAGAATTGGGGAGCCAGGAAGTGGCCCAGAAAATTCCCTTCGCCGGGCCGTACTTCCGAACGGGCGACACGGTAGTGTTCGAGGGGGCTGTGGAGCGGCTGCGGAATTGGACAGATGAGGACTACAAGCTGGCCCCGCAGCGGTTCAAGGAACGGATGACACAGCAGCCGTCATACTTCGACTGGATGAAGGCCCTTCCAGAAGATCACCCGATCCGCAAGAAATATGAAGCCGGAGACATCAAACGGCATGGAACATTCGGCGAATCTCTCACGCCGACCCGCGAGCGGGATGAGGCGGCTGTTCGTGATTACCTGAAGCGGGTCACAGAGGCACAGGTTCGGGGTGAGACGCTCCCGGCAGAGATCGCCCGCATCGTTACCGAGAATGTGCCGTACATGGTGGAGTTTGGGCTGCTGTCGCAGGGCGCCCTTGCACAGGGGCTCAAGAGCGTCGCTCGCCAGGCCACACTGAAGACCCTGGGCGCGAGCACGGCGGCCCGGGCAGCGGCAAATATTGCTGGCGCCGCCGGCGCGGCCACGGGCATGACGGCCGTGGGACGAAGCCCAGAGATTATCGCACAGAGTGGCGAGCGTCATGCCGCCGGCGATAAGTGGGCATCGGCAATCCTGCGAAGCGTCGGCGACCAGTGGGTCGAGATGTTCAGTGAGCAGACGGGCGGGCTTTTGACGCGAGGTGGCGCCGGCGTCCTGCGAAAGCTCCCCTTCTTCGGCAAGTTCGTACCCAGGATCGGCAAGGCCTGGATGTACAAGACGGGCAAGAGCGAGGCCGCCTTCCTGCGCCGCATGATGCGTAAGGGCGGATTCTCCAGTATCCTGGGCGAGATCGGCGAGGAGCGGGTCGGGACGATCCTGAGGGGCGTGCTGGATGTCGAGGATTTCGGTGCCGGCAAGGACGCGAACATGCTCCAGCGGGTCGCCGCGGGGCTAAAACAAGACCTTAAGAATCTGCCCGCAGAAGCCGGGGCATTCGCGGTGATGGGTGGGGGGCAATCCGCCGCCATGCACGCCGCTGGGGCCGCGGGGACGATGGCGTACCGGGCTGAGATGAACGCCCACTTCAAGGCCAACGTCAAGAACGACCCGATGCTGTTCTTCTTCATGAATCCCGATGAGGCGCAGCGGCTGGCCGGGATCGAGAAGCCCACCCGCAAGGATTTTGAGAACATCCCCGGACGGTGGTCGGCCGAGGAGCGGGCGGAGATGGCCGGGCGGCTTCGGGAGCTGTCGCCGCTGTTCGACGTGGCCCCCGATGACATCGTCAAGCTCGTGCAGGAGGGACTCGCCCAGGGCCTGTCGGTGACCGAGGCGCAGCGATGGGCGGCCCAGACGGCCGCGGAACGCAAGCGGATGGGGCTGCCGGTGGTCACACCCGCCGAGACGGAGACGCCGGAAGAAAGCGAGGGACCCGATGATACGCAAGACGCAGAAGGGCTACAAGGTGGTGAGCCACAAGGGCAAGAACCTCGGGGGTCCGTACAAGAGCCGCCGACAGGCCCAGAAGAGACTGGCCCAGGTGGAGTACTTCAAGGCGAGGGACCGGGGGAGGGCGAAAAAGTAACGCCTCCCAAGGGGCCCATCGAGGCCGAGGAGCGGGGCTGGGAGCCGGTGCCGGAGGACGACTGGCGACACATGGCCCAGTACGACATTGCTCGGACCGGGGCCGGCTGGTCGCTGCGCCGCCTGTACCGCGGGCCGGGCGAGGGCGGCAGCATCGCTTACGACTACGTCCCCGTTATGATTGTCGGTCCCGACATCGCCGGCATGATGGAGGAGGCAGAGCGGCTCTCCGCCCAGGCACAGCAAGAGCAGGATACACAGAAGCGACAAGAGCTTTTCGAGCAGGCCCGCCGGCTGCGGCAAGAGGCATTCCAGATTGCCCTGTCTCAACACCAGGGCCAGGCGGCCGAGACGCCCGAACCGGCACCTCCGGAAGCCGAGCCAGAACCACAGCCACAACCGCAGCCCGAGCCGGAGCCGCAGGATCAGGAGATGACGCCGCGGCGACTGTTCCAGGACCGCGTCGCCCAGCGTCTTCGGGAAGGCGGCTCGATCAGCAACCAGGACATCGCCGACTGGAGCCGGGAGGCCTTCGGGGCCGCCGCCGGCACGGCCCGCGAGGCCTACGACGCCATGGAGGCGGCCATTCACGCCCATGAGGAGCAGATGCTCCGCGACCTGCCGCCCGATCAGTGGTTATCAGCCCTTATCGCCCTCCAGGATCGACTGCCGACCCAGACCCGGCGGGATACCCAGCAGGTGGAGTTCCAGCAGTTCTCCACGCCGCCGGGAATCGCGGGCCTGGCGGTGCTTGCCGCGGGGATTCGGCGGGGGGCGGTCGCCCTGGAGCCGTCGGCGGGCACCGGGGCCCTGGCCCACCTGATGCGGGCCGCCGGGGCCGACGTGGCCGCCAACGAGATCGACGAGCGGCGACGTTCGTTGCTACTGGAGGCGGGTTTCGATACCCGCAACGTGGATGCCGAGTTCCTCGACAACAACCTGCCCGAGGGCGAGACCTACGACGTGATCGTCATGAATCCGCCGTTCTCCGCGACGGGCGGGCGGCTGTCGCGGCACGATACCAAGTTCGGCGCCGAACACGTGAGACATGCCTTGCTGCGGCTGCGACCGGGGGGCCGGCTGGTGGCGATTGTGGGCAAAGGCATGGCCCGAAATCGCCCGAAGTTTTCAGACTGGTGGAAAACCATCGAGTCGCGGTATAATGTACGGGCAAACATCGGGCTCAAAGGCGACCTGTACGCCAAGTACGGCACCCGGTTCCCCGTACAGATCGTGGTTATCGACAACACGGGACCGACGGAGTCGGTCTCCAACGAGATCCGCGGCGAGGACATGAGCCTGGAGGAGGCCGCTCAAGCCCTTGCCGGCCTGATGGAGGATGACGTCCATGGGCGAGTACTATCGACGAGCCAGCCTGGCGGCACGACGCCTGGCAAAGAACCTGTACGGCCGCCCGGTCCGGAAGGGGTTCAACCCCCTGGCCCACCTCATATTGGTGGTGGTGGAGGAGCACCTACCAGCATGGGAGGAGGGCAAACACGACCCGTTCATAGTGGAGCTGGACAGCGCCCTAAACAGCCCACACCTGTCCTACGACCTGGCGATCGCGAGGGTGTGCGGGTACCTGGAGGGGCAGCAGGGCCGAGAGATTCTGAGGGAGATCATCGAACAGGAGAACATATCGCTGCCGGAGAAGCGGAGCGACCTGGAGAGCGAGGTGCTCGACCTGATAGGTCTGACAGTGGAGTCGCTCCCCCCCTTCTATCTGATGTAGAGAAACAGCAGGCCGGACTGACTATCGAAAAAGCGGCCCCGAAAGAAAAGGCGGTCGCCGAGACCGCCCGGCCGTACAGCAGCTATGTCGTGCAGAAGGCCCGCGTCAAGGGAGCCAAGCCGCACCCTGCCAAGCTCGTGGAATCGACGACGCTGGCCTCGGTCGAGCCGCCGGACGTAAAGATCACGCTGCATCTTCCCCGTAAGCTCATCGAATCGGGGATTCTGAGCGGACCGCAGATCGAGGCAATCATCTACGCCGTCCAGGCCCACGATCAGACCCTGCCCGAAGGCGCCACCGCAGGCTTCTGGTTGGGTGACGGCACCGGCGCCGGCAAAACCCGCATCATGTACGGCATCGTCTACGAGCATTATCTGCGTGGCAGAAAGAAAGCGGTCCATATCAGCGCGAAAAAGGAGCTGATTGAGCAGGCAAAAGCGGACGCCGGGGCACTGGGCTATCCAGCGCCGATCATCAGTCAAAATGCCATCTCCCAGAATGCCGAAATAGAGGCCCAAGAGGGCGTGCTCTTCACTACTTATAGCCTCTTGTCTCGCGAGTGGACCAAAAACAAGACACGATTCGCCCAGCTCGCCAATTGGTTGGGACAAGACTTCGACGGCGTTATCCTCTTCGACGAAGCTCACAAGATGAAGAACGCCGCGATGCAGCGGAATCCTGATGCTCCACAAATGCAGGAAGGCACAAACACCGGAAACATGGGCATTGAGCTCCAGCGCATGTTTCCTCGCGCGAAGGTCGTGTACGCCAGCGCCACCGGTGCCTCCGAGATACGACACATGGTCGCTTACGAGCGAATGGGGCTCTGGGGCAAAGGTCGGCACTTCGAAAAGTTCTCGGACTTCTTCCGTGCTTTACACAGCGCCGGCCTCGCCGGATTTGAGGCTCTCACCGCGTCCCTCAAGTCGATGGGGCGATATGTCGCCAGGTCGATCAGCTATGAGGATGTGGTCGAAGACTCCGTATCCGTGCGTCGGGCGCCGACCCCACGCGACAAGGAAGTCTACAACAGGGCGGCGAAGTTCTGGCAGGTTCTCTATGACGCCTGGAAAGAGGCGTCAAACAATGCACATTCGAAATTTGACACGACGATCTTCTACAACACTCAGCAGAGATTCTTCCTGGGGCTGATGAGCGGGCTGATGGCCCCCGATGTGATCCGTGCCGCGGAGAAGGATATCGCGGAGGGCCGGGCCCCGATCATCACTTTCGCCTATACCGGTCAGGCCGCGATGGAGCGTGCCATGCAGGAGTCTGGCGGAGCGGTGTCGGCCCAGGAATTGTACGATGTCGGCTCACGGTCAACGCTCGTAGACCTTATTGATCGGCATTTCCCTGTGGATCAATACGTCGAAGTTGAGGATCCGGATACCAACACAGTCAAGCTGGTCAAGAGCGGGGTCAACGCCGAGAATGTGCGGATGCGAGAGAAGCTCAAGAACATGGTCGCCGAGCTTGAGTTGCCGCCGAATCCGTTGGACGTAATCGTGGAGCATTTTGGCCCGGATCGGGTGGCTGAGGTGTCGGGCCGACATCACCGCATGGAACATGGCAAGTACGTGCGGTTCTCAATCAAGGGTGTTCCGTACGGGATGCGCAGCCTATACGAGCTTCAGGCATTCCAGGAGGGCAAAAAAGACGTAGCCGTATTCACCCCGGCCGGTGACATGGGCTATGACGCCCATGCCAGCCGCCACGTGCCTAACAAGAAGCAGCGTGTTATCTACGCCTTCCAGCTCTTTTGGTCGGCGGATCAGCAGCTCCAAATCCTTGGCCGGGTTCACCGGAGCGACCAAGTCGTTGCGCCGATCATTCGCCTGGTCACGCTGGAGATTGCCGGCGGAAAGCGCTTGTACAACGCGGTATGCCGTCGGTTGTCGGGTCTCGGCGCGGCCACCCAAGGCGAGCGAGAGGCGTTCAGCGGCAATCTTTTCGAGGCCGAGGACATCACAGATCAGTACGGCCAAGCCGCCCTGTCGTCCTTGTATGCGCGAATGAGGGCGGGCCGCATCGAAGGCATGGGGCGGGAGACCTTGGAGATCATGGGTCTTCTTGACGCCAAGGGCAATATCACGAAGGGCAAAATCGGAGATGTGCAGGGCTTCCTGAACCGGATCATGGTCCTGCCGGTCGATCAGCAGAATCGACTCTTCGAGGTCTTCTATGAGCTCTACACGGAGCAAGTCGAGCGGGCCAAGGAACGGGGCGAGTTCGAGTTTGGCGTCGAGGACATCCAGGCGGTAGGCCTTCGACTCACGGGCGAACCGAAAACGGTGTGGACCGAGCCCGTCACGGGGGCGAGCGCCGAGTTGCATACCTTGGTCGGCGAAGTGCGAGTGCACAAGGTCTCTTGGGAGCGGGGTCTGAGGTGGGCCGATTCTGGCTTCTGGCGCAATAAGCGAAGCGGCCACATATGGGCCGCGTTCTCCACGACCACAGATAAGGGTCAGGTATTCTCGATGCTCGGGCCGAAAGGCCACTCTGGAAGCAAGACCATTGTTGAGCTTCGTGATCGGCACGAGCGAGTCAGCAATGCAGAGGCCAAGGAGTGGTGGGAAGAACGCCTGGAAAGCATCCCCGATACCGAAGAGAAGACTTTCTACCTCGCCACGGGGATGCCATTCCACCTGTGGACCGCGTTGCGCTCGCGATGGCCCGACGACCTTTACCAGCCGTCGATGAAACGCGCCAAGCTGGCCGACGGCAAAATGATGCTGGGACTGGATTTGCCCGAGGCGATTGGAAGGCGGCTCCTGCGTGAGCGCACTGGCGATACCACAGGATCGAAAGCCAAAGATATCGAGGATCGGCTTCAAAGTGGCGAGGAAATTGTACTCGAGAACACTTGGGTGGTGAAGAAGACCACGATCAGCGGCGATGCCGTACTGGAGGTCACTGCGCCGGCGAGGGACTATGGGCTCCTTAGGCGCCTGGGATTTCAGGAAGAAATCATCTACTACCGCAAGCGGTTCTTCGTGCCGTGGGGCCCGGAGTCCAAGGCGATCATCGAGAAGCTCGCCAAGACCTTCGACCTCCAAGAGGAAGGTCGCGACGAGACGCTGGCGTTTGCCGGCGGACCGAGCCCGGTCCAGCCGCGGGCCAGTGTGCCGGGCCAGCAGCCGAAGAAGATCCCGACGCCGCAGCAAATCCTAAAGACGGTCGAGCACCTGTTCGGGTTCCCCGCCCGGGCCGGCCGGATTACCGGGGCCCGGCGGGCGGGCATCTTCAAGTCAGGTCCGCGGGTCGCCCGCGTCAAGCAGCAGTACCTGGACTCGCTCGATTTCCTGGTGCACGAGGTCGGCCATGGGCTTGACGTCACACACGGCATCCTCAAGCAGGTCCCGCCGGCGGTACGTGCGGAGCTGGAGTCCCTAGACTACAAGCCGGAGAAGGGCCGGGCGCGTGAAGGGCTGGCCGAGTACATCCGGCACCTGGTCTGGGACCAGGACGCCGAACAGGTGGCCCCGACCGTCGATGCGTGGTTCCGACAATGGCTGATCGACCACCCCGACATCTTCCACGCCGTCAACGTGTTCGCCGAGATGGTGCAGACCTGGCGACAGGCGACCGCCCTGGAGCGGGGCCTGGCCCAGATAAGCACTGATCGGAAGGTTCCGCGCCCGGCAGACGAGACGACCGCAGAGAGGATTGTTGGCGACTTCAAAGAGGGGATGCACGCCCTGTACGCCTCGCAGAAAGATGCGGGACACTTCCTCCGGCGATTCCAGGAGGAAATGAAGCGGCGGGGGTACAAGGGTTGGGCCGAGGGGGAAGGCCCCTACGATCTGTATCTGGCCTTGAGCCTGACCGGGCCCAAGCAGGCCCGCGAGGCGATGGATGAAGGCGTCTTCCTGCTCACCGGCGACATGCAGAAGATCGGGCCGAGCATGCGTGACATTTACGAGGGGATCACGCGGGACCGCCTTCCTTACTGTAACCTGTACGCCTACGCGAGACATTGCCTGGAAGCTCACGAGAAAAAGCCGGGCTACAATCCGGGCCTGAGCAAGGCCGACGCCGAGCAGATCGTGGCGGAGTTGGACTGCCCGGAGTTCCGCCGGGCCGCCGAACGGATGACCGAGTACCACAACGCCTTATTGCTCATGCTCGTTGACGCCGGCGTGCTTTCGGCCGAGGTCGCGAACAAGGTCATCAAGACCTGGACGACCTATGTGCCCTTGAGACGACTCGTCGATGCCAAAGCCAAGTACGGCAAGGGGGCCGGACTTGAATGGTCGCCTTTGAAATACAGATCGAAGCATGGATCGGGGCTGCCGATCATCGACCCATCTCAGACGTTGGTCGAGCGGACGATCCTGTTCTACACGCGGGCCACCCAGCAGATTCCCATCAACGCCATGATCGACGGCGCCCGGGCGCAAGGCGGCATGGGCCAGTGGATCGAGAAGGTCCCGCCGAAGGTTCGGGCTGAGATCGTCTGGCGTGACGACGTGCTCGATCAGATGAAGCGCAAGCTGTCGGACAAGGTCGGCCCGGATCAGGCCGAGAGCGTCACGGACGCCCTTGAGTCGCTACTGGACGACCCGCAGTTCTTGTTCCTGTGGAAGCCGGTGTATCGGCCCAGCCCCAAAGAATCCATCGTGATGGTCTATCGCAACGGCCAGCAGGAGCTGTACTACGTACACCCGGCGATCTACAAGGGCCTGATGATGATGCAGGGGGCGACCCTGCCGGCCTACATCGACAACACCCTTGGGGCCCTGGCCCGGTCGGTCAAGCTGGGGGCGACCGCCATCAACTGGGCGTTCTTCCAGCGCAACATCATCAAGGACTGGATGACGTTTATCGCGCAGAGCCGGGGCGATGTGGAGGCGGTTTGGAAGGCCCTGCCATTCAACATGACGTTCCGTTACGCGGCCAGCCAGGCCCGACACGTCATGGGCAAGGAGCAGGACCCCCTGGTCGAGCTATTCAACCAGATGGGCGGCCCGCTGGCGACATTCCTGGGCCTGGACTTGAAGAGCGTGCGAAAGGCCGTCGAAGATGCCATGGCCGACCCGATGAAGGTCCGTGCCGCCCGAATTGCCAAGAATCCGATCGAGGCCCTGAAGAGCGTCTTAAGCCTCTCCGAGATCGGCCCGCGTCTGGCCGAATTCGAGAGCGTGTTGCGTAAGCATGGCTACACCACGGCCAAGCTGGACGAGCTGCGTCGCCAGGGGAAACGCCCGCCGCGAAACGTGCTCGTCGAGGCGATCAACGCCGCCAACGATGTAACGGTCAACTTCAAGCGGATGGGCTACCATGGGGCCTACATCAACAAGATTCTCCCGTACTGGAATGCGAGGCTGGAGGGGACAGACAAGTACGTACGAACGTGGGCCACGCAGCCGATTCGGGCCCTGGCGGTGACGAGTGCCTATGCCGCGATTGCCGCAGCGTACTGGGCCCTGGTCCACGACGACGACTGGTACAAGGATTCGCCGGCATGGCTGCGGTACGGGTACTGGGGCGTGACGGATGGACAGGGCCACCTGATCCTGCGGCTGCCACGGTCTCACCTGTGGGACTTGGCCGTGCCTGCGGGAATCCAGGCCATGTTGGATCAGTGGGCCGAGAAGCAGCCCGAATACGCCCGGGCCTGGGCGTCGATGATCGTCAAGGAAACGGGACTGCCCACGCACTACTCCGATCTCCTGCCGCCCGGCGTCAAAGAGACCGTAGAAGTCGGCCGTAACTGGATGTTTTTCGGCGAGCGACCCATCATCCCGGCCTACCTCCAGCAGCGGATGCCCGCCGAACAGATAACCGACGATACGCCGGCCTTTACGCGGTGGTTGATCGGCCTGTACAACGACTCGGTAAACGCGGTCACCGACGACCCCGTGCGTCGCCAGCAATGGCAGATCAGTCCCACGAAGGCTCATCACTTCCTGCATGGGATCACCGGCGGCATGTACACGCGTCTGACGAAGGGCGGCGAACAGATCGCCGAGGGCGAGGGCAAAGAGCTGGCCGGCGAAATGCTCAAGAGCGGATTCCGGGTCTCGCGGCAATACTCCGAGTCAATCGGCCGCTTCTATGACCGACGCGAGGCCATTTCAAAGCAGTACGCGTCGGCCAAGTACCACGGCAAGGTCGCCGCCGAGTTGGACGCCGAGTACCACCGGCTGGAGCAGTATGCCCGGCTCATGTCGGAGATCCGACGCGCCATCGACGACATCGAGGATCCCGACGCCCGCTGGGAGGCCGGCGACAAGTACATCGTGGGCCTGGCCCGGGAGGCGATGGGACTCGACGAGCTCGAGACCCGGCCATCTCCGCTGGGGAAGGCCAAGCTCCCCGAGGGCGTGAAGGCGGTCGTCGATGACTTCCTCGGCAGCAAGCTGTATCAGCTCACAGACGCCCGCCCTGTGCGTCAACAGGGCGAACCCCTTGAGGAGTACCAGGACCGGCTGAAGGCCCACGAGCAGGCCGTACAGGCCGCGAAAAGCATCCTGCCGGAGATGACCCGGCAGCAGATGGTCGCCCTGTTGCGGCGGGAGGCCGCCCGGCGTGGGCACAAGACGGTGGCCCTGAGCAACGGCAAGCTGACGAGCTTCGGACAGCGGGTCCAGAGATTGCCCTGACGGTCTGAGAACCACGTTTTTGGCAGCGCCACCCCATTACATACGCCCGATGTCGGTTTTGATAAGGCATTTATCGGTCTGGACGTCGGGCGTCCGCAATGTGATAAGGCATTTATCGGTCTGGACGTCGGGCGTCCGCAATGTGATAAGGCATTTTTGATGGGGGAGACTCCATAACCTCAGACTGCACCAGGACTTCCTTTATTGCAATGAATTATTGGTACGTATAATTTCATGGAATTTCCAAGTTCTCATTTGACCGCGACCGGGGAATGCGTATACCTTGGACGTTGGACGTTCGCGGGACGATGGCCCGACCTTGGGCCCGCATGTAAGGAAGGAAGGCATCATGGCACACACGGACGGGAAAGTCAAGTCCAAAAAAGACAGGGGGTACCACATAATCAGCGTGGTCGTGGACCCCGAGCAGTATCGCGAGGTCCGTCAGCTTTCCAGGACGATCCCACGGCAAAGCATGTCTGCGTGGGTCCGTGTCGCCATTGACCGCCTGCTCAAGGATGTCCGCTCTGGCTTGCCTCTATAGCACCAAGGAGGTTGCCAGCGTCACCAGGTCGGGCCCATGTGGATTCGGATCGCCCGGCGACCCTGTGGGCGGCCCTTGAGGAACGCACGAACGGCATAGCACGGAGGCGCACAGGATGGTGGAGCCATCGCAGACCTACGATCTGACCCTGATCCGGAAGGACCCGCAACACCTGTACGAGCTGCGGACCGCGACCAACTGCATCGTCCCCATCACCGTCAAGGGCCTGGCCAATCTCGTCTCCATCCCCACGGGCCAAGGCGCACGGGCCCCGAACACCGAGGAGCTTCTGCGGTTCGCGGATATCGCCCTCGGGCATGGGGCGGACCCCTATGCGGGGGAGTGCGGCCTGCTGCCGTCGTGGTCCGGGGGGTTTCACT
>Ga0334884_1003271_pt1 | contig 18620 bp, 11 predicted proteins | sample GraSluR1_MG_7_FD_207215 | JGI IMG/M metagenome (GOLD analysis project Ga0334884, IMG submission 207215) | Sludge microbial communities from methane-producing bioreactor in Wageningen University, Netherlands - Granular Sludge_12_05 R1 | ecosystem: Engineered > Bioreactor > Anaerobic >...
GCGGAGACCGCCTTCCTCGTTGGATCACCAACCGCCCAATTTCCCCGTTTTCCCCAAAATGTCGACTGCCCATGCTCGCTAACAGCGCCCAAAAACCAACGAACGCCTTCTTACGCCAAGCAACCCGCTGGTGGTTGTCCGTCCTTGCGGACCGGGCCGCCTCCCCGAATGGGCGATACTGGACTCGAACCAGTGACCCCTAGCTTGTCGAGCTAGTGCTCTAACCAAACTGAGCTAATCGCCCTTGTGCGTAAGGCGTTTCTTAGTAAGCCTTTAGATACTGACAAGGCAGCCGAGCTTGGCTGCAAATGGGCGGCTTGCCGTTGTTCTCTCGGCTGGAAGATTGGGAAAAATGGGGCGGATGTCACGCATCGAAAAAACGGGTAACATAAGGCAAATCGAGCGGTATTGCGGGAAGAGCCACCGTGCGTGGTCTGCCAAACTTGGTCTGAACCGTCGTCCCGGTCGAACTTGCAGCCGAATACGAGGGCGAACAAGCCGCATGGGATAAGTATCGTGCAGAAATGGCCCGCCGTCAACAGGTCAAACGGTTTCGGGTCAGGAGCGGTCGGCGGCGGGTCATGGGCCTTGCCGGCGTGGTATTGCCGCCACGACGCAACGACCTGCCTGCTGCCGATGCCCTTGGCGGCGCAGGGGGCCGGGTGCTTCGATGTTCTCCAGGCCCGACGTGGTCGACCGGCCGAACAAGAACTCCGCCGCCGCCGTTCCCCTTCATGTTTGTCGCCCGTCTCGCGATTCTCGGGCCTCAGGCCTGCGGCCCATTGACCCGCCCTCGCCGGCCGTCGATATTGATCGCCGGTCAGGCGTGGGCGTCGGACCGCCCAACACGGTTCCAATCACGGCAGGTGTCGCGATGCAACCCGATTTCCATGGTGTGCCGCTGCGCTCCTCTTGTTTGCCGGGCCCCTTACGACCCAAGGTCGCAGCACTTCTCCTGGTCATCTGCGCCCCCGGGCTGTTAACCGGTGCCGGAACCCATGTGGGAGAGCCGGCGGCTGACGGTTTGCCGAACATCGTCTTCGTCCTTATCGACGACATGGGCTGGCCCGACCTGGGCTGCTACGGCCATCTCTTCCACGAGACGCCGCACATCGACCGGCTTTGCGCCCGGGGGATGAAGTTCACCGATTTCTACGCGGCCACGCCCGTGTGCTCGTCGACGCGGTCGACCATCCAGTCGGGGCAGTATTCGGCCCGGACGGGCATCACCGACTTTATCCCGGGGCACTGGCGGCCTTTTGAGAAGCTCGTCGTGCCGCCCATTGAGGGCACCCTTCCCGAGGCGATCCTGACGCCCGGCGACGTTCTCCGGGCGGCCGGATACGCGACGGGCTACTTCGGCAAGTGGCATCTCGGGCCCGACGCGACCCACGGGCCCGACACGCGCGGGTACGAGGTCACGGCCCGCGACTTGGGCGACGATTTCGAGGCATGGCGCACGACCAGGGGGCCGGGCCCGAAGCAGATCGACCTGCTCACCGACCAGGCGCTGTGGTTCATCGAGCGGAATCGGCACCGGCCCTTCTTCGTCACGCTGTCGCACCACGCGGTGCACATCCCGCTGGAAGCCACGCCCGGGGCGATCGAAAAATACGAGAAGAAGCCCAAGCCGCCCGCAGGTGTGAACAATCCTGTCTATGCGGCCATGATCGAGGACCTTGACCGGAGCGTCGGCCGGCTTCTCGGCGCGCTGGACGAGCTGGGGCTCGCCGAACGCACGCTGGTCGTGTTCACCTCGGACAACGGCGGTCTGCAAAGGACCTTTACGGGCGTGGGCGAGCTGGTCTCGACGAATGCGCCCTTGCGCGACGAGAAAGGCACGCTCTACGAGGGCGGAATCCGCGTGCCCATGATCGTGCGCTGGCCCGGCGTGGTCGAGCCGGGCACGGTCTGCCGCGAGCCGGCCACCACGGCCGACCTGATGCCGACGTTCTGCGAGGCGGCCGGGGCGAAGCTGCCCGAGCAACCGATCGACGGCGCGAGCCTGGTTCCGCTGCTGAAAAACGCCGGCGCCGCGCTCGACCGCGAGGCGATCTACTTCCACTATCCGCACTATCACCACTCGCGGCCGGCCGGCGCGATCCGCGCGGGCGACTGGAAGCTCGTCGAGTTTTTCGACGGTGCGTCCTTGGAGCTTTACCACCTCGGAGACGACCTCGGCGAGACGGTCAACCTGGCCGCGAAGATGCCCGAGAAGGCCGAGCATCTTCAACGGAAGCTTGCGGCGTGGCGCGAGGCGGTCGGCGCCCGCATGCCCGCGCCCAACCCCGACTACGACCCCCGGCGCGCCCCCGAGTGGTGGAACCGCCGCACAAACCAGCCGATCGACGTCGACGCCCTCCAACGCCGTTACCGCAGCCGGGCCGCCAAGAAGCAGCGCCCGGGGCGGTAGCCTCGACACCGGGCATGCCCGTTGGGCGGTTGGGTTTGGCCCGCCGGGCTTTCCAGCGCAACCGGCGGTTTCGCCCGTGTCGCCCTTTGACAGGTTGCGGGCGTTCTGATAGACTGCCTTCGCTTCGATGGATGTGTTGGTGGTCGGCCCTTCCCTCGCGAAGGGCCGACGAACAGGGAACCCGGTGCAAGTCCGGGACGGCCCCGCCGCTGTAACCGAGCGCGTCGGGATCTTTGCCGCCGAGCGAAGGTCCGTCGAGGGTGGCTCGTTCTTTTGGCCATTGTCGTGTGGAGCAAGGCTCCGGACGCGATGAGAAGGCCGAGCCGACCCCCAGTTCGGGAGTCAGAAGACCTACCAGCGCCAAGCGGGCGTCGCTCTGCGAGGGACAGAGCCGCGCGAGGAGACATCGGAACACGACCCGCCGCGCCGTGCGCGCACGTTGCGGGGCACGTTTCCAACGTGCCTTGGGACCGCCGGCGCGTTGGAAACGTGCCCCACGCTAGAAGGATTCTCGCCATGCCGGGCTACGTGCACGTGTACACGGGCGACGGAAAGGGCAAAACGACGGCCGCCCTGGGGCTCGCCCTGCGGGCCGCGGGAGCCGGGTGGCGCGTGTTCGTGGGCCAGTTCGTCAAAGGCACGCCCACCAGCGAGATTGCCGCGCTGGCCCGATTCGCCGACTTGATGACCGTGCGCCAGTTCGGCCGGCGATCGTTCGTCGACCGAGAGCCCGAGGCCACCGACCTCGAGCTGGCGCAGCTCGGCCTCGTGGAGTGCAAAGAGGCCCTGATCTCGGGCGACTACGCGATGGTCGTGCTCGACGAGGCCAACGTGGCCGCGGCCTTGAAGCTGCTTGCGGTCGACGATCTGGTCGATCTGATCGACGCCCGGCCCGAGCGGGTCGAGTTGGTGCTCACGGGCCGTTGGGCCCACCAGCGGGTGATCCAGCGGGCCGATCTGGTCACGGAGATGCGGGAAGTGAAGCACTACTACCGCAGCGGCGTTCTGGCTCGAACGGGTATTGAAGCCTGACGGTTTGGTGCCCAACGCAATGGAGCCGCGCGGCGATTCCCCTTTGACAGCCCGGCCGGCGGCATGATAGACTGGCGTGCGTCCTAGCGCGTTGGTGGTCGGTCTTTCCCGTGGAAAGGCCGACGAACAGGGAACTCCGGTGCAATTCCGGGACGGCCCCGCCGCTGTGACTGGGCAAAGGATTCGCCATTCTCGTGTGCCATTGTCGCCGTGCGCATCGGCCTTGAGGCCGGCGCGATCGGCGGCGAGAAGGCCTGGCGATTCCAAGCGACCCGTCGACGCCCCTTGGGATTCGGCGCGTTGCGAGCCCGGGAGTCAGAAGACCTACCAGCGCCCGATGGCAGGCGTTCCGCGACGGGCGGAACGGTGCTGATTTTCGACCCCGGGATGCGATGGCCCGATGGCTCGCTCGGATTGCCCCGCGTCGGCACGCGATGCTGCGCGTGGGGACCGCGCGGCGCGTTTGAGGCGATCGCGTGAAGCCACCATGACTCGCGCGACCGAAGACGTTTGCGGCGCGGCCTTCGAAAACCTGGGCGAGGCGATTCGCCGCGCGCCGCCCGCGGCGGTCTCGTGGCCGGCGATCGTGCCCGTCGCCGGGCCCAGAGGATCGGTTCCCCGGGTGGCCGCCTGGTCTCGGGCGGGCGTGTCGATCGGGGCGAGCGTCCTGGGGCACGTGGGAGTGCTCGTGTCGATGCTGATCTGGGGAGGCAAGCTCGACGCAGTCGCCGTCGATCCGGTTTCGGTCGAGTCGGGCAAGACCGCCATCGAACTGAGAGCGTCGATGGCTGCGGAGGCCGCTCCCGAGCCCGACGGCGAGGTGGAGGTCGCGCTTCGGGCCGTCGAGCCGCTCGATCGGCCGGAGCCGGCGCGGCAACCCGAGCCGCTGTTCGTGCCCGAAACGTATCCCGAGGCGACTCTGGCGGAGAGTCTTCCCGAACTTCCCAGGGTACCGTCGGCGGAGTGGCAACTGCTCGCATTGGCCGAGGTGGGCGTCGAGCTTTGCCGGGCCCCTGCCGGGGCGCGTCGAGTCGAATCGCCCCGCGTCGAGGCCGCGGAGGCGTGCCTGCCGAAGACCGAGACGGGGCTTCGCCGGATTCGCGCGTCGGCGGCCGAATCGTCGTTGGCGTCGGTGGCGTCGCAGGCATCGCAGGGGGCCGACTCGTCGCCGCCCTCGCCGATCTACAATCCGGCCCCCTCGTATCCTCGCGAAGCGTTGGCGGCCCGGCAGACGGGCCGCGTTTCGGTGCGCGTCGAGGTGGGGCCCGACGGCACGGTGCTCGCCGCCGCGGTACATCGCTCGAGCGGAATCGCCTCGCTCGACCGGGCGGCCCTCGAGGCGGTTCGGCGGTGGAGGTTTCCGCCCGATCCGTCGGAGCGCGTGCGGCGCCTGGCCGTGCCGATCCAGTTCACGATCGCCGAGGGGCCGTGAGGAACCGCTACCAGCGGAAGTCGACCCCGCCGAAGGCCGAGATTCCCGCGGTCTCATAGCCGAAGACCTCCTCGTAGTCTTCGTCGAGCAGGTTGTCGATCCGCGCGAACAGTTCGCACGATCGCGAGAGGCGGTACGAGGCGGCCAGATCGAGCAGGTAGTACTCGCCCAGCGTATAGGCCGCGTCGCGCCGCGGCCCCACGTAGACCAGGTCGAGATAGAGTCTGGCCTGATCGTACCAGAAGCGGCGTAGCAGGCGCACGGCGGCCTTGTGTCGGGGCCGGCGCTGCAGTTCGAGGCCCGTCGCCCGGTCTTCGGTGAATGTGTAGGTGTAGTCGGTCGACAGGGTGGTGCAAGGGGTCAGCTTCCACTGGGCGGTCAGCTCGACGCCGCTCGAGAAGGCGCTTCCCACGTTGCGCAGCTCGCCGGTGAAGGGTCCGGTGGCGAAGAACTCGATCAGGTTGCGGAAGTCGTTGCGGAAGTAGGTGCCGTCGACCACGAGCCGCTCACCGAACAGCGCCTGGCGCACGCCGCAATCCCAGCCGAAGCTGGTCTCGGGCAGCAGGTCGGGGTTGCCCACCCACGAGTTGAATCGCTCTTCGAGGGCCGGGGCGCGAAACCCGGTGCCGATGCTCCCGTGGAAGTCGGTTCCCGTGGCCCCCACCCGATAGAGGCTGGTCACCCGATAAGTGTCGGCCGTGCCGGCCGAGCTGTGGTCGTCCCAGCGGAACCCGCCGGTGAGGGACCATTGCTCGGCCAGGCTGATCTGGTCCTGCACGTAGATGCCCGACTGGTGCTGGGTGCGCTCCGAGAGCGCGTGGATGCCGCCGTCCTCGCCCAGGTAGTCGAATCCGACGGTCAGGATGTGGTCGTCGCCCAGGCGGAAGTTGTTCTGGAACTCGAAGGTGCGCGATTGGCCGAGGAACTGGGGATCGTAGAAGCCGGGATTCGTGTCGAGGCGCTCGTAGTCGGCGAGATGGAAGGCCGACTTCTGCTCCCAGAATCCGTCCAGCAGCACCAGCCGGGTCTGGACGCGGTTGAAGAAGGCGGTGGTCCGCAGTTGGCGGTGGAAGGCGTCGATCGGGCCGGTGACGAAGTCGACGTCGTCGATCGCGGCGTCTTGATCGAGGTAGCGGAACACGTAGTCGACGTCGAAGCCGGCGGTGGGCGTCCATCCGGCGCGGCCCGAAAAGTTGGCGTCGCGCAGGCCGTCCTTCTCGGTGTTGCCCAAGCGCCGGGCGGCCTGGGAGAAGCCGTCGCTTTCGAGGTACGAGGCGCCGAACGAATAGTGGTACCTCTCGGTGCCGCCGCTGGCGTGGATGGCCTCGCGGCGCGTGCCGTAGCTTCCGCCCATCAGGTTGGCCCCGAGCGACAGGGGTCCCTCGCCGCGCTTCGTGATGACGTGGATCACGCCGCCGATCGCGTCGGACCCGTAGAGCGTGCTCTGGGGGCCCCGGAGGATCTCGATCTGCTCGATGTTGTCGACCGAGAGCATCGAGAAATCGAAGGCTCGGCCCGCGCTGCCCGGATCGTTGACGGGAATGCCGTCGATGAGCACCTTGGTGTGGTTCGAGTTGGCGCCTCGCAGGAACACCGAGGTCACGCCGCCGGGTCCGCCCTGCTGGACCACGTCGAGCCCGGGCACGCCCCGGAGCACCTCGGTGACCTCGGTCTGGCGGCTCTCGGCGATCTGCTGGCTGGTGATCACCGTGAGTGAGCTTCCCGTCCGGCCGGCGAGCGTTTCGGTTCGCGTCGGCGTAAGCACGGTGCCTTCGCCCAGCGGCGTGGCGGGGAAGGGGCTCACCTCGCCCACCACGGTCGTTTCGGGGATCTCGGGCAGGTCGTCGGCGGTCGGCCGCGGCTCGGGCGCCGGGGCGTCTTCGACGAAGGGCGACGCCTCGGCGTCGGAGGCGACCGCTTCGCCGACCGGGGCGGGCTCCTGGGCGATTGCCCGATTGGAACAAAGCAAGCACAAGGCCAGAACGATCCATCGCGTGCGAACGGGGCGCGGCATGAGCGGGTTCTCCCTGCGAGCACTCGGCGGCGTTTTCGGCAGCCGCCTTGCCGGGTCGCTGTCCCTCGCAGACGACCGCCGGCGTGGCGCGTGGGTAGGTCTTCTGACTCCCGAGCTGGGGCTCGCCCGGCCTTCTCGCCGCCCTCGGAAAAACGTCGTGGCGACAATGGCTTCAAAGAACGAGCAGCCCTCCTCGCGCTCGGTTACAGCGGCGGGGCCGTCCCGGACTTGCACCGGAGTTCCCTGTTCGTCGGCCCCTTTTGCCAAGGGACCGACCACCAACACGCGACATCTTTTTCTTCGGCCTGAAACGATTGTGGCCGTGAGCAGGATCTTGCCGCCTGGAGCGAATCGACCCGTGGCGCCGTCAAGCTGGCAAAACCCTGACGGTTATGCGGGCGCTGGCTCGCTCGGGCGATCGTGCGACCGGTGCTTGCGGGCGCGGCGCACGACCCGATAGCCCGCCACGCGGAACACGGCCAGCGAGGCCGTGAGCCAGAAGGCCGTGAGAAACAGCAGAACCACGATGTCACGCAATGTCCCGAACTCCAATGTCCACCATGGTCCCGCGATCCCGCCTGCCAGGACGAAGGCCAGCGCGGCAATTCGCAGGACGAGCGGGCCGGTGCCCAGGACCGCCCAGAGCGCGCCGAGCGCAACAGCGGCATAGCACCCGCCGAGAACGGCAACGGCCCTGTAGAAGTCGATCGGCTCATGGATTGCGCAGAAGACACGAACGGACTGCACGATGCCCAGCACGACGGCGGCCGCCGTGATCCACGAAAACAGGTAGGCCAACGAGAACTGCCATCGCGCCGGCCCGTCGGGCTCGCGGTCGTGCCCGTCCTCATCGGCCGTACCCATCAATCGCAGGCCGGCCCATCGCCCCAGAACGAGGCAAGCGAAGACCACGGCGCTCGTAGCGACCAGAAGAATCCCCCAGGGCCCCAAGTAATCGGACAAGTCGGAGGACGGGTCGTAACTCCAAGCCGCCAACGCACCCCAGGCCACGTCGACGAGCACGAGGATCATCAAGCGCCAGGCCATCCCGAGCCCGCCGAACCCGGCCCACACGGCCACGAGGCCCGATTGAGCCAGGGCCAGTGAGCCAACGAAATACTTGTCGTATGGATACCACTCATCGAATGGGTACCAATGCCCCTTGGCGACCGTCATCGAGACGGCCACGACGTCGACCAGCACGGTCGCCAGCAGAAACAGGGCGATGAGGAATCGGGCTTGTCTCACGGTGGCGTCGATCCCGGCCGCGCCGACGTGCTTGGGTCTCGCTTAAAGCGCGATCTTTCCGCCGGGCTCGATCACGATCGGCTCGGCGCGGGTCTCGGCCCTGACCCGTTCGGCCCAGGCGGCGGCGTCCTGGGCGATGAGGTCCCAGGTGTCGCGGTGGACCGGCACGACCCGCTCGGGCTCGAGCAGCTTGACCGCTTCGAGGGCGTCGTCGGGGCCCATGGTGAAATTGTCGCCGATGGGCAGGGCCGCCAGGGCAAGCCCCGCCGCGCCGATCCGCCTCATATCGTCGAACAGGCCCGTGTCGCAGGCGAAGTAGACGTTTCCCTCGGGCAGAAACAGCACGAACCCCGCCGGATTGCCGCCGTTGGCGCCGTCGGGCAGCATCGACGTGTGATGGGCGATCGTCATCTTCACGCGCCCGAAGGGGAACCGGTAGGCGCCGCCGAGGTTCATGGCGTGGGTCTTCTCGACCCCCTGGTCGGCGAACCACTGGCAGATCTCGAAGTTCGCGATCACCGTGGCCCCCGTGCGCTTCGCGATCTTCGCGACGTCGGCCACGTGATCGAAGTGGCCGTGCGAGACGAGGATGAAGTCGGCCTCGACGCGGTCGGCCTTGATCGGCGCCACTGGCGAGTCGTCGAGAAACGGGTCCAAAACGATCTGGTGACTGCCCGCCGCGATCGACCAGCTTCCGTGTCCCAGCCAGGTCAGCTCCGTAGCCATGCGATTCTCCTAGAGTCGTTTCCTCTCGAAATACCACCGCACCAACTGCTCGGTCGACCCGTTCGAGGCCGTCTCGGGCGGGCGCTCTCCCCGGAGGATCGGCAGGATCTCGCCGGCCAGCGCCTTGCCCAGCTCGACCCCCATCTGGTCGAAGCTGTTGATGCCCCAAAGCACGCCCTGCACGAAGATCTTGTGCTCGTACAGGGCGATCAAGCTGCCGAGCGTCTTCGGATCGAGCTGCTCGGCCAGGATCGTGTTCGTGGGCCGGTTGCCCTCAAAGACCTTGTGGGCGACGAGCCGCTCGGGCACGCCCGCGGCCCGGACCTCGTCGGCCGTCTTGCCGAAGGCGAGCGCCTCGGTCTGGGCGAAGAGATTGGCCATCAGCTTGTCGTGGTGGTCGCCCAGCGGATTGTGGCTCTTCGCAAATCCGATGAAGTCGGCCGGCACGAGCTTGGTGCCCTGGTGCAAAAGCTGGTAGAAGGCGTGCTGGCCGTTCGTGCCCGGCTCGCCCCACACGATGGGCCCGGTTTGCCACTCGACGGGCGACCCGTCCAGCGCGGTCGACTTGCCGTTCGACTCCATGTCGCCCTGCTGAAAATACGCGGCGAATCGGTGCAGGTACTGGTCGTAGGGCAGAATGGCGTGGCTGGCCGCGCCGAAGAAGTTGTTGTACCACACGCCCAGCAGCCCGAGCACGACGGGCAGGTTGCGCGCGAAGTCGCGCGTCGTGCGGAAATGTTCGTCCATGGCGTAGAAGCCGTCGAGCATGCTGCGGAAATTGTCCGACCCGACGGCGATCATCACGGGCAGCCCGACGGCCGAGCAGAGGCTGTAGCGGCCGCCGACCCAATCCCAGAACTCGAACATGTTGTTCTCGGCGTCGATGCCGAACCGCTCGACCAGGTCCTTCTGGGTCGACACGGCCACGAAGTGGCGGGCCACGATCGCCTTGGCCGCCGCCGACTCGGGCTCGGCCGCCAGCGACCGCTCGCCCAGCTCGCGCAACAGCCACGCCCGGGCCGAGCGGGCGTTGGTCATCGTCTCCTGCGTGGTGAACGTCTTGCTCGCGACGACGAACAGCGTCTCGGCCGCGTCGAGGTCGCGCGTCGCCTCGGCGAGGTGGGTACCGTCGACGTTCGACACGAACCGCACGGTAAGCCGGCGGTCGCAGTAAGGCTTCAGCGCCTCGCAGGCCATCATCGGGCCCAGGTCGGAACCGCCGATGCCGATGTTGACCACGTTGCGGATGGGCTTGCCCGTATGACCCTGCCACTCGCCCGTGCGGACCTTCCGCGCGAACGTCGCCATCCGGCCGAGCACGGCCTGCACGGCGGGCATCACGTCGCGGCCGTCGACGAGCACCGGCCGGCTCGATCGGTTGCGAAGCGCGGTGTGCAGCACGGCCCGGTCTTCGGTCACGTTGATCTTCTCGCCGCCGAACATCCGCTCGATCGCCTCGCCGAGCTGGACCGCCTCAGCCAGCGCGACCAGCTTCGAGAGCGTCTTCTCGGTCACGCGGTTCTTCGAGTAATCGACGAGCAGGCCGCACGCCTCGATCGTCAGCTTGCCGGCCCGGCCGGGGTCGTCGGCGAACAGGTCCCGCAGGTGGCGGCATCTCACCTTCTCGTAGTGCTTTTCGAGCTTCCGCCACTCGGGCCGTTCGGTGAGCTTGATCATCGGTTTCTCCTTGCAGCTTGGCGGCGAATGCCGGTAAACGGGGCGCTCAGGCCTTCTCGATCCTTGTTCGAAGCAAAGTGGGTGCCAACAGGCGGATTCTCGCGTTTTTGGGGCCCCGTTGGAGGGGGGAGTGGGCACGCGAAGACGCGAAGACGCGAAGGAGGGGGGTCCGTTGGAAGGGGGGAAACGTGGGCGCCAACTGGCGGCTTTTCGCGTTTTCGTGCCCCATCGGAGGGGAAAATGGGGCGCCGGCTTGCCGTCCGTCGCGCGGGTCGCCTCCAGGGGGGCTTTTTGGGCAACAAGGCGGCGGTTTTTCCACTTCGGCCCGGCGATCATGGTGGGTCGGCGGCAGGTTCCGCACTCCAGGCCCGTGTGGCTGCCGCTTGGGAAGCCCGCGACCCGAGGTAGGCCGCACGTGGTGCGCCACCCCGCTTGCGCCGCGAAGCCGGCGTGGGCCCGCGTTCGATCCGGCGCGATCCTCCCGGTCGATTGGTCCACCGAGCACCCCCATCCGCGACTCTCTCGCCCTCTTTCGGGCATTTCGTTCGTCTCGTGATTTTCGTCCCATCGCGGGCCATTGTACCCGAATTGCTGGCCCAATTTCGAGGGGAAGCGGCCGGAGGACTGGGGGATGGCCGGTGGCTGATCGTTCGTGAGAACTGCGAATCGCTGGCGTCCGGTGCGGGGGTGCCATCCCACGCGAGCGCGGGGTTTGGATTTCGCGCAGACGGGTCGTTTTTTCGGTGCATGGCCGCTTGACGTGCCTCGCCGGAGTAGTAGGGTGGCGCCTGGTGCATCGACTTCCCCCCATCCGCCACGCGGCAATTGGTCCGAGCGGATCGGCGCGGTCGTTCGTGCGTCGGTCGGCGGGTGGAACGCCCTGAGGTACTCAGCGCGGCCGAGCCGCAGCCAAGGATTTGCGCGGCCTCCGCGCAGATGGCGCCATATAAACGAAGGGCGTGGCAGGCTCGGGAAGCCACGCCCTTTGCTGCCCTTGAGGGACTCGCCACCCCTGGTAGGACGGACCATCCTTGATCGGACGGACATGGCCGCATGACACGGACGAAAGGCGGCTGACGTTGGGTCCCACTGGCAAGGAGCCGTACACTAATTCGACAGCGCCACTTTAGAAGCTGGGCAAGATTCGTCGTCGTAAGTCCTTATTTGTCGGCGTCTCTATCTTGCCCATTATGAAAAGTGTCGCTGTCCAACAAACGTATCCCACGAACGGCACGGGCAGAGCCAGTGGCACATTGCGACCCGAGAGGCGAGGGACATGGTGACCTTACCGCAGAACCCCACCCTCTTGATCACTGGGGCCGCAGGCAACCTTGGGGGTCTGCTGGCACGTCACCTTCTTGCCGCGGACGTTCAACTCCGTCTCATGGTTCACAAGACTCCCGTTTCCGCCGACCTCGAGTCAGCGGAAAGCACGACGGTCGTCAAGGCGGACCTTGCGAAGAAGGCCACACTTGCGCGGGCCGTTGAGGACGTCGACGTTGTCGTTCATTTCGCAGGCGTTCTCTTTGCTCCGAGGCCGGAGAAGTTCCTTCCGGTGACGAACACCCAGTGGTTCGAAAACCTCGTCGACGCGTCTGTCGAAGCCAGTGTACGGCGCGTGGTGCTCATGTCCTTTCCCCACGTCGAGGGTCCTACGACGATCGCGTCTCCTGCAACAGGTCGCCTGGACCGAAGTCCGATCTCAGTGCATGCGCAAACGCGACTAGCGGAGGAGCAGCTTCTCTACACGAAGACGGAGGGCACGGAGACGACGCCTGTGGTTCTTCGGCTGGGAATGGTGTACGGGGACAGTGTCCTCATGGTGGATGCCGCTCGTTGGCTCGCGAGGCACTGGCTGCTTGGCGTCTGGACGCAGCCAACCCATATCCAACTCATTTCGATCCCCGATTATCTGTCCGCCACCGAAGCCGCATGCTTGTTGCCCGACGTTGAGGGCACCTATCACCTGGGAGACGAGCGGCCGACGACGCTTCAGGCATTGCTGGACGAGTGCTGCCAGGTCTGGGGTTGCAAGAAGCCGTGGCGAATGCCGTTGTGGATGATCTACACCGCCGCAGCCCTGACGGAGTTCGCTGCGGCGCTCCTGCGAAAGCCAGCACCACTGACCCGAGACTTCATTTCGATCGGTCGGGTGTCCTACTGGGGGGACACGGCGCGGATGCGCGACGAGTTGCTGCCGGAATTGAGGTACCCGACCTTTCAGGATGGCAAGTCGACGCTACTCCACTGTTCAAGACGTCCGGTGCCATGAGGGCCTTGGGGCACTCCGGCGAAAGATGACCGGCCGCGAGGCGGGGCCGACCATGTCGAGAATCGCCTGGCGCAGCTTCTGGAAATCGCGTCCCAGGGAGCGGTTACCGAACTGGATCTCGGCGAGCGAGCCGATCGTTCCCCATCACTTTCTTTCGCGCGTTTCGGCGTCGTCGCGGGTACTCGTGCGCGAAATCGACGTTCTACCCGATGGGCTCGTTCCGTTTGAGGGAGGGAACGGCGAAACGGGGCCGGGGGCTCGCTTCAACCACTGGGCGACGGCCGGGAGGAACTTGGCGCGGTCGATGGGTTTGGTCAGGTGATCGTCGCAGCCGGCGGCGCGGGACTTGGCTTCGTCGCCGGTCATGGCGTGGGCGGTCAAGGCAACGATCGGGCCCGTGTAGCCCGCCCCGCGCAGCCGGCGCGCGGCCTGGTAACCGTCCATCACGGGCATCTGGACGTCCATCAGGATCAGCTCGAACGGTTGGCCTCGCTCGCGCGCGGCCAGGGCCTCGTCGCAGGCGACCTGCCCGTTTTCGGCCACGGTCACTTCGGCGCCGGCCTTCTTCAGGACGAAGGCGATCAGGCGCTGGTTGTCGGGGCCGTCTTCGGCGAGGAGGATGCGTCCGTCGAGCCGCACGGCCGCGGCAGGGCTTGCCGCGGGGGCCGGCTTCGCCGGCGCAGCGGCTTCTTCCGGAGCCGTAAGCAGTCTCACGCCCTTCAGGTCGCCCGTCGCGACCGTCACGCCGAACGTGCTGCCTTTGCCGGGCTCGCTGCGAAGGGTGATGCCGCCGCCGAGCATCTCCGCCAGCCGCCTGCTGATCGTGAGCCCCAGCCCGGTTCCGCCGAACTTGCGCGTCGTGGATGAGTCGGCCTGAATGAACGGGTTGAACACCCTGGAAGCCTGCTCGTCGGTCAACCCGATGCCCGTGTCGACCACGTCAATCTGAAGCAAGGCGGATTTTAGAGGTTGTTGCACCAGGCGCGCGATGACGCGCACGCTGCCGGTCTCGGTGAACTTGACGGCGTTGCCCACCAGGTTGATCAACACTTGCCGCAGCCGCAGCGGGTCGCTTTGGATCGACTCGGGGATGGGGCCGTCGTATTCGAGCGACAGGGGCAGGTTCTTTGCGTCGGCGCGCACGCGCATCAGCGCGATCACCTCGTCGAGGATCTGCGCGGGTGAGCAGGCCACGTTGTCGACGTCCAGCTTGCCGGCTTCGATCTTCGACAGGTCGAGGATGTCGTCGATCAGGCCCAACAGGTACTCGCCGTTCCGCTGGATCGTGCGAAGGGCCTCGGCGCGGTGCGGAGGAGCGCGCTCGAGGCCCGGCTCCCCGAGAAGCACCTCCGCGAAGCCGAGGATCGCCGTCATGGGAGTGCGGATTTCGTGGCTCATGTTGGCCAGGAACTCGCTTTTCGCGCGGTTGGCGATTTCACCGGCACGGTAGAGTTCTTCCATGGCCCGCTTTTGACCTTCCAGGGCAGCGGTGTATTCCTCCTGGAGCTGCTCGGTCCGCTTCCGGTCGGTCACGTCGTCCAGGGCCTCAACCGCGCCGATCGCCGCTCCGGAAGAATCCTCGATCGCCGCGGCGGTGATGTGCAACCACCGGCCACCGTCGCCGATCTCGGGAAAAAACGCGGTCGTCTCGAACGCGTCGTCGATCAGGGGCGAGGGGGCAACGTCGGCCCGGTACCATTGCGGAGCCTGCCCGAACGCGCCGTCCGACACGAGGTCGGCCAGGGAGGGCCTTTCCTCGTCGTAGAAGGCGCGCCAGTGGTTTCGGGTGCCGATCATCCGTTGGGCCGGGATCCCGGAAAGCGCGGCCAGCGCGCGGTTCCAGATCGTGACCCGGTGATCCGCGTCGATGACAAACGTGGGAATGGGCAGACGATCAAGAATCGTGGACAACCGATTCTCGCTTTCGTGCAGCCTCGAAGTCCGCTCGGCCACCAGTTGTTCGAGAACGGCTCGGCGGCGAAGGACCACGCCGGCCACGAACGCGACCGCCGCGGTCAGCCCAACTCCCGTCAGGGCGACGAGCCCGCTCGTCCAGGCCGGATGCAGGCGCACGAATGCGGCGTCCGCGTGGGCGGTCAAGGCAAAGACCTTGCCGAAGGCGAAAACGGGGCGCATCAAGGACAACGGGGTCTCCAGCGACCCGTCGAAATCGCACGTGGCGGCCAGCGGTTCGATCGCGCCGTCGGGGCGCACCAGCGCGATTTCCAGCGGCGTTGCCGAGCCGTGCGGGCCGGGGCCTTTCAGCAGTCTCTCCATGCATAGCACGGCCGACACGAAGCCCCGCAGACGCCTGGGGCGACTTTCATCGAAGACCGGGCGCAATAGGAGCATTTCCTTCTGCCCCGCGGCCTCGTCGACCGGCGCGACGGGATCGGAGCCCACGATCTGGCCCGTCTGTGCGGCCTCTTCGACGGCCGCGCGAACGAGCGGCTCGGAGCCCACGTCGTAGCCCAGTGCCCGTTCGTTGCCCGCCCCGGAGTCGACGTAGAAAACGGGATAAAAGACCTCTCGCCCGGCGGCCGGCACCCGATTGCCCTGTTCGTCCTTCTGCCAGATCGCAAATCCCGCCCGCCCCGTTGCCCCGGCAGCCTCTTCGAAGCGGGTCTTGTCGGCCGCGGGCACGGCCGCGATCCACTGCCAGGCTTGGACTGCCGGATTCTTCGCGAGAAAGGCGGTGTAGTGATGGAACTCTTCAAGCGTTACGTGATCGCTTCCCTCGTAGAATCGCGCCAAGGCCTCCAACTCGGTGTCGCGAAGATCGTGGAACGTTTCGGCGATCGCCTGCGTCTGGCTGGCCGCCAATTGCGCGAACGTCTCGCATCCGGCCTGCCGCTCGGTTTGCCGGACCATCCAGGCGGCAAACAACGTCAGCGCCAGGCCGACCGCGACCACCAGCGCCGGCTCGAGATGCCGCATCCATCGCGGCGCGTCGGCGGCCAGCCGGGCGCGACGCGCCGACAGCGCCGTTCCCACCACCAGGATCGCGATCATCGCCAACGTGAGCAGCGAGGGCGGCATCGCGGCGCGCGCAAGATCCCACTTCCAGTCGCGCACGTCGACGTCCATGCCCAGCGCGGCAATCGGTTCGCCCGTCGCGGGATCGGCCAACGGTACCAACGCCGAGACCCACGTGCCCCATTCGTCCGGAAGGGGGCCCTCGACGAGGGGGTTGCCGGCGTCGAAGAGGGTAACCATCTCGACCGAGGCATCCTCATACACTTCACCCGGTTGGCAGGACGGCGTCGGCTCCCGGGCGTCATCCTGCACGTCGACGAGAAAGAACACCCGGCGGTCGGGCCTGCGGCCTATGAGATAGACGAACCGGCAATTGCCGTCGGCCTGCCGGATCGCGCCCAATTGCCGCCTGAGCCGCAGATACTCGGGTTTCTCGAGATCCTCCTCGCCCCCCGATAGCGCCTTGACGTGATCGCGATCGATGGTCTCGGCCACCAGGCTCGCCTGCCGCAGCAGCGCCATGCGCATTTGGCGGTCGGCCCGTGCCACGACCCACCACGACAGCAGCGATCCGCCGACAACCAGCAGCACGACCGGCAGCAGAACGGGCAAACGGCGTGGGATCGTCCCGGCCGAGGCAGGCGCTTCGCTGGAACGCCAAGGCAGCGGGAGTGTGTTCATGGGCTTACGGTATCGATCGGGCGGTCGCTCGCGGGCTTGGGGCAACGGGCTTTCCCGACCGCTCCGGAATGCTTGGCGGCGGGAGCAGGAATGGCGAAACCAGTGCGTGGCTGAAAAAGGATAGATCGCTCTCGGTAGCCTGTTGCCGCCCTGCCCGCGCGAAACGTCACCCCGGGCGCCCACGGCGGCGTTGGCGGTTCGAGCGCGCCGAAAGGGCGGATCGTGCCGGTCGTAGCAGATCGCGCCGAGGTGGGGAACGGGCAACCGAAACAGCCAAGCGGGGCGGCTTGCGCGAGGCTTCTTGCCGGAGGGACCGCGCGCCGTTAGACTCCGCAGCGGGAGGACCACGAAAGGAGCAACGGCGTGACGCCCAGAGAGCTTGCACGAGCCGGCCGGGTGTGGCTGGCGGTCGTCGGTCTGACGCTCGCGGCGGGCCGGGTGCCGGCGGCCACCTATCGCGTGACGCCCGAGACCGTTGCCGACGTTGCCGCGCGGCTTCGAGCCGGCGACACGATGATCCTGGCCGATGGCCGGTACGATGCGCTGCGCCTGGAGGGGCTGCGCGGGACCGCGGGCGCGCCGATCACCGTCCAGGCCGAGAACGAACGGCGCGCGTTCATCCAAGGCACCGGGCGGTGCCCGGCGCTGGACGTTCGGAATTGTTCGCACGTGCACGCGATCGGCCTGCGCGTCGAAAACGCCGACAACGAGCAAAACCGGGACACGAGCAACGCCGGCGTCGTGCACCTCGCGGGGTGCGACCACTGCGTCGTGCGACGCATCCTGGCCGCCCGGCCCAACCGCTGGGGAAACAACACCGGCATCAGCCTCGGGGCCGGCACCCGAAACTCGCTCGTCGAGGAATGCGAACTCTACGATTTCCATCGCAACGGGATTTCGATCCACAACGCGCCCGGCGCGACCGGCGCGCGCGACAACACCCTGCGGCGCAACTACGTGAATGCGCGCAACGCGAAGTATCTCGGGCGGCGCTGGGGACCCAACGACGGCATCGTGATGTATCGCGGCTTGCGCAATACGATCGAGAACTGCATCGTCGAGGAAGTGCCCGACAAATGGGAACACTTCGCCGCGTTTGCCGCCTGGGGCCGCAACAACGCCTACTACGGCTGCATCGCGCTTCGCGCTAAGCAGGGCTACATTCCGGCGACGGTCACCAACCGGGGAGACGCCGATCACGTGCGCTACGAGCACTGCCTGGCGATCGGCAGCACGCACAACGGCTGGGCGATCCAGACCGTCCTGGGATTGGCGATGCGCAACTGCACGGCGGTCGGCAACGCGGCAGAAGGGTTTTCGGCCTCGACGGGCCGCATCGAATACCGCGACGACGCTTTCCGGGCCTCGCTCGACGTCGAAAACTCGCTGAGCGTCAACAACGGCGGCCGCGGCTTCGTCGTGAACGACCTCGGCAACTTTCGTGCCGTGCGCATCGATCACTGCGGCGGCTGGAGCAACCACCGGGGCACCTGGGGCCCGGGCACCGCGGGCGCGACCAACGCCCTGCCCGATCGGGACCCCCGTTTCGACGGCTCCTACATCGCCGTTTCGCCCAAATCGCCCTGCAAGGGCGCCGGGCGCGACGGCGCCGACGTCGGCGCGAGCATCCTCGATCGCTACGAGAACGGCGTCCTCACCGACGAGCCCCTCTGGGACCCCGCCACCGGCGCGTTCCCCCACGGCGCAATCATCGAGGGGGTCAACGACGTCTCCGGCCAGTCGCTGTTCGACGTGCACGAGCGCCTGGGCGTGACCCCCGCGCTGCTGGCGGAGGTTCGCGCGCAGCGTGCGACGCCGGCTCCGCTCGCCCCGGGCAGTTGCCGGGCCGGAGAGGATTGAATCGGCGAACACGAACGCCCCCGCGCCCACGCGTGCGGCGCTCGGGAACCAAGCCCTGGCTTGTGCTTCCCGCTGGAGTTCAGCCTTCAGGCTGCCTTCCCCTGGTTCCCACGCTTTCCCCTGGTTCCCACGCTTCGCGTGTTCCCTGGTTCCCACGCTTCGCGTGGGAACCAAAGTCCCGGACGCTTCCGCGTCCCTCTCACCGCCCACTCGCAATTGGCCCGGCTTCGGCTACCATGATGGTCTCCGTCGCCAACCCGGGACGGGCGCGACCGTTGGGCCGACGCGC
>Ga0334884_1003274_pt1 | contig 18614 bp, 10 predicted proteins | sample GraSluR1_MG_7_FD_207215 | JGI IMG/M metagenome (GOLD analysis project Ga0334884, IMG submission 207215) | Sludge microbial communities from methane-producing bioreactor in Wageningen University, Netherlands - Granular Sludge_12_05 R1 | ecosystem: Engineered > Bioreactor > Anaerobic >...
ACTGTCGTGAGGCGATCAACGGCTTCGACAAGGTCAAGAAGGGGCGGGCGGCGATGTCGGCGCGCCTGGCGCAGGCATCGATGCTGATGGAGATGGGCCAAGTCGAGCAGATCGAGATCGATCTGGTGGCGCTCGTCGCCAAGACCCGGGAGCACCACGACAGGATGAGCGAGGTCGAGACGCTGATGATCCTGGCGCTGCAGAAGCGCTTCCAACACCTCTATCACGAGGCGCTGGACTTGGTGAACCAAGGCATCGCGGTCTTACACGATCTGGTGCTGCCGGGTTCGATGGCGCAGGCCTTGATCCGCCGGGCCGAGACGCGCCTGCGCATGGAGCACTGGCGCAGCGCCGATGTGGCCGATGTGGCGGCGGTCCAGGAGGATCTCCAGGAGGCCATCGCCCTGTCCGAGGGCTGTGGTTTTCTGCCGCGCAAGGCCTTGGCCCTGGTGTGGCTCGCCGAGGCGCAACGCCGCAGTGGCGATGCTGCAGGGGGGCGCCGCACCTTGGAGGAGTGCGCCGATTTGGCGACGGCCATGGAATTTTCCGCGGTCTTGGCCTTACACGACCAGGTGGCGGCCCGTTTCGCCGCCGACGCCGATGCCGATCCGGCGGCAGCGGGCTTCTTCCTCGAAGAGGCCTGGCGGCGCTTCAGCGAGATGGGGGCCGCTTACTACCTGCGCGAGCTGCGGGAGGATTTCCCGGCGTGGCAGCCACCGGCGCTGCCCTGAGCGGGTGCGCTGAGGTGTCGCCGCGCCGGTGTGGGCCCTAGAGGCCGGACACGATGACGATGGCGATGATCACCATGGCGATGAAGAGGATGATGCCGATGGGGAGGCAGCCCATGCCGGCGTTTTTCTTCGGCTTGGTCTTGGGGCGCGCCGCGGGTTGCGTCACCAGCTTGGCCATCTGCTCGCGCACGGCTTGGGCGGCGCGGGGGTTGCGCAGGCGTTGCTCCAGGATCAAGGCAAACTCGCCCAGGAGCTGGTTGCGGCGCACGGGCTCCTCGGTGAGATTCACCATGTGCTGGAGGTGCTCGGCGAGCTGGGGCCAGCGCTCCAGGGTGTGGAGGTGCTCGCGTTTGGCCTCGAGGAGCTGCTCGTCGTTGTCCTCCCAGAGGATGGCCTTTTCGTAGGAGGCGAGGGCGTTCTCCGGGTGGGTGTCGTAGCGGGCCCGGAGGCCGTGGAGGGCGAGGTCCTCAGGGTCGACGGCGAGGCCCGCCGCGACGGCGGCGACGACTTGGGCGGCCTGTTCGTGGAGCAGGGCGAGGAGCTCGTAGGGCAGGACCCACTCGGGACGCTGGGCGATGAGGTCCTCGACCAAGGGGCGGGCTTCGGCGTGGGCGTCGTCGAGGTAGAGGGCGACGGCCAGGTAGAAGGTGACGTTGGTGTCTTTGGGCTGCTGGGCGTGCTGGGCGCGCAGGTGGGCCAAGGTCGGATCCAGCGAGGCGTCGGCGGTCTCCGCGGTGGCTTTTTCTTCTAGGAATCCACTCTCCCTGAGTTGCTCGGCCAGGGTCTCGGCCAAAGCCTCGTCGCCGGCCGCTGCGAGCTGGGCGTGGGTGCGCAAGAGGAAGGCCTCGGTGACGATGTCCTCGGTCTCGCAGAAGGCTTGGGCCCAGAGAGCGGCGTGCACCGGGCGGCCTGCGGCGAGCTCCTGGAGGCCGCCGCAGAGGCGCTGCAGGCCGTAGCGGTGGACCGGATCGGTGCAGGTGGCGATGTGCGCCTGGATGCGGGTCACGGCGGCCGCGGCGTCATCGCTGTAGATCTCTGCGGCGGCGGCGAAGAGCGAGAGATCCTCGTTGCGCTGGTGTTCCGGCGGTGGCGCTTTGGCGAGGGCCGCGATGAAGGCCTGGTGGGCGGCGGGCGCGCGGGCGGGCTCGAGGCGCTGGGTCGCCGCGGCCAAGAGGGCGCGGGCGTGGAGACGTTGGTCATCGGCGGCGACGGCGCGGGCGGCGGCGTCGCGGCAGACGGGGAGATCCTGGAGCAACCACAGGTAATAGGCTTGACGTTCCAGGGCGCGCGGGGTGGGGATGAGGGGCGACGCGTCGTCTTTGGCGTCGGTGAGGAGCTCTTCGTAGAAGTCGGCGCAGATCGAGGCGACCTCTTTGCCGAGCTCAGCGGCGCTGACGCCGAGGGTGGTCAGGGCGTTGTGCCAGCGTTTCTCAGCTTTGGTGCTGCTGCCGATGCGGCGCCAGGTTTCGGCCGCCAGGACCAGCTCGTTTTCGCTGCTGAGCTCGTCGGCGATGACGTCGTAAAAGGCCGGAAAGGGTGGGGCGGTCAGGGTGAGCTGATCCACGAGGAGAAAGAAGGCGTCGACCCAGCGGTTCTTCTCCATCAGCGCGAGGGTGCGCTCGAGTTGATCCCGAAAGAGGACCCATACGGGTGCTCCGTGCGCCTCAGCGGGCGTGGACGCATTGAGCAAGAGATGGCGCGCGTCTTCGAAGTCGCGTTTGCGCAGGGCGCGGGCGATGCGTACCTCGACCTTGCCCGAGGCCTTGGGGTTGTTCTCGTCGTCCGTTGCGGTGGGTTGGTCCTTGGGGGAGGAATCCGCTGAAGAACTCATAGTCGCTCCTGGGGGTGGAGGCCGCGGTGGGGACTTACCAGACCTCTGGGGTCATGCTGCGGGAGGAGTGTTTGGTGAAGGTGGCGTGGATGCGCCTGGGGCTGGCCTTGACGTCGATATAGAAGACGACGCGCGGCACCTGCTTGGAGAAATGTAGGTCCAGGGTGTAGGTGAAGAAGGCGCTGCCCGAGATGAGGTCTTTTTCCTGGCCGCTGCGCATGTTGTCCCAGCGCTGCAAGGGGCCGAGCTCGGCAAAGCGGCTCTGGTAGGCGCCGAGGTAGCGCTCCAGTGGGGTTTCGCGCTGGTAGCTCGCCGAGGTGGCGCGGTAGGCCTCTTCGAGGGCGCTGTCGCGGACGCAGGCCAGGTAGGGCTGGAGGATTTCGTTGTAGACGACCAGGGCCGCTTGGGTGGCGGCGCGGGCTTTTTGGATGAGAAAGACGGCGAGGCCGATGAGGGCGACGACGACGAGGAGGGTGATGACGAGTTCCACGGCAGACTCCGGGTGGACGAACGCAGGGACGGCCAACAGGCCTTTGGGCCTGCCGGCAGCCTCTCTCTTGGATAATGGCTTTGGGGTAGATTGGGCAAGGGCGCGGGCGTCGTCGTATTGAAAGGTGGCGCCACTTTGGTTACACCCTCTGCGCAGTGGGCGCGTCGCGGCGAGCCCAGTGGGTGTAGTTGGTTGGCGTCTGAACCGGGCGCTCTTCGTGGGTGGACAAGGCTTGCTACAGTTATCGGATGTCTCTAAGGCCTTTGGGCCACAGTCATTATTTGCGAACGTCACGTGGCAGATCGATCGCTTCCCACGGGTGGCGCTGGTGGGCGCCAACGGCACGGGGAAGAGCACCCTGTTGCGGATACTCGCCGGTGAGATGGAGGCGGACTCGGGGCGGGTGCTGATCCCCAAGGAGGTCAGCGTCGGCTACTTGCCCCAGGACGTAGCGGCCATCGAGGCCGAGACGGCTCTGGCGGCGGTCTTGGCCGGGCGCACGGACTTGGTGCGCTTGGGGCAAGAGATCGAGGCGCTGCAGGCGCGCATGGACGATAAGGCTGAGGTGGCCCTGGCGGCGACGCTGGGAGAAGTCCAGGCGCGCTTTGAGCAGCTCGGGGGCTACACGGTGGAGGCCGAGGCGCTCGGGATCATGGCTTCCTTGGGCTTCAAGGCGGCCCAGATCGCGGCGGCGCCGCAGACCTTCTCTGGGGGCTGGCGCATGCGGCTGCTCTTGGCGCGGCTGCTGCTGCAGAAACCCGACCTGCTCCTTTTGGACGAGCCGACGAACCACCTGGATCTGGAGTCCCTGGTGTGGCTCGAGTCTTTTTTGTCCACCTACCCTGGGACCATCGTCGTGGTCTCCCACGACCGGGCCTTCTTGAACCGGGTGGTGGTGGCCGTCGCCGCTTTGGAGCGCAACCAGGTGCGGCTCTATCCGGGCAACTACGACGCTTATGTGGCGGCGGTGACCCTGGAGCAGGAGCAGATCGCGGCGCAGGCGGCGCAGCAGCAGAAGCGCATCGCTGAGACCCAGGCCTTCATCGACCGTTTTCGCTCCAAGGCGACCAAGGCGAAGCAGGTGCAGAGTCGGGTCAAGGCCTTGGAGAAGATGGACGTGGTGGAGGTGGCGCGCAGAGGCCGCGCCCTGCGCTTCAAGCTCCCCGAGGCGGAGCGCACGCCCCACGTGGTGGTGGAGCTGCGCCACGTGGCCAAGGCCTACGGCGACAATGTGGTCTACAAGGATATGTTCTTTACGGCCTATCGCGGGGAGCGCATCGCCCTGGTGGGGCCGAACGGCGCGGGCAAGTCTACCCTGTTGAAGATTTTGGCCGACGCCATCTCCTTCGAGGGCGAGCGGGTGGTGGGCGACCGGGTGGTGACGGCGTACTTCGCCCAGCATCAGGTGGAGTCCCTCGATTTCGAGCGCACCTTGTTGGACGAGGTGCGGACGACGACCGAGGGGCTGAGCATGACCGAGCTGCGTGGGGCGCTCGGGGCCTTTCTTTTCAATGACGATGACGTGGAGAAGCGCGTCGGGGTGCTCTCGGGGGGGGAGAAGAACCGCCTGGCCTTGGCCAAGATCCTGTTGCAGCGCCCCAACCTCTTGCTCATGGACGAGCCGACGAACCACTTGGATTTGGCCAGCCGCGACGCCTTGGAAGACGCCCTGAGTGCCTTCCAAGGGACGCTCATCATCATCAGCCACGACCGCTGGTTCATCGACAGGATCTGCAACAAGGTGGTGCACGTGGAGCACCAGCGCCTGGAGGATTACCCGGGCAACTACAGCGAGTACCTGGCGCGCCGGGCGCGGGAGGCCGCCGCCGAGGAGGGTGCCGCCACCGCCGATGCCAAGAACCAGGTCAACCAGCGGCGGCAGCGGCGGCGCGACGCGGCGGAGCTGCGGGAGCGTCATCGCGAGGCCACGGGCACTTTGCGCAAGCAGGTGCAGGCCCTGGAGGTGGAGATCCAGCGGGCCGAGGCGGCCATCGGCAGCATCGACGCTTCTTTGGCCGATCCGCAGATCTATGGGCAGGGCCAGAAGGTGCAGGAGCTGGCCATGGAGCGCGGCCGGCGCTGCGCCGAGCTCGACGGGCACTATGGGCGCTGGGCCGAGCTTCAGGAGGCCCTGGAGGAGGCCGAGCGCCGTTTCGCCCTAGAAGAGGCGGAGTGAGCGCCGAGGACGGTGTGCGTCTCGGGTGGGCACGTCGCCCTTGCTCAGGCGCGAGGCGGCTACTATGCTAGGCGCAACGCACGCGACCCGACACGGGGCCTGGCCGCGCGGCGTCCCAGACGAGGGTGGACCCATGCAGAGGGAAGAAGACCGGGGGCGAGGCTATGGACTGTGGCTGCGCTGGGGCTTGGTTGGCGGCGTGCGACGACACACCCGAGACGCTGAAGTGTCCGCCGGGCTATAGCTTGCAGGCCGATGGCCTGTGCTGGCCCGACGAAGGCGCGCCGGATCAGTGGGTCGATGTGGACGCGACGCTTCCTGATGTGGAAGATGATACGGCGCCGGCCGAGGTGTGGGACAGCCAAGATGCCCTGCCGCCCGAGGTGCAGGACGACGTGGCTGACGTGGAGAACGAGTTGCCGCCGCCGGTGGACAGCGACGGCGACACCATCCCCGACGCCGAGGACAACTGCCCGGACGTGGCCAACCCAGACCAAGCCGACAGCAATGGCGATGGCATTGGCGATGCGTGCACGCCCGGGCCCAACGATCGCGACGGTGACACCGTCCCGGACGAGATGGACAACTGCCCGGACGTGAGCAACCCAGGGCAACACGACTACAACGGCGATGGGGTGGGGGATGCCTGCACCCAGCAGGACGGGACGCCGCAGCACCCCTTCATCATCTCCGTGGAGGGCAACCGCTTCGTTTATCGCGATGCGCAGGACACGCGCCACTCGACCTCGTCGGTCTTTGACACCTATCCGCCGAACACGGTGAACGAGGCTGGCCCAGAGTATATCTACGTGTTTAGGTTGCAGCAGCGGATGCAGGTGGAGATCAGCCTGGAGCCGGAGCCGAGCGGGGTAGACATCGACCTGCACCTGTTGTCGTCCTTGAGCCCGCTGGTGCTCATCGACCGCAACGACAAGGCCATCATGAAGGAGTTGGCCCCTGGGACCTATTACATCAGCGCCGACACTTACGTCAGCAATGGGGTGCCCTTGGTGGGGCCTTATGTGATGAACTTCGTGGCCCAGGTCTACTACCCAGGCACGGTGAGCGAGCCGATTTTGTTGGCCGACACCCTGACGCAGCCCCTGCCCGTGCCCTACGTCTTCACGGACGTGCGGGACACGCGCAACGCCACCTCGTCGGTCTTCAACACCTATCCACCGAACACCCTGGATCAGTCGGGGGCGGAGTTCATCTATGCCTTCACCCTGGACCGGGCGGTGTACTTCAGCGTGGAGGTGGCGGCGCCCGAGCCGACGGGGGTGGACATCGATCTGCACCTGCTGTCGTCCCTCGAGCCGCTGGTCTTGGTGGCCCGGGCCGACAAGGTGATCACCACCGAGCTGGGGCCGGGGACCTATTACGTGACGGCCGACTCTTTCCAGGGCAAGGTGGGGCGCTACGTGCTGGATCTGACCGTGCGGCCCAAGCTGGCCGACGGCCCGGAGACCTTCAACGTCTACATGCTCAAGGCGGTGGAGCAGCTCTATGCGAATTACGGCAAGCTGGGCTACGACTCGGCGGTGCTGACCCACGACATCGCCTACGGATCCTATGGCACCATCAACGCGACCAAGCCGCCGCGGACGATGTGCGTGGCGGCGGTGATGGAGGTGATCCTGACGGCCATGCAGATCTACGCCACCGAGACGGGCGACCAGAGCGTGTGGGACTACCTGCCGCGCACCTCTTACGCCACCTTGAACACGGGCAACATCAAGGCGCACCTGTGGGTGAACTTCGACATCAACTCTCGGGGCAGCGGCGACGCCCTGCGCCACTTCGGCATGGGGATGACCGTGCCCTTCGAGGAGCTGCGCCCGGGCGGGGTGATCAACCTCAACCGCACCACCGGCTCGGGGCACGCCGTGGTCTTTTTGTCCTTCATCGACATCACGGGCCAGGAGTACACCACCCACAACAGCTCGGTGGTGGGCTTCAAGTACTTCTCCTCCCAAGGCAGCTACGACGACGGCGGCTTGGACTACCGCTACGCCGTCTTCTCCCAGCACGGCTCACCGACCATGCCCTACAAGCGGGACGTGAACGTGATCTACTCGACGGATCAGAAGTTCTTGAACACGGGGGTGATGTATCACCCGAGCCAGTGGCTGCCGACCTCGTGGTCGCGGGGCATTCGCGGCGAGAGCGGCCCGGATTCGGTCTTCGACCCGATCTACTTCGACGGGGTGACGGTGGACGATGGGATCTGAGGTGGGCGCGTCGGCGGCCGGGGGGCTGATGTCAAGTGAAGTCGAGGAGATGTTCTCCAATCGCTTGAAAAAACGTTACAAACACCTGAGCAAGTGGGCGCGCCGCGCTGGGGTCTTCGCCTTTAGGGTGTACGACGGCGACATCCCGGAGCTGCCCTTGGTGGTGGACTTCTACGACGGCCACCTGCACATGGCGGCGCGGGCCGGGCGTGGGGTGCTGCGGGAGGAAGACCTGGACCAGGACGCCTGGTTGCGCCGCATGGGTCTGGTCGCGGGCGCGGCCCTGGGGGTGGCGCCGGAGCGGGTCTTCGTCAAGTTACGGCAGCGGCAGACGCGGCGGGAGCAGTACCGGCGCTTGTCGCCGACGGCCTACGCCTTTCCGGTGCGCGAGGGCGCGGTGCGGCTGTGGGTGGACCTCCAGTCTTATGTCGACACGGGTTTGTTCTTGGACCACCGGCCGTCGCGCTTGCGGTTGGCCGAGGTGGCCCGCGGGGGGCGCCTTCTCAATCTCTTCGCTTACACGGGCGCCTTCAGTGTGCATGCGGCGGCGGCGGGCGCGGAGACGACGGTCTCGGTGGACCTGTCGCGCACCTATCTGAGCTGGGCGGAGGACAACTTTCGCCTCAACGGCTTTGACGAGGTGCTGCTCTGTGACGAGCGGCGCGGCCCGGCGCTGCCCGAGGGCCGCGGGCATTTTCTGTGGCGCGGCGCGGTGGATCGCTTCTTGGCCAAGGCTCGAGACGAGCAGCGCCGCTACGAGGTGATCGTGGTGGACCCGCCGACCTTCTCCAACTCCAAGCGCACCGTGACCCACTTCGACGTGCAGCGCGATCACGTGGCTTTGTTGCGGCGCTGTGCGGCGCTGTTGGTGCCTGGGGGGCTGCTCTTCTTCTCCACCAACCGCCAGCGATTTCAGCTCGACGCGGCGGCCCTGGCGCCGGGGCTGGTGGGGCGCGAGGTCAGCGCTCAGAGCGTGGGCGAGGATTTTCGGCAGCGGCGGCCGCACCGGGCGTGGGAGTTTGTGCGGGGGTGAGGGTTTAGGTTGGAGGGGCAGGCGCTGTGCAGGTAAAAAGCCTGCTCATTTTTTCGCTTCACGTTTTCCGAGTTTTGTCGTACCCTTCAATTACTTGAATTAGCTTCTTTGTCGTTCATCCCAGGTGAAGGCAAACCCAAGCGCAGTAGGCTCTCTCGGATAATGTCAATCGGTTGAATTTCTTGCACTGAACAATGGTGTTAATAGCGAAGCAACAATTTGTTTCGCGTCGTCGTCGTTCTAAAGCCTTGGTCGAAGTGGAGTTGTCATGAGTGTTGGCGCGTTTACATCAGCATTATTTCAATTGCATTTTTCGATGTTTTGCAGAGTTTCCATAATGTTTGCGTTGACATTTGCGGTGTCTTGTTCTTCCTTTCGTGACTATGACGATAGTAAGGTGAAAAAAGACAGTATAGAAGACGATAGTGACTTGGAAAAAGAAATTTTGGAAGACTTCGATATTTTGGAAAATGACGACGGAATAGAGATTGAAGAGGATGCAGAGTTGTCGGATCAAGACGACTTGAACGACGACACGGCGGAAACCTGCTTGGATACATGCGATTCTTTTGGTTGTGAGTGCGGTGAGGTGTGTGGTGCTTTTTGTGGCACCTGCAATACTGGAGTCTGTCGGGACTGTTTGTGTGTGGCTGAAAGTGTATGTGACACGGGTTTACACGATGGTGGCGATGGTCAGTGCGTGGCAATCGGTACTTGCAGCTCAAGCTTTCACGACGGTGGCGATGGGAGGTGTTTTCCCAAGGGAACGTGTGCGCCTGGCTTTCATGATGGGGGATTAGGGGTATGTACTCCCATCAATCAGTGTGATTCGGGTCACCACGATGGTGGGAGTGGGGTATGTGTTGCCGAAGGTACCTGCAGCATTGGATACATTTTGGGGGGTACTGGTGCCTGCGAACCAGCATGTGTTCCCGCATGTGAAAACGGCGGCGTTTGCACTGCACCCGATACCTGTGCTTGTGCATTGGGGTGGGGAGGAGATCGCTGCCAAAGAGAAGTGGACGTCGAGATGGTTCGCATTCCGATGAGCGGAACGATTACGACCTTCGCCATGGGACGCCCAGCGCATTGCTGGGGAGGGAGTCAGGAGTCGCCACGACACCAAGTGACGCTAACTCCCTACTATATTGACAAGTATCCCGTAACCGCTTCCGCTTACAAAGCCTGTGTCGTTCACGGCGGCTGCTCTCGACCCGCTACGGGAGACGATGCGACCTATGATGTTTCAGGTAAAGAGAACCATCCCGTGAACCATGTTTTTTGGGAACAAGCGGATAGGTACTGTCGGTGGGTGGGTGGACGGTTGCCAACGGAGGCAGAATGGGAGCGCGCAGCCAAAGGCGAAAGCGAGGCCTGTTATCCCTGGGGAGATGATTGTCCGGAGTCTTGGTCACCGACCTATTGCTCTGGCGAGGCTTGGACGACGACAACGGCGAAGGCCAATTGTCTAGATTCGGGGTGTAACGATGGTTTTGAAAAGACATCTCCCGTAGATGCATTTCCATTAGGTGTCTCTGCTGATGGTGTTTGGGATATGACGGGTAATGTTTGGGAATTGACGAGTGATGGCTGGTGGCGAGTCTACACGACAGAGCCCGCTTTCAACCCCATACAAACTATAACCGGGTCGCAAGTCGTACGTCGGGGTGGTGCCTGGGATAGTAATTCCATACTATTTTCGAATTCGAGCGTCCGAAAGGAGTGGTCGATAGGCAGTCGCAGCGGTGTTGTTGGCTTCAGATGTGCCAGATCTCGCTGCCCCAACGGTTATCATGATGGAGGAGACGACGTTTGTTTGGAGCTCGGAAATTGCAGTGCTGGCTTTCATGACGGCGGAGATGGCATTTGTGTTTCTGATGGCACGTGCCGCGACGGATTCCAACTCGATGGGAGCGCAGTTTGCGTTCCTGTCTGCCAACCTCAGTGTATGAATGGTGCCACTTGTATTGGGCCAAACTCTTGCGACTGTGAATTTGGTTGGGTGGGACCAACCTGTGAGGCTCCCTTGGCGTGTGATCCCGTGAGTGGCGACTGTGCCGTCCCGATGGATCGCATCCGTATCCCTGCTGTTGGTAGCTCGACCACTTTTACGATGGGCTGTCCGCCAAGTGATGGGAGATGCCAATTGAATAATGAGCAGCCTGCCCATCAAGTTACGCTGAGCGCCTACATGATCGACCGCTACCCGGTCACTGCTTCAGCCTACGCAGCGTGTATTCAAGCTGGAGCGTGTACCACACCCAAGTCTGGGTCGACGCTTGGTACGGTTGGCCTGGATAACCACCCCATCAACAATGTGGATTGGCATCAAGCTACAGCCTACTGTGCGTGGACGGGCGGGCGTCTGCCGACGGAGGCCGAATGGGAGCGAGCCGCAAAAGGTGTCACCCACCGACGTTATCCCTGGGGCGACGATTGCCCCTCGCCGTGGCATTCGACCTGCTCGGAGGAGGACTGGACGTTAGCAACGGCAAGAGCGAACTGCCGCGATGACTCTTGCAAAGATGCTTACCCAGGGACCTCTCCGGTGGATGCTTTTCCTTTGGGAGTCTCCTCCGATGGAGTGTGGGATATGGCCGGGAACGTGGAAGAGTGGACCAGTGATTGGGCAGGACGCGTTTACACCACGGCTCCGATTACCAACCCAACTGGTCCGACAAGCGGATCATCAACTCGGGTGCTACGTGGGGGAAGTTTCTTAGAGTTTGGTGGGGCTTTGCGGGCGACCTATCGCAACAGTGCTGCGCAGACCCAAAGACTTCAGTATATTGGATTTCGCTGTGCCAGCGACATTCCATGATTTTTACCATGGTTCATCCTCGGTCGAGGGCCAGGCGGGCGAGGTAGTGGCTCACCTTACCACCAACGTGCAGCACCAAAAGGCAATCGTTCTGAATTGCGTCGGGCTCGGCGACACCGCTCACATTGAAGCACTCGCCGTCCTGGGTGATGCCGAGGACAAGGCAGGTACCGCGGGTCTTGGCGAAGGCGGAGACCGCCACGAACACGGACATCGGGAGGGCGGAGCGTGCTGCCGCAAACTTGGTGCTATTCCATTCGCCAGAAGAGAGTAGGTTGTCGAGGGAAGTGGGGGGCTATACCACACTACCGCCAGCAGCGACGCGGAGCTTGGTCTGCACGCGCTCGCGAACCTCGGTGTAGATGTCGACCCCGATGGCATCGTCGACCTCGAGCGTGATGGCGAGCGCGTACGGTACGGCGTCCGCGAGTACGGCGGCGTCCTCCCGGCAACTCACGTGGATAACGACCTCATCGCCATCCACGAACGCCGCCGCCTTCTCGCCCTCGAAGACCTCGTGCTGGACGGTGCCACGCTGTACCGCCTGCCAGTCCGCCCCGCGGCGCTCGAGATGCTTGTTGCTGCCGACGGAGAGTTTCGACTTCGGCGACGAGAACCAGACGTGGGCGCGGCGCCAGCGGTGGTTCAGGGGGTGGACCGGGGTCATCCAGGCGAGCGTGACCACCAGGCGGCGCCAGCCACGCTTGCCGCTGAGTGACGGAGGCAGAGGGAACCGATGCTCGGCGCCGGCCTCCGCGGCGAGTGTTCCGCCAGCCAGTGCCGTAACCCGCGTTGCGGTGCACTCGCGCACCGCGTCGAGGTCAACACGCCCGAATCCCAGCAGTCGCGTCAGGTACTCCGCGAGCTTGTTGCCGTTGTCTGGGGTCTTGAAGAGGGCCTGGTAGGCATCGCCCGCTGCTCCCCATCGGGCACCGTGAACGAGCAGCGCCTTGAGCCAGAGCGCATCCGCGACCTGATCGAGTGCCTCGCCACCCTCGGTCTCCCGGAGCTCGGCCAGCACGGGCGCCAGAAGGGCCGCTGCACGCGACATGAGCGCCGTCGCGTTGCTGGTCCCGCGGTTGGGCACGGTCGCGCTCACGTCGCCTGCTGTGGGCCCGGGTGTGGCCACGAGTTGCCCCGGGCCGTACGCGACGCGGGGCATCATGAGCTCGGTGTCAGCGTCCAGAAAAGGCTTGACCAGCGCGGCGCGTCCCCCGGGGGCAAGGACGTCCGGCTTGACCGAGCGCTTGTAGCCCTGGCCCTGAGCGTTGATGGGACTCGGGAATCCAGGGTCCGTAGGATCGATCCAGTTCGGCCGGAACACGGCGGTATCGCCGTCCTCGTGCGTGGCCCCGACCGTGAGCACGTTCATCCCCTCGGCCGGCGAGAGCAGCCGACGCTGCCTCGCATCGGCCGCGATGGCCTTCGCGACGTGCTGTCGAAGCTTTTCCGGGCTGCTCGTCCCGACCTCGCTCCACGGACGCTCGAGCTTGACGGCTCGACCGTGGTTGCCAGCGCTCACCAGGAAAAGCACGTCGTACTTCCAGGAGAGCCAGTCGAGGAGTCGAGCCAGCGGACTCAAGGTCCCGTCGAAGGGCCGGTCGGCGATGCCGATCGATAGGTTGATGACCGAGACGTTCGGCGCGGTCGCGGGGGTGTTGCCCTCGCCCTCGAACATGCGCCGCACCGCTCGGTGGATGAGGTCGACGATGAGCAGACCCTCGGACACCCGTTCATCGGGCGGCAGGTCATCCCAGCCAGGCTGCGTGAACGGCTGCATGATCGGCCGAACGTAGAGCGGCTGGGGAATCGGCTCGCCGGGGGAGTGCAGGTCGCCCCAGATGATGAGCGACGCCATGGCGGTGCCATGGAGCCGAAACCGTGCCTCGTAGTCGGCCCAGAAGTCGTCGGGGTCATCGACCGTGAGCCGTCCCGTCAGCGCGCGATGAGACTGCAGCGGAAGACCATCGAGCAGCGCGACCACCGGGGGCGTCTCGGGGGCGGGCAACGGTTCGTTCGGAAGGTTCGAGAGCGGCGAGACCTGATCGACTGTGATTCGGCCGGCCATCTGGCCAGAAGCGCGGAAGAACTGGATCTGCTCGGCTTGCACGAGGGCGACGGCGCCGCGGCGGTCCTCGTCGAGCAGGTCCTGAACTGCAGTGACAGGGAGCCGGACAGCGAGAGCGTGGTAGTGAATCTCGGGAACCGTCGCTTCCGAAACGACCTCGCCACCAAGCTCCTGCACTCGACCGCGGACCGCGACGGACGCCGCCACGCGTTGCTGTTCACCTGCGCGAAACCAGAGCTCGATCTCGCAGGGTACGTTCTGGCGTTCACCGGTGAGACGCTCCCGCCAGTCCTCGAGCACGCCAGTCTCTTCGAGCCGGTCTCGCACGGACCACGGACGGATGTCACGCAGCAACGCGAAGACGTCGCGCCACTTCGTGAGCCCGCGCTGGAAGTCCTCGCCGCGCTGCCAGGTGTTCCAGAGGCTGAGCAGCTGCCGGAAGGCCTGCTGGTTGGCGAACATCAGGTAGACGCGGCCGCGGTACTTCTCGCGCGCCCCCTTCCTCTCGACGAAGAAGTCGTCGTCGGGCGGGATGTCGTCTTCGTCGTACTCAGCCAGGAACTCGAGGCCTTCGATCTTCGCAGCGGCTTTGAAGAAGTCGTCCACCGTGCCGGCGGTCTCGAGCACGAGCACATCCTCGGGTAAGAGGCCCGCGGCCGTCGTCTGCATCGTCAGCCGCTTCGCCTCGAACGCGGCCTCGAGCTCATCGAGCCGGGGGCCCAGGCGCTGCTTCTGGCGGGCCTGGCCGAGCAGAGCCGGTCCTCCGCCTCCGCCACCCTTCTTCGCGCGTGCCGCTGTGGCGGGTTCCGGCAGGATCAGAAGTGGACGTTCAGCCATCGTCGTTCCCCGGCGAGGAAGGTGTGGGTGCGGCGCGGCTCGCCCATTGCTTCAGCCGGTCTGCGACGATTGCCCGCACGTCCGCGCCGGGCATGTTCAGCACGTAGCGGCGCTGGACGTCCTGCGCGAACTGCTCAAGCTCCGCGAAACTCAGTCCATCGAGCCGGCGGGCGAGGTGATCGTGGGTATAGCCGAGCTGCAGCCCGCTGCGCTTCTCGAACATCTCCAACCACGCCACGCGCTGGCCCTTTCCGGGGGCCGGCAGGTCCAGTCGGAGCTGAAAGCGGCGCCACACGGCACGGTCGAGGAGCTCGCTGTGGTTGGTGGCCGTGACGACCACGACGTGCGACGGGAGCTGATCGACTTGGAGCAGCAATGAGCTCACGACCCGCTTGATCTCGCCGGTCTCGTGAACGTCACCGCGCTCCTTGCCGATGACGTCGAATTCGTCGAAGAAGAGGACGCAGCGCTGGGTCCGGGCGTGCGCGAACAGCTTGGCGAGCCGCACAGCGGTCTCACCGAGATAGCTGCCGATGATGCTCTCGTAGCGCACCACGAGCATGGGGTTGCCCAGCTCCTGCGCGAGAGCCTCCGCGAGCGACGTCTTGCCGTTGCCGGGAGGGCCGACGAGGAGGACGCGATTGCGCGGCTCGAGATTGTGAGCCCGCAGGAGATCCACCCGGTTGTGTTCCTCCACCAGCTCCGAGCAGGCCTGCTGGACGAGTGTCGGCAGCAAGAGGTCGCCGAAGTCGCGCCGCGGCCGGATCTCGTGGAAGAGCTTCGCCTCTCCGTTCGGTACCGCGGCGGTCGGCCGCGTGGGACGCATCGGCTTCCCGTTGAGATTGAGGTGCTCGGCGAGGCGGTCCGCGAGGATGTTGTGCTGCTTGGAGCGCTCCTCGGTGATGAGGGCCTCGAGCGCCTTCTGGAACAGCGCCTGATCACCTTCGGCCCCGGCCTTGACGATGTCGATGAGAAGGTCCGCGCGCGCCATCAGCATCCTCCGGTGTTCCCGAGCCCGCATGGGATCGGGAAGGTAGAGGACCCGAAACCGGCTTCCGGGACACAGAGGCGCGGCGGGGCGCCGGTGAGGGGCCGACGCCGAAGCTGATTCGCGGCGTTCCTCACTCGGCCCACTCCTCCGCACCGAGAGGCAGCGCGTTCAGCTCCGCCCTGGCCTCGCGCCAGGTCGGGTAGTGCTCATCGAGGAGGGCAATGAACCGGTCGCTGTGCGTCGGCTCCAACAGGTGCAGCATCTCGTGCACCACCACGTACTCGACCAGGTCCTTCGGCTTCTTCACGAGCTCGGTGTTCAACCGGATCGTGCCGGACTCATGATTGCAGTTGCCCCACTTGGTTTTCATGCGCTGCAGGAAGTAGCTGCCAACCTCGACGCCGAGCCGGCCCTGCCACTTGTCGATGAGGCGAGGAACCAGTTCGTGAAGCAGGCTCTTGTGCCAGTCGTGCATTGCACGGGCACGGCCCGAGCGATCAGTTCCCGGCCGCACCGCCAGCGTGATGCGTTTGTGGTCGACGGTCACGGCGGGCTTCGCGTCGCGCTCGATAACCGTCAGCAGGTGTCGGCGTCCCCAAAGATAGTGGCTTTCGCGCTCGATGAACTCGCGGGGGGCCTCGCGCGCTTGCTCGGTCAGCTTCGTCTGCTGGTCTCGAATCCATCCTATCCGCGACGCCGCATAGGCCCGTGCGACGTCCAGCCGAGTCGACGTCGGCGCCACCAGGGTCACACGCCCAGCCGGCGGATGCACGGAAAGATGGACGTGCTTCACGTCCTTCCGCGTCACTGCTATCGAAATCTCGCCGAGTTGGATGGTCTCTGGCATCAGTACCCCGGCTGATTCTTGACGATCTCGAAGACCGCCATCGTGGCCTCGCGGTCCCGACTGAGGAGGGGGAAGAGCGCGTTCTGCACCTGGGCCTCTCGGGTCTGATCACCCTTCCACCCAGCAGGGGCTTGCTCCCTGATCGCCCGGTCGATCTGCAGCGCCAACTCCGCTCGCTCATCGGGATCGGTCGGACACACAAAGGTCGTCGCGGCCACCGAGTCGAGGTTGTTGAAAAGGACGAGAGCCTCCCGCCGACCGTGAAGCGAAGCGGGTACCCCCGCCTGGGGCTGTTTGGCAGCCATCTGCTTCACGAGGTCCTCCGCCTTGCGCAAGAACTCCTCGTAGGCAGCTGCATCGTCGCGGCTCTGCTTGATCAGATCGTCGAGTAGCTGCGACATCCGCTCGTAGAACTTGGGATCGGTCAGATGGTCCCGAATGATGGTCTTGCGGACGTTGTTGATGATGCCCTCGGCGATCGACCGCCGAGACAGCTTCCCCTTCTCGTTGAGCTTGCGCGCGATCGCGTCGTGAATCCCAGTCTCGATGATGAGCTCGGTCAGGGACATCTCGCCCAGCTCGCCAAGGTCCTGGGCCGCGTCCGCCTGGATGTAGGTGTTGATGAGGTGGCGCATGTCGGCCTCGTAGGGCTTGATGTCCAGCTCCTCCCCGGAGTGCTTCTTGATCGCGGCTCGAACGTCGGTGAAGAACTGCACCTCCTGTTCAAGCGCAGCAATCTCGGGCTCCGAGTAGCCCGCCGCAGCGAGTTCTTGCGCGATAGCAGCGAAGGCCCGCACGAAGACCGCCACGGCCTTATAGAAGGCGACACGCAGAGCTTCGGTGTTGGTTAGCGCGTTCGGATCGGCGGCGTCGCCACAGAAGTAGCGGAGGTACTGCTCAAGATCCCGCGGCAGCGGAACGGGCTCGCAGAGGTAGCGGAGCGCCTCCATCGACTCGTCGAGCCGCTTCCTACCCTCCTCGAGCCAGTTCTTGAGGTGGACGTTGTCCTCGCCGCCGGTGCCCTCGTCGATGTCGAGTTCGTCGGAGCTATAGACCGCGATCGCTTGCTGTACGTCGCCGAAGAGCTCCTTGAAGTCGACGATGTGCCCGTAGTCCTTGTCGTCTCCGTCCAGACGGTTGGTGCGGCAGATCGCCTGGAAGAGGTTGTGGTCCCTGAGCTCGTTGTCCAAGTAGATGTACGTGCAGCTCGGCGCGTCGAACCCAGTAAGGAGCTTGCTGACCACGATCAGCAACTTCATGTTGGCGGGCTCCTCGATGAAGCGCCGCTTGGTTTCGTCCTCGTACTGCTTCGTGGTTTGGTCGTTCTGCAGGACGAATTTCGTGTACGTGTCGAACTTGTAGCGCTCGTCGCTGTTCGCCGGCTCCCGGGAGATCGCGTTGTGGTTCGGCTCGTAGGAAGAGATCAACCCGCAGTACGGGCCGAACGTCGTGTTCTGAAAGAGCCGGTAGTAGTGGCAGGCGTCATAGATCGAGGCGGCCACGAGAATGGCCGTTCCGCGATCGCTGTTGAGCCGCGGCTTGAGGCTGAAGTCCTCGATGATGTTCGCGATGATGCGCTGCTTCCGCTCGCCAGCGCTCATGAGCTCTTCCATCGTCGCCCAGCGCTTGCGCAAGACGGCCTTCTGGAAGTTGTTCAGGCCCTTGGTCTTCTGCTCGAACCACTTGTCGATGGCGGCCTGAGAGGTGAGCCGCTGCGGCACATCGCGAGCCTCGTACTTCAGGTCGAGAACGACCTTGTCGGCGACCGCCTGGTGGAACTTGTAGGTGTGGATGTACGTGCCGAAGACGTCGCGCGTCATCTGCTTGTCTTTGCGGAGCAGCGGCGTCCCGGTGAATCCGACGAAGATGGCATCCGCGAGCCATCGCTTCATCTGCTTGTTCATGTCGCCACCCTGGGTCCGGTGGCACTCGTCCACAAACACATAGAAGCGCCCGGCGACAGGCGGAGGCTCGCCCTTCAAGTCGGCGACGTCAAACTTGTGGATCAGCGCGCAGAGGAGCCGCGGTGTTGCTGCGCCGAACTTGTCGACGAACTCGGCGCGCGAGGTGATCCGCGGCGACAGCGAATCGGAAGAGATCACTCCGGCGTTCTTCATCACGCCCTCGATCTGCTTGTCGAGCTCGTCGCGGTCGGTGATGACGAGGATGCGTGCGTGGGCATCGTGCTCGAGCAGCCACTTGGCCAAAAGGACCATCAGGATGCTCTTGCCACTCCCCTGGGTGTGCCAAATGACGCCGCCTTCGCGCTTGGCGACGCGCTCCTGAGCCGCCTTCACGCCCAGGAACTGGTGTTGCCGGGGCACCTTCTTGTGCCCCGCGTCGAAGACGATGAAGTTCCGGATGAGATCAAGGAGCGTGTCCTTGTTGCAGATCTGGGCGAGGGGCCGGTCGAGAATCGCCCCCGCCTCCAGCGCGGCCTTGGAACCGTCCGCCTTCCACTGCACGAAGAACTGCTCTGGCGTGCCCGTCGTTCCGTAGCGCAGGCCTTGGGAGTCACTGCCGGCCAGGAGAAGCTGCACGGTGGGGAAGAACCCCTT
>Ga0334884_1003275_pt1 | contig 18613 bp, 11 predicted proteins | sample GraSluR1_MG_7_FD_207215 | JGI IMG/M metagenome (GOLD analysis project Ga0334884, IMG submission 207215) | Sludge microbial communities from methane-producing bioreactor in Wageningen University, Netherlands - Granular Sludge_12_05 R1 | ecosystem: Engineered > Bioreactor > Anaerobic >...
CTTCCTGGTTGCCTGTTGATCAGGGGATGGTTGATTATGAGGCCCTGCTGAGTCTATTTCAAAAACATGATTATTCAGGTTCATTCGTTATGCATAATTTTTATGACGGATGTGACCTTTCGGGGTTGATCAAAGCGACACGACATGATGTTCAGTATATTCAGCAGATGATTTCCAAGCTCTGGAGCTCATGATACAAATCTGAAAGCACTTAAAAGGAGTTGAGTTTTAATGAAGCAATCCACATTGCCCCGTGTTACAGTTATCGGCGCGGGCATGATTTTACACGATCAGATTCTGCCCTCCTTATATCATCTACAACATCAAGGCCGTATTGGCGACATACATATTTGCGGGACACGGGTGTCATCAATCAAGGCGCTTCTGAAATCGGCAAGGTTCAAAAAAGGGTTTCCCGGCCAATCTTTTACACCCTATCCTGATCCGTCATCTTATGATGCCTCTAAATCCTATCCGGATTTATATAAAACAGTACTTCAGGAGGCCCCGGATCAAGGCTTCACTATCATCGCTGTTCCGGACCAACTCCATTACGAGATGACGCTGGCCGCATTGGAATTCAATCAGCATATCTGCGTTGTAAAACCTCTGGTATTGCGGTATCAAGAAGCAGAAACCATTGCCAGGGTTGCCCGTGAAAAAGGCCTGTTTGTCGGAGTTGAATATCATAAACGCTTTGATCACCGAGCGGTCATGGCACGAAAAGCCTATCGCGAAGGCAGGTTGGGTGATTTTCGTCTGGCGCAGGCACAGATGCACGAACCCTGGTACTATCGCGACTCCAATTTTCAGCACTGGTTTACGTGTGAAGAAACAGACATGTTCACCTATGTTGGTTGTCATTATGTTGATCAAGTCGCATTCATAACAGGTCTCCGTCCTGTCGCGGTAAGTGTATATGGTATCCCTGATTCATTTCCCAATGGAAACAAGGGGTACCTCTGGACTGATGCCCGTATTCTATGGGAAAATGGTGCTTGTTTGAATGTCGTTAATGCAATGGGTTCGCCCAATGCCGCTGCCGGTGCCAATTTCCAGGGGTTGACCATGTGGGGCGCTGGGCAGGATGATGGCACGATGTTGGTTCATTCTGATCAGTACAGGGGTATGAAACATTCTTACACCACATCGGCAGGCGGGCCAGGTGATACGGTATACGCTGAACCCAATCCAGATTATATGCAATTGCTGGAACTGGGTGGTGGGAGGTTAACTCCCGTAGGGTATGGATACCGAAGCATTGAAGCCATAATCAATGCCTGCATTCAAGTAGAAAAAAGAGGTGACATCGCAGCACGACAGGCGGAAATTGACCTCATTGATCAAGAAGGGATAGTGGCAACACCGAAAAACAGCAACTACAACGAGCTGGTTATTGAAGCAGGACGTTTGAGCATACTGGCTGGAGGGCGGGAAGTGGCAATATTTTATGAGCCGTTTCCCCAAGTTGATTTCAAGACATACAAGCAGGAAATGGCGTAATAATTTCACATTAGATGGAGTAGCATTCTAGACATGGCAACAAAAGAATTTCCTTTGGAACCAGAGCGCGTAAAGCATATAGAAACTAAGTACCGTAGTATAAAAACAGAATTACCCGTTCCGGAGTCAATACCTGTCTTGAAAGATATGCGTGCCCATGAGCCGCGCAGTATGGGAGGACAACCGCCGATTATCTGGGATCATGGCGAAGGTGCTGTGGTTTGTGATCGTTATGGTAACCGCTGGATCGATTTTTCAAGTGGCGTTTTGGTGACTTCATGTGGACATGGAAGACCGGAAATTGTCGATGCCATTTGCGCCATGGCACGCCAGGGGTTATACCATGCTTACTGCTTCCCGACAGAAATCCGTGCCAAACTGGTGGAAACACTGTGTAACTTTGCGCCAGAGCCACTAAATCGTATTTTCTTGTTGACGACTGGTTCCGAAGCAACAGAATGTTGCATTAAGCTGGCCCGAACGCAAGGCATGAAAGTTGGAGGAGAGCAGAAGCGCATTCTGGTCTCTTTTACAAATGGGTTCCACGGACGCACCATGGGTGCGCAATTGGCTGGTGGTATACCAGGTCTGAAAACCTGGTTAGGTGGTGGACATCCCGATTTTGTACAAGTCCCCTTCCCTGACGGATTTCGACAACAGGACACAAGCTTTCAGGTATTTGAAGAAACCTTGACACAGCTCAACATCAATCCAGCGCACGTTTGTGGTGTGATGGGCGAGACATTTCAGGGCTGTAATGCTACTTTAATGCCCCAGGAATACGCGAAAGCACTTCGCCAATGGTGCGATAAGCAGCAAGCGGTGCTGATATTTGATGAAGTCCAGGCCGCATTCGGACGTAGCGGAAAGCCCTTTAGTTTCCAGCATCTGGATGTAATACCTGATCTTGTAGCATGTGGAAAAGGAATCTCCGGTGGTATGCCCTTGTCTGCCGTCCTGGGCCGTGCAGAAATCATGAATTTGTATGGGCCAGGAGAGATGACCAGTACACATTCCGCCAATCCGGTCTGTGCCGCTGCCGCGTTGGCAAATCTGGAAGTGATTATTAATGAGGGCTTGATTGAACATGTCGCGACATTGGAATCTACGTTGATGTCAGGGATTCAGGAAATTGTCGCGGTTTCAAATGGTCTCATCGGTCGTGCTGATGGCGTAGGCCTTGTAGGTGCATTGCAGTTTACCCATCCAGGAACCACAGACCCGGACCCGGAAACTGCCTGGAAAGTCGTACATACTGCATATAAACGCGGCCTGCTTCTCTTTGCTCCTGTTGGTGTCGGCGGCGCCGCCATTAAATTGTGTCCACCGCTTATTATTGATGAAGATGCATTAAACGAAGGCTTGGAAGTATTACTGGAAGTCGTTAAAGACATAACCAACCTATAAGGCATAAGAATTGGAAATAACCAGAAATCGTTGAATGTGCTTGCTTTACTGGGTATAATTCCCGTTTGATTCACTCTTGACAAATAATCCTTGTGGCACCTGTTAACTGCATACATCATCAATTGATATATGACGATCCTCTATGCAGTCACCTGATCCGGAGAAATAATACGCATGCTGAATATTGCATTGGTGGGGTATGGATATTGGGGACCAAACCTGGCCAGAAATTTTAATTCCCACCCGGAATGTACATTACATACCATCGTCGACATGGCGCCCAATCGGCGCGAATTGGCACAGGCTACCTACCCGTATACCCGTGTCATGGATACAGACGAGGCCATTGAAAACGCAGAAATCGATGTGGTGGTGATAGCCACACCGGTGTTTACCCATCATACGCTTGCCAAACGTGCTTTATTGAATGGCAAACATGTCTGGGTCGAAAAGCCCATGGCTTCAAACACAGAACAGGCACGTGAGCTGGTAGAACTGTCAGAAAGTAATGGATTAACACTGATGGTAGACCACACCTTTCTTTTTACAGGCGCTGTCCAGAAAATGAAAGAATTAATGGATGCCAATGAATTCGGTGATCTGTATTATTATGATTCCGTCCGAATTAATCTGGGATTGTTTCAACACGACATCAATGTAATCTGGGACCTGGCACCACACGATCTTTCGATCATGGACTATTTACTTGGGCCGTCCGCTGAAGCCGTGTCGGCGCAAGGCAGAGACCATTTCGGTACGGGTCTTGTCGATGTCGCCTATGTCAGCGTGGCTTACCCGAACAATTTATTGGCGCATTTTCACCTGAACTGGCTCTCCCCGGTCAAGATTCGCAGCACAATTGTGGGTGGATCACGCAAAATGCTGGTTTGGGACGATCAGAGTCAGGAAGAAAAAATAAAAGTATATGATAAGGGTATGGATGTTGCTACCCGCGAAGGGGTGTATCGCGTTCTAGCTACCCCCAGAATCGGAGACATGACAGCTCCTGTGGTATCAAATATTGAGGCTCTCAACAGCGAAGTAGATTATTTTGTGCAATGCATTAAATATGGCGAGCAACCCTTCAATGATGCCCGGGCAGGCATGCGCATTGTCTCCATTTTAGAAGCTACCGATCGTTCATTAAAAGAAGATGGACGCACCATACCATTAAAATCTATTCTTGAAGGTATATAGTGGATATGGAAACCTACAACCGTATTGCCCCGGATGTTATACTTGGAACCGACGTCAAGTTGGCATGTTTTATCAATGCCTATGGATGCCGTATCGGAAATCGCAGCAAAGTTGGTGCATTTGTAGAAATCCAAAAGGGGGTTACCATAGGCGACGATTGCAAAATATCGAGTCACAGTTTTCTGTGTGAAGGTGTTAGCGTTGAGGATGGCGTATTTATTGGGCATGGTGTGACTTTTACCAACGATCGATATCCCAGGGCTACCAATTCAGATGGGACTCTCCAGACAGAAGCAGATTGGCAAGTCGTACCCACCTTAATCAAGAAACAAGCATCTGTCGGTTCTGGCGTCACATTGCTTTGTGGGATCACCATTGGTGAAGGTGCCATAATAGGAGCGGGGAGTCTTGTGACAAAGTCCGTACCACCAGGTGAGATTTGGGCAGGAAATCCTGCACGTTTCTTGCGTAAAGTCCATACTGATTGATTCATTATAGAATAAAGCAGACATTGGGCTGTTCATACATCATCTATGCGATAAGAAACAAAAAGGAAAGATCTGTTTAAGTGAATGATTACACCCTAAACATACTTCGACACATATACCTGCAAAAACGCTTCATAGCTTTAGTGATCGTCTTGGCTTTTCTTGCCAGCGTAGTACGGGTAATTTTTGCAGGGCAAGAGTACCGTGCTGAGACAACTCTGGTTATCACTTCCGTACCTCCAACCGGAGAAAAAGGATTGATAATGCCGGAACAGATAAGCCCCAAAGTATACCAAACCATGGCTACCTCCATGGATGTGCTTGGCCAGGTTTTGGGCTTGCTGGATGATGCCAATGCTTTTACGGGTACTGTTCCAGAACTACGAGATTTCTCTGGCATGCTGGTAACCCAATTGGAAACGGTTGATCCAACGGCAAGACCGATGACCTACTCCCCAATACTTGCCTTACGTGCTACCGCTGATACGTATGAGCTTGCTGTAGCGATTGTAGACACTTGGGCTAAAGTGTTGATCGATACAGCGCAACAAGTGAACAACATACGGATTGCTGGTGTAAGTAATGCAATGATTGATCGTACAAATGATCACAAGCAACTTCTTGATACAGTTTGGGTGGAATTGGCAGAAGAAACCGCGCAATACGATTTAAAATTGTTGCGAGAAGAACTGGAAAGGCGTCAGATATTAATCCATAACCTGGACGAAAAGTTGGTTGATGCACGTATTGAATTACGAGCCGCTGAAGAACGACTGATAGCTGTTGAACAACAACTGGAAGTAGAACCAGAAATCAAAGAATTATTCCGGTCTCCTTCTGAAACTGCCTATTGGATTGTGGAAAGCACAACAGATCGGGATGAAATTCTGTCTGAATTGGAACAAAAAGGGATGCGCACTGAAGAGATTAATCCTGCCTTTACAGAGCTACGGAAAAATCTTGCCGCGGCCCAACAAGATGTTGCGTCCTATCGTGCGCGTATGGAAAGCCTTGTTCAACAACTGGAGTCGATTCGGGCACTACAACGTGAAACACAGACTCTGCTTGCTGAACGCGAGCTGGTACAAACAAGGCTCACTTCCGAGGAAACGCATATGCGACAATCCTATGTAGAATTGGCCAATCTCAGGACCTACCTGGAGTCTACTGGCTTGATAATCAGTGGGCATTCACCCGATGCAATTTATCCTGTTGGACTCAACCGTATGAGTGAGCAAATCTATGCTTCGTCTGACCCTGGCATCCTAGGTCGTAAAGGACGGGTTCTATTGGCAACCATGATTGCTGCTCTGTTGGCAATCGGTGTCGCAGTATTTCCTGTAGTAGGCCAGCCATTTTTGGACCAGATTCGGCAAGATGTCAACAAAACAAGCTAAATGGAGCACTTAGCATATGAACCTGAGTCCTGGCTTAGTCCTCCAGATTTAACCAGGCACATTCTTTCGGTGATAGCTCAATATCCAATGCTGTTATGCATTGTTCAAATTCTTCTTTTGAATATGCAGCAACCAGTGGAAACAGGTTTAACTCTGGATGATTCAATACCCATGCCAAAGCAATCTGGGCAATGCTGACATTCTTTTCTCTGGCTATAATACCAGCACGGTCCAGCCGCTTAAAGTTGTCCTCGCTACCATAACTGTACATATACAGCGATTCTTCATGCTCAGCTTTGTTTTCACGGGTTAACTTGCCAGAAAACCACCCTCCTGCAAGAGACGACCAACAGAAAAGCGGTATTTCTTCTGTCGAATACCAGTGACGTTGCTCAATATTGGCTTGACCGGTAATACTGATACAATCATCCCAAGGTGGACGTATCTGGACTGCCAGACTGAATTGGGGACTACTCGCCACAAATGGTGAGAGATTATGTTCTTTGGCATAGGCATTCGCTTCTGCAATTCGATGTGCTGACCAGTTCGAACCTCCATACGCATGGATGCGGCCTGCGACTTTGTGTTCATGCAAAGTTTCAACAATAGTATCAACCGGCATGCCTGGATCATCTCGGTGCAATAAATACAAATCGATATACGTTGTCTTCAAACGTGCCAGGGAATCATAGATATCCGCTGTAATATCCCAGGATGTCACCCGCTTTCTGTCTGGACTGTGATGTGCTCCTTTTCCGATTATAACCAGCTTTTCCCTGATCCCTCGATCGTTCATCCAGCGACCAAAGATACGTTCATTATCTCCTCCAGCATATATGTGTGCGGTATCAAATGTAGTGCAACCCAATGAAAATATTTGGTCCATCAAAGCCCAACCTTGAGGTTCATTGCCTGTGCTTAACATGACTGTACCTTGAACGAGCCGGGATATATTCTTGTGTATACCAGGTACTTTTCCATATAACATGTAATTACTTCCTTAGCTAGTTGTAATGTGGTTATTCCATAGAGTACTTCAAACCCCATTGGGCACGTATTTCATCCAGGGTTTGCATTATTTCCAACGATTCGGCCAATGGCATAACCGATGATTCAGTAAATCCCTTACGAATACAATCGCCGACTGCTTTCGCTTCATAATTGAAGCCGTTTCCCTCAATTGGCAAATCAATGCGATGGGCTTCCTGACCATGTATATGTAATGTTGCAGCTGTACTACACCAGAATGGTGAATGTAGTTGAATGATACCTTCAGTACCCATAATGAAAATATCATGATGTAAATTAACACGAATTGCACTGGACAAGGCTGCTATCGCGCCGTTTTTATATTGAAAGAGCATGGCGGCCTGTTCATCAACACCCGTTTCCCCCATGCTGACAGCACTGGTCATGCTGGCTGGAGGACCACCAAAAACCAATGAAGCCATGGAAACTGTATATACACCGACATCAAGCAATGAACCACCAGCCATTTCCAATGAATATAACCTGCTATCCGGTTCAACCGCTGACCGAAATCCGAAGTTTGCCTGTAATTGCCGAACTTCTCCTATTTGGCCTTCATGCAACCAGGAAATTACTTGTTGTGTTGCTGGGAGAAAACGGGTCCACATTCCTTCCATAAGAAAACGATTGTGTTTTTTTGCCGTATTAACCACTTCAACGGCTTCTTTATGGTTAACCGTAAACGGCTTTTCGCATAGTACATGCCTTCCATTCTCCAGACAAAGCACAGCATTTTCTGCATGCATCGGATGGGGCGTACCAACATACACCACATCAACATGCTCGTCCTTGGCAAGTGCTTCATAACCGACATGCACCCGAGGCACATTAAATTCTGTGGCAAATGATGCAGCGTGGTCTGGTCTGCGCGAGCCAACAGCAATCAATTCAGCATCTGTCAACTCCTTTAACCCCCGGGCAAACTGGTGGGCAATGTTTCCAGTACCCAGTATTCCCCATCGTATTTTATCCACCATACAATGTAGTTCCTTATACCTTTATCACTAAAACAGGTGAAATTTTAATTTAAAAAATTTATTACTCATAAATTAGCAGTAATCAAACCGGGAATCAAATAAGTAATTTTGATAAATTGAAATGAACTGCTGCTGCGTTATAGCCTATTCTAATCAATGAACAATTCACAAATGAGGTAATCATGCAAAAAGAATTGAGTGACTATCCAAATCGTCGTACCATGTTGGGCATCATGGCTGCATCACCACTTGCTACCATGATGGCTGTGCAATCAAAAGCCGAAGAACTACCAGAAGAGAGGGATATCAAAATGAAGCCTAATATTTTGCTGATTCATTGTCACGATCTGGGGCAATATCTGCAATGTTATGGCGTGCCCACAGTACAAACTCCGCATCTGGACCAATTCGCTACAGAAGGAGTTCTCTTTGAACGTGCTTTCTGCACAGCGCCCCAGTGCAGCCCATCAAGAGCCTCCATGTTCACAGGACGGTATCCCCACAATAACGGTGTGATGGGTCTTGCCCACGCAAACTTCGCCTGGGACTTGCATCCCGAAGAAAAACACCTGGGTCAACTCCTCAAGGAATCAGGTTATCGTACAGCAGGTGTCGGTGTGCTGCATGAAACCAATTCGGGATGGCAACGCTGTGGGTTTGACAGTTATGACCCGCAATCTTTTGTAGAACCTGCCGTAGATAAAGCACTGGAGCGCCTTGAGAATCTGGCCGAGAACAATGATTCACCCTTTTATATGCAGGTTGGATTTATTGAACCACACCGCCTACCGCAACCTGACCGCACCAAAGACATGGGGTTTATTGTGCCTGGTATTGATCCAGATTCAGAAAAAGGAATTTGGGTTCCGGGATATCTTGATGATACATCCGGTACGTTGGAAGAATTGGCGGAATTACAAGGCCTGGTTCACTTTCTGGATGCCCATGTCGGGCGTCTGCTGGATGGCATTGATGAACTGGGGCTTCGTGACAATACGCTGGTCATATTTGTTACCGATCATGGTGTAGCCATGCCGCGGGCAAAATGCTCACTCTATGATCCAGGCCTGGAAATTGCCCTGATGCTTCGATTGCCTGCACACAACGGTTGGCATGGTGGTAAACGAATAAAGCACATGATATCCAATATGGACATGCTGCCCTCGCTGATGGAGTTGATCGGTGAACCAGTACCAGCCAATGTTCAGGGGAAATCTTTTGCACCGTTGTTGGAAGGAAATGAATACGAGCCACATCATACATTGTTTGGCGAAATCACATATCATGACTATTATGATCCAAGACGCTGTATTCGTACTGAAAAGTGGAAACTGATTGCCAATTTTTCAGCCGCTCCTGCGTTTATGGACCCTTCACAATCCTGGCGTCCCCGTGCGGACACTGTCACACCGGCAAATCATGCGCACGCTTACCATACGCACTTCGAGTTATATGACCTGGAAAATGATCCCTGGGAACAGGAGAACCTGGTAGGAAATGATTCACACTCAGAAATCAGAGACACATTGATGCAACAACTCTTCAAGCATTTACATGATACCCAGGACACGATACTGGATGCTGCTGTGACTTCACCAATGCATACATCTGTTGTACAAAAATTACGCGATGCAGGCACAACAGTCTAACAAGGTAACGTTAAAAAACATAGGCTTCTCAACGTTGCGAATTGCGATGTTTACCGTTGAGAAGCCAAATATTTTGTGACTACAATAAAATTGTGCTATATCCAGATTTGCAAAAAACTATTCTTCGAGAAACGTTCTTTCTGGATAAGCGTCAATAACATTACCTTCACTGTCAATAGTTAAAAAGTGTTGATGCTGTCCCTGCAAGGTGAGCAGTATCAGGTGGTGAACAGAAATTCTCTCTTTCAGATACCACACTTCATCTGGATTATGACCACTTCGGGGTTCTACCCCCCAGGCTCCATCTCCGAGATAAACTATACCATTGGCATTGATTTCCCCATTTAATATTGGATGGGTACGTTTGTATACATGATCATGATTTTCGAATGCTGCTTTAACACCATACTTTTCAAAAAGAGGTACCCAAAGCTCCCGGACACGCCGTGATGTAGACCCTTCAAAATCGCGATGTCCAGGGTATGCAGGAACATGGTATACAGGAATAAGATGAGGCACATCTTTCCGCTCTTCCAGAACCGCTTCCAGCCATTCTGTCTGCGTGCCTTCAACAGGATTGCTGTGATCAGTATCCAGCATGACAATGCTCAGGTAATCACCAAAATCCAAGACGTTATACCCTGGCTGCCCAGGAAAAGCAAATAAAGCATAAAAATACGGAGCAATTTGGGCACGCCACGTATCATTGGCCTCATACTCCTCATGCCTGCTGTAATATCCTCCCTGCACTTCATGATTGCCAATTCCCAAAACAACGGGAATAACCCTGCCCTCTGCTGTAATCAGTGTGTTCATATTGGCATCAAACCACTCATACCAACGATCTATACGGTCTTCACGTCCATCCGCGTAGGCTAAATCACCTCCCCAGACTATGAAGTCAACATATAGATTGGTGGCTTGCCTGTTTGTAGCTTCCATCCATTCCTGATTGTGCCTGGTATCACCACCAACTGCAATACGGAGCGGACGCACCAGGTTCTCCGGCATAGTGCGGAATCGATAGACTTCAGAATCTGCACCAAATCGGAATTCATACGTGGTACCTGGTGCCAAAGAGCTTAACTCAACACGGTGAATTGTTCGTTCTGAATACGGAAAGGGAAATGATTCCCCTGTGTTCTGCAACCAATAGCCTTCTTCACCCAGTTTCCGATATTCAACCAGTGCTTCACAATCTTCTTCTGAATTCCAGTCGATTGTCATGGTTGTCAGGGGATCACGCTGCCAAGTCAAAAACAAGCCATCCGGTTTAAACACAGTGTCTGCTGCTATCGAAAACATGCACAGAAAGGCAAGCATAACAACACCACTGATTTTTACCAAAAATTTACCACGCATTATTTGATGTCCTCCATATTGTGTTTAGAAGCAGCGCTGCCCAAGCCCTCTTGCGCTCACTTCATTTCTACTCTCCATAAGAAATCTAAACGCATTAATTTTATGGATTCTTCCTTATAACCGATATTTCTGGATACTGATCAATTTTGTTGCCTTCATTATCAAGCATGAGAAAATGTTGATGTCGACCTTGAATTGTCACACCGATTATATGCCGTACGGACAAGGCTTTTTCAAGGTACCAGGTGGCTTCAGCATCATGAACTTCACGCGGTTCCACCCCCCAGGCACCATCTCCAAGATAAACAACTCCCAATGAATCAACAACACCTTGTCGTATTGGAGGCGTGCGCTTATAGGCATGATCATGGTGTTCAAATGCGACTTTAACCCCATATTTATCGAATAATGGTGTCCAAAATTCACGCACTTCCGGGCTGGTCCAGGTATCATAATCCCGTACTGAGGGATAAGCCGGAACATGATATACAGGAAAAACATGCGAAACATGTTCCCGTTCTGACAATGTTGATTCCAACCAGTCTGTCTGCGGGCCAACGACAGGTTCGCCATGGTCTGTATTCAGTATGATGATACTCATGTAATCCCCGAAATCCAAAACACCATAGCCCGGTATTTCTGGAAAGGCAAACAGATCATAAAAGAACACCGCGTCATGATTCTGCCAGCCATGCTCTTCAGCCAAATGCAGCCCACCTGTGCGCTCAAGTCTGGGCAACCAGGCAACCTCATGATTTCCGATAGCCACAATGATTGGAACTACACGCCCGCAATCTGTGATCAACGTCTCCATGATAGAATCGAACCACTCATACCAGTTGTCAATATTTCTTGGGTCTGCATCGGCATAGGCCAGATCGCCTCCCCAAACTATAAAGTCCGGGTCAAAGCACATAGCCTGACGATTTGCCTCATCCATCCATTCCTTATTCGTCCGGGTATCTCCACCAGCCACAAAGCGCAATGGTTCCAATATATTTTCAGGCATTGTCCGGAATTTATAGATACGGGAAGTTTCTTCCAATCGAAATTCATATGTTGAGCCTGGCAATAAATCCGTTAACTCGACTCGATGTATAGTCCGTTCGCTAAATGGAAACGCGTGACTGGCTCCCACCGCTTCAAGCCAATGTTGGGAACCAACCTTCCGATAATGCAGCACAGGAACACGGCCTTCTTCCAGCGTATGCCAGTCAATAGTCATGGATGTCAGCGGGTCCTGTTGCCAGGTCAGGAACAAAGCTTCAATATTTTTTTGCTCGTTTGCTTGAAGTTCACTCCCTGAAAAAAGCACCGCAGATAAAATCATAACCAACAGTACCGATTTTGACCAGGTGTTGAATAGACAATAAACCATACTCTCAATTGCTCCTTCCTTAAAAATGCGTCTGGATAGTATTTCTGTATGCTTATATAGCACAATACAAACTGTCAAAAATATATTTGCCTGCTTTTCATAAACAACCGTCCGACATTCCGATTTATTCAGAAATCAGGAAATCTTATCAGTCAGATTTTTTTTTGAAGAAAAGTATGGCATTTCGGATAGATTTCTTTCGTGAAGCAACGATACCATTTCAGAAAGATTTATTGTAAAACAATTCGTTTGATTGACAGAACATGGAGATAGTGCTACAATGCTTCACAGGATACTGAAACTAAGTAAGCACAAGCGGGACTAACTCAGTTGGTAGAGTGCCAGCTTCCCAAGCTGGATGTCGCGGGTTCGAACCCCGTGTCCCGCTCCATTATAACCCCTTTCATTGCATGGCACTTAGATATTTATCATAATCTCTTACATGAGCTTCAGAATTGACATAATTCGCCATATTTTGACATGTTGTGCCGTCAGCATAGGACACTTTATCTCTCTTATCTTCTCCCTGTTCTCCTATCCGGGTGTTTTCTGTATCAGTTTTCTTAGTTTCGAGGATGGGTAACTATACCATCACAACATATCCGCTTATTGACAAACCCAGCATATTCTCTTTCCACCCTGCTATCCAGTTCTCACATACACTGGGTAGCCTCGCGTGCCAAATCCTTGCCACAACAAGTATGCGAACATGTTGCAAATTGCTGCCTATGTTGTTTGTCATATTTTAACAGAACAGCATTTAAACTCTTTTCTACCCAAAAGCGCTCAAGTTCCGGAAGAACCATGTAAATTACACACTGATTACTCTGCATCGAGCACTAAACGAAAACCCAGGAGACTGATCCGAACTTCTGGATAGAGATTCAGGCGATACGCAGCTCGACAGTAGACTTGAGGATAATACCACGAACCCCCACGTACCAACCGGTAACTTCCCCTGGGGGTACCTACCCAGGGACTACCATCTCGAGGTGAATTATGATAGTAATCATACCAGTCATCTTCGCACCACTCCAACACATTGCCTGCCATGTCATGCAAACCCCAGGCATTGGGTAATTTTAGACCGACGTTATGCGTTTGGTCAGAAGAATTATATCTGTGCCAGGCATAATCATCAATCAGGGTGTAGTCTGGATCATGACCCCAATAAAAGCGGGTCGATTTGCCGGCTCGGTAGGCGTATTCCCATTCCGCTTCGCTGGGTAAACGGAAATTATACTTTGGATGCATGGCATTAAGTTGATCCAGAAATCCATCTTCACCACGGATATCATTCCAGGAAACTTGCTCAACAGGTCGGTTCGCACCATGAAAATGAGATGGGTTAAACCGCATAATTGCACTCCATTGTGCCTGGGTAACCTGGTATTTCGACATCCAGAAACCTTTGGGAATGGTCACCAGGTGTTGCGGAGTTTCCCATTCCAAACTACCTTCTTCTTCCGTATAACGCCCCATAAAAAAGACTCCCTGGGGTATCCAGACAAATGCAAGCTTTACATTGCCTGGCAGCAAGATAGTATATTCATTTTCAATCACTCTATTGGCAGAAACTACCAGGCTAATGGTTGTATTTTGAATAACAACGCTCCCTGCTTCTGGTTCCTGGCTGATGACATGACCTGGTGGGATGGTATCGTGAAGCTGCTCTATTGTCGTGCCCAGTGTAAGATGCGCAATCTCAATTGCCATTTGGGCATAGGATTGTGACATCCCCACGACATCAGGAACGGTTATCATTCTGGGACCCATAGATATCGTAAAGGACACTTTTGTACCAAGCTGAACGCTGATTCCCGCCGCTGGTGTCTGGCTGATAACCTGTCCTGCTGGTATCGTGTCATGGTATTGCGTTGTAAGGGTGCCTACAGTAAGTCCGGCTGATTCAATTGCCAACCGGGCGTAGGCCTCAGACATTCCTGCCACATTGGGAACCGTAATCATCACCGGACCTGAAGATATCAACAAATCCACATCGGTACCCTGGAATACTTCGGTTCCAGCAACTGGTTCCTGGCTGATAACCTGACCCGCTGGTACCGTGTTGTGATGTTGTACTTCCATAGTCCCAACACTGAGTTCGGCTGCTTCAATCGCTTGTTGGGCATTTTCTTTTGTCATTCCGGTGATGTCTGGCACGATTACCACTTTAGGGCCAGAAGACAGCACCAGGTTTACTGAAGCTCCCCTGATTAACCCGGCTCCTGCCAAAGGTTCCTGATCGATGACCTGCCCAATCGGAGTTGTGGCATGATGTTGCTCAACGATTGTGCCCACAGTGAGCTCGACAGCTTCAATCGCCGCACGTGCTACCGGTTCAGTCATTCCTACAACATCAGGAACGACAATCAACACCGGACCTGAAGATACCACCAGATTTACTGTGGAATAACGGGCCACCGTTGATCCGGCAGCAGGGTGCTGTGTGATAATCTGCCCTGCGGGTATAACGTCATGATGTTGGTGTTGAATTGTTCCCACTGTGAGTTCGACGGCTTCAACCGAAGCACGCGCTGCCGATTCAATCATACCAATAACATCAGGAACGATAATTGATACCGGGCCTGCGGATATCAGCAACGTGACACTGGTTCCATAATTTACTTCTGAGCCAGCAAGAGGTTCCTGACTGATTACTACGTCTTCTGGTATGAATTCATTGTGCTGCGTTGTTATCGTTCCCGGGAAGAGACCAACAGCTTCAAGCGCTGAAATTGCATCTTTAATCAGTATGCCAGCCACATCAGGTACGGTTACCATACTGCTACCAGTAGATACCACCAGTTCTATACTGCTACCGCTGTTGACCACTTCTCCTGCAGCAGGTTCCTGGCTGATTACCCGGCCTGCCGGGATTTCGTCATGCGATTGCTGGATCATCGAACTCGAGGTGAGATTGGTTGCCTCAATCGTAGTCAGCGCAGATTCTTGTGTCATCCCGATAAGGTAAGGCACAGTAACCATCGCGGGGCCAGAAGAAATTACCAGATTTACTGAAGAACCCTTAGCAAGCCTGGTTCCAGATACAGGCTCCTGAGCGATAACCTGCCCTGAAGGTATAGAGTCGTGATGTTGTTCTGTTATCGTCCCCAAGGTGAGCTTAACTGTCGTTATTGCAGATTCAGCATCTGCCAAGGTCATCCCAACTACATTGGGGACTGTAACCTTATCTTTCGTCAGAGTACAACCAGATGTAATGCAGGTGATAACAACCACAATTAGATAATTGAAAAAGAATGTATGCAACAAGCGGTTCATAGAATAATCCTCATCAATAGTGGGCATATTACTACCCCAATTAGAGAACATTGCTTTCGAACACTTATAGAATTCTATGCCACTTTTTAATCAAATAGCAAATTGGGAATTGCCTCGCAAGATGCTTGATTGTACTTTTATATATTCTATTATTATGCAACATAATACTGGAAGTAATTTTGTAAATAGGTTTAATTTTTTTGCATTACATATATATTTTTAAAGTGTTTTTCTATATTTATATACTGGTTTAATAATACAATAGTCATCTTGATTTTTCATCTATTAAGTAATGAGACTTATCTGCAAATCTTTGCCGAAGTATATACTGTTGATGCTTGAAATAGCCTAACTTAAAAGTATTTATATTGAAACTCAATAGCAGGTATTCCTCCCAGGTGGTAAAGTTTCTTGAAGCCTCAATTTCATCTGTAGATATTTGGAGCGCGTAGACAATAGCACCACGTTCGGTAACATAATATCTCATAGCTTCTTCGGTACGCAGGGGATTCTTTGGGACACTGTCTAAATACTTAGGCACAAGTGCTTCCAGAGATTCCGGATAATGTCCCTCTTGTTGGTAATAACGTTGAACTGCAATACCGACATGCGCTACCATAAATCTAGTGTAGTCAATTCGCTCAAATTGCTTTTGGCTGAATAAATCATAAGTTGGTATAACTCTTCGCGAATCTACAGAAAAGTTTTTTCTGGCATTCATGTAGATATCGTCCGTTTCTACCGTCAACAGCAACAACATGTTATGAGCAGTTGCGATCCGATCAAAAAGTTTATACCCAACAATACTATTGATGAGAATGGAGAGGCGTTCGAAGAGTGTGTCGTTGAGCATTATATAGTATGAATTTAATTTTATGTTATTATATCTATACATATAGCTATATAAATCAAATAATAAGCTTTCATATGCAGCATAAGTATATGTATTCAATTGTCGCCACGCATCCTCATGGTTAAGCAATATATTGTCTAGACGTTGCGAAATCTGAACCAGATTGGCATCAGTCAAACTAAGCTCAGGTATCTCGAACAAGACCTCAAGTGAATAAAAAATATTTTGTAATATATAATTGTGTTTACTGTATGAACTCCTGTTGGGAAAATCAAGGAATGCATTTCCCAATCGTATACTTACATCGATATTTTTTAGTATTCGCTCTGTATCGTTTTCCAATGCAGCCATGTATCGTTCGACTGTAAGAATTTGTATAATTGTCAAAAAATTTGAAGATATTTCATCCCAATGATCACTTGAGTATCCAACATAAGACTCATGTGGCCATCGACAATGGGTCCGTTCAGATGCCTCATAAAGCAAGTCCAATATCCCTTGGTACCTATTCAGGTATAGTTTCATGTTGGTATTGTAGCGCTTAAAGTCCGAGTTTCTTCTATCTATCAATCTCCATTCACTTCCGTGTACACCCGGTATAGGAAATGTGCTTCCAGGCCATCCTTGCCTTTCCAGACCAGAAAAAAACGGCAGCCTTCTCATTGCTACAGCAGCATGTTCCTGCTTCTGTAGTGCATCCAATAATAATATCGCTTGTTCATATAATGGAAATGCATTCTCTGATTCAGGAACTTCTGGAAGTTTTTCCATCAATTCTTCTATGTTGGTTGGCGCACCATATTCTCGTATTGCTTGATGAATTTTTGGAGGTGTCTTATCGCTCCAGACTACACAGAGCGCTAATCCCACCATGGCAAAACTGCTTCCCATGAACCACGGACGTGAGCACTCATGACGCATCATCTTCGATTCATTCATATCATCTATAGTTTTTTGTTGTCGGCGTCGATACAACAGGAGTGGTGTTACAAAAAATGGCACGATGACAAATGTACTCAACCCTAAATTCAATAGCAAGTCCTGCACCCAAGAAGTGGCCCCTTTGGAAAACACACTCAGATAACATGCAATACCCAGCCATATAGCACTCAAAACAGCAATGTCTTTGGTGTGTAGTAGTTTCTTTCGTCGAACGATTCGCATGAAAACTAAAAGTATAAATATATTAAAATAAATATAAACAGATAATGGTTCAAAAATTGCCCTGAAAAACGCGTAATAAATATCCGGATATTGTGTGGTAAAGTTATATATCCAGTAATACAGAACAGAAAAATTTTCAGCTTGTTCAAAAGATTCCTGAGCCTTTCTAACATGAATAAAAAGAGCATGAGCAGGGCTTCTCAACAAATACAGGAATACAATCCATAAAATATTAACCAACCAATAACGAGTCATCGCAAACAGCATCGTCCATCCCAAAGCCACCGCAAGCAACAGTGGCCCCAGGAAGATGCTGATCAGCTCTACCACACTGACCCGGCCTGCCAGAAAGTATCCCAACAATAACCGGACATCCGAGAAGTCGAACAGGATGAAGCCTGTAATTGACAGCAGGGTCGCGCCAGCCAGTGTAAACATCAGGGCCTTCCATTGTGCCAGCAATAAGGCAAAAGTACGCAAACGAATGGAGAGTGGTCGTATCTGGGGATATCTGGACTTGGATCGAATTGCAATAGCACCGGCAACCACTGCTGCACATACCACAGCGATATACGGCAGCATCTGCGCTGTGACACCCAATATATCGTGCATGGAATTTTGTGACACAGCAGTTGCTGGCGTAAAAGCCAGCATGGTGCAAAGCCCCAGTATCATGAAGAGCAATACAGCGATACTGATGAGCGGCATCAGATAGCCAATGCGCCGCCACTCAAACCAGAATTGGGCGGCAAGCGGTGATTTAAAGCGATGTACTTCCGGGCGAAACCAGTCACCTATGCGCTCCAGAAGGTTTGACAATCGTGGTGGTCCGCATAGCATATCGAGCCGAGTGTAGTGTATACCCAACCAGCCCAACAGGAAACTCAGCATGATTCCCGGGAGAAAGCTCCATAGGAGCACGCTTTC
>Ga0334884_1003276_pt1 | contig 18610 bp, 17 predicted proteins | sample GraSluR1_MG_7_FD_207215 | JGI IMG/M metagenome (GOLD analysis project Ga0334884, IMG submission 207215) | Sludge microbial communities from methane-producing bioreactor in Wageningen University, Netherlands - Granular Sludge_12_05 R1 | ecosystem: Engineered > Bioreactor > Anaerobic >...
GTCCCCGATGGATCTGAGCGTTACGGCAAGACGTTCCTTCTCCGCGGCAAGGGCCTTTTCAGCGAGGGAGCGAACAGAGATCTCGCGCCTGAGGTCGATGTTCGCCTCAAGGAGCCTCTTTTCGCTTTCTTCGAGGAGTTCCTTGGAGACCGTTGTCTCGTTGAGGCGGGCCACCATGCGGTTGAAGTCTTCCATCAGTGTCTTGATCTCTCCGGAGAGCACCGGTTCAATGGACACCTTGAAATCGCCTTCGTTGACCTTCCTTGTTGCCTCACTCAGGCGCGAAATACCTCGCGAGAAATACATGCCGATGGCGAGGGCGACGAAAGAGACAAGAAGGATTCCTATCCCCATGAAAAGAAGCCCGTGGTCGCGGAAAGACCCGAGGAGGTCCGATATGGTGCGGATAAGGTTTTCCTCGGTCTTCTGCCGTATGGCCTGAGCCTCCCTCAAGGGTTTCGTGAACTCTTCGAGGTAGGTGGTCACGAATGCGCTGAGACGTTTTCCATCGGCTGTACGCTGGGACAGAGGTACGACGTACATGTATTTCCGGGAGGTGGTACCGTCAGGCTCTATCCAGTTGAAATACCCGCCCGACGGTTTGCCGCCGCGTCCCGCGTCGATGATCCGCCAGTATGCAGGAAGTGTCTTCTCAAGGGTCCGTGTGTCGGTGTTTTCGACTTCGCGGTCGCGGTGGAAGCGGATGATGCCGGTATCGGTCTCGTGAAGACCGGTGAAGCCGCCCTCTCCTACACCCTGGACGGCCACACCGCGGAACCTGGCGTCGCGTTTGAGATCGCCCAGAGTCATGTACGGATGGGACTGAAGAGTCAGATTGAGCTGAGCAGCTATGTCATGTGCCTTCTGGCGTATCGATGACTCACCGATCCTCGTGAGAAGGGTGGAGCTCTGGGTCCACTCCTCTCTGTACCCGTCCTCGACGGCGCGCTGAACGCTCGATTGGAGACGTCCCGAGAAGGTATGGATGAGGATGCTGAAGATGGCGATAGGGATGAACCCTGCTATGATCGTCATTATGAAAAGACGGGATCCGAAACGTTTCGGAAAGAACCCGGACATCTTCATCGGCTAGCAGTCTCCCTCTGCATTAAGAGTAACATAAACAGTATCCTGAATAAAGTCGATGATAATTGTCACAGGGAAGCCGGGGTGCCGGTCGTTGCCTAGACGACGATCTCCCTGTCTTCCGGGGAGTCGATGACGAATCGAATGATGAGGCCCTTCGTGCCGACAGCGTCATATGCGAGGTTGCTTTCGGAGTATATGCCGTCGAATACGTGGGTGTCGTAGAAATCGTCATAGAAATGAGCTGCATAAACCCTGTCCCGGGAGCTTGAGCCTCCGATGACGGGGCAGGTCTTCACCTCGCTCCGGAAACGGGTGTTTCGGTACATGTCATCGCTGAACGACCGCGCTCTCTCGATGCTGGAGAAGACGGCGAAGACGCCGCGGCCCAGTATCGAACTGTCCATTACGACGAATAATTCCATGTGTCCTGTTTTCCTCCGCGGACAGATCCGCTCTATAGGAAATAAAGGAAGTCGGCGAAGAAATCAAGTCTTTTGACATTTTGCTGTTACCCGCACCTGCGTTGCGGTAGAATAACGACGTCCTGGTGGAGCATTTCCGAACTATTGCGAGGAGAACTCATGAATCTGAAAGACAAGACTGCATTGATCACGGGGGCCGGACAGGGTATTGGAAAGGCGTGTGCCGAGGTTTTCGGAGAGAGGGGGGCACGTCTCATTCTCCTCGACAAGAACAGGAAGACCCTTCCTCACGTCGCGCGGGATCTGAAAGTGAAAGGTGTTGACGTTTTCTCCCTGATCATCGACCTTACCCGCACGCAGCCCATGGTGAAGACGATCGAGGAGCTTTCGGCGGACCGCCGGATAGACATTCTCGTCAACAACGCCGGTTTTGACCGGCCCGGCATCACGGCGAAGATCGACAAGACAGACTACAATGCCGTTCTGTCCATCCATCTCGGTGTACCTTTTCTCCTGTCCAAGCTGCTCCTCCCGCGGATGCGCGCGAACAGGTGGGGCCGTATTGTCAACGTAAGCTCCATATACGGGCTCATGGGGGCCAAGGGCGAGGTGGCCTACGCGGCGGCCAAGGCCGGGGTCCTGGGTTTGACGAAGACCCTGGCGCGGGAAGGGGGAAGGGACGGTGTGACGGTCAATGCCGTCGTCCCGGGCATGATACGGACCCCGCCCATCGTGCGCATGCCGGACAAGTACAAGGACCCCATCATAGCGGAAAGCATGCTCGGGAGAATAGGCGAACCCGAGGAAGTGGCCCGCGTGGTCGCCTTTCTCGCCTCCGACGACGCATCCTACATAACCGGCACGGAAATAAAGGTGTCGGGAGGGTGGGGAGTCTAGAACCGGCTTGAATCGCTTGAGGGTTTGAAAAACAGTGAAGAAGACCGTGCGGCCCGGGTCTTTGGTCTCTAACTCTCAAGCGATTCGAGTTGTCTTTATCGGTTTTGCAGTATTTCCTCCAGCATTTTCCCCAGTTTCGTTTCTTCCGTTTCGTCGGCGTACTTGGGGGGTTCAATGTCGGGAAAGAGGCTGTAAACGGCCCTGGTGATGACCTCCGCATGGGGAGGGCACCCGGGCATGTGGGTGCCGAGACCGGCGTGGTGCTGCTGGCAGACACCCATGAAGATGTTCGTCTCATCGGGGTTGATGGGAACGGCTGTCGATGGACCCAGGAAGATGTTGGCCTTCTTTTCGAGGGGCCTGTCGATGAGGGATCGGGCCGGGTCCTCGGGATCGGGTCTTCTCAGCTTTGAAAGGACGAAGTGCAGATAGCCCTTGCATCCCGGGCACGCCTCGTCGGCGTGGATCCCGAGCGAGGCGCCGCCGCTGACATCGATGGCGGGTTGTACGAATCTCTTCGCCACCTCTTCAACCGGGGTGCCGACGACGTTGATCTTGTTCTTCTCAAGCGGCCCCAGGCCCTGCATCCAGGCGAGGAATACCGGGGGCGATGTCCTGGGGTCGATACCCATGATCTCCATGGCTACGGCGTCGACAGCCACGGGATTCGTTCCGCCTATGAGAACATCCATTTTTATGGGGGTGCCCGAAACGGGCCCGAAATCCTCGAGGCCCGTCAGACCGTCGATGATGGTCAGTTTGGGCTTGACGAGGTGGTGGATGTTCACCAGGGCCTGCCAGAGACCGAAGAAATGGGACATGTATTTCTCTATAGGCGGTACGGCGCCCTGGAGACTCTTGACGGCCAGGGAAGAAATGGCGGCGAAGTGGATCTTCAAGACCGGCACGTTAATGATGACGTCGACCATCTCAAGAGTGGCGGGGACCTTCCGGGATGACATGCGTTTACATCCCGGCACCTGTTTTTCGATGAACCTGTCCGTGTTGAGGTCGACGAGACTGACCCTTTCAGGGTCAAGGGCGACGATCTCGTCATAGCCGTAATGACTGAACATCTTCGAGGTCGCGCTACGGTTGATTGAAGCGCCTTCGGTGATGTACACGTGGGATGCGAGACCGAGGAGCATCTCCGTCAGGGCCTTTACGACACGGACGTCGGTGACGATGCCGCCCACGACCTTTCCGTCCTTGAGGCCGTGGTCGCTGACGACGTTCGGCTTGATGGCGACTGTTTGCCCGGGCTTGACGAACCGCCTGAGCCCGCCGAGTCTGTCGATGAGATTGGCGAGACCCTTTTTGATCTCTTCGTATGTCTGGGTGGGAGGTATCTTCTCAACCGCCACGCGTTCTTTTTTTCGATAAGCATGAAAAGGTTTGCCCGCAGCCGTCTTCTTCAGCAACACCGATGTACTCAGTTCCATCCTGATCAGGGGAAAACCGTTGCGGCTGAAGGGAAGGGTGGGTCTGAAACCGTACTCGACAAAGGATCTGTACTTTTCCTGATCAGCCGCGAGGAGAGACGCCGCCACCATGCTTTCACGGGCGATCAGTGCGTCGAGCATCGCCGGGCGGGGATCTTTACCCTTCCACGATCCCTCCACGAGCATCTCCTCGATGGTACTCGTCTTTCTGTCGTAGAAGATCCATCCCACGACCCTGTTGTTCTTCACGGCACGGAAGACCGTAATGGAAGAGTTGTTCCCCCATTCCTCCCATTTGAAGGCTATATAACGATCGTCGATGCCGTCCTTCAGGTAGCGGTCTCTGAGAAGCCTGAAAAGGGTGGGGGTTCGCCTTCCCGTTTTGAAAGATATGTCTCTTGCCATCCTGTTGACCTCCTCCTCCGTGCAAGTATGGATCCTACCCCAGCCCCGTCACGCGTGCCAAGATTATACCAGTTTTCGGGGTAGCAGGGAAGAAGCCAAGCGGTTCGCGCTCTAAACGTAGAGGTCGATGTTGGATCCGACGAAGGGCGAGGCGGAGGACGAAGACACCTCAGCCACGCGCTGGATGTTCCTTGCGGCCTCCAGGATGACCTCTGCAACCGCCGCCTCGGCCTCCAGTCGGCTCTTCGCCAGGGACATGGCGGCCTCATTGCGGCTCATGACATAGCTCATGATGGAAGAAACAGGTTCGATCATGTCATCCTCCTGATACTTTATCGGAGGATGGAGAAGGAACTTAAGGGAACGGTGAAGAAAGTTCAAAAAGTTTGAATCCTTGAACCCTTGAACTTTCCTTGTGTCTTGACACCTTCCTGAAAACCATAGTATACATTCCAACAGTTCACATCTAAACAATAAGGAGGTTCTCTCATGGGGCTTTCGGAGGAGTTGGGGCTTGGGAGGCCTATAGAGACGGTCGAACATGAAAGCCTGCTGAGCATTGTCTATACCGGGACGCTTATCGCAAGGGCCGCCTTCAGGTATTTCCAGGGGCATAAGCTGACCGACGCCCAGTTCAATGTGCTTGTCCAGCTCAAGTACAGTGATAAGAAAGCCCTCTCTCAGGCAGAGCTTGGAAGGCGGCTTGTCGTCAACAAGGCGGATATGACAGGGATCGTCGACAGGCTGGAGAGAACGGGTCTCGTGGAGCGCTCTGCCCACCCCAGTGATCGCCGCGTGAACCTCGTGAGAATGACGGCGGAAGGTGAGAAGGTTGTCAATGTCCTGGAGCCGGGCTATCTCAAGGGTGTGGGGCTCCTGATGTCGGGGATATCCCGGTCTGATCTGATGCAGCTCAACAGGGTGCTCGAAAGGGTCCGGAGCAATGCGAAGGTGAAGCTGATACCGGACGGGACGCGGGAGGGAAGATGAAGAAGGAACGCGGTCTTTTGAGAGCGCTCTTTGAAGAAGTTGCGCGGGCCATATTCAAGACCTATCTTAAGGTGGTTCACAGGATCAGGGTAGAGGGGCTTGACAGGCTCCCCCGCAGCTTCGACAAACTCATGGTCATATCGAACCACGCCAGTCTGCTCGACGGTATCATCCTGTGGACCTACATCGACGTGGACCTGAGGATACTTGTCAACCGGGGCAGGGCACGGGAGCTGTTGCTCAGGCCCTTCATGCAGAACCGGTACACTGTCCGGATCGACACCATGAACCCCTATTCCCTGAAGGGTGTCATTGAGGAGGTAAACCGGGGGACGGCGCTCCTTGTCTTTCCCGAAGGACGCATAACGAAGACGGGCAACCTGATGAAGATCTACGAAGGTGCCGGTTTTGTCGCGTACAAGACGGGTGCGAAGGTCTTGCCCGTGCACCTCGGTGGCACCTACGATACCATCTTTGCGAAGAAACACCCGGAAAGGAGGATATTCGCCCCGATAACGCTGACCATAGGCGAGGTGCGTCCTCCCATCGACCTCGAACGCTTCCAACCCCACGACAGGAAACGGGAGGCTGCACGGGCTATTTACGGGATGCTCTGTGAGATGTTCTACGAGGCGCATTACAGGCCTTCGACGCTTGGCCGCGAGTTCATCCGCGTATGCAGGAAGAGAGGAGCGAAGCCGCTCTTCAAGGATGCGACGGGGGTCGAGGTGAACTGCCGCAAGGCACTTATCGGGGGGCTCGTCCTGGGAGAGAGATTCTCCCGCCACGAAGGCGTGAACGTGGGAGTGCTCCTGCCGAATCTCGTCGCCACGGCCCTTGTCATCTACGGACTTCTGGTGTTCCGGAAGGTCCCCGTCCTCCTCAACTACTCCGGCGGACCCAGGGCCTTGCGGCATGCCATGGAGCTCGCCGGCCTGACGGTCATCGTTACCTCCCGGGTATTCCTCGATCGTGTCAAGATCGACCCCGGTGTCTTCGAGGGTGCCCGCATCGTCTATCTCGAGGACCTGAGGGCTTCCATCGGAGTGGGTGACAAGCTGAGAGCGATCCTGAGGGCCGTCTTCCCCGGAGAGCTCGCCCGCATATCTGACGGTGAGCACAAGGGTCCCGCCGCCATTCTCTTCACCTCGGGTTCGGAAGGTCTGCCGAAGGGGGTGCTCCTGTCGCATGAGAACATCATAGCCAACATATGGCAGGCACTCTCGCGCATCGACGTGGGGACCGGGGACTATTTCCTCAATGCCCTTCCCATATTCCATAGTTTCGGCCTCACCATCGGGGTCTTCCTGCCCCTCATTGCCGGCGCCCGTTCCTTCCTGTACGTGAGCCCGCTGCACTACAGGATCGTTCCCGAGATCGCCTATGAGGAGGGCTGTACCGTCCTCATGGGTACGAACGTCTTCCTGAGCGGCTACGCCCGACGGGCGCATCCTTATGATTTCCATTCCATGCGCTACGTGTTCTGCGGGGCGGAGGCGTTGAGCGAGGCCGTCTTCGAGCGCTACGCGAAGGTCTTCGGCATACGGGTGATGTCCGGCTACGGCGCTACGGAATGCGCGCCCATCGTCTGCATGAACAGCGCTCTCGAGAACAGGCACGGCAGCGTCGGCAGGGTTCTTCCCGGTATCGAACACAAGGTGATGCCCGTGGGAGGCATCGACTCGAAGGAGGGGCGCGTGGGTCGCCTTTTCGTGAAGGGCCGGAACGTCATGATGGGGTACCTCCACAATGAGGCCGCGAACCATAAGTATCTCGTGGAGGACGGCGGCTGGTACGATACGGGGGACATAGTGGAGGTCGACGACAGCGGCTTCGTGACCATAGTGGGGCGATTGAAGCGCTTTTCCAAGATCAGCGGCGAGATGATATCCCTTACCGCCATCGAAGAGGCTCTTGCCGGGATATTCGGCGAGCGGAGGGAACTCGCCGTCATGGCCGTTGCCGATGAGCGCAAGGGAGAGAAGCTCGTCCTTGTAACGAACTCCAGGGATGCGGACTTGAAGAAGGTGCGTGATGCCCTGCGCGAAAAAGGCCATTCCGATCTGACCTTTCCCCGTGAGATCATCTACATGAAGGAGCTGCCGAAGCTCGGCACGGGCAAGCCGGATTATGTGAAGCTCAAGGAGATGCTGTCTTTCTCTTCTTCTAGCCTGAGACCTGAGACCTGAGACCTGAGACGGTCTTCTTCCCCACGCACACGAAGAACACCTCGGAGCTTACGCTTCGTGATGCCGACGGTTTGTACTGGGAGACCTTGCGGAAGCGCGTCTGGAGCTCGGCGGTGACGCGCTTCTGGATGCCTGTTGAAAAGGACTTGATGATGAAGTGGCCGCCGGGTTTGAGGGCCTCATCGACGACCTTGAGGACGCAGGCGAAGAGCTCCTCGATGTGCGCGTCGTCCACCTCCCGTATTCCCGAGAGATTGGGCGCGATGTCGCAGGTAACGGTGTCGACGGCGGCCAGAGAGAGGCGCGAAAGAAGGCCGGGAACGTTGGTCTCCCGTATGTCCGCCTCTATGGCGGTTACGTTCTTCAGGGGAAGAGGCGGGGTGGGCAGGATATCGATGCCGATGACGTTTCCCTTTTCACCGACCATCCCGGAAAGCACCTGGAGAAAGCTCCCCGGCGAACAGCCGAGGTCCAGCACGGCATCCCCCTTATGCACGAGATGGAACCTGTCCTCGATCTCCTTGAGCTTGTAGGCGCTTCTCGCCCGGAACCCTTCCTGCTTCGCCTTCTTGTAGAACGGATCTTTGAGGATGAACCTAGCCATAGGGACTGATTATGAGATCGCCTTCGCCGGGGTTCTCCTGCCGGGCCTCCAGGCTCTTCCTCAAAAAGAAGGAGAGGGCATGGTCGAGGGCTGTTCTGTCCCGAAGGATTACGAGCGTTCCCTTGTACCGCTCCTCGTCGCCCATGCAGTGGAAGAGATAGGCATAGTCCTCGAGGAGGCGCTTAAAAAGAGGTGCCAGTGACGCAATATCATGGCGTCCAACGAGGTCCCTGAGATAGATATCCTTCTTTTCCTCCATCATGTGCTGCGGCAGGACGATCGTGGACCCTCCCGTGGACAGGTAGGACTTGCGGTCCTCTTCAATGCCTTCCCAGGACAGAAAGAGAGGCGTGAATATCTCGTGCCTGAGAACATCGTGGAGCGGCAGCGGAGCGACGTCGCCGGCCACGGGGAGGGCGTGGATGTCATCCGGTTTGTGAACGGTATCTTTCAGCTGAGCGACAAATGACTTGAGCGACCCTATGGCATCGGTGAAACGACCGGACAGTCTGGCCCCTTCCTCGACGATGAACGCCGCATAGGAGGGAGATATCTCCACGAGGAACGCGGGTTCCTTTGTGTTGCTCCTGTAAGCGGTGACGATCTCCTCCAGGGACCTTCTGTCCACCGGGGAGCTCATGAGCTCACGCAGGCCGTCACGAAAGTGGAGATCGCCGTTGAGAAAGACGAAGGTGTTCTTCCTGACCTCGTACGCGGCCATGACCATCCTGGACCCGGAATGGTCGAAGTTCGTCAGGAAGCCCATGTTGACCCGCGGCTCTTCCACCTTCCTGAGAACGGGTTCGCCTTCCGGGCGGAGCTCCTCCACCTTCACGCCCGAGGACTTAAGGCGGAATATGGTCTTCCGGATAAGCTTGCGTGTTTCCTTGTCGGTCTCCTGGAGATAGATGGCGTTGAGAAGAACGCCGGTCTCCTCGTTCCCTTCCTTTCCCAGACCCTTGAGCAGGGAAGTCCTCTCATCGCCCGTGAGGGTGAAGTAATACTCCACTTTCTTCTCGAGGTCCTGGGCGCTGTCGATTGCTCTTATGAGCTCATCCATGATCCGCCTTGCACTGTTCCCCGAACGTATATCTTCTTTCAATGCCTGACCGAGAAGCCCGCCTTCTCGACCGCCGCCTCAAGGTCCTTCGGACTCGCCTTTCCCTCGTCATACCTGACGACGGCGCTTCCGATCTCGACATCGCTGGAGTCAACCCCGGCCACCCCTCCGAGGGCCTTTCTAACGGCCATAACGCAATGCTGACAGCTCATGCCGTCTATCCTGAGTTTAGCCTCAGCCATCATGTCCTCCTTTTTTCATCCATTATAGCATAAAAGACATCGTTGGAACCGTTAGAGCCGTTAGAATCGTTTGAACGAGAGAAGAACCAGACCGATGAACCTTGCCGTCGTTCTCCGTCTGCATTTTTCCGTGCAAACGATTCCAACGATTCCAACGATTCCAACGGTTTCTTTCATTCCTCTTCCAGCTCGTTCGTCAGCCGGGCGATGACGCGGCAGTGGTCGGAGATGCGCTCCAGGTTGACGAGGACGTCCACGTATATGGGTCCCGCCTCGGCGACGCAGAACTTTCTGTAGAAACGCTCCAGGTGGTTCGCTATGGCGTTTCGGATCTTCACGTCTATCCTGCGCTCCCGTTCGATGACGGTGCGTATGAGCGCGAGGTCTTTCTTTTCGATGAGTCTGGCAGTGTCGGCGAGGTTCTCGAGGACGAGGGTCCCTATGTCGCGAAGCTCCTCGTTTGCGGCAGGGGTGAAATGGGCCTTGCGCCTCCACTTTTGCTCTGCCAGTTCACCGAGATTGACGGAACGGTCCCCTATGCGCTCGATCTCATAGGCGAAGGAGGAGAAGGCAAAAAGCTTCTTCGTGAGGGGCTGCGAAAGGGAGCCGCAGGAGATGCCCCAGAGGTATCTCGTGATCTCCGTCTGGAGGTTGTCCATGACGAGTTCCATGTACATGACGTTCTGCTGCCCGTTCTTCCGGTACGAGATGAAGAGCTCGAGTGATTCGCGAAGCATCCGCTGTGCCAGGGCAACCTGGCGTTCCAGCTCTTTTCTGACGCAGGCAAGGGCGTCGTGCGGGTCCGCGAGATGTCTGGTATCGAGGTACTCCGGCCACATGGGGATGATGGCGTGCTCCCCGGGCAGGACCCTGCGGATGGCATTCGAAAAAGGGGTGAGGATGAACATAAAGATGCCCGCTACGGCGAAATTGAAAAGGAAGTGGCAGAGGGCGACCTGCTGGGCAATGCTTGACGATATCGTTTTCAGGACTGCAATGAAGGGGTGCAGCAACACCATGCACACAAGGGCCCCGGCACATTTGAATATAAGGTGGGCGAGAGCGGTCCTCCTGCCGTTGACATCACTTGCTACACTGCCGATGATCGCCGTCACGGTGGTGCCGATGTTTGCACCGATGACTATCGGTACGGCGTTGTCGAGGGATATGAGTCCCTGCATCCCCAGCATCACGAGCACGCTGATGGGTATGGCCGACGCCTGTACGATGCCCGTGAAGACAAGGCCTATGAGAAGACCCATCAGGGGATTCTGCGTCGAAAGAAAATAGTTGGTGAAGGCGGAACTATCCTTGAGCGGTGCCGCCGCGTCGCCGATGAGGCTCAGGCCGTAAAATATGGTGCCGAAATAGAGGAGGGCCTCACCGATGACCTTGAGCCGGTCGCTGCCGAGAAAGTAAAGGATTATCCCGGCGAAAAGGAAGAGGGGGGCTATGTCCGTCACCTTCCAGACGACGAGCTGTATGGTGAGCGTCGTCCCGATGTCGGCGCCGAGGATGATGCCAAGCGAATGATAGAAGCTCACGAGGCCGGCGCTGACAAGCCCCATGGTAAGCAGGGTCGTCGCCGAACTGCTCTGAAAGAAGACCGTCGTGACGAGTCCCATGATGAGCCCGTAGAAGGGCTTCCTGACGGAGAAACGGATGTACTCCCGTATCCGGGAACTGAATACCCGCTGCATCTGCTCGCTGAGCTTGAGCATGCCGAGGAGAAAGAGAGCGAGGCCCGCCAGGAAGAGGAAAAGGTGCTGGATCATCCCCTGTCAGGATATCTTGCTGCCGTTCGGTATGGCCTTGTCGAGTGTCAGGAGGACGACGGAGGACTTGTCTTCGTTTGAGGCGGCCAGAAGCATGCCATGTGACATTATTCCTCTGAGCTTGCGGGGTTCGAGGTTGGCCACAACGGCGATCTTCTTTCCCGTGAGCTCCTCCTTCGTGTAGTACTGTTTGATGCCGGCGACGATCAGGCGTTCTTCGCCCATGTCGATCGTCAGCTTGTAGAGCTTGTCCGCCCCATCGATATCTTCACAGGCCTTTATCTCTGCCACCCTCAGGTCGATCTTGATGAAGTCGTCAAACGTGATATTGTCCATGGCTGCTCCTTGGGTTCAATGACGCCGGGTTCGATACCGGCCGTCAGGGTATTCACGGTACGGTGGCCGTGACCGTGTTTGTAAGGGTCCCTATGCCCTCGATCTCCACCTCAACAGTGTCGCCGGGGAGAAGAGGACCTACCCCGGGAGGGGTTCCGGTGATGATGACGTCGCCGGGCAGGAGTGTCATTATCCCCGAGATGAAGGACACCAGATCGTAGACATCAAAGATCATGTTGGCCGTTGTCGACCGCTGTTTCACCTCGCCGTTGACGCGCGTCATGATCTCGAGAGCGGTCGGGTCCATGTCGCTGACGATCCGGGGTCCCAGAGGGCAAAAGGTATCGAAGGACTTTGCCCGTGTCCACTGGCCGTCCAGCCGCTGCAGATCCCGCGCGGTTACGTCGTTGGCACAGGTGTACCCGGCAATGAAATCGCGGGCCTTGCCGGCAGGAACATTCCGGGCCCGTTTGCCGATGACGATGCCGAGCTCCCCCTCGTAATGGAGCTCCTGCGTCTGGACGGGGAACACGATGGGGTCTCCTTCGCCGATGACAGACGTTGACGGCTTCATGAAGATGAGCGGATAGCCGGGAATGTCCATCTTCAGTTCCCTGGCATGGTCCCTGTAATTGAGCCCCACGGCGACGACCTTTGAAGGATTGAAGCTTGTACCCATGATGCCTCCCGGAACGTTTTCGCGCTGTTCTATTTTACGCTTTCCCCGTGTTCGGCTGTCAAGCTATTTCCTTTCTTGACAAAGGTCCGCGGAGAACATAAGAATGTAGGGTAGATCACGGAGAAAGAGGTGGCCATGTCCATAGCATCATTCCGTACGTTGTCCAGTCGAGTCCTTATGCTGGCGTTTCTTGTCGCTGCCGCCGCCGGCTGCGCCATCAATCCCGTGACAGGCCAGCAGGAGCTGATGCTCGTTTCCGAAGCGCAGGAGATACAGCTCGGCAAGGAGCTCTACCCCAACGCCCTGTGGGGCGGAGAGGGCGGGGGCGGGGAATTCAGGGACCCGGCGCTGAAATCCTACCTGTCGAGTGTCGTCATGAACATTCACCGCGTGTCGCACAGGCCCAACCTCCCCGTGGATTTTGCCGTTCAGAACAGCTCCGTGCCCAATGCCTGGGCGATACCGGGGCATGTCGTGATGACCCGGGGCCTCCTCGCGGCGCTCGACAATGAGGCGGAGTTCGTTTATGTCATGGGCCACGAGATGGGGCATGTTTCGGCGCGCCATTCGGCGAGGCAGATGACCTACGGCATGCTCGGCCAGCTCCTTCTCGCGGGTGCGGCGGTCGCCATGGCGGGTTCCGAGTACTCCGACGCGGCGCTCACCGTAGGGTCCGCGGGGGCCGGGCTCATCCTCCTCAAGTTCAGCAGGAACGACGAGCTCGAGGCTGACAGGCTCGGCGTAGAGTACATGACGAGACTCGGCTACGACCCGCGGGCGGCTTTGAGCGCGCACAGGAACCTCGAGAAGGTTTCCGACCAGTATGCCCGGTCCATCGGCCAGAGCAGGCAGGAAAGCAGCTTTTTCAGTGAGCTCCTGTCTTCACATCCCAGGACTTCCATCCGCATCGACGAGATACAGAACATCATCAATCAGACACCCCGGGTCGCCATATCCGGCGACGGCACGGCACGGCAGCGCTTTCAGGGAGCCGTGGCGAGCATCCGCCGTGTCAACGCGGTCTACGTGAACTACTACGACAAAGCCGTGCGCTCTCTGGAGAAGAACAATACCGGCGAGGCCTTGTCGTACATCACACAGGCCATAGCACAGGACCCCGGCCAGGCCCCGTTCTACGCGCTCTATGGCAGTGTTCTCGTGAAACAGAACAACCTGCCCGAGGCGGAACGATATTTTTCGAAGGCCCTGAGCATAGACGGCAACTATCAGCCGGCCTTGAGGGGTATGGGTGCCATCAGGTATGCCGGCAACAGATATGCAGAGAGCGTACAGTTCCTGCAGAGGAGCCTGAAGCTTTTTCCCCAGGACCCGGCATCGAATTATTTCATGGGAATGAACTACTACAGGACACGTTCCTACAGGTACGCCATAGGTTACCTGAAGCCCTTCTCGGAGGCTGCTCCCAGGCATCCCAGGATCCATGCCATCCTGGGTCAGTGCTACGAAGCCGTGGGCGACTACCAGTCGGCGTACAGCCAGTATGCCATACAGCTCAAAGTCGCCCCGAACAACGACGCGGGTGGTGTCGCGCGCTCCCGCTCCCGGGCCATCGAGATGCAGTTTGCACCTAAAAAATAAAGACGGCAGCCGCTTGAATGGCTTGAATAGCTTGAGAGTAAGAAGAAGAAAGCAACAGCTCGCTGTTGCTCCGGTGGCCGGCGAAATCCTGAAGTCGCTTCTATAACCCTCAAGCCACTCAAGCGATTCAAGCCATTCAAGCCGTGTTTTCAGGTTTTCAGTTTCTTCCCCACCTTTTGCTCGACGGAGGCTATTTTGCCTTCGAGCCTGCCTGAGGCGCCCTTGCGGATGTCGAACTTGACGGTGGAATAGATACGGCCGCAGTCGGGTTCCAGCTGCTCGTAGCACTTCCTTATGACGGTAAGGGCCTCCTCCATGGTGTCGGTCTCCACGACGGTGCCCATCGGGGTGAGGCGGTAAGCAGCCGTACCCTCGTCGATGACCTTGAGGAGCCTCGATACGAAGGCGCTGACGCTTTCACCCTTGTCTGTGGGAAACATTGCGAACTCGAATAGAACGGACATGAAAGGCCTCCTTTTCCGGATGCGGGAAGCAGCGGCTGTGCTCCGGTCTTTCCTTCCGGCTCCCCGTTCTGTATACTAGCATAAGACATTTCGAAAAGGATGGGAAAATGACTGTCAGACACAGAGGGTTCAAGATACTCCTTGTTTCTTCCGCGGTGGTCCTCTGTCTCGCCCTCAGCGCCGTCGCCCTTCTCGTGAAATACGCCAATGTCATAGCTAAAACCGGTGTCGAGAAGGCCCTGGGTAAGGATTTTTCGATAGGGAGCATCGAGCTGAGATGGGGGAGCGTCCGCGTCCGGGACATTGCGATGAAGGAGAGGTCCGGCAGAGAGGTGGTAAGAGTTGAGAGTCTTGTGGTCAAGGCGGGCTTCATGGGCCTTCTCAGAAGGAAGTACATCGTTTCCAGCGTATTGGTGGAAAAGCCCTACATATATGTCGAGGTCGACAGGAAGGGCGATCTTGTGAGCCCTGTTTTCCCGGCCGGCGACGAGAGAGCGAGGGGAGGCGTGAAGAAGGCGGAGGATACCGCCCGGCCCGAAGGGAAGCGGCCCCCGGTGATACTCAGGAAGATCGTCATCGTCGACGGGTCCGTGGACTATCTCGACCGCAAGTCACCGAAGGTTCCCGTCATGACGAGGCTGCGGAATATAAACGCGGAGATGCACAACCTCACGGTGCCCTTCACGAACGATCTCACGCATTACACCATCAAAGCCGCCATTCCCGGGGGTAAGAGCACGGCGAGCGTGAAGAGCGAAGGCGGGATCAGGTTACAGAGCAGGGACATGGAGTGCACGGCCGCGGTGAGGGAGCTTGACATCACGCATTTCAAGCCCTACTACCACGGAAGCCAGAGCATAAGCATCACCAAAGGGTTTCTCGATCTCGATCTGCGCGCGAAGATCGCCTCCCGCAGGGTCCACGCCCCGGGAAAGGCGGTGCTCAAAGGTTTGGAATTCGGGAGCGGTCCCGGTCCGGGCGACAGGTTCATGGGCGTGCCCGTCACACTTGTCGTGGCCTTCCTGAAGAAGAGCGGGGACCGGATCCCTGTTGATTTCGTCATCTCAGGTGATCTCGACAACCCGAGGTTCAACATTGCGGAGAACTTCGCGAGCAGACTCTCCTTCGGCATCGCCGAAAAGCTGGGTTTTTCCGTGAAGGACATCGGGGAGTCGGTCTTCGGCCTCGGCGCCGAAGGCACCAAAAAGGTGGGCGAAGGCATAGGAGGCATCGGCGAGGGGATCAAGAAGATATTCAAGAAATAATGAAGACGGGCGATGGGTAATAGGTTATGGGTTATAGGAAAAGCTGCTTTAAGTCTTTTCCCATCACCCATCACCCATCACCCATCACCCATCACCCATCTTTATCAGTCTCTCCTGTACTTCTCATTCAGTGCCTTCTTGAAGCGGGGGGCGTAGATGATGTCGAAGGTTTCCCCTTTTCCGGGGAATAGATTGAGCGCCTGCTCGCGCACCCCCTCGACGATGTGCATCGCGTGGTCGTGGGGGATGTCCTGGGTGCGGATGAACTCAAGCGCGAAATCGACCACGAAGCGAAGCCTTCTGAGCTTTCTTTCTTCTTCCAGGATTTCGTCCATGCCGTTTTCTCTCTTAAAGGCCCACGGCACCGCACTGTGATGCGCCTTCAGCGGGAGGGTTGCTTGCCCTTTGCCCCGGTCAATTCGAGGAGGATGAGGAGCCCGATACCGATAGTGAGGGCTATATCGGCCACGTTGAAGGCCGGCCAGTGATAGTTCCTGTAATGGAAATCAAGGAAGTCGACGACGCTTCCGTAGAATATGCGGTCGTATATGTTGCCCAGGGCACCGGCGAGGATGAGGCACAGCGCGAGGGTCTTCGCCTTTCCCATCGCGTACCGGATGAGGACGTATATCAAGGCGGCGGCGACAAGGACCGGAACCAGGGTGAAGATATATTTGGCGTATCCGCTCTCGCTGAGAACCCCAAAGACCCCCCCTAAGTTTCTCACGTGGACGATGGAGAAGAAGGACGTTACCTTTATCTCGCTCAGCATGGGGAGGTCCCTCACGATGAGCGCCTTCGTGAACCTGTCCAGGGCGAAGATGACCGGTATTAGAGCAAAGAAAGGGTATCGGCGCATCGTTTGCACACGTTCGGGAATTGTCCGTCCCTGAGAATGTTCGTATCGTACTGCCAGCACCGCTCGCACTTGTCGCCCTCGGCCCTGACCACGGTCACGTCGAGTGAGGAGGCCTTGCGCACCTCGATCTGGGAAACGATGAAGACATCCTTGAGCTCGTCGCCCAACTCCACAAGGGCCGCGTGGTCCTCGTCGGGGGCGTCTATGATGATCTTCGTATCGAGGGAATGACCGATCTCTTTCGCGGTGCGCTTCTCCTCGATCTTTTTATTGGCGAGTTCCCTGATCCTCCAGATCCTTTCCCATTTTTCCTCGATGGCCCCGTTGATGAGGGTTCTGTCCGCAGCGGGGAACTGTGTGAGAAAGATGCTCTCCTCGGCGACATAGTTCTTGAGATAGGACCACATCTCGTCCGCCGTTGAGGAAAGGACAGGCGCTATAAGCTTGACGAGGGCGATAAGCGTCTCGTATATGACGGTCTGGGATGCCCTTCGCTTCCGGGCGTCCCTGTGCTCCACGTAGATCCTGTCCTTGACGATGTCGAGGTACAGGGCGCTGAGGTCAACGGCGCAGAAATTGTGGACCGCGTGGTAGATGGAGTGCAGGGTGTAGCTGTCGTAAGATTCCCGCACACGGTCGATGAGCCTCGCAAGCCGCGAAAGCAGCCACCTGTCAAGGAGCGAGAGATCCTCATAGGGGATGGTATCACGGCCCGGCTCGAAGTCCTCGTTGATGTTCGCGTGGAGGAACCTCAAAGTGTTACGGATCCGGCGGTACGTCTCCACCAGGCGGTTGATGATGTCTTTCGATATCTTGATGTCGTCGCGGTAGTCCTCGTAGATGACCCACAGGCGCAGTATCTCGGCGCCGAACTTCTCGATGATCTCGTTGGGGGCGATGACGTTGCCCAGGGACTTGGACATTTTCCTGCCCGATCCGTCCACGACGAAACCGTGAGTCAGCACCGCCTTGTACGGTGCCCGCCCTTCATTGCCCACGGAAGTGAGCAGAGAGCTGTGGAACCAGCCCCGGTGCTGGTCGCTCCCCTCGAGATAGAGGTCGGCAGGGTATTGCAGCTCCTTTCTCTTCCTGCACACGGCGGCCCAGCTCACGCCCGAATCGAACCACACGTCCAGGATGTCCTGTTCCCTGGAAAAGGTCGTACCGCCGCAATGGCTGCACTTTGTCCCCTCCGGCAGGAAGTGAGCGGCATCCTTTTCGAACCAGATGTCCGCTCCGGATTGCCGCACGGCCTCGACGATGCGCGCGAAGGACTCTTCACTCCAGAAGGGTTCGCGGCATTTATCGCAGTAAAAGATGGTGATCGGGATGCCCCAGGTACGCTGCCGGGAGATGCACCAGTCGGGACGGACGGAAAGCATGTTGTATATCCTGTCGCGGCCCCAGGAGGGGATCCACTGCGTTCTGTCGATTTCGTTCAAGGCCTTTTGTCTCAGCCCGTGACTGTCCATGGAGACGAACCACTGCTCCGTCGCCCGGAATATGACGGGTTTCTTGCAGCGCCAGCAGTGGGGGTAGGAATGCTCGATCTCTTCCGTGTGGAGGAGGAACCCCAGTTCCCTGAGCTTCTCTATGACCTTCGGATTGGCCTCCCATACGTTCATGCCTTTGAAGAAGTCCACCTCGTCTATGAAGACACCCTTTTCGTTGACGGGGGAGTAGATATCGAGGCCGTACGCCAGCCCCGTTTCATAGTCTTCCTCGCCGTGGCCCGGCGCTGTGTGGACCGCGCCCGTTCCCGTGTCGGCGGCGACGTAGTCCGCGAAGACGATGACGGACTGACGGTCGATGAAGGGATGCCTGAAGGTGAGCCCCCGAAGCGTCTCAGGGCTTATCTCCCCGATGACGCGGTATCCCGTTATCCCCGCTCGCTGCATGACGTCCTCCAGGAGGTCCTTGAGGACGATATAGACCTCTTTGTCCGTCTCCACGGAGACGTAGGTGAAATCGGGATGGAGGGCGATGGCCAGGTTCGCGGGAAGCGTCCAGGGTGTGGTCGTCCATATCAGCATGTAGACGGGTTTGTCGGGATAGCCGGTGAAGACCGGTTCTCTCTCGCCCGTGTAAGGGAACTTGACATATATGGAGCTCGATCTCTTGGTGTCGTATTCGATCTCCGCTTCGGCGAGGGCCGTCTCGCAGCTCGGACACCAGTAGACGGGTTTCTTCTTCCGATAGACCTCGCCGCGGAGGAAGAATTTCGCCGCTTCTTCGATGATCGTCGCCTGGTAGTCGAAATCCATGGTGATATAAGGATGTTCCCAGTCCCCGA
>Ga0334884_1003283_pt1 | contig 18559 bp, 15 predicted proteins | sample GraSluR1_MG_7_FD_207215 | JGI IMG/M metagenome (GOLD analysis project Ga0334884, IMG submission 207215) | Sludge microbial communities from methane-producing bioreactor in Wageningen University, Netherlands - Granular Sludge_12_05 R1 | ecosystem: Engineered > Bioreactor > Anaerobic >...
CACGTGCAGCCGATTTTTTTTGCAGAAGCACAGAACGTTGCTCAGGGTCCTCGGCATTTTTCAGTTCTTCTTCAATATCATACAGTTCTTTTTCGAAAGGGAGAATCGTGTCGCCTCCCGATGTGGAACGTTTTCGAATCATAATTCAAGCACCCCTGATTTTGGTGTGCGGAACAGACGTGGTCGGTAAAACAATACATCGTATTACGCAACCTGGTCTCCAACACAATAATTAATAATTGGAAGCCAATCATGCATTGTCAGAAATAAATTTAGCCAATCGCACAATGAAAATTTGATGTATACCAACAGTGATATCACATCAAAACAATTTTTTAACAAAATTCTAAAAAAATACGCTGATTGCCCTCAGACAGTAAGATGCAAATTGTAGCATACCTAATCAACATTTCGCAGCTTCGAGCAATAATTGCTCAGTAACTCATCGGATGCATTCTGGGAGTATACACCCCCTATCCAATAAATTATTATTGCAATTTGCTTCAAAGTAAAATACCCCGGAACCTGAAAATGTTCCCGGGGTATCATACGAAAGTGACAATATGGTTTGTTGATTGATTTTACGAAGGAAATTCGGTTTTATACCGTTTCGAGGATTTCCTCGTGGTACTCTTCGTAACAATCTGTGTGCCAGTATTCACCTTCAACTTCGATGGCATCGCCAAAAGACATGTCATTGTCGTTGATGTGCTCATTGCACAAGGTGCACTGCATAGTATTCACCTGCCTTTCTGAGAGAGAATTTTACAAGGGTTGAAAGAAAAAGAAATAGCGTGGCGAGCTCGTTTACAACGATGCTTTTACCACATCATATCAAAGTTTGTCAAGCATTTTAACAATAAATTTATAGAAAAAATTCTCTTACAGAAATTGAGCAGCATAATAAATCATGTAACGTCTTTATTTCCAATGATTTATGTAAGGTAAAAATTTGATGGAAAAAATCTATTAAATCAAATATACGCAGGAATTCCAGTCACAAAAATCTGCAATTTTTCTCGTTGCAATCATAAATTTTCAGGCGCACAAGACTGCAATATTGCGAAAACTGGATAGTGATCCGAGGGGTATTTGTCGTCGATGTTATATAAGACTGTTTCACAATGTAGTGTCTGATGCGCACCTTTGTAAAGAATCCAGTCAATCCTGCTGTCAGCTTCATGTTCAGGAGCTTTAAACGCACTCCAAGTTGTATTTGGACCGACAGGCTTGTCTACTTCAAGCCTGGTATCCAGATAACCTGCATTAATAAAAGTTTGCCAGGGATCAGATACTTCTGCTTTCGCGTTAAAATCTCCTGTGATGATTACCGTCGTGTGGCCATCTGTCAATGAGGAAGCCATTTCAACCATCAGTTTCGCACTTTCACTCCTGGCTTCTTCACCACGGTGGTCAAAATGGGTGTTAATTAAAAGTATTTTTTCATCAGAGCCGATAGGTTGTAATAAAAGCCAAGTAACCATACGGGTTAAACTTGTGTCCCAGGATTTTGAACCGGGAACGTCTGGTGTTTCCGACAACCAGAAATGACCATGCCCAAGAAGATTGAACAATGATTTCTTGTAAAAAACGGCAACCATTTCACCAGTACCATCTGTATGTCGGCCAACTCCGACCCAGGCATATTCCGGCAATTTATTCGCCAGATATTCTACCTGGAAATCAAGAATCTCCTGTGTACCCAACACATCAGGATTGTATTGACGAAGCATATCGATAACCAGGTCTTTCCTGTTTGGCCATGAATTATCACCATCATTCGCGGTACCATACCGAATATTGAATGACATAACCGACAGTTGCATTCCACTTTCCTCCACATTGGAATATGCAGTACTGCAAAACAGCATTACCACACCCATACAAAATCTGCTTACGCTTGTTTTCATACCATTACCTTTCATTGTCGATCCTGTTTATTACACGTTTTGTGAATTAATAAAACACCAGTATGATTCAGTAGAAATATATCATGTAATAAGTATCTAAAATATTGGCATTTGATGGCAAAATTTTTATTGACTATTGCTGATGTAGCTTATAGTTAAACGTTGGGACTGGTTGATTAAGCAGATATATTATCTCAAGATGAAATAAGCAGGCTTGAAAAAATCGTTTTAATAACCAATTAAATTCCGTGTTATTTCTACAAATTTGCGTTAGGGGAATCCATGTTACCTGGCTTTTTGGCGGAAGCATTTGCAAATTATCAAGAACTGCTCTGGCTTACCATAGTGTGTCTTGATTTAGTGTTGACATTGTTACTTTTTCGAATTTTCGGAAAAATGGGTTTGTACAGTGTTATTGTGTTGAATATTTTGCTGTGCAACTTACTGGGACCAAAAATCACCACTGTTTTTGGAATAAGCACGAGTATGGGAGTCATACTTTACTCAGGTATTTATTTCGCGACAGACCTTTTGGGAGAACGATACGGTAAACGAGAAGCAAACCGGGCAGTTCTCATGGGATTTTCCGCCAGTGTCATCGCGGTGATCATGGGATTACTCAGTCTTGAGTTCTTGCCTACGAATGTTCGACCTGATCAACAAGAATGGTCAGAGAATGTTCATGGTGCCTTGTCCGTTCTTTTTGGCGTTACCCCGCGATTTGTGTTTGGTTCTTTATTGGCCTATCTGATAAGCCAAACGCATGATGTATGGATGTTTCATATGCTGAAACGTCGGACCAAAGGAAAGCACCTTTGGCTCCGTAACAATCTGTCTACAATGACTTCGCAAGCACTGGATACGGTTGTTTATGGACTGGTGGTATGGTGGGCAATATTTGATTTGGCAACTGCAATGCAACTGGCAGTCGGTAAGTATTTTATAAAAGTTATCATTGCAGCAGTCGATACACCATTCATTTATTGGGCACGTACCTGGGATGTTGCCAGCAAAGATTGGCATGAAAGAGATGAATTTCAGAAGATTTCCGAATAATGTGTTGTATGTTCATTCAGGATGTCTTGCTTGTATTGCTGAAAACCAGCTATACTTTATAATTAATTGAAATCTACCGACAGAAAGGATAAGTCTAACGTGTTCAAGGGATTAGGCGATTTAGGCAAAATGAGTGGCATGCTGAAGCAGGCCATGGAATTAAAGAATAACATTGATGCTTTCAAAGAAAAACTCGCAGATGAACGCATTGAAGCTTCTTCTGGTGGTGGCATGGTGAAGGTGATGGTATCTGGCAAAATGGAACTGTTGGATTTGAAAATAGATCCAGAGGTCATTGATAGAGAAGACCCGGAAATGCTCGAAACCCTGGTGCGAGCTGCTATAAACGATGCCATGGACAAGGCCCGGGAACTTGTAAAAGAGCGTATGACTGAAATGACCGGGGGAATTGACATTCCAGGGTTAACTTAGTGCGTACAGTGTTTTTTGGTACACCAGAACTGGCTGTCCCGACGTTACAGGCTATTTCGAGACATCATGAGATAACCGCGATAGTTTGCCAGCCAGATCGTCCGCAAGGCCGGAGTAAGAAGTTGCTCCCTCCCCCTGTTAAAGTTGCCGGAGAAGCATTGGGTATCCCGGTACATCAGCCAGCCAAACTCAATGATGGTACTTTCGAGTCCTGGTTAAAAAAACAAGCTCCGGAAATTTGTACGGTGGCTGCCTATGGCCGTCTATTGAAACAACCTCTCCTGGATGTCCCCGCTAAGGGCTGGTTAAATGTTCATCCCAGCTTATTGCCACGCTGGCGTGGCCCATCTCCTATCCAAACGGCAATTTGGAAAGGTGACACCCAAACCGGCGTGAGCATAATGCGCATAATGCTTGAAATGGATGCAGGTGATGTCTTGTTACAAGAATCTGTTCCTATTGATTCAGATGTCAGCAGTCCTATATTAAGTGACCAACTCGCTGAACTCGGTGCAAAACTGATGCTGGAGGGTATGCGACAAGTTGATGAAAATACTGCACAATTTACCCCCCAAAATGCTGCTGAAGTAACATTTTCGCGTATTATTACTAAAGAGGATGGTCGCATAGATTGGTCTCGCAGTGGTTGGGAAATTCATAACCAGGTACGTGCATTACAACCCTGGCCAATTGCCCATTGTCTTTTTAACGGTCAGGTATTTCGCATCCTTAAAACGAAGCTTCACAACGTTTCGTCAGATACCATTACGAAAGCTGGCGAGATTGTTGAGGTCAACAAGCACAGTTTTTTTGTAGCAACCAATGATGCCCTTTTGGAAATCTTGACGGTGCAGGCGCCAGGTAAAAAAATCATGCACTCGGGTGATTTTATGCGGGGACATTCAATACGCCCAGGTGATTGTTTTGAATCAATAATTGAATGAATTTAAAACACTTCATTCATGGTGCTTATTACTTCTACTTTTAGCTTTTAAATACCTTTTTTTCAGGGGGCACAGATGCCAATTGATCCCGTACGTGATGCTGCTATTGATGTTTTGTTGCGAGTATTTGATGAGCGTAACATGCATCTGGATACCTCACTGGATAAAACAATACGTCGGAAAGCTCCGTCAGACCGTGGGCGTCGATTCCTCACACAACTGGTATATGGCACAGTACGCCATATATTATTGTGCGATCATGTTCTCGGGATTATATGTACGCAACCATTGAAAAAATTACCCTTATCTATACTCACTATTTTAAGGATGGCCATTTTTCAATCGATATTTTGCAATCAGGTAACGACGCCTGCCATGGTTCATACATCAGTTGAACTTGCGAAAAAACGTGGACATGCCGGTACGGCCCGGCTGGTTAATGCCATACTCAGAAAAGCTCCGAAAAGTATTGATGAAGTAAATCTACCGGACCTTGAAAAAAATGTTGAGCAGTACATGTCTGTTCGATACTCTATACCTGTCTGGTTAATATCACTTTGGAAAACTCAGTTTGGTGAGGATCAACTCGAGCGCATATGCCAAACTATAAACACTCCTGCTCCATCCTGTTTACGTATAAATACATTACATGATGATTATATGTCCCTTCAGGACAGGCTAGAAAAATCAGGGATAATAACCAATAAAGTAACTACGATTCCGGAAGAACTTACCCTGGCAGAAGGGAAATCACCCTTGCGAAGCAAGTGGTTTCAGGATGGCCAATTTATAATGCAAGACCCTGCATCCATGTTGGCACCGCATTTGTTAACACCGCAAAAAGGGGAACGTATTCTCGATATGTGTGCGGCACCGGGTGGAAAATCTACCCATATCGCCCAATTGACATCAGACCAGGCATCTATTGTGACGATGGAAATAAATACGCGTAAAATTCATGCTATACTTGAGAACGCAGACCGCCTGAAAATCAACAGTTTGCATGTGGTGGCGGGTGATGGCACCTCTCCCCCGTTTTCAGCATCATCTTTTGACAGAATTCTAGTCGACGCGCCTTGTTCCGGATTGGGTACCATACGACGGCACCCCGACCTGAAATGGCGTACAAGTCCAGAAACCTTATCGCGGTTGGCGGTATTACAAGAGATGTTATTGCGATCAGCCATCAAACTTTGCAAAAATGGTGGGTGTATTGTATATTCCGTTTGCACATATACCAGCCAGGAAACAGAACAAATCACCAATGCCATCCTTGCAGATGGTCAAGTTCAATTAGAAGAAGGTCCGGAGCTATTAAATCCGTGGAAAATAACCAAAGGTCAATATCAGACAAACCTAACCGACGCAGCCTTGGACGGTTTTTACTTGACACGATTTCGGAAAGTATCCTAGGAGTATTTTTTTTCGTACTCCGTTTTTTTGCCTGGAGCATACAATGGTCACTTGCACTTGTCGTGTTTCTGGCAGTTATGGCGCTATCTGGGTATTTTGTGTTTAGTCAGGTATTGGAAGGTGGTGAGCATGTTACCGTACCCAATATTGTCGGCTTACCAATAACAGATGCTTCTTTGTACCTGGTGGAACAAGGGCTCGAAATGGGCAAGATAGAGCAGGTGCCACATCCAGGCATACCGGAATCTCATGTCATATCACAGCGACCGGCTGCTGGTCGTGTGGTGCGTACCGGTCGCAAGGTTATTCCAACGGTGAGTATGGGAACAGACTTCTTAAAGGCACCTAATCTTGTTCAGAAAACGTTTCAAGATGCCCAGCGAGAACTTGAGCAGTCACGTTTCCGTACAGGTTCAATAGCGCGTATCCCTCACCATGAAGCACGTGATGTTGTTTTGGCACAATATCCCACGCCTGGTTCGCAGATTGCCAATCAGGATGCCATACATTTATTGTTGAGTGACAGCATGGAAAGTGCCCGGGAGTTCATGCCGGATATAAGAGGTCTTTCGGTCGAAGATGCAAAACAACGTGTTGCAGGATTAGGTATCACGCTGGTGCCAGTTGAAGTAGATTATCCCAATGCTCGCAGCAATGTCATATTAAATCAAGAACCACCACCTGACACGCTTGTATATCAGGGGCAGGTAGTAACCTATGAAATTCGTTTAGAATCTGAAGAAGCCAGACCAGAAGTGGTAGTTACACGGTATGAAACAGAGGTACGACATGTAATGCCCTTTACCTGGTATTCCGAAGAAACCCATGTAGATATAATAGACCAGCGGGGAAACCGGGAAACATTGCGCCGGTATCCGCCGGCGTACGATGAAAATTCTCGCGAAGTACGAGTCATGGGGAGCACAATAAGAATCCCGGTTTATTATGTGGGTGAAGCCCGTGTTGAGATTTATGTTGGCGGTGAGCTGCATGCATCTTACCATTTAGAAGATGGAAATCCTCCAGTGCGCAGCCGTTAAAAAAAGCAGGAGTTGATTTTAACTGGTTTCTTCGCTTCTCAATGTAAAAGCTACAGGAGTACTGTGCGTGTTGTTTTTGTTCCGGGGGAAAGTTTTTACCAATTGCTGATTTGAACTCCACATATTTTGGAAATCATTTACTAACTTTAAGGAGATTTTTGTATAGTGGCCAAGTTACAGATTGCACCATCCATTCTGGCAAGTGATTTTGCCCGCTTAGGAGATGAAATACGTACGGTGATTGAAGCAGGTGCCGATATGATTCATGTAGATGTCATGGATGGACATTTTGCTCCAAACATTACGATTGGACCTCCTGTAGTGGCTGCAATTCGCCCTCATAGTTCGGTTCCATTAGACGTACATCTGATGATTGACAATCCCGATGCCTATGTTGAAGATTTTGCCAATGCTGGAGCAGATATCATCACATTTCATATAGAAGCAGCCCGACATCCACACCGAACTCTGAGCAAAATCAAAAGTTTGGGTTGTCAAGCAGGGATTGTATTAAATCCTGGAACCTCTGAAGATGAAATTGAGTATCTGGTGGACTTGGTGGATATGGTGTTGGTCATGACGGTGAATCCTGGCTTTGGAGGACAAAAATTTATACCTGAAATGTTGCCAAAGATACAAAATATACGGGCCATGATTGATGACAGGGACTTGGAAGTAGATGGCGGAATAGACAGCACAACAGCCCAAGCTGTAATAGAGGCTGGAGCTAATGTACTGGTTGCTGGTTCATTTATTTTTAACAGCGAATCTTATCTGGATGCCATAGAATCCATACGGGCATGTAATTCAGGTGTATTGTTTACAGAATAACTACAAAAAATACCAGACCGCGTAGTGCTTTGAGTAGTTATTTTATCAGGATAAATTTCGCGTGGCGATCTGCATTTGCGTTTTCTAAGCTACCAAATGAACATTCAATTGTGTAACCAACTTGAATTAGCATTTTAAACATGAGCCCCTGAGAGCAGGGGCTCAACTATTTTGCATATCTTATAAAACGCGATTTTGTATCTTGTACAAACAAATCCTCTCTGGCTAAGATAATTATTGTACGGAATGCTCCCTGTTCAGGCCTTCCCAGCGCGCCTCACCATTAGCCATTACGAGATACCAACCTTTGGCTTCCAAATCGTGTGGTACCGTTAAGCTTATGCTTCCCAATATGTTGTCCTCATATTTTACGCGTACTTGACCAACAACAGTTCCTGCTGATAACGGTGCATTCAGGTATTCAGGGTAGACAGCAACAAACTCCAATTGGTCCAATTTTTCACCAGGTAGTGTGACCCACAAATCATCTTGCGTTATTAAACGAAGCTCGTTAACATCACAATTATTTACAGGGATGTAATCGCCCAAGGCTGCACCGCTTGCAAGCACCCGCTGCCGTGACATTTTTTCAAACCCGGATTCCAACAATGCCTGTGCCATATTGAACCGGCTCCATTTATCTGGACTACCCATGACAACGGTAATCAGTCGAATACCATTGCGTACAGCGGTAGCGCTGATGCAAAAACCTGCTGCCCGGATATAGCCTGTTTTTAGCCCGTCGCATTCTTCCATCCGGCTGAGTAAAAGATTCGTACTTGTGCGAACAGCATCAGTGGGTCGAAATTGCATTTCCCGCATGCCTACCCAAGCCATTATACGTGGGTCTTTAATGCAGTTTCGGGCCAATGTCGCCATGTCGCGGGCTGTAGTCTCATCAAAAGAAACACCATCATCTGGAGGCAATCCATTGGTAGTTTTAAAGGTGGTGTTACTCATGCCCAATTCGCGAGCACGTTGGGTAGCAGCTTTGAGGTAAGCATTTTCACTGCCCCACAATGCTTCAGCAACTGCGACAGAGGCATCGTTTGCAGATGCGACAGCAATGGCTTCCATAAATTTATAAAGCGGTTGTGTTTCGCCTTCACGCAAAATAATTCGTGAACCCCACATGGATGCAGCACGGGCACTGACTGTTATATCCATTTGTAAATCCCATAAGCCGGCATTAACACCTTCAGACACCATGAACATTTTCATCATTTTGACCATGCTGGCTGGTGGTCGGACTATATCGGCATTTTCTTCATGAATGATCATACCTGTCTCGGCTTCTACAGTTATTGTGCTGATAGGATGTGATTGGCCCCAAGCTGTATAGATGGGCATGGTAATCATCAGCATAAGCATGAAACCGTATGAAGTTTTGTATAGATGTGACAAGCCTGTGTAAATAAGCATTCCCATATTATCTGGTTATCTCCCCGTATATATTAGTCTGTGGTTGCACTAGCAATATCTTGATTATGATTTTTTAAAACATTGTCTATTGTCGCTACAAAATCTTCTATTTGAAAAGGTTTAGACAGGATACCATCGACATCATTGTTAATCAGGGCTTGATTGGATTGCCCTGTCATAGCTACGATCGGCACTTTACGCAATTCAGGATTCGATTGCAACAAATTTATGTGGTCTATTGTACGTTCAGCAGATAGATTTACATCAAGGAATACAATATCTGGTGCAGTATTTTGAGATATTTCAATTGCTTCTTGAGGTGAAGTTGCAGAAAAACAACGAATATGTCGTTGTGAAAGTGCCATTTCAATCCATTCCTGAATTCCCGGGTCTGCATCAATTATCAGCACGGTTGGTGTATCTTCTTTTATTGCAGAAGTATCTGGAAGTGAATAAGACGAGCTGATGTCAGATTTTTCTTGTATCTTTAGTAAAATACTGAGTAATGCATCTGCGGTAAAAGGCATTATACAAAAAAGCACTTTGCTCCACATTGGACTGGAATCGACCAGACGGCGGGATTTTGATTCGGTAATCAATACAATGGGAATCTCAAAAGCAATTGGGTGTTCCCGCAACACGCTGATTATCTGCAACCATTTGTCGTCAGGTCCAATCGTATGTAGTAGTATACAATGGATATCCATGCGTTCGATTTGGCGAAGACTGTCATATGGATTTTTAATGTTATCTGTTTGAACATTCACAGAATTACATATATCTTTAAGTACTTCATATAGTATCAAATCTTCTGTAATCACAAGACAATAAAACCCGGGTACAAATGACTCAGCTAAAAGTTCAGATGGACTGGAAGAGAGCAAGGCATGTTCCAGAACTACTGAAAATGTACTACCACCTCCAACTTCGCTCTTGAGTTCAATTCTTCCCTGATGACTTTCTACAATACTTTTAGCAATCGACAAACCAATACCCGTTCCTTCGTACTTGCGTGTCATTGAAGCATCAACCTGAAAGAACTTGTCAAAAACTCGTTTATGGTAAGCTGGATCAATGCCAATACCGGTGTCTCGTACCGAAAATAGGACAGTATGATCGTCCTGGGTTGATATTTCTATTTCTACGGTACCATCTGGTTCAGTGAATTTAACGGCATTGTTTAACAATATACTGATCACCTGCCCTAATTTTTCACGATCTCCCCAAATTGGCATGACATTACCATGATCATTAACAAACACAGACACACTTTTTTCAAGTGCCTGTGGGTGAACTGAAGCTACGCATTCCTGAACCAACTGAGTAGGATAAAATAGCCCCCAATTGACCAGTACGCCTCGAATTTCCATTCGGCTGAAATCAATAATCTCGTTTATGTGACCAATAATGCGATCAACGTTTCGTCCCATGACCCTAACCGCATGTAATTGTTGTGTGTTTAATGTGCCCAAACTATTGCCAGACAACATTTCTACGTAACCCTGGATTGTACTGAGGGGTGTGCGTAATTCATGGCTGACATTCGATAAAAAGCTGTCTTTGGCCCGACCATGGGACATTAGTTCTTCATTGGCCAATTCCAGTTCTCTGGCGCGTTGCTCGAGTTGATGCTGCATATTTTTTAGTTCTTGTACACTGGTCAACACCAACGAGTAGAGCAATTCTGACATGGCTGGGTCGCGTATAAATGCTACAGCCAATAATACTGGCACCTGGCTGCCATCTTTTCGTACCAGATTTAATTCTTGCCGAGAATCAGATCGGCTCAGACTTTCACCTTGGGCCAGAATGCTGAGTAATTGAGAACGTCCCTGAGCTTCGATATAATTGAGAATATCTCGTCCAATTAGTTCTTCTTGTTTAACTCCCAATAATTTACAGATTGTTGCATTGGCAAATCGTACCTGGTGTCCTGCATTAATCGTAATGAATCCTTCGTTCATAGACAGTAATAACTGACGAAAACGCTCTTCAGAATGCAACAATTTCTGGGTTTGTTCTTCAACCAGGTGTTGCAAACCTTCAGCATATCGTTCAACACGCTGGGTTAATCGATGTTGCTCGGTTACATCCCGTACCGTTGCCAAATTGGCTGTATGATGCCCGTAACGGTCCATAATTGGTTTGCCCTTAAACCAGAACCGTCGTTCCTCTCCTTGCACATGATGGGTTACCAGATATTCTGATGGTAAACCTTGTGATCGCGTTTCCATGATTTCATCGACGTTTTTTATACTGCAATCATCAGCGATTTCAAAAATGGTTTTACCACGAACTTCATCTTCTGACAGCCCGAACATTTCCAGGAACTGCTTGTTAACCAGGGTAATTCGGCCATTTGCAGCAGTCAGAATAAAGCCTTCTGACATATGTTCTGCCAAATGCCAAAAGCGCCCCCCATATTCTTCTATATCTTCACGCGTTCGAATCACACTGAACAGAATTACAAACAACCCCAATAACAGACTGAACATACCCAGCAAGCGTGAGATGTTGGCAATCTCTTCAGTAACCATAGCTTCTGCCATCAAGGTTTCTGAAATGCCAGACACACTAACGAATGCACCCAAGGTCAACATCACCACCCCGGCAAACAGGTATATCCGTTCTATAAGACTGGTTTTGTATCGGGCAAGCAGATTTCCCCCCGAAAATACAGGAATGGCCACCGACATAATCAACACTATGATGCGTAGTGCGATATCGTCCAGTTCTTGCGAAAAGCGCACCCCTCCCATTCCTATCAGGATAGGGATAAGATACAATAAAAGTCGTTTTCCAGGATATCTTGGCCGAATCATAGAAGATACAGCACCTCACTTGATGCGTTATACAGGTATATCTGCAAAATTATTCTTGTGCCAGTCAGCATTGTTGCTGTTGTATGAGTAATGCACGAATTGCATCACTTGCAAGTTCATCACAACGTTCATTCAGTTCATTTCCGTCATGCCCCTTTACCCAACACCATTCAATTGTGTGCTTACTGACCAAATTATCAAGTGTCATCCAGAGGTCCAGATTCTTAACAGGTTTTTTGCCCCGTTGCCAATTATTACGTTTCCAATTGGGCATCCATTCAGTTATGCCCCGTTTCAAATATTCTGAATCGGTGTGCAAACGCACATGACAAGGCCGCTTCAGTGCAGTTAAGGCTTCAATCGCTGCCGTCATTTCCATTCGGTTGTTGGTGGTCTCAGGATGTGCACCAGACAATTCTTTGATAGAATCACCATATTGCAAAACTGCTGCCCATCCGCCAACTCCTGGATTCGGTTCACACCCACCGTCTGTATGAATCACGACAGTCTTTGATTTCGAGTTTCCCATTTTCACTTTCCATGCCAAGCGTACAACTATCTTACTGAAATCTGTATAAAAACACAAAATATGGTATGCAAAATTTTTTGATTACTATATTCAGTTATGTAAAGTGCCTCAGCTTTTTCAAAAGTTGTAAGCGGCTCATTAGGTTGACCATGTACAAGCCGCCCAAAATCAACATCATTGATAGAGCCAAATTCCAGGTGATCTGCTCGCTCAATGTCAGCCAGGCCAATAAGGTGGCCAAAGGAGGCTTTAATAAAATAACACTGATTGCCCTGGTTGCATCGACCTTTTCCAACCCCATGAAATAAAATAAATAAGCAAAGCCTGTTGTCCCAATGGCCAGATAGGTAACCGGTATTGCCACTTCTCCAAATGCAGACCAACTGGATATGATTTCGGTTTTGCCTTCCCAGAATATTAACGGGAACATGTACACCGCACCAAACAAGAAACATAGTGCCGTAATGGGCAATCCTCCATACTGGCCAGCATACTTCTTAACAAAAACTGTAAACAAGGCAAAACACAATGTGTTTATGAGCGTATAACCAAGGCCTATGTAGCTGAAAGTCGCTGATTGCTGACTCAAGGCCAATACGCAAATACCAATAAAACCGCTAACGACACCCAAAAATCGGGGCCATGTCATGGGGTCGCCCAAAAAAATGCGTGAGAAAACAAATACCATGACCGGAGCGGCTCCGAATGTTGTCGCGACTACACCAGCGCCCGCATGTATTAAAGCCATTTGAAATGTTATACCGCAGCTCACAATGCCGAGGAGTGACATCCAGCTTGCATGTAGCACTATTTTTGGTGTAATGCGCAGATTGCGACGTTTCAATTCCATGGGTAACAACCCAAGCAAGACCACACCGCCCAATGTAAAACGGAACCAAGCCAGAAAAATGGGCGGAACAACCTCGTTCACACTCCGGATAACCACTTCTGCGGTACTCCAAAGAGCGATCCCAATTACCAGATAAATGAAACCTTTTGTTTCACTTGTCATTTTGAAATGCCAAACATCATAGATGAAAAATCAAGAGTTATCTGTTGATGGGGTAATATAATTTGATAATTCAATCTGCATACGCTCAGCCAGCATGCTTGCCAAACGGTCATGTCTGTGCTTAATTGCCAAATCAAGAGGTGTTTTACCTGAAGCGTTAGAATGGATTAAGGTCACGCCTGCACGATAAAAAACAGGAACCATATGTCCTTGACCATGGATTGCGGCAGTGTGCAACGGTGTGTCTCCAAATTTATCTTCGACCAGCACGTTGGCACCATGCTCCAACAGCAATACTGCTTCATCATGACGTCCCAACATGGCTGCGACATGCAGTGGAGTCATACCTGTGATGTCTTGTGCGTCAACATCGGCATTGTTTCTTAGAAGTAATGTCATACCTTCTGTTTGCTTATAGCTGACTGCGTAGTGTAAAGGCGTTTTGCCGAGGTGATTGGTTTCATGAACCCGTTCTGGAGATTTCTCAAGCATTTCGAGCAATACATCAATTTCGCCTCGTGCGACAACATCATGCGGGCTTTGGTTACAGCCACATAACAAGCATATTAACAAGCAATACCCATACATAAACTTTGTCAAAATACGTTGGTTAAAAAACAAATTCAAGACGCAAATCATATCATTCTCACTTTTTGCTGATGTTTTGGTTCATCATTATCTGGTATTATATCTCCACAAGTTAATGAATTGTCTTGCCAGTAGCCAAGGTTCAATTGCAGAATATGACAAGTGAAAAATATACGTTTATTTTAGATAAAGGATAATTTGCCATGATGAAGTATGAATTGATGCATCCCTGTGATCAAATTGGTATGTTTATGAGCCGTGTCTATTCAGGCGGAATGACCACTACTTCGGGTGGCAATATGTCAATTTTGGACGACAACAACGATATGTGGATCAGCCCCGCAGGAATTGATAAGGGCACACTTCGCCCGCAGGATATTGTACGCGTCAAGTCAAATGGTGAAATTCGAGGCTTGCACCGGCCTTCATCTGAGTATCCATTCCACAAGGCTATATACAATGCGCGTCCAGATATAAAGGCAATTATACATGCCCATCCTGCTGCATTGGTAGCTTTCAGTATTGTGCGGATGATTCCCAACACCCACATTCTACCGCAAGCAGAGGCAGTATGTGGTAATGTCGGTTATGCACCCTATGCCTTACCGGGGAGTCCTGAGCTGGGTGAAAAGATAGCGCAAACTTTTGAGAGCGGCTATGACGTTGTTTTACTCGAGAACCATGGTGTGGTATGCGGGGGTAAATCACTGCTTCAAGCATTTCAGCGCTTCGAAACCCTTGACTTCTGTGCCAGACTGATAATCAAGGCTAAAATTCTTGGTGAATACAAAGTGCTCAGTGACCAGCAGATCAAAATGTTCCGACATAATCGTCATTTTCTGCCGGAATACACGCCGGAGCGTCACAGCAACAAAGAGAAGAAATTACGCAAGTTCATGTGTGAGATCATACACCGCGCTTATGAACAACACATCATGACCAGTACAGAAGGCACGTTGTCCACCCGATTAACACCTGATTCATTCCTCATAACACCTTTTGGTGTCGATCGGCGACATATCGAAGAAGAAGATATAGTGCTTGTGAACGAAGGCAGGCGTGAGGCAGGTAAGTTACCGAGCCGATCCGTTGTGCTTCACAAAACTATTTATGAAGAACACCCTCATATAAAATCAATAATATCGGCACAAGCACACAATGTCACCGCTTTTTGTGTTACAGAGAAAATCTTTGATACCCGCACCATACCGGAAAGTTACATAATGTTACGTGATGTCCCCAAGTTTCCATATGGTTCGCAATTTTCCGAGGATCACAAGCTGGCATCGGTTATTTCCGAGGAATGTCCGGTCATCCTACTGGAGAATGATGCGATCATGGCTACAGGAACATCTCTTCTGGAAGCTTATGATCGTCTTGAAGTTGCAGAATTTACCGCACGCTCATTAATCAATGCAATGTCTCTCGGATCATTGATATCTATGGATGACTCACAAATTGAGGACCTTCACAAGCATTTTTTGGCCAATAAACAGGACAGTTAACAAAAACGCAGCAGTAATAAACTGATATTTGTCTATTAGATTGGTAATTAGAAAAAATAGGATTGTTAATTGAATTAAATTGTGCTGCATCCTGATAATACTGCTTTATATTATAGATTGTATTCGTGCATATGGTAGACTGAATCCAATGTGGTGCTTTACTTACTGCTGCTAACTTTTCTTCCTTATCTGCATTTGGTCTATGCCATTTTATTTTTTTAAATAAAATTTTGTGCTACACCAATCGCCTTAACTGTATTCAATGAGTTATATCAATGGAAAAGAGAGCTAATAATTTTTTCCGGTTTTTAAAATACGTTAAGCCGTATACCCACTATCTCGTTCTGGCTGTATTAGGGGGTATAGTTAAGTTTACACTGCCATTAATGATCCCTTTAATAATAGGGTATCTGATTGATGATGTGTTTCTGAACGCAGAGATGAGTGCCGATGAGAAATGGAATGAACTTCTGTTTTATATAGGCGGTATGATGCTGTTGCTGGTAACAGTTTTTGGGCCATGGGTCTTTGTGCGGCATTATTTTGCTGCCAAAGCTGGACATCGTTCTGTATTTGATTTGCGCTGTGACCTGTACTACAACATTTTGCGCATGTCAACTTCATTTTTCAGCCGTAATAAATCTGGCGAAATTATCAGCCGCTTAATCAGTGATATACAACTTACACAAAACCTGGTGGGAAGTGCTCTGACCAATGTCTGGATGGATGGCACAGCAATAATTGTTATTGTCGGAATCTTATTGTACAAAGATGTGTCACTGACCTTTGTCGCATTGGCGACATTCCCGATTTACATATTTTTCTTTCATCAGTTGCAAGGACGTATCAGATCCTCGAGTTATCAGGTACAGGAGGAGATCGCGAATCTCTCTGGAAATGCCAGTGAAAAAATAATGGGAAATGTAGTTGTCCATGCATTCACCCAGGAAGGCCGTGAAGATAAGCGGTTTTATAATGATTCCGAACGCATTTTCTCCAAGGCAATGTTGACTCATCTCTTCCAGAGCATAAACATGTTTGTGACTGGTGTTCTAACGAATCTGGCTCCATTGATTGTGTTGATGTATGGTGGCTATCGGATTATTCATGGTGAACTCACAGTAGGGCAACTGGTGGCATTTACCTTGTATCTGGGACCGTTGTATTTGCCTTTACAACGTCTTTCTGAATTGAATGTGGTATTTGCCAATTCCATGGCAGCGTTGGACCGTATTTTCGAGATTATGGATCAGAAGTCTGACATTGTCGAAAAAAATGACGCTATCGAATTAGAAGAGGCTACAGGGAAGGTTACTTTTGAAAACGTCTCCTTTGCCTATACTCCTGATGAACCCGTACTTCGTGATATCAGTTTTACTGCTGAACCGGGGCAACGAATAGCCATCGTTGGACCGAGTGGTTCGGGTAAAAGTACGCTGATAAGTATGATTCCACGATTTTATGATCCTACTTCCGGACAGATTTTAATCGATGATCATAATGTACGTGACTTGAAACTTAATTCATTACGACAGCATATCGGTATGGTGTTGCAAGACCCGATACTTTTCAGCGGGACTATCCGGGAAAATATTTTATATGGCAGTCCGAAAGCCGATGACCCGACTTTGATTGAAGCCTGCAAGGCAGCGAATGCCTGGTCATTCATACAAGAGCTGCCTGACAAACTAAACACAGAAGTCGGTGAACGCGGCGGTTTTCTTTCCGGGGGACAGAAGCAGCGAATCACTATTGCTCGCGCATTTCTGACGAACCCGCGTATTATTATACTTGATGAGCCTACCTCAGCTCTGGACTCGGAATCAGAGGAGTTAATACAAGATGCCATGGAACGTCTGATGGTGGGTAAAACAACATTTATTATTGCCCACCGTCTCTCTACCATTATAAGTGCTGACAGTATTATAGTATTGCAGTCAGGAAAGCTTGTCGAATCTGGTACTCATCAGGAACTAATCAAGTACAAAGGCTTATACCAGGGATTATATCAGCGCCAGTTTCAATTTGTGGTCGCAAAGATGGACCAGCACGAAAGCCGTGAAGCATCAAATATTCAGGTGAATTGAAAATCAGTTCACTATTGTATTGAATTTAAACTTATGAGTTTTTTATGTCGCTTGCTTCATTTATTTAAAACAACAGACTTTACGGCTATCTTTTCTACCGCAGCACGTGTGATGGGCGCAGGATGCATGTCGCCACTACTCCAAGCATCCAGGTAGGCCAGATAGTGATCATCATCAGGATTCTCCGTGTTGCTCACAGGTAAAACAGACAACGCCGAATCGACATCATGTAACGGTACCCACATGGAAAATGCCTGACCTTCCTGAGAACGAATCGTATTCACATCAGTGCATGTTAATTCGGGGACGGGCACATCACGTGTGGGATTTAATGAACCCAGCCCATACAAGGTTGCAAAATATTCGAGTCGCTTAGCTCCAGGGGAAGCTTCCTGTGCGCCTCTGGCACCGCGTTGTGGGGCTTCTTGTGATCGTGCATCAGTAATAGTGTTTCTGCCTGAACGCCAAGCCTGTGCCAGATTGGAATCAATATACGAAATGACATCATCTGTCGGCACATAGGCATCCGTGTCCATTTTGTCTGAGATGTCACGCAAAAATTTTACCAATCCAGACTGGCCACCACCGTATTCCAAGGATAATGATGTCTGAACAATCCGAAACATCAGGTCGATACTGGCCGCCACAGGATACCCGGGTTGGTCTTTTGCACTGCGTGCCCCTGCGGCATGCCATAGTTCAAGAACTTCCAATGCTTTCATGGCATCAGCGGATAACGCCACATTCCTGTCTCGAAGTGATAATCCGATTTCAACAATCGCTTTTCTGGCAGGATTTACCGTATCGTAATGTATTTCCTTCACCATTTCCGGCGTGATGTGTTCTTGATCTTCCATCAACTGCCGCAGACGCCAGGAGCGCAAGCTGTCTCCCGGAGTGACTGAACCAACCAATACGTCCAAGGGATAAAAGGAAGCAATTGGTCTATGATTGGCTGTGAAGATGTA
>Ga0334884_1003288_pt1 | contig 18528 bp, 12 predicted proteins | sample GraSluR1_MG_7_FD_207215 | JGI IMG/M metagenome (GOLD analysis project Ga0334884, IMG submission 207215) | Sludge microbial communities from methane-producing bioreactor in Wageningen University, Netherlands - Granular Sludge_12_05 R1 | ecosystem: Engineered > Bioreactor > Anaerobic >...
CGCCCGCCGCCACCAGCCTCTTGCACCGGGCAGACGCATCGCCGCCGCCCCGGACGACCGCTTAGAGTCCAGGGGCCCTCGCACCGTCTCGCCTCGTCCTCACGCCCCGAAACGCGGCGTCCCCGTGTGGGGAACCTCGCTCACCGCCTCGGCGGCAAAGGCGCTCATCTGCGTGCCCTCGAGGTTCGCTCCGACCAAGAACGCGGCGTCGGGGTCACAGCCCGAGAGATCGGCCGCCGCCAGATCGGCACCCCGCAGGTTCGTCTCCTGAAAATAGGCGTTGCGGAGCTTGGCCTGCATCAGCTTGGCGTCGGTGAAATTGGTCCGCGTCAGATGCGCGAACGAGAGATCCGCCGCCGAGAAATCCCCTTCCCGCAAGTCGCAGTCATCCAGCAGCGCCTCCACCAGAGAGGCCTCGGCGAAACAAACCCCGGGCAAGCGCGCCAGGGAGAAGCGCACCCGACTGCAATCGGCATGGGCGAAATCGACCCGGCTCGCCCCAAGCGCCGCCTTGAACTGAGCCCCAGCAAGCACGGCCCGCGCGAACTTCGCCCCGGAAATGGCCGCCGCCACGAACGAGGCGCCGCTGCAATCGGCCTCGCCGAAGTCCGCCTCGATCAGGTTCGCCTCGCGCAGAGAGGCGTTGGCGAGCTGGGCTTTGTGGAAGTGGGCGCCGGGGAGGTTGGCGTTGTTGAAATTGGCCTCATGGAGTTGCGCCTCGTCGAGATAGATCTCGGGCAAGCTCGCCTTGTACCAGCTCGCCTTCTTCAGCGAAGCCCCCGTGGCCACGACACCTTGACCTTTGGCGTGCGCAAAGGCGGCAAAATCGGCGCAGACGCCCAAGAACGAAGCGCCATCTAGGCTGGCGTAGCGCAGATCGGCCCCGGTCAAGTCGCCTTGATCGAAGCGAATCATGCGCAGATCCGCCGCCCGGAACCGCGCCCCCACGGCGTTGACCTTGGTCGCCACCACCCGCCGCAACGACGCGTGCTGGAGGTCGGCGCTCGACAAGTCCGCCTCCTCCAGGTTGGCCTCGCTCAGATCCGCCTCACTCAGGTTGGCGCGCTTCAAGCACACCCCCTGCAGTTGGGCCCCACACAAGCGCGCTTGCACCAGGTGGGCACGCTCCAGTGGCGCCTGCCGCAGATCTAGACCGCTCAAGTCGAGACCTCGCAGATCACGGCCATTGGAGACTTCATTGACACGGTGAAAACCCTCGAGGATTTTCCACCAATTGGCGTCTCCGGCGAGCAGAGCCGCGATGACGGCTTCACGTCGCTCCGGTCCACCAGATTGATGCGTCCAGCGGTAGGAAGGGTCCATCTTGGTTCCGATGTGCGATGAAAAGGGCGGGCCCTGGATAGCGCACGAACACCCTCGCCCAACGCCACGACTGCTCTGCGAGATGCTCCGTGAGAGACGCCCCCGGGCTTGGTCTCTTGCCTGTCAATTTGGTAACACACTTTCACCAACACGACAAGCAGCGCCCCGGCAACGGTCGTGGCCCAGTGCAACTCGGCAATGTTGCTTTCCGGCCCTCCTCTCGTCTATGGGTGGGGTCCACCCGCCTCGGACGGGCGAGCGGCCGGCCCGCTGCCCGCTCCCAATGCGGCTGCTTCACTGAGGACGCTTCATGACCATCGGTCTCGATCTCTGGCTCGTTGGCGGGCTCTTCTTCGCCGCCATCTTGGGCGCACGCCACCTGGAGAGCCGCGCCTGGAGAGCAGACGACGACACCCCTGCCCCGGCGACCACCTCGCCCCTCGAAGCCGCCCTCCGCCTGTGGCAGTGGTTGCCATGGGCCGTCGGCGTCGCCGCCATCCTCATCAGCGGCCGGCTAGGCATGGCGCCCACGGCGCGCCTCGTGGCCATGGCCCTCCCCATCTTCCTCGCTTGTCTCGGCGCAGCCTGGGCCATGGCCCAGCGCCTGCGCAAAGATCAGGCACTCAGCCCCACCCAACGCCGCTGCCTCCTCGGTGCCATCGGCGTGCGCTGGGCCGCTCTCTTCATCCTCGTCGCCAGCCTCGCCCTCCGCAATCAGGGTGTGGCGTAGAGCGTCAGAGGGCTGTCCACCAGCGCCTGCGCCTGCGCTCCTTGCTTCACATAGCCTTGGGCCCGCGCTGTCGCCCCCTGGCTCTCCGCAAAAAAGGCCAGACGACCATAGATGCCGGCGCGCCAGGCCGCGTCGCCGCCACCTTGGCGCAGGGCCGTGAGCGCCAGCGACTCGGCCTCAGCCCACTGCGACTGGGCCCCATGCACCTCGGCCAAGATCGCCAAATAGCGCCAGCGCGCCCCAGCCTCCGACAAATACAAGGCCCAGCGGGCGCTGCGCGTCGCCTCACTGGCGCGCGCCGTCGCCGCCGCTGCCGCCGCATGGCCCGCCCAGGCTTCGGCCCGCGCCGGGTGGCGCTGGACGCTGCTCTCAGCCATCGCCCAGGCACGCTCCGCCTCGCCACCGGCGATCAACGCCTCAACCATGGCTTGCCCCAAGGCCGGGTCGCGCGCGCAAACGTCGAAGAGCCCCGGCCGCTGCCGCTGCACCACCGCCAGCGCCTCCGCGGCCCGGTCAACAGCCGCATAGGCCTTGGCCACGTGCGCCAGGGACGCCGCGGCCCCGCCCTCATCGCTCAAACGCAACAGGCGCCCGTAGCTGTCCTCGGCTTCCTCCCACGCTCCCGCCAGCAACCAGGCGCCGCCCATCACCTCCAAAGCGGAGCGCGTCGCGTAACCCGAAGCAAGCACCAACGCGAAGTCCATCCGCGCCCCATCCCGGTCTCCCGACATCAGCCTGAACAGGCCGCGATAGAGATAGGGTGCCGGGCTGCGCGGACGACTGTCCATGGCCCGGGCAATGAACTGCTCGGCCCGAGCCATCTCACCGCGACGCCGGAAGGTCTCTGCCACCGCCATATCCACCACCAGCGGACTCAAGCTCACCTGCGACGCCGCACTGAAATGGCGCACCGCCTCATCCGCGTCCCCACTGCGCAGAAGGGTCACGCCAGCCAACCACGAGGCCTCCGCCCCCTGGCTCAAGCGCGTCTCGTGCCGCTGCACCAGGGCCAACGCACTCTCCACTTCGCCGGCCTCGAGCAGCGCCCGCAGCGCGCCTTCGAGGTCGACCAGCGCCGGCGCATCGCCCAGGACCTCATCCAGCAGCACCTTGCCATCGGCGGCCATCCCCGCCAAGAGCTGTTGCCGTGCCAGCGCCAAGCGAAGCGCACGATCGGCAGGCGCAAAGGGCAAAGCCTGGCGCAAGGCCGCCACGGCGAGCCCGCTATCCGGACCCACGGCATACAACTCGGCCGCCGCCAGCCACGCCGACACCCGCCCCTGCCGGCGCCGCGTGCTCTGCTCCAACGCCGCCAGCGCCCCCGCGTCGTCACCAGCCAGGTACAGCGACTGGGCGAGCATTTCATAGGCTGTCGCCTCGGCAGGCATCAACGCCAGCGATTGCTCATACCAGTGCGCTGCCTCAGCAAAAGCACCCACACGGTCCAAGGCCGCCGCCACAGACAGACGAACCCGCACCTGATCGAAGTGCGAAGCCACGAGCTCCGTCACCAAACGCGTCCGCTCCTTGGCGCTCATCTTCGTCAAGCTCATCCCCAGAATCTCGCGCTGGTACGACAGGGACAACGCCGCCAGCACGGGCGCGATCTCCTGGACGCGCACCTCCTCGGCTTGGCGCAGCCACGCACCCAAGATCGCCACCCGCGCCGCGTCATCCTTGAAGATCTCTAACGCGGCATCACGCGCTTGCAACAGCGCCGCGCCGGAACCCGCGGCCTCCAACCGCATCAGCACCACATCCAGACGCTGCGGGTAGTGCTGCGCCAGCGACGCGACCAGAGCTTCGCTCTCCTGACGAAAACCAAGCACGCGCAAGCGCTGCAAGATCCCCATGACCTGCCGCACCTGGGCGTCTCCACCTTCGCCGCGAAAGACCGCCGCCAAGGGCTCCTGACGCAGCACGGCGAAAGCCCCATCGACGTCGCCGCCCAGCGCCAACAACTCGACCCAATCGGGGGCCACCTCCCAGTGACCTGCGGCGATGGCCGCGGCCAACATGGCCACCGCCAACTCGGGTTCATGGACCAACAACAGCCTATCGACGGCGCGCCGATAACGCTCCTCGCGTCCGGTCTGACCCGCCCCCTCGATCCAGGTCGCGAGCCACGCCAGGGCCTCGTCGTCCATCCCCTGCCCCACCAACAGCGCTGCAATCGTCAACTGATCTTCTTCGAGTCGCTGATCCGACGCCAGCCCGCGCAACAAGGCCAGCGCCTCGGCCTCGCGCCCACGCGCCATCTCCAGCGCCGCAATGTTCCTCAGCAACCGGCCTGGGGCTGGCAGGAGCCGGGCCACGCGCAGCGCAAAGGGCACAAAAAAGTCTCCCCCTGAGACCTGCAAGCTGATCCCCTGATGCCGGATCAGTTGTAGCGCCGCAGCGTCGTAAAAGTGATGGGTGACGCTGGACTCGATGACCTCTTCCAAGGCGTCGTAAGCCCCAGCCGAGGCCAACACCTGCTGCAGTAGATCCCGCGCATAGCCTTCGATGCGATAGTCGTCGGCCCACAGCAGCGCCCGCACCGCCTCACCGCGCCTGAACGCCGCCTCGATGCGGAACAGATGCAGAGGTCCACTCCGCAACAAGCGACGCGCCCCCGACCGCGCCAGCTCGTCGGCCGCTGCCTCTTCTCCCCTCCGCCACAAAGCGTTCGCCAAGGTCAGCGTCGCCCCCTCGTCGCCTCCGCCCGCCGCTACGGCACGAGCAAAGGCTTCCAGACCCGCCGCCACTTGGCCGCCCTGGACCTCGAGCACGGCCAAACGGTGCAGGACCTGAGGGTCGTCCAGAGGGCTCAATTCAACCGCCCGTCTATAGGCATCCAGCGCCCGCTCCAACTCGCCGCGCTCGTCGTAGACCGCGGCCACCGCTGCCAACACCAACCCGGGCGTCTCCGATCGTGAGATGACCTGGTCCAAGACCTGCACCGCTTCGCCCTCGTCACCATAAACCATGGCCAATATCGCCAAATCCACGGCCACGGAAATCGCCGCCGGACGCTGCGCCAGCATCCGCCGGTACGTCTCCACCGCCTCCGCCACCAGACCCGCCCGGCTGTACGCGCGAGCCGCTGCGCCCATCAGCTCAAAGGGCATGGCCGTGCGCTTGAGGGCCGCCGTCGTCAGCGCCTTGATCTCACTGGCACGACCAGAAATGACCAGCAAGTCCGACAACACCTGGTAGGCCTGCAATGCCACCGTACCCCGCTCGCCGTCGACGAGCGCCCGCAGCCAACCCTCGGCGCTCCCGGCGGCTTCCGTCGTCAACAACACCCGGGCGACCTCCAAACGCAGCGCTGGGGCGCTCCCGCCTTGCCTGACATAGGCATCCAGCGCGGCGACACCCTCGGCGTGGCGCCCCACCAACAGCAAGGCCTCACCGTAGGTCCGCATGAGACGCGCCGCGGCGATCGCCTCCACACCGGCCTGGTCGAAGGCCCGCACCGCCAGAGGCACCAGCTCACGGCTCATCAGCCGGTTCGCCAAATTCAGCAACTCCTCTCCAGACGTGCCAGCACCGACCACCCGCTCAAACACCGCCACCGCCGCCTGGCGCAACACCTCGCCCTGAGCCGGGTCACCCTGGCGCGCCCCTTGGTGCGCGCTCCACAACACCTCACCCAGCGCCTCCTGCACCGACAATGACGCGGGATGGCGCTGCTGCAGCGTCTCCACCAGGGTCAGGGCAAAAGCGGGCCGGTTGAGACGTCCCCCCTCCTGCACCGCCGACATCAACGCCGAGAACGCCAGCGCCTTGCCCTCGACATAGGCGACGAAGGCCTCCACGGCCTGCGCCTCATCGCCCATCACCAGGGCCGTGCGGCCTAAGCGATAGCGCATCTCCACGGCGTCGGGGTAGTCCTCCAAGAAGGCTTGCATCAGCGCCAGAGCCCGAGAACGCTCGAAAACCTCATCGAGATAGTAGACAATCAAGCGCTCCCGCGCCGCGCGTGGATCCGCAGCGGCCGCCACGAAAGACGCAAAAGCCTCCAGAGATTTGTCATCCCGGCCACTGGCGTAATAGAAGACACCCACGGCGTACCACGCCGCGGCAGCGCTCGCCGGTGACGCCGTCAACACCGCCAAATACTGCTCGACCCGTGCCTCGTCCTGGCGGCTCATGGCATCCTGCAGCAGACGCATATAGGCTTCCTGAGGCGCGGCCGACGCGCTCGCCCACTGCTCTCGCACCCGCGCCGCCTCCTGGGGCAAGCGCTGGGCTTCATAGGCCTCGGCCAACGCCCACACCACCTCCGTGTCTTGCGGGCGCTCCTGGTAAACCTCTCGCAACCAAGCGACGACCCGATTCCACGAACGCGCTTCCCGCGCGACCCGCGCCGCCTGGACCCGAGCCGTCAGCCCAGCATCACCCTCACCCGCCCGGCGAATATACTCACTCAGGGCGCGCTCCATCTCGTCGTAGCGCCGACGCTCCCGCAGCACCAAGGCCAAACGCAGATCCAGATCAGGCGGCGCATCTGGCGCCACACGAGCGCGCTGGTAATAATGCAGCGCCAGCTCGTCGTAACCACGCTGGAAGAGCCAGTCACCGATCTGTCCCCCCTTGACCCCGGGCGCAGAGAGATGCGGCCACGCCGTCGCAAAGGCCTCGTCCACGTCCTCGCCGCGCCGATGCAGCAGGGTGGCCATGGCAAAGACCACCTCCTCTTCGCCCCCGAAGCGTGCCAAACCCGCCCGGTATGCGACCAATGCCCAATCGGACCAGCCCCCGTCGGCCGCCAACCGACCCACGGCCAAGACCTCATCCACCGCCAGCGCCCGACCCGGGTCCAGCAGCGCCGTCAACGCTCCCTGAGCCACCTCGGCCTCAAAGGCCTTGAGGGCCAAATGAAAGAGCCTCACATAGTGCCGCCCCTCAACGGGCGCCACTTCCGCCAGCACCCCCTGCCAAGAACGCAGCGCTTCCGGCGCTCGGCCACTGCTCTCCAGCACCTGAGACACCCGCTCCATGCGCTGCCAACGCTCGGGGCCCTCGGGCACGGCCGCGACGTAACGCCCAAAGGAGGCGTTGGCACGGTCGCTATCCCGTAACTGCAAGTGCAGACGCCCCACCTCCACCGCACGTATCATGCGATCCTGGGGACGCAGCGCGTCGAGCCCCTCGATCAAGGTGATGGCATCATAGTAGCGCCCCGAGATGAGCAGCAAACCCACGAAGGATTCCGCTACTTGGGTATAAGAATCAACGTATTCCCCGGCGAAAGCGGCGCCAAGCGCCCCCTGCAAGACCCGATAGCAGGACATGGCCCCGCCGCTCTGGCCAACCTCGTGCGCCGCCCAGCCGGCCGCCTGCAGAAGCGCCGCCCCGTCCCCGCCAAGACGCCCAAAAACCCCAGGATCACGCCCATAACGGCGCTCCACCACCTGACAATAACCGCCCCACTGCTCGCCGCGCCACAGCGCCTCCTGCAGCACCACCAACACCTCTTCCCGTCCACCCGAATAGCGGTCCGCCAGCTCTGCCGCCCGCACCGCCTCCTCGTAGCTCTCCTCAGCCAGGGCAATCTCCGCCACCAAAAGATAGGCGTCCCAGTTGTCCGCTTGGCGCAAGAGGGCCAAAAAGGCGTGCTCCCGAGCATCGTCCAAGCGCCCGGCCTTCAAGGCCGCTCGTCCGGGGCCAACCCCGGTGCAGGCCAAAACGGCCAGCGACAAGAACACGCCCAAGATCCACAGCGCCAGCGCCGATGGATGCCCGCCCTCTCTCTCCTCAACAGCTCTCAACATCCCTTGCCTCTCCATCTCTCGCCGTCTTCACGTCGGCTTCTTGCGCAGCACCAAATGGCGCGAAGACATCCCAGGCAACATCTCGCGACCATAACCGGGCCGACGTATGGCCTCCTCGGACGACGCCGTGCGCTGCAACACCGCGATGAACGCCTCGATGCGGGTCTCTTGGCGCGCCACCCACGCGTCAGCCATGGCGACGCTGCGCCCCAGCTCTGCCTGGGACTGCTGCACCGCCCGCAACCGCAACGCCTCGTGCCAGCGCATCCGCACCATTTGAAAATAGCCCAGCAACGGCGGCGCGACCGCGCCCTCTGCCGGCAGCTCCGCCAGCACCGCCTCCAGGCGCCGCTCCAGCCTGTACAAAACCTGCCGCTCCACCGCCGCATCCGGCGCCAAGGCCGCGAAGGTCTCTACGAGCAGACGCCGCTGCTCACCCAGCCACTTCTTTCCCTGAGCGCGCCCCGTACCCGATCTGATCAGCTCTCCAAGCTGCTGTGCTTGCGCCTCTATCCGCGCGCGACTCTCATCCAATCCGTCCCCCGCATGAACGCGAATCTCAACGAACTTGAGCCACGTTCATAACCTTTCGCGCACCCGCCCGCAAGCCCCCATCCCCTGATAGGGCCCGGCCCCAACAAAGACGCAAAGGTGGCCCCCCATCTCGATGCATGGGAAGGGGTGTGGGGGGCGAGGTCGCTGATGTGGGCCTGCCTCTGCCAGGCCCAACAGGCCGACCCCGGTCCTAGGTTGGCAACACGAACAACACATCCGCCGCCGCCGGCCCTACCCACTCGAAACGCACCTCCTCGACCGGGGCCAGCGAGTCCTCGAGCAAGCGACGGTAAGCCTCGGCATAGTGAAAATGCGCCAAAAAATTGTGCTCGTTCCGGTGCTGCAACATCCAGCCGCGCGGGTCCTCCACGACGCTCAACCGCGCATGCGAGAACAACACCCCCGAAAACGCCTTGGCCAACAGGCGCAGCAACTCCACCACCCGATCCCCACCCGCCAATCCCGGCAGGGTCATCCTGATCAAGGCCGCACACATCGCCTTGTGGACCCCATCCTGGATCGATGGCGCATCCAAATAGAGTCGCTCCTGCCCCCCCAAACGATGCGCTATCTCTGCTGCTGTCAACAGAAAATGATTCAGCGGCATCGGCCTGAACTTGTTCGGCAGCGCCTCATAGCGCAGCCAAGCCAGGCAATCCTCCACGTTGTGCCCTTGCAAACGCAGCAGATCGAAGAGATGCGTCGCAAAGCCACCCGCTACCCCAGCCTCCGCCGGGACCTTGCGCAAGCGCTCCACGAACCACTGGCAGTCCGCATCGGGGTACTCCCACGAGGAAACCACATCCCAGACCCAGGTCGCCGTCTCGATCTCATCACCCGAGGGGTTGACCTGCTGCTCCTTCATCATCGCTAATCCCTCCGAAACCTCACACCCTGCCTCAAACTACGTCGAATCATGAACCCGCGCAAACTCCAAAGATCACCCAGCGATGAGCCCGCCTGCCTCACCCGTCTCCCCTCCCAAGCACCATCCAACCGCCACCCAGGACTTGCGCGCCACGGCCAAATCCGCAAAGTAAAAGCAACGACCTCCCGTCGGCACCCACCGCGACGTTTGGCCCACCCGAGACCGCCCATGCCCACCCTCACCCCAGCCCAGCTCCTCGACATCCTCGAACACCTCTACCAACAGGTCGACAGCCACGCCGCCGCCCTCGCCCAGCCCCTCGACCTCGAGTGTCGCGCCGGCTGCACCCCCTGCTGCGTCGACGACCTCCGCGTCGGCCCAGCCGAGGCCTCCTTCATCCGCGCCCACGCCGCTCCCATCCTCGCCGCGACGCCCCACCCACCCGGCGCCTGCGCCATGCTCGACGACCAGGGACACTGCCGCATCTACCCCTGGCGCCCCTATGTCTGCCGCACCCAGGGGCTCCCCTTGCGCTGGCTCGAAGAAGAGGACGACACCACCTGCCACGAAGCCCGCGACATCTGCCCCCTCAACGCTCCCACCGTCGACCTCCTCAACCTCCCCGCCACCGCTTGCTGGCCCATCGGCCCCATGGAACAAAAACTCGCCCACCTCGACCGCAGCCTCGACGACAATCCCCGCGAGCGCACCGCCCTGCGCGACCTCTTCACCCCAACCAGCACCACCTGAAGCTGCGCGGCCAGCCCACTGCCACGGCTCTTCCATGCACCGACCCATCCACCTCATGCTCATCCTGGTCTTGGCCATCGTCGCGGCCTGCTCCGACGACCCTCAGCCGGCCACCCTCGACACCCTCGACACCGAACCAGACCTGAGCACTCTCGACCCTGACGCCACCCAAGACGCCGCAGACGCCCCAGACGATCTCCCCCCCGAGACGCTCCCCCCCACCCTGCCCCCGTGCCTCCGCCTCTGCGACCGCTTCCTCGACTGCCCCGAAGGCTGCCCCGGCTTGGACTGGCGCACCACCCTGCTCGCCTACCCCCTCTGCCTGGAGCGCTGCCCCGCCCTCCCCGCCGAAGATCTCTTGCAAGCCACCTGCGCCGAGATCCAAGCCGCCCTCTTCGCCCAATCCCCACCGCTGCGCGACCTGTGCGAGCAGCCCTTCTGCCACAGCCACTGCCACTACTTCGCCCACTGCTTGGTCGAGCAATGCCCCGGCTTCATCCCCGCCCAGCTCGCGCCCCTGGCCGAAGACTGCCTGCGCGGCTGCGACCCCGATGACCGCGGCGCCTTGTTCACCATGACCTGCGAAGACATCACCACCTTTCTCAACCAAGACCCCTATTTCCACCTCCTCTGCACCAGCTCACCCGAGTGCGCCGACGCCCCCCAATGCGCCCTCTATGCCGACAAAATCAGCACCTGCCTCCAGCAGCGCTGCGCCCCCAACGCCGATCCCTTCCTCGACGGCCTGCGCGAAATCCTCACCCACAACTGCCTGCAACCCGAGAGCTGCCCCCGGCAAGCCGAAGTCTTGTGGCTCACCACCAGCGCCTGCGATGCGCCCCCCTTGGACACCCTGGGGCAAGAACCCACCCTCAGCCACCTCTGCACCGGCCTCCTGACCCCTCACCTCGACGCCCTCGACGCCGCCTGCGCCCGCGCCACGGCCTGCGCCTTCCCCCTGCCCCCCCTCCACACCTGCCGCACCTTGCTCGCCCTGCACCCCGATCCCCTGGCCTTGTTGACCTGCTTCGACGCCGCCCAGAGCTGCCAGGAGATCGCCGCATGCCTCTGAGCCAAGCCACCCGCACCCACCCTTGGCCCCTGCGCCTCCTCTGCGCCCTTTGCACCCTCTGGGCCGCCTGCGACGAGCCCGCACCCCACACCCGCGCCGAGCTCACCGACCTCGCTGAAACCGCCCACCTCAACGACACCCCTGACGACACCCCTGACGCCACCCCCGCACCACCCCCCTTCGACCTCGACCGCCTCTTCGCCGAAGACGCCCCCGTCTGGCACTTCGAGCTCCGCATCGACGACGCCGACCTCACCTGGCTCAACGCCAACGCCGCCGCCGAGCACTACGTCCCCGGCGACCTCCGCTTCCAGAGCTGGGACTTCCCCGACGTCGGCGTCCGCTACAAAGGCGCCTACGGCTCCCTCCACGGCTGCCTCGCCCCCGACGGCGCCCTGCTGTGCAGCAAACTCTCCATCGCCATCAACTTCGGCAAATACACCAAAAATCAACGCTTCTTCGGCACCAAAAAGCTCCTCCTCCACGGCTGCCAGCGCGACCGCACCTGCCTGCGCGAGCCCGTCTCCTACGCCCTCTTCAACGCCGCCGGCATCACCACCGCCCGCACCGCCCATGCCACCCTCGCCATCAACGACGCCCCACCCATGCTCTACGTCCTGGTCGAAGCCATCGACGCCGACTTCCTCCGCCACCGCTTCCCCGACCCCACGGGCAACCTCTACAAAGAGGTCTGGCCCGACAGCCTCGACCCCAACCGCTACCTCGACGGCCTCAAAACCAACACCGAGACGCCCAAGGTCGATCGCTTCGTGGCCTTCGCCGAGGTCGTCTTGGGATCCACCCCCGCTGGGGCGCACGCCCTCGATCCGTGGATCCAACGTCCAGCCATGGCCACTTACAACGCCCTGGATCAGCTCATTCACAACTGGGATGGCATCTACAAGTTCTACTGCCACGGCCAGACCTGCCGCAACCACAACTACTTCATTTATGATGACCCGCGCACCCAGCGCTTCGTCGTCATCCCCTGGGACCTGGACCACACCTGGAACCTGCCCGACGCCGACTTCGCCCGCGCCTGGTGGGACGACGCGCCCGACGCCTGCGCCATCACCCCGCTGCCGGACTTTCCCGCCGCCGGGGTCCGCGCCCCCCAGTGTGACCCCCTCCTCGGCACCCTGATGCGCGGTGACTGGGAGGACTATCGCGCCGCCCTGGCCCAGCTCCTCGACGGCGAGGACACCCGCCTGGAAGCGGTATTGACGCGCCTCGATGGCGCCCGCGCCCGCATCCGGCCGCACATCGCCGTGGATCCTTCGGCCCCTCCCCTGCCGCAGTGGGACGCCGCCACGGCCCAGCTCCGCCAGATCATTCGGGCCCAGTACGGCGCGGCGGCGGCGTTCTTGGCAGAGTGAAAGAAGGCCAACGACCACTCCCCGTATCGATCTGTTTCTGTTGTTCTTTACGCACATTCTCATGCCAAAGCGCGCATCTCTGTCAAAATGATTCTTGCCATCGCGCGCCCCTTATGCTCTAAACTAGCACAAGCCCCAACACCGCCCGTGCTGGAGCGTCCTTCGCCACCTCGGCCCTCCAGGAGTCCCCATGAGCACACGTGAAGCCAACCCCACTGAAGCGTTGCGGGCCACCGATCCCCTCTTCGCCAAGCTGAGCCCCTTCGTCGCGGCAGCAGAGTGGCCCCAGATGCTGGAGCACATCGCCGAGATCAAGCGCCTCAAAGAGGAACGCAACGCCGTGATCTTGGCGCACAACTACCAGCGCCCGGAGATCTTCCACACCATCGCCGACATCACCGGTGACTCCCTGGCCCTCGCCCGCAAGGCCCTGCACACCACGGCCGAGGTCATCGTCATGTGCGGCGTCCACTTCATGGCCGAGACGGCGAAGCTCACCTGCCCGGAGAAGCGGGTCCTCATCCCCGACCCGGAAGCGGGCTGCTCTCTGGCGTCCTCCATCACCGCCGCCGATGTCGCGGCGCTGCGCGCCCAGCATCCGGGCGTGCCCGTGGTCACCTACGTCAACAGCTCGGCCGAGGTCAAAGCGGCGTCGGACATCTGCTGCACCTCGGGCAACGCCGTCAAGATCGTGCGTTCCCTCGGGGTGCCCCGGGTCATTTTCCTCCCCGACGCCTACCTGGGGGCCTATGTGCAACAGGAGACGGGCATCGAGCTCATCCTGTGGCAGGGCCACTGTGAGGTCCACGAGAAGTTCACCGCGGCGGACATCGCCAAGGTGCGGACGCAGCACCCCGACGTCTTCGTCCTGGCCCACCCCGAGTGCGCCCTCGACGTCTTGGAGGCCGCCGATTTCGTCGGCTCTACGGCGGTGATGGCGGACTACGTCGAGAAGCACCGCCCGCCCACGGTCTTCTTCGTGACCGAGTGCTCCCTCATCGACAACATCGCCGTGGTCACCCCCGAGGTGAACTTCATCCGCCCCTGCCACCTCTGCCCCCACATGCAGCGCATCACCCTGGCCAACGTCGCCGCCGCCCTGCGTCACATGCAGACCGAGGTGCACATCGCCCCGGAAGTAGCCGGCCCAGCGCGCGCCGCCATCGACGCCATGCTCGCCGTTCCATAATGGTGCCCCTACGCCTTTTCCGTTGACAAGGAGATAGTGAGCAGGTAGAAAGCTCGCGTTTAGCCGTCGCTCTCGAGCGGTGGCAAACGATTCCGGGATCGTCTAAAGGCAGGACGACGGGTTCTGGCCCCGTTAATCTAGGTTCGAATCCTAGTCCCGGAATATGGCGGGTTCGTCTAGTGGTTAGGACGCCGGCCTCTCACGCCGGTAGCACGGGTTCGAACCCCGTACCCGCTGTTCGCGCGCTGCGCGTGCTCTTGTTCTTTCGCCTCTCTGGCGGGTTCGTCTAGTGGTTAGGACGCCGGCCTCTCACGCCGGTAGCACGGGTTCGAACCCCGTACCCGCTGTTTCTTCATGACATCTTTTTGTGCTGCCCATCCCTTGCGATGCCACGCACATGTGCGTGCGCCCGTTGCGATGTCACGCACCCGTGCATGTGCCCGCTTCGCGGCGCCTAGAGGTCAAAGAGCGCCGGATCGCACAGCCAGCGCGCCGCCGCGAAGAGCTGCGGCGGCGGGGCCACCTGCGCCTAATTGCAAGCGCTACAGACGTTGCTGCCTAGCATACTCGAGAAATCAATGGGCGGAATCTCGCAGCCGCCCACGGCTTGATCGATGCTACAACCACTCCACAGACCCCGCACGGGGGACACGCTGTCGCCAAAGTTCAAGGTGCCGGCCCAGGTCCCCCCTTCGAGGGCGTCGACCATGAAATCGCCCGTGTTCTCCACGAGCTTCACCTCACCGTTGAGGAACATCACCGACGAGAACTCTTGCAGTGACAACATGGCTGTCCCGAAACCGATCAGACGCCCCAAGAGGCCAATGGCCCCAGAGCACACGCTGTAAGCGCTGTCATAGCCGATGCTGTAGCCAAAGAGGCTGATCCCCGACAGCCACTGGGCAAAGCCCTGGCAGTTGAACCAATACTCCAGCGCCGCATGGAAGTTGGTGGCGCCACCGGCGATGGCTGGCAACAGCACGTTGTTGATCAAGTAGTTGATGAGCTTGCCATAACGCAGGTCCACCCCATGGTTCATGATGTTGAGCTTGTCGTAACCCATCAGCACCCCCTCCCAGTCACCCGAGACGAGCTGCAGCTCCAACAAGCTGTCGTGAGAAATCTCCGTGCGGCCGCAGTCGGGCGGATCGCCTGCGCTGCAGTTGAAGCGCCAGTAAAAGGCCAGCCCGGTGAAGGACGTCGTCCCGCGGATGCGGTAGTCGGCTCCGAGCTTGGACATGTAGAGCGTCGACAACACCTCCAGGGTCCGAATCATGGCGCGCACATCGCAACCTGCCCGGATGATGTTGCACCCCGTCTGCGACGACGTAACCAAGTCATTGATGTATCCCTGGAGTTGGTCACGGAAGCCCGTCACCCCACCGATGAGGTCGATGGCGTCACACACCAAGCCCGGCAGGAAGGATCCACACCCGTAGTCGATGATCACGTCGTAGAGCAGCTTGCCCGGGTTGTCGAAGCCGTCGAAAATCTTCACCAACCACTGACCCACCGTCCCGGTGTTCGCAATCGCATCGCCAAAATCAAAGAAAGAACGGACCTTATAGGTACCCACCGGGTTCAGGGGGATCATCTGGAAGACCAGATCCACCTCGGTGACGGCGTCGGCAAAGACGTCGATCTTGTCCAAACAAGCCTTGGCCACCACCTGACCACTGGGTCCCAGACCAACCCCCGCCAGGGTATACTCGTAGCCCACCAGCAGGTGTTCAAAGGTGAGCTGCGCCCCATCGCGCTGCGCCTCGACGTCAGCCAAGTGCCCCGGTGACACGTTCAGGGGATTGAAAAAACGACAGGACAAGTCACTGCTCCGATACAATCGCACCTGAAAAGGCGACACGGCGATCTGCGATCCCGAGTTGATCACGTTCGCCGTCAGGTGGCCCGACGGAAAATCCACCACGTTGATCGTAAACACCACCGGATTCACCCCGGGGTACTCCGCCCGAACCTCATAGGCGCCCACGGCCTGCCCCGCCCTAAAGGTCATCGTCGCCAAGCCTTCGACATTGGTGTGCGACTCGAAAGCGGCCAGGGACGCATCCCCGCTGCCACCGATACTCCAACTGATCTTAGCGTCATTCAGGGCTTCACCAGTGATCCGCGAATACAGCAGGACACCCACGTCCATCCGCCCGGCGCGCACCACCTCGTGGTTGGTCAAGCCGCTGGGCAACATCACGCAGCAACTCACCTCAACGAGTTCCTGCTGTTGATCGACGCCCACCAGCTCCTTGGTGTCCGGGTCTATGTCCCAACGCTGGTTGATCTCCGCCGTGTTGTCACCACAGCCAGACAAGCCCAGCGCCACCAAAGTCACGCACACCCCAACGCGTCCCATCCAACCCATGCGCATAAAGCGCCTCCTCATGCTCACGGCTAAAGCCACCACCATGGCTGGGAAAAGCAATCGTCTCGGCCAGCGTCCTCAGCCCCGTATGACCCACGGAAACGAACCAAACGCACACCTCGCGCTTCTTCGCTGGCAACTTGAACTATAGACGGCCCCGCGCTCCCAAGCAATAGCCCAACGCGACGCCTTGGGATCCACGTCCCCCACTGGGACCACGGCGACACCCCCCATGGCCCGCGCCCAAGTCTCGCCCCCAGCCCATCACCCTCAAGGCACCAGGGCGATCGCCGTAAAACCACCTACGACCCCCACGGCGATGATCCCGACCAAGCCAAAGGTCTTCCAGTAGCTCATCTCGCGCACTTGGGCCGATGTCACCGCGTCCGCCGGCAGGAGGAGATCATAGTCTGGCGCCACCAACTGGCTCTCGCTCAGCAGGAAATTGTACGGCGTCACCCTATAGCGGCTCCCATCGGCCACCCGCACCTCCATGGGAGTCTCCGGCGCAATCTGCACCTCGTCACCATCGACGCTGACCACCGACGCGCGCACCTGCTCCTGCCCCGAGCCCAGCTTCCCCAGCTCTTCCTTGGAGATGGTGTACGTGTTGTAACACGCAAGGTTGAGCACTAGAACCAGTGTACAGGAAGCAAGAATTCGTTTCATAACACGCTTCGCATGCCTGGAGGCAGGAAGGCCTGCCCCGAGTCCCTTCCCAAATGGTCAAACCGCCCGCAACCGCCCTCGGCGACAGCGCACGGCACCCGAGATGCGTGGCTGATGCTACGCCAAAGCCCATCCAGGGCGCAAGCCGCCTGAGCCCGGCGCTCTCACTCCTCGACCTCGACCCGACGCCCCTCACGCTCGATGCGCAACAACACACGCCGCGTCACCTCACCATCACGGTAGGAAAACAACACCCCCTCACGCCGCGACACGGGCGCCGTGGCCGCAGGACGGCTCCAAGGGCCCAGCGGCTCCTGCCTCGACCCCTGCATCAGCACCAACCACGCCGCCGCCAACTGCACCGGCGTCGCCCCAGGATACTCGGCCACGAAGCGCCAGAAACCATCGCTGCCATCCACGACCCGCCCCCCGACGACCAAGACCCCGCGCCGCTCCACGACCACATCTGCGGCGCGGAGCTCCGCGATGAAAGCCGTGTGGCCCGTCCGCACGCCGACGAAGGCCAGCGTCCAAGCCTCGGGACTCGCCAGCCCCTGCACCCACCGCTCGACCTCGCGCCGCCCTTCACCCACCATCCGCGCCAGACGCACCGGCCCTTCTAAGCGGGCAAAGCGCTCGGCGTCCTCCATGAACGGCCGAAAGGACTCGGCGCGCCCCGCCACCTGCTCAACCCCGCCCCCCAGCTCCCCATCGGCGACCCGTCTGGGCGGATCCCCAGTGCGCCCCGAAGGCTCACATCCAGCCGCGAGCCCCACCAAGAGCCACGACCAGATCGCACCCCGGCCCAGCACCAGCCGCGCCCCCTCAATGATAGTGCCAACCCACATCGGAACCCACCATCTCCAGCCCGCTCACCCAAGCGTTGAACGCCACCGCCTCCGCCAACAGCGCACCACCGCGCCGTCCGGCCTGGGTCCCTGCCAGGTGCAGCTCCTCCAAGCTCGCCAGGCGCGGCCACCCGGCGAGGGCTTCACACCCGGCATAGCCCACCTTGTTGTCTACCAGCCACAAGGCCCGCAGCGCTATCCCCGCGTCGATCAACGCCTGCACCCCCGCCACCCCCAACCCGCACCCACTCACGTCGAGCGCCTCCAGCGCCGGCCACGCGCCACCGCCCAGCACCGCCTCCAAACCCTGGTCTCCCAGAGGATTGCCGCCCAGCATCAGCCGCACCAAACGCTCCCGGCTCGCCCACGCGCCCAACGCCTGACCTCCCCGCGCATTCAGGCCACACAGCGACAGGTCCGCCTCACGCACCCCGCCCAGCGTCGACGGCCACACCACCTCGTCGCCCAGGGCGTTGCGCCCCGCCCGCAGCACCTCGATCGGCGCCTGCGCCACCTCCGCCAACAGCCCCGTCATCCCACGGCCGCTCAAGCCGCACCCCTCAACCGCCAGCTCTCGCAGCCGCGGCCAAGCGCCCGCACTGCGCGCGGCCACCACCCCCTTGTTGTGACTCAGATCGAGCGACTCCCAGCCGCGCGCGTCGCGACCCAGCACCTCCCACGAACCCGCCGGCAAGCCACACCCCACCAAACCCAGCGACCGCAAGCCACGCACCACGGGCGCCCGCAACAGCGTGCTCAGCGCCAGCCCATCCAGCCGCGTATCCACCATCCGCAAGGTGTCCAGACTATTGCCCTCCAGTGCCGTCAGCAACGCCCCCAAACGCGCATAGGAAATCTCCCGCAGGTTCAGCTCGACCTCGCGCAAGCGTCGCAAGCGCCGCAACGCGGGAATCAACACCTCCAGCCCACCACGATGCACCACCGTCAGCCCAGTCAATGCATCTGCGCTCTCGAATAGCGCCGCGTAGGCCCGCCCCCAATCCTGATCCCACTGCAC
>Ga0334884_1003293_pt1 | contig 18490 bp, 11 predicted proteins | sample GraSluR1_MG_7_FD_207215 | JGI IMG/M metagenome (GOLD analysis project Ga0334884, IMG submission 207215) | Sludge microbial communities from methane-producing bioreactor in Wageningen University, Netherlands - Granular Sludge_12_05 R1 | ecosystem: Engineered > Bioreactor > Anaerobic >...
CTGATGGTACCTTCCAAAAGCCAGGAGACCAATTACCGGGACAGAGGCGGGCTGTATTTCAACCTGTTCGACTCACATCCTCCATTCCAGATTGACGGAAATTTCGGGGCAACTTCGGGAATTGTGGAAATGCTGCTGCAATCGCACCTGCGCGATGAAAACGGAGATTATTACCAGGATCTGCTGCCGGCGCTGCCTTCCAAACTGCCCAACGGGAAAATTTCGGGACTGAAAGGCCGCGGAGGATTTGAACTGGATATGACATGGGAAAATGAAGATCTGGTTGCCGTAAAGGTTAAATCGCTTCTCGGAAACAAGCTTATTCTGAGATACCAGGGTAAAACCATTGCAAGAGAAACCACTGCCGGTGAAACCTTGTTGATAGGCCCCGGAGATTTTTCGTGAAGGATGGAAGCCAATAACTGAAATTTTTCTACCTTTATTATCTGAAACCGGGAACAAAAAATTATGGGCAATTCTGCATTAAAAAACGACCAGGAAAAACTTTTCGATGAACTGATTGAAGTCAAGTTGCTGTACAAAGCAAAAGAAAGAACCTGGAAACAAATTACCGAAGAAAATTCTGATTTCGACAAGATTAAAAAGGAACTTTCAGCATTAAAAAAACGGATAAAAAAAATTGAAAAAAACATTTCAAGTTTCGGCGACAGTTTTTTCGATGTGTATGACAAAGAGTTGATTAAATTCTTAAGTGAAAAAGACATCCTCACATTAAGAGAGGAAATAAAAGAGGTGCGCACTTCGCTCGAAACCATGGGAGAAAATTGAGGATTCTGAATTCATCGGAATTATTTATCTGCTGTTTTCAGCAAAAAAAATATACCAATGTATTCCAAAACAGCATTTGCTTTTCTTGTATTGATTGTGGTTTTTTGCACGGGTTGCCGAACATAACCTTTGGAAAAACCGCTCCCCGATTCCGAATATCCTTCTACCTACCGGAAAATTTTAACCCAACAGGAATGGGAAGGAAAAAATGCAGCGTTTCAGGAAATGAACCTCCATGAAACCCTGATGCTCAACCAGCAGGGGTTTTTGGAAGGTGAGGTTTCCTATGAAGCCGATTCACTGACACTGGAAACTGTAGTTAATGAAGTGCAGGAACTGATAAGCCGTTATTCTGTTTATATGGGAATTCCTTCAGGACAAACATTTGATCTTGAAAATATGAACTTTTTTACCTCTACATCGATACCCAAACCGGAGAAATTATAAGGCAATACTGCAGAGGGGTAATGATGTAGTTACGCCAGAAATCTATTTGGTGCATTTTGGGGTGAAAAATTGTGCATGAACAAGAATTCCTGAATAAGGTAATAAGGTATTTTTCATCATCCTATCTTGCTACTAAGCTGTCGAAAACAGAAAATAAGGTTTATTTTAATTTATATTAACTGGAAAAACCTTATTTTTATTCTCCTTTAGCTTAGTAGCAAGAGACATACGAAAAACAAGACCTTATTACCTTATTTTACATGAAAATGAAAACAAACTTGCCAACGGTAATTTTGCCTGGCAGAAATCAGCATCTGCTTTTTCCGTTTCAAAATCTGATGTTGACAGAACATGCAAATACATTCTAAATCAAGCGGAACACCACAAGAAAGTTAGTTTTTCTGAAGAGTTGGAAATTTTCATTAAACATTACCAGGAAACAATACGAAAGAAATTTGATTAGTGTTTTTTCAAGCCAGAAAAATGAAATCTACTCCTTCTTCATAATTTCTATTTAGAAGATTCTTCCGAATAAGATCCCGGGCGCCGCGTTTGGCCACCATAGGCACAACAAATATTTCACCGGAATCGGGAATTTCGGAATAATGCAACGTGGTTTTCTTTGTGGTTTTTCCTTTTACAATATCGATGTAACCCTGAATTTTCAGACCTTCGTTTTCCAGAAGCCGCGCCCGCTGCCGGGTTTTTCGTCCGGCGCCCCACACCCATATTTCAGGATGAAACGGGTTGTTCTGCTCCGACCATTTTCTGAAATATTCCGCCTTCACCCTAAAAAATGCTTCGGTGGAATACCTTTCATCTGTGCGGGTGAGCCGGGTGGAATAATCGTGCCACTCCAGCAATTGCAAAGGCAGTTTGGCCATTTTTACTCCGGCATCCAGAAAACGCAACTGCATTTCGTAATCTTCCGGAAAATTGCCCTGCCGGCAACCGCCCAGCCTTTCATATAACTCACGCCGAAACAGAATGGTGGGATTCACCACCGGGATTTCCACAAAACGGTTGCGCTCTATCTCTTCAGAAGTATGAAAGGTATTCACCCAGTTTACAAACCGTTTAAAACCGCCCGTCCCACTGCTGTGCGGAACATACTTCACATACGAACCCACCAGGCCGGTTTCCGGATTTTCATTTAAAAACCGAACCTGTTTTTCAAGCCTGTCCGGATAAGAAATATCGTCGGCATCCATTCGGGCAATAAAACGGCCCCGCGAATTTTCAAGGCCATAGTTCATGGCATAGTCCACACCCTGTTTTGTTTCATGCAGCAACCGAATCCGGATATCTTTTTCAGCCAAAGAACGGGCAATTGATAAACTATTATCGGTGGAATTGTTGTTAACCAGCAACATTTCAAAGGAGGCAAACGTCTGGTTAAGAACACTTTCCACAGCAGCCGCCAACGTATTTTTAGTATTAAAAAAAGGCAGAATAACCGAAACTTCAGGCATCGTTTCCACGGGTAAGCTGGTGAAAAATGCTTTCCAGATTTTGTTGTTTCTGAACCAGGTTAAGCAGAGTAAGGCTGTTTTCAACCGCAAACCGGAAAATTTCAGGACGCAAATCGACCTCTCCACCGGATTCAATTTCCCAGTTTTCGCCTTCAAACACAGCACTTTTAACCGCACCAAGCGAAAGCAGTTTTTCCTTTTCCACCGGTTTGTCGAAGGAAACAATAATCGTCTGGTTCCGATGTAATTTTCCTCTTTTTACCTCGGCAATCCCTCCATCGGCCACAATTTTTCCCTTATGAATGATGACCACCCTGTTGCAAACGGATTCTACTTCCTGCATAATGTGCGACGACAAAATCACCGTTTTCTCCAAACTGATGTTACGAATCAAACTACGTATATCTTCCAGCTGATTTGGGTCGAGACCCGTGGTTGGTTCGTCGAGAATCAGAACTTTTGGATCGTGAATCAGCGCCTGCGCAAGTCCCACACGCTGCTGGTAACCCTTCGAGAGCGCACCGATTTTTTTGTGCTGCTCGTCGCCCAGCCCGGTAAGTTCTACCATACGGGCAACGTGCTGCTTTTTATTCTTCATCTGATAAAACCCGGCCGTAATTTCCAGAAACTCTTTCACGTAAAGGTCGGTGTAAAGCGGATTGTGCTCAGGCAAATATCCAATGTTTTTCCGAAAAGAGGTTTTATTTGTCGAAATTTTCTCATCATTCAGAAAAATTTTACCCTTATCAGCCGGTAAAAATCCGGTAATAATTTTCATTAAGGTTGACTTCCCCGCGCCGTTCGGGCCCAAAAACCCCAGAAGATCGCCCTGAGCAACCGAAAAACTCACCTGGTCCAATGCCTTCTGCTTTCCAAATAATTTCGTTATATTATTGATTTTTAAGTCCATCTATTTATATTAGTCAACAAAAATAAAGGAAACTTTTTAAATTAAAACCATTAGCGTAAATTTGCAGTTCAGCTTAACAGATAATCATGAAAGATCGTCATTTTAATTATATCAAAGACATTACCCGGTACGAAAGGCAAAAAACCTGGGAAGTAAAAATTGGTGATGTTGGAGTTGGTGGGAATAACCCCATTCGCATTCAGTCGATGACCGATACTCCCACAAAAGAAACCGAGCCAACCGTTGAACAAATTATTGCCCTGGCCAAAGAAGGTGCAGATTATGTACGGTGCACGGTAAAAGGAATTTACGATGCCGAAAATCTGAAAAACATTGTGGATGAGCTGCGCAGCCGAGGTTACACCATTCCCCTGGTTGCCGATATTCATTTCAACCCGCGACTGGCCGATATTGCCGCCAAATACTTCGGCAAGGTACGCATCAATCCCGGCAATTTTTATGATAAACGGGCCAGGTTTGAACCCAAAATATATTCTGATGAAGAATACAAGGAGGAATTGCTGAAAATTGAAGAACAGTTTATTCCTTTTCTTAAATTACTGAAAGAAACGAATACCGCCCTGCGTATTGGAGCCAATCACGGTTCGCTTTCCGACCGGGTAATGAGCCGTTTTGGCGATTCGCCCTCGGGAATGGCTGAATCGGTGCTCGAGTTTCTACGTATCTGCAAAAAAGTGGATTTCAAAGATGTGGTGGTTTCCATCAAATCGAGCAATACCCGGATGATGGTTTACACGGTGCGCCTGCTGAATTACAAAATGCGGCTGGAAGACATGAAATATCCGATTCATTTAGGTGTTACCGAAGCCGGCGAAGGAGAAGACGGACGAATTAAATCAGCAGTTGGAAATGGCGCTTTGCTGGCCGATGGAATTGGCGACACCATCAGGGTTTCTTTAACCGAAGACCCGGTAAACGAAATTCCGGTTGCCCGAAAGCTGGTCGATCACTTTAAATCTTACCGCGACCATGAACCCATTACAGCTTCGCTGATTGCGCAAACCAACCCGTTTGAATACGAACGCCGTTCCACACGCCCCGTGCTGAATATGGGGGGCGATAACCTGCCTGTTGTGGTGGCCGATTTGGGCGAACGCAGCCTTCAGGAGATGATTCCGATTCGCGGCAAACTGGTACCCGATTATTTCATTTCGGGAAACAAAATAATGGACATCAAAGGAAATACATATCCAATTATTTCCATTGAAGAATACCTGTTTGAAAGCACACGCTGGGGCCGGTTAAAATTTATCCGGACCAATAAAATGGATTTCGACCGGTTCATGGATAAAAACCCGGAAATTATGATGAAACTGAAGCAGACCCGGAAAACGGTGCTCATTCTGGAAAGTTTCAATAAAAATCCGATGGCCGAGCTGCGGGCGTTTTTCACCACGCTGGAGTCGCACATCTGGAAAGTACCGGTAATTCTTTACCGGCGATACAACGAAAGCAACCTGGAAGATTTGCAGATCAATGCCTCTGCCGATTTGGGAGGGCTGCTTATCGACGGATATGGAGACGGCCTTTGCATTTCGAGTGATAAAATTACATTTACCGAACTGAAAGATTTGAGTTTCGGCATTTTGCAGGCCAGTCGCATGCGCATGACCAAAACCGAATTCATCTCCTGCCCCGGTTGCGGACGAACACTTTATAACCTGCAGGAAACCACTGTGAAAATCAAGGAACATTTTAAACACCTCGACCACCTGAAAATTGGAATTATGGGCTGCGTGGTAAACGGACCGGGCGAAATGGGCGATGTGGATTACGGCTTTGTGGGAGCAAGCCACAACAAAATTACGTTGTACAAAGGCCTGAAACCGGTGAAAAGGCACATTCCTTTTGAAGAGGCGGTGGATGAACTCGAACAACTGATCAAAGAAAACGGCGACTGGAAAGACCCGGAAAATTAAGCAGGTTATTTATGGCAAAAACACATTGGAAACCTGGCACCCTGATTTATCCGCTTCCTGCTGTGATGGTGAGTTGTGGTCATACTCCGGAAGAATACAATATTATTACCATTGCCTGGACGGGAACCATCAACAGCGACCCTCCCATGTGTTCCATTTCGGTTCGCCCGGGACGGCATTCCTACGAAATTATCAAACGAACGGGGGAATTTGTTATTAATCTAACCACAGAAGACCTGGCCAAAGCCACCGACTGGTGCGGTTGCCGCTCGGGCCGAAAATTCAACAAATGGCAAAAGATGAAACTGACCCCGGGGCAGGCTCAAAAGGTAAAAGCGCCCATCATCGAGGAATCGCCGGTAAACATCGAATGCGTGGTGAAAGACATTACAGAACTGGGAACCCACCACATGTTTATTGCCGAAGTGGTTGGCGTTTCGGTTGACGATACATACATGAACGACGAAAAGGCTTTCAGTTTTGCAAAAGCCCGTCCATTGGTTTACAGCCACGGCCATTATTTCGGCCTCGGAAAAATGATCGGGAAGTTTGGATGGTCGGTTCAAAAGAAAAAGAAAATCTAAATATGACAAAAACGCAAACAAATCCGCTCTCAGGCGAATTCAAAACACCCCACCAAACAGCACCTTTCCCGGAAATTAAAAACGACCATTTTTTACCTGCATTTCGGCAAGCCATTAAACAAGGCGAAAAAGAAATAAAAACCATTGTTGAAAACAAGACAGAACCAACCTTTGAAAATACGGTTGAAACCCTTGACAGGACAGGAAAATTGCTGGCACGAACTGCCGGAATCTTTTTCAACCTGGTAAGTGCCGAAACCAGCGATGAACTGCAGCAAATTGCACAGGAAGTTTCTCCGCTGCTTACCAAATATCAAAACGACATCACTTTAAACCCGGTATTATTTGAACGGGTTAGGTCGGTTTATAATCGAAAAGATAACCTCAACCTGAATCCCGAACAGCAAACCCTGCTCGAAAACACCTATCTCAACTTTGTTCGTCAGGGTGCCAATCTTTCGGATACGGATAAAGAGAAATTCCGGGAAATCAGTACCGAATTGTCCACCCTTTCCCTCAAATTCGGTGAAAATGTGCTGAAAGAAACCAACAACTACGAAATGCACATTACCGACAAAACCAAACTTTCAGGTTTGCCCGAAAGCGCTCTGGAAGCTGCAGCGGCCAAAGCAAAAAACAAAAACAAAGAAGGCTGGATTTTCGATATTACCATGCCCTCCTATTTGCCGTTTATGAAATTTGCCGACAACCGCGATTTACGGAAAGAACTTTACCTGGCTTACATGTCGAAATCATTTAAAGGAAATGAATTTGATAACCGCGAAAACATCCGCAAAATGGTGAACCTCCGACTGGAAATGGCCAAACTTCTGGGGTATAAAAATTATGCCGATTATGCACTGGAACGCCGCATGGCCATGAACCAGGAGGGAGTTTACAAACTAATAGAAGACCTTTACGATGCCTCTTATGCTGTGGCTTTAAAAGAAAAAACGGAAATTAAAGCCTTTGCACAAAAAGCAGGTTTTTCAGGGGAAATTATGCCCTGGGACTGGACGTATTACAGCGAAAAACTGAAAGAAGAAAAGTTCAATTTGAACGATGAAATGTTGAAGCCCTATTTTGAACTGAACAAAGTGGTTGATGGCGTTTTCGGACTGGCAACCGAACTGTTTGGAATCACCTTCAAACCGAATAAAGAAATACCAGTTTACAATGAAGAAGTGGTTCCTTATGAAGTTTACGATGCCGACGGTTCATTTTTGTCGGTGCTCTATACCGACTTTCACCCACGCCCGGGAAAACAGGGCGGCGCCTGGATGAACGACTTTAAAGGCCAGTGGAAGGGAAACGGCATAGACTCGCGTCCGCACATTACCATTGTGATGAACTTTACCCGCCCAACCGAAACAAAACCGGCCCTGCTTACTTTTAACGAAGTGGAAACTTTCATGCACGAGTTTGGACATGCGCTTCACGGAATGCTGGCCAATTCCACCTATTCCGGGTTATCGGGCACCAATGTTTACCGCGATTTTGTGGAACTGCCTTCGCAACTCATGGAAAACTGGGCCGTGGAAAAAGAGTTCCTCGATCGATTTGCCACCCAATACGAAACCGGCGAAAAAATTCCGGCTGAACTGGTAGAAAAAATCAAAGCTTCGCAAAACTATCTGGCCGGTTACCTTTCCATTCGCCAGTTGAGCTTTTGTTTTCTTGATATGACCTGGCACACTCTCGAAAAACCGTTCGATGGTGATGTGAAGCTGTTTGAGGAAGAGGCCTGGAAGAAAACCCGAATTTTTCCGGTTATTGATGAAACCTGCATGAGCACACAGTTCGGACACCTGTTTGCCGGCGGCTATGCAGCCGGTTACTACAGCTACAAATGGGCCGAAGTGCTCGATGCCGACGCTTTCAGCCTGTTTAAGGAAAAAGGACTTTTTAATAAAGACGTGGCTGAATCATTCCGGAAAAACATCCTGGAAAAAGGCGGGACTGAACACCCGATGATACTTTACAAGCGCTTCCGCGGCCAGGAACCCACCGTAGATGCGCTGTTGGAACGGAGCGGGTTGAGGTAGGATATCAATCAAACCTTCAAGATTTTTGGAAACCTTTAAGGTTTAACACGTTAAAATTTATTTGCTTTTTACCCTCATTTCACTACTTTTGGCTTTCATTCAAAAACCTGACCTGATTGGAAGAACAATACCTCATAAAAGGATTAAAAACCCGAAACAAGGTAGTTTTCGATTTTATTTTTCAGTATTATTATGCCGGATTATGTGCTTACTGTGAACGAATTACAGGAAAACAGGAAGTAGCCGAAGATATTGTTCAGGAGTTGTTTATGACACTATGGATTAAGCACGAACAAATTAAAATCACCTCATCACTTAAAAATTACCTGTTTGCTTCGGTGAAAAACCGTTCGCTCGACTTCCTGAAACGTGAACAGAGAAAATCACATAAATTAGAGCATATTGCCGAAAAACAGGAATTGCCTGAAAACCTCTCATCGTTATGGTTTGCCGAGGCTGAATTACAGGCTGTGGTTGAAAAAAGCATGGAAAAACTTCCGCCCCGCTGCCGGGAGATTTTTGAGCTCAGCCGGTTTGAAGGGTTAAAAAACCAGGAAATTGCCGACAAACTGGGCCTTTCCAGACGAACCGTTGAGCTTCAGGTAAGCAACGCTCTCAAACAACTCCGCACCGATTTAAAAGATTATTTGCCGCTGTTTTTGCTGATGTATTTGTTTCAATAATTCGACAACCACCTGCGTTTCATCAGGGCTTCGTCCCCCTTTGATTGCTATGCATGTAATGGAATTCATAGCTCAATATCAAAGGGGGCCAGGGGGATTGAAAGCACGCAAAAAAATTTTTATCTTCATTTCAATATGTGTATTTTCCCACCCGTTCGTCTAACAATTACAATGCGCCAAAAAGCGCATAACAAAAAGCAATAAATGAAGCATAATCATATAGAAGAATTGATTCCCTCCTGGTTCGAAGGCACATTAAGCCCGGAGGAAAGGGAAAAGGTAGAACAGTGGAAGGCAGTGTCTGAGGAGAATCGGCAAATTTTTGCCGATTCCCTTAGAGCCTGGGAAGGCATGGAGCAACTGCGGCGCATGAAAAAATACGATCCCGAAAAAGCCATACAGCAAGTCCATTCCAAAATAGAAAAACAGAAAAAAATCCGGGTACTGGATATTTTCCAGAAAGTGGCAGCCGTGCTTATTCTGCCCCTTATTGCTGCAATCCTCTGGTTTGCAATGGAAAAACCGCAAAAAACCGGCGAACCTTTTGTAGCATGGCACACGTTGGAAATCCCGGCGGGCATGCGTTCGGAGTTTTATCTTCCCGACAGCACCAAGGTTTATCTCAACTCTAAAACCAGCCTCAGCTATCCGCTGGTTTTTAACGACACCATTCGCGAGGTAAAACTCCTCGGCGAAGCTTATTTTGAAGTGACTGAAAATAGAGAAGTTCCGTTTATTGTCAATACCGGAAGAATTAATATTGAAGTCACCGGTACTGAATTTATTGCCACCAGGTACCCACACGAAGAACTTACCGAAATTGTTCTGGTTGAAGGAGGAATTAACCTCTTCCAGGGTGATTATCGCACCAATAAAAAAGACATTGTTCAGTTGAAGCCCGGAGAAAAAATATTTTGCCTGGACAGCGATAATGAAATGACAATTGATAAAGTAAATACAAAAAAATATAAAGCCTGGAAAGAGGGCGTACTTGTTTTCAGGGACGATCCCATGCCTGAGGTGGTTCGTCGCCTCAACCGCTGGTTTAATGTGGATATTCAACTTGAAGGTCCGGAACTGAAAGGGTGGGCCTACACAGCTACTTTTGAAGATGAATCGCTTGAACAGGTACTCGAGTTGCTTAAAATATCAGCGCCTGTTGATTATATGATCAAACGAAGAGAAATGAAAACCGATAAAACCTTTAGCAAAATGGAAATTGTAATAAAACAAAAATAGCATGAACTAAAAAAGGGATGCCTTTAAGCATCCCCTTGTGTACTTTTCGCCTTTCTCTTTCCTGGCCGAAAGGAAGGGCATTAATAACCAATTTATTAATTTAAAAGCATGTAAATTTATGAAATTTTTATGTAAGAACTGGCCCAAATTGAAAAAACTATGGGCCGCAAAAATGTTTCGAAGTATGAGGTTAACATTGTATGCTTTAATCCTCGCCGTGGTTCAGGGCTACGCACTCAGCGGTTATGCCCAGGCAACCAAACTGAACCTGAACATGGAAAACTCCACCGTGCGTGAAGTTTTGCTGGAAATCGAAAACATGTCGGAGTTCCGGTTTTTGTACAACAGCAAAATGGTGGATGTGGACCGCACTGTAAGTGTTGAATTTAAAAACCTGACCATCGACAAGGCCCTTGACAGGCTTTTTAAAGACACCGATGCTGCCTACCGGATTATCGACCGCCAGGTGGTTTTATTCTCAAAACATGAACCGGTTTATGAAACCGTTAACTTACAACAGCAACCCGCTCTTTCCGGCAGAGTTTCCGACGCAGCGGGTCAACCACTGCCCGGTGTGACCGTTGTGGTAAAAGGCACCACGCAGGGAACAGTTACCAATGCCGACGGTAACTACTCGCTTTCCAGCATTCCCGAAAATGCAACATTGGTGTTTTCTTTTGTGGGGATGAGGACGCAGGAGATTGACATCGCAGGACAACAAACCATCAACATCGTAATGCAGGAGGAGACATTGGGACTGGATGAAGTCATTGTTATTGGTTATGGAACAGCCAGGCGTAAAGATTTTACCGGATCGGTAAGTTCACTTAACATTGAAAACTCATCGGTTGCGTTATTGCCGAATACTAATGCACTGGAGTCACTGAAAGGAAATATTTCAGGGTTAAATATTGGACCTACCAACTCGGCAGGAGGAGAACCAAGTATGCTAATACGTGGGCAAAACTCAATCAGTGGCACGAATGACCCTTTAATTGTACTGGATGGAGTTATATTTCTGGGAAGTCTGAATGATATAAATCCAAATGATATTGCAAATGTTGATATTTTAAAAGATGCGGTATCGTCAGCAGTGTATGGATCCCGTTCGGCAAACGGTGTAATTGCCATAACAACAAAAAGAGGGCATTCCGAAAAACCTGTAATTACATTTAATATTTCATCCGGAATTCAGACATGGCAGGACAAACCAACAATGATGAAAGGTGAGAAATGGATAGAGGTTGTTAACGCCCGAAACCAATATCCTGAAGGAACAACTTCGTGGTTGAAAACCGGAGAACTCGAAAACCTTGCTGAAGGTAGAGAAAGAGTTTGGCTGGATGAAGTAACTCAGGTAGGTGTAGTTCAGGATTATCAATTGGCAGTTTCGGGAGCGGCAAAGGGCGTTAACTATTATTTATCGGCTAACTACGATAATCATAAGGGAGTAGTAATTGGTGATGAATTTGACCGCTTGTCTGTTTTAGGAAAAATCAACACTGATATTACCAGTTGGTTGAAACTGGGTGTTGATGCAGCTTATTCAAGGCGCGACTATTCGGGATTTGCTGCCAATATTGGTACTGCACAGGTAATGTCACCCTACGGCGTAATGTACAGGGATGATGAAAAAAATTTAGAAAAATATCCTTACACCCAATCCGGAAATAATCCTCTGTGGGGAGTTGATGACAATACCAGGGATAATCAGGATATTCTGCAGAGTCTTAGGCTGAATTCCAATCTGGAGGTAACTGTGCCTTGGATAAAAGGTCTGAGTTACCGGATTAATTTTCTGACAAATTTAGACCAGAGACGTCAGGGTGAATTCTACTATGAGGATTACTATATAGCAGAAGGTGAAGGATTGCATCGATATCAGCCATCTGTAGTAGTAAATTATCTCACGAATGCAAATGGATATCTTCAAAACGACAGAACATTCAGTTATGTTTTCGACAATATTCTGGCCTATAAAAATACATTTGGCGATCATAGTGTTGACGTTACACTGGTTGCAACCCGTGATTATCAAAAATACCAGATGGTGAACACTACCGGCAGCGACTATTCCGCAAACGGAAGTACTACATTGGGAATGTGGGGCCTACATAAGGCTACGGTACAAAAAGTAAATTTAGATGCTTACGAAAGAGCTAATATTGGCTATCTGGGCAGATTAAGTTACTCTTACCTTGACAGGTACTTTTTGACAGGATCCTTCCGGCGTGATGGGGCATCTGTTTTTGGCGCTGACAACAAATGGGCCAACTTTGCTGCGGCTGGTGCTGCCTGGAGAATTACCAATGAAAGTTTTATGGATGGAGTAGCATCATTAAATGATTTAAAACTCAAAGTTTCATGGGGGCAAAACGGAAACCAGGGAATCGATCCTTATTCTACATTATCACAAGTTGCCAACGGTGCTTCCGGTGGTTACAGATACCAGTTTTCCGATAATCCGGGATATATTTATTATGGACTGGTCCAAAGCACTCTTGGAAATTATGATTTGGGTTGGGAAAGTACCGAATCCTGGAACACTGGATTTGAATCGGCCTGGTTGAATAATCGTTTGTTTGTTGATTTGGACTTATATTTTTCGAAAACAACCGATCAGATTTTTACGCGGAATATTCCTGTGATGACTGGGTTTAAAACAATTACAACCTCAATGGGACAAGTTAATAACAGAGGTATTGAATTAACCTTACGTTCTATCAACATTCAGAATAGTAATTTTAAATGGTCTTCACAGGTTACTTTCTGGAAAAACCAGAATAAACTTGTTCAACTTTATGGCGAGGATATAGACGGAGATGGTGTGGAAGACGATGATATTGCCAACAGCCTTTTTATTGGAAAATCTTTGGGGGCAATATTTGGCTATAAACAAATTGGAATTGTGCAGGAGGATGATACTGAGTATATTGATTTGACAGGAGCTACTCCTGGTGCACCAAAATATGAAGATATTGACGGAGAGCCTGGTATCACAGCAGATGACCGTACTATTCTTGGGTACGAAAAAGAAAATTTCAGGCTGAATATGAGCAATACTTTTTCATACAAAAATTTTGAACTTTATGTTTTGATGTCTGGTGTATTTGGAGGGAATGATTATTTTCTTCAACCAAACAGTCAGGCATACTTAACTTCAGGTACCGGGCTTTTTAATGCCAATATGACTTATAAACCTTACTGGACACCTGAAAACCCGAGTAATGTTTATCCATCGGCTACTTTTTCGGGTGACGGTCGTTTTCTTGGATTACAATCAAGAGGTTTTTTAAGAGTACAGGATATAACGTTATCTTACAATTTCAATCCGCAGTGGTTAAAGGAATCTAAAATCAATTCATTCAGATTGTTTCTTGCCGCCAAAAACGTGGCCACTTTAACTAACTGGGATGGTGGTGACCCTGAAACAGGAGCAACATACCTTTCGGGGACATTCCCAGTCATGTCAACTTATTCACTGGGTTTAAACATTAGCTTTTAATTAAAAAAAACAACAATTATGAAAAAGATAAAATATTTCTCCATAATACTATTGTTGCTGCTGATATCCTTTACTGGTTGTGAAAAAGATAATATTTTTCTGGCAGAGGACCCGGTAACTTTTTATACAATTGACAATGCTTTCTCAACCTCGGCCCAGGTCGATCAGGTTTTGGTCGGTATTTATTCCCACATCAGGGATTTGTGGGCAAATCCCACTGAAGCTCGCTGGATTTTTGACTGGAAAGGAAAAGGAACAGACATGTATGATGTACCTGTAATCAGGCGCGGAAACACGTTTAGTGATTATAGTAACATAAATCCTGACCATGATACCTTTTATCAGGTTTATTCAACCTGGTACTATGTAATTTCAAGGGCAAACCTTGCTATTTATGCAGCAGAGCTACCGGAAATTTCGTGGGGTTCAGACGAAGAAAAAGCTTATGCTTTGGCACAGGCCCGCTTTTTTAGAGCATTTGCTTATCGTAACCTTGGTGAATTATTTGGCGGGGTACCGATTGTCACTGAAATTTCCACTTCTCCGCGTTACGATTTTGAACCTGTTTCCCGTGTAGCTACCTATCAGTTTGCAATTGACGAAATGAAAGCTATTGAAAATGATATGCCTGAAACAACAATTGCCGGGGGACGTTTAGTTCGTGGAGCTGTTCAGCATAACCTTGCTGAACTATATCTGGCATTGGGTATTCAGTTAGAAGAAGAAGGGAATAGTGGAGAGGCGCAAACCGCTTATAACAACTCTGTTTCTTATGCAAATACTGTAATTGACGGAGGTCTTTACAGTTTAATGGATTCAAGATTTGGAACCCGTGCAAACGAACAAACTGTGCTAATTGACATATATAAAAATGGGGTATTCAATGAAACTGAAAAAGTTGACACTTTGCAGTTGACACCTAATTATTACTGGGATTTGTTCCAGGAGGGTAATGTAAATTACCAGGACGGGAATAATGAAAGTATCTGGACCTTACAGGTAGATTATGAAGCTTATCGTGCTGAAGACGGAAAATCAAAACTGAATTATGCACGTACTTATGGCCCTGTATTTCGTGATATAGCCGGTGCTCACACAAACGGGACACTGGAAGATGTTGGCGGAAGAGGTATTTCACAGATAAACATTACCATGTATGCCCGCGATGAAATTTACGAAGGAAAGTATGCCGAAGATTTGCGGAATTCTGAAATTGTATTCCGCCGTCGCTTCAAAGGAAATGTAGAAACTTCACCATACTACAGGCAAATTGTTCCCTGGAACGTTATGTATGGTATGGATAAAGATGCTGTTACAATACTGAACAATACAAGTGAAATTTATCCCATCTCATGTAAAATTGCTGCAGACAAATTCACAGGAGTTGAAGATGGAGAAAACCGCAGTAATCTATTTCGTGATGATTATATCATCCGATTGCCGGAAACTATCCTGCTAAGAGCAGAAGCTAAACAGCGACTTGGCGACCATGCAGGTGCAGCTGCAGACGTAAATCTGCTAAGAGAAAGGGCTCAATGCAGCTATCTTGTTACTGCAGCAGACATGGATGACAATTTCAACACAATACTCGATGAACGTGCGAGAGAACTGGTTTATGAAGAATGTAGATGGAATACCTTGCTTAGAATGGGAGGAAATATTGCCGTTGAACGAATCAGAAATTATGCACACTGGCCGGAAACAGAAGCCACACTCAACTTTAATTACAATTTGTGGCCAATTCCACAAACAATTATTGATACAAATACAGATGTGATGATTGAACAGAATCCTGGTTGGCAAGGAAAATAGTTTAAATCTATTGTGTGATGACTGCCTGTTTTTATATCCTTCTGTAAAGGATCGAAAAACAGGCAGCTTTTTTAAAATATAACACAAACTGACATAAAGGTTACAAAATCAGGAAAATGCGCACCGGATTGGCTGTATTATTTTTCATTTGTGCATGAACAAAGTTTCCGGGAGGGAAAAATGCCCTTCTAAATCTGAATGTATTCCTTTTTATGGTTCGAAACAAAAATGTAAAAATTCAATCAATTAATAATTTCAATTAACATATCATGAACTCAACAAAGAGAAGCTGGTATCCTGTTGCAATAGCGTTGCTGTTTGTAATAATCAGTTGCGAAAAACCCGCAGATACAGAAAAAAACAGTTCAAATATTACTATCGATCAGGTTCGGGAGGAATTCCGGAATCCACCCCGTGAATACGGTGTTAACTGCTGGTGGTGGTGGCTTAATGGGAATGTAAACAAAGCTGCAATCACAAAAGATTTGGAAGCCATGAAATCCCGGAATTTTCAGGGAGCGATGATTTTTGACGCCGGAGGCCATAATCAAAGAGGAAACAAAGATATACCTGCTGGTCCTTTGTTTGGTTCGGATGAATGGAATAAACTGTTCGTTTTTGCCCTCGACGAAGCCAAAAGACTGGAGCTTGAGATGGGCTTTAACATTCAAAGCGGATGGAACCTGGGAGGTCCCAGGGTAACTCCGCAATACGCAGCAAAGCAGATTACCTTTTCCGAAACAAAAATTACAGGCAATAAAAATGTTTCAGTAAAGTTAGAGTTACCCAATAGCAGAAACGATTTTTATAAAGATATTGTGGTGCTTGCCTTTCCGGTTAACGATGCCCGAAAAACGAATGATCTTATTGCTGATTTGGATTTAAAACTGGGTTACCATGAACTGGGGGGTTCTGCTCCGGATACCCGGTTTTTACTGACGAACACACCCCGCAGTAACACAAGGTCGCAGGTTGGAACCAGTTATATTGTAAAAAAGGAAGATATCCTGAATCTGACTTCCCGGATGGATGCCGAAGGTCGCCTGGACTGGCAGGCTCCTGAGGGGCAGTGGAGCATTTTAAGAATCGGATATACCTGTACCGACTCCCATGTCTCTACTTCCAGTGGCGACTGGCAGGGAAGTGTACTGGATTACATGAGCAAAGAGGCATTCGATTTTTACTGGAACGATGTGGTGGAACCCATTTTTGAAGCAGCCGGTGATCATGTGGGAACAACGCTAAAATACATGGAGACCGATAGCTGGGAGTGTGGCGGAATGAACTGGACCGATAATTTTGCTGAAGAATTTATGCAATACCGGGGGTATGATTTGATGAATTATTTGCCTGTTGTGGCCGGTTATGTCATTGAAGACATTGAAACTTCCAACGCTTTTCTGGCCGATTTCCGAAAAACACTAGGAGATTTGGTTGCATTCAACCACTACGCCGTATTCCAGGATTATGCCCATAAATACAATATGGGTATTCAACCTGAGTCTGCCGGTCCGCATGCCGGCCCGATGGATGGAATAAAAAACTATGGCTTTAACGATATTGTAATGAGTGAGTTCTGGTCGCCGTCTCCACATCGTCCGAACCCGGAAAACAGGTTTTTCTTAAAGCAGGCGTCGTCTGCGGCACATATTTACGGCAAAAAGATTGTTGGTGCAGAGTCGTTTACCACAATTGGTCCCCACTGGAACGACGAGTTGTGGCACGACCAGAAATCCGCATTCGACCACGAAATTTGTGCAGGACTGAACCGGATGTATTTTCACACGTTCACCTGCTCGCCTCCTGAAATGGGATTACCCGGGCAGGAATATTTTGCGGGAACCCATGTAAATCCTCAGGTTACATGGTGGGAGCAGTCGGGAGCATTCATCGACTATATGCACCGCACACAATCTGTTGTTCAGGAAGGTAAATTTGTGGCCGATGTGCTTTATTATTACGGCGACCACGTGCCGAATGTATTTCCTTATAAACATTCAGACCCGGCCGGTGTGATGCCCGATTTTGATTACGATGTGACTGATGAAACCATTTTTCTGCAGTTAAAAGTGGAGGACGGAAAAATTACCGTTCCCGGCGGGGTGAAATATCGCATCCTGGTTTTACCCGACCATAAAGTATTGTCGCTTGCCGTGCTGAAAAAGACGGAAGAATTATTGCAGCAGGGTGCAACGGTTTTAGGTGACAAGCCGATAGGAATGGTTAGTTTAGTGGGTGGAGCTGAAGCACAACAACAATTTCAGGAACTGGCTGATAAAATCTGGGGTGAGACACCATCAGGGAAAGATGAAAAACCATATGGAAACGGAACAGTTGCCTGGGGAATGACGGCGCGAGATTATATCCTTTCAAAAGGGATACCGGCTGATTTCGATATTTTGGAAAACGACAGTAAAACCGATTTCGATTACATTCACTATACCATTGGTGAGAGCGATGTCTATTTTGTGACCAACCAAACCACTGAACGGCAAAAAGTAAACGCCCGGTTCCGGGTCGCTGGGAAACAACCCGAATTGTGGGATGCCCTGACAGGGGAAATTCGTGAAGCCAAAGCTTTTTCCCAACAAGATGGCTTGACAACTGTTCCGCTGACATTGGAACCCTACGGCGCGGTTATGGTAGTGTTCAACAATTCAATTTCTGCAAATGTGCAAGGCCCGGCGCAACGAAATTATCCCGATTTTGAAACACTGGAAGAAATTACCGGAGAATGGACGGTCAGCTTCGATCCCGTATGGGGCGGTCCCGGTTCGGTTACATTTCCTGAGTTGACAGACTGGACACAGCATCCCGATGACGGAATTAAATACTACTCCGGCCCCGCAGTTTACACCAAAACTGTTCAAATCGGTTTTGAACCTCAAAAAAACAAACAATACTTTTTAATTTTGGGAAGCGTAAAGGATGTTGGGATTGCGGAAGTAAAAATAAACGAAAAAAACAAGGGGGTTGTCTGGACTTCGCCATTCAGGGTCGAAATAACCGAAGAATTGCAAAAAGGAGAAAATAAGCTGGAAATAAAGGTTGTAAACTCCTGGTA
>Ga0334884_1003300_pt1 | contig 18450 bp, 11 predicted proteins | sample GraSluR1_MG_7_FD_207215 | JGI IMG/M metagenome (GOLD analysis project Ga0334884, IMG submission 207215) | Sludge microbial communities from methane-producing bioreactor in Wageningen University, Netherlands - Granular Sludge_12_05 R1 | ecosystem: Engineered > Bioreactor > Anaerobic >...
ATCGTCATCGAGCTGTCCGGCCAGTTCCAGATGCAGGAGAGGCAGGTGCGCATCGGGCTCGACTCGATGGTCAACGTCGCCAAGGCGCTCGGCATGATCGAGGGCGAGCCCGAGCCGGTCGAGGGCGGCCAGGTCGAGCGGACCCGCGAGAACAGCCGCGAGGTTCTCGCCCCGTGCGCCGGCATCTTCATGCCCGCTCTGCAAAAAGGCACGACGGCGACCCTCCTACCCGACGACTTCGTCGAGGATGGCCAGCCGCTGGGCCACGTGCTGCGCGAAAGCGATCTCGAGGCCGTGCCCGTCGTGGCGCCCACGTCGGGATACTTGTGGCAACTCAACGCATGTCACGGGCAGCTTTGCGATGCCAGTCTGCCGGCCCAGCATCCGTACCTCGAAGAAGGCGACCGCCTGGCGCTAATCGTGACTTGACCGCCGCCGCTGCTTCGGCAAGCCTGCATGCGTCGTGCACCAAGGGCGGCGCAGACCGCCGATCGATTCTCCCGGACACGCAGCGGACGACCGATGCGAGGCAACAGGAACGCGCAGGCCGGGGTCGCCCGGGCGCCGCATCCACGGGCCCAATCCACGTGTCGAGATCCCGAAAGCAGCACGCCCGCCGCCTTCGGCCATGCTTGCCCGGCCGAACCTCCTCGCGCGAATTTGGGTTATGTCGGCATCGCGTCAGAACCTGCCCTTGTTTGGCTCTTCGACCATAGGCGATCGAATGCGAAACGCCGCAAGTCCCGCTTTTGTTAGAACTTGCGGCGCCGATTCGCATCGGGATGCATCGCCTTGCCTTGAAGTACCGGAGGTGGGAGTTGAACCCACACCACCCGAGGGTGACTGGATTTTGAGTCCAGCGCGTCTGCCATTCCGCCACTCCGGCATGTCGTTGGCTCGCAACAACTTACGTCGAGCCGCTTGTTGTCTCCTTGGGGGGGCGAGGTGAGAGGGGGAACCATCCGCATCCCGACTCGCGAATTCTACCATCTGCTTCGGCGGCCGTGAAGCGAGACCAAGCAGCGGGCGCTGCCGCTGAGCGAATCGCTCGGTCCGGGGACCGCGAGCCGGGCCTGCCGGCACAAGTCGATCGCGGTCGCCGTGCGGTTGGCGGGGAAGGACGCGGAGGAACCGGACGACTCGGGCCAGGTCAAAGCGGGGCGCGCTAGGGCGAGCCGGTGACGAGCCTGGTCTGGGTCGCTTCGGGCGGTTTCAGGTGGGTATCCATCCAGCCGTACATGAGCTGGCGCGACTCATGGGCCACCGAGTGTCCCCGGCCGTGGACGTAGAAGGCGAAGTTCTGCGGGGCCTTTTCGAGCTCGTACACGTCCATGACCCGCGCCAGCATGAGCACGCGCTGCCGTTGGGTGAGCGGATTTCCGTCGTTCAGGCCCGACAGATCGAGAAAGGCCCGCGGCGCGATCAGGGCGATGATCTCGTGGAAGTCGATGGGCGGCAGATTGCCTTCGAGGAAACCGGGCCGGAGGTGCTTGAAGTACACGTACCAGCGGTCGCGCGACCATGCCTCGACGTTCGGATTGTGGCGGAAGAACGAGCCGCCGCAGTTGCAGGCCGCCGCCTTGATCCGCTCGTCGTAGGCCGCCAGAAAGATCGTCCCGTGCCCGCCCAGCGAGTGCCCCAGCGCGCCGATCCGCGCGGGATCGACCTCGTCGAGCGACTCGAGCACGTCGACGGCGATCGAGTGCTCATAGGTGAACTTGCCGACGGCGGTCCACTCGGGGTGTTTTTCGTGGAAGCGGGTCGTGTCGTAGGGGCCCTCGGGCGGGATGCGATGGCCGGCCACGAAATGGTCGGGGGCGACGACCACGTATCCGCGCCGGCAGAGGTGGTCGAGGTACGCCTTGTCGGGATTGTCGACCAGCCCCGCCGCCCGCTCCTTGCCCCGGGCATAGGTGCCGTGCAGCGCGACGATGCCCGGCGCCTTCCCATCGAGATCGAGCGGAATGCCCAGGAAGGCGTAGGCCCGCTCGTCGGCCTCGACGTTGTAGCTGATGAGCCGGCGCGCGTACACGCCGTCGACCACCACCGACTCGTGCACCTCGAGGTCGAGCGGCGGCCGGGCCGGCTTGCGATCGTCGCGGAGCAACTCGAGATAACGCCGCTTGAGCGCCTCGCGGCGCCGGCGCCAGGCTTCGGGCGAGTCGACGCCCTCGAGCAGGTCGTCCCACGACGACGCGATGACCGGCGGATCGGAACGCTTGCGCACGGGGGCCGGCTCGGGTTCGGCGCCCGCCGGCGCGGCAATCGCGAGGCACGCGAGCAGGGCGATTCGATGGATCATGCGGAGACTCCTTATCCGGGGAAGATCGATCCGGCGCCGCGGGCCGACGTCACGGCCCGGCCGACGCCTTGAGGAAGTTGCCGTAACCCACGACGATCGTCGACGCGATCAGCACGGCCAGGCCGACGGCGAGCACCACGTGCGTGCGTCGGCTGGTGCCTCGCCATTCGCGCAGGGCGATCCCCCACAGGCTGCTGAAGATGATGATGCTGGCCATGTGGAGCGTCCAGCTCGAGAACTCGTACCGGCCCATCCGGGTCTGGCCCATGCTGTAGAAAAAGAACTGCATGTACCAGGTCGTGCCGGCCAGGGCCGAGAAGAGGTAGTTGCCGACGAGGGGCACCCGTTCGATTCGGGCGGCCGGCTGCGGCGAGCCGTTGGCGTTCGGCTCGGCCGCTTCGCGCTCCAGCGCGAAGTACTCGCGGCCCGACCGGTTCTTGACGTTGAGAATCACGCACCAGAGGAAGTTCGTCGTAAACCCGCCCCAGAGCACGACGACCAGCACGGGCAGGTTCTGCCAGAGGTCGTTGCCTTGGTGTGCGTCGAGCGAGGCTTGGGCCAGATCGCCGATCGGCTTGCCGGCGGCCAGGCCGTAGGCAAAGGCCGCGCTCATGACGCCCGCGAACGTGGCCACGAGGATTCCCTTGACGAAGTCGAACTCCTGGACGGTGGCCTTCTTTTCCTCTTCGCTGAGCTCGTTCTCTTTGGACATGCCCGCCAGGCCCGTCACGGCGATGCCCGCCAGGCACACGGCCACGCCGGCGAGGATGATCTGCCCCGACGCCTCGCGCACGACCGTGCCGATCGAGCCGTCGAAGATGGGCGGCATGAGCGTGCCGAAGGCGGCGCAGTACCCCAGGGCGACGGCCACGCCCAGGGCGATGCCCAGGTAGCGCATGGTCAATCCGAAGGTCAGCCCGCCCAGCCCCCACATGGCCCCGAACACGTAGGTCCAGATGACGGCCTCGCGATGGTCGGCCAAGGCGCCGCCGATCACGCTCCCCAGCTCGGGGACGAGCAGCCAGGCGACCGCGATGGGAACGACGATCCAACTGAACGCGCCGCCCACCAGCCAATAGGTCTCCCACGACCACTTCTTCACGCCGCGGTAGGGGATATAGAAGCTCGCCGCCGCCAGGCCGCCGAGCCAGTGGAAGAACACGCCGAGAAACGGATTGGCCATCGCCTGGTCGCTCCTGCAAGTCGATCGAGAGTGCCGAAATCCTCGGGCGCCGTCGCGCGAATCCCGAGCGGGGGGCACAAGTCGCCCGCGCACCTTCTTCACTCGCGTGCAGTCCGCCCTCGTTCCGAGGCGCGCTTCGGCCCCGAGGGCCGGAATCGGGTGTATGATAGCAGCAGGGACGAGTCGTGCGGAGATCCCTTCGTGGCCAATGCCTTGGAGCCCGAAGCGGAGCAAGACGGCGTCCGGGTTGCCGGCCCGCGACCGAAACGTGCTCACGACCGCGAAGAAACTCATTCCCGACACGATCGAGATGGCCGCACAACAGCGCATCTTCGTTGGAACTTCCGGCTGGACCTACGACGACTGGTCGGGTGTCTTCTATCCGCAAGAGGTCAAGGGGGCCGACCGACTCGCGTACTACGTGCGCAAGTTCCGGTCGGTGGAGGTCAACGCGACGTTCTATCGCACGCCCACGCAGAACATGATCGATGCGTGGAACCGCAAGCTGCCCGCCGCGTTCCACCTCGTGGTCAAGGGGCCGCGCCTGATCACCCATCGGAAGAAGCTCGTCGACTGCGACGAACCCTTGCAGGTCTTCCTCGACCGCGTGGCGAAACTGAAACGGCTGAGGGTCATTCTGTGGCAACTGCCTCCGTCGCTGCACGTCGACCTCGATCGGCTCGACCGGTTCCTCGGGTCGCTGCCCAGGCTGCGCCCGGCCCGCGCCTACGTGCGGCACGCCGTCGAGTTCCGTCACGCGAGCTGGTGGGGCGAGGCGACAAGCGACCTGCTGCGGCGGCACGGGGCGGCGTTCGTCGCGGTGAGCCATCCTCGGCTGCCCGACGCGATCGTGCCGACGGGCGACCTTCTCTACGTCCGCTTTCACGGTCTGGGGCGCGACCTCTACCGGTACGACTACTCGCGCGCCGAGCTGGCGCAGTGGGCGGCCCGGCTGCGACCCCTGCTGCGCACGCGGCGGCTCTACGCCTTCTTCAACAACGACTACGAAGCCCACGCACCCCGCAACGCCGCCCTGTTCGCAAAGCGGTTGGAGATCGACCCGCATCCCCCTCGTCGATCCGATTCTCCGCTCCCCGGGACGAAGTAGACTGGAGCCAGCGGGGTTCTCAGGGAGGGCGTGGGAACGAGGGGTTTGCCTTGCGTTCGTGCCTTGATCCTCTTCGTCAAGGCGCCGGATGCACGCGCACGCGGGCCAGGTAGATGCTGCTCTTGTCTTCGTGGCTGGCGTAGTAACTGACCCAGAGCAGGCCGTCGTGCCAGACGAAGCCGGGATAGCTCGTGTCGCCGCCCGAGGGCAGGGTGAGCGCCTCGACCAGCGTACCCGCCTTGGCGTCGAGCCAGCACAGCCCGGTGCGGACCTTGTCGTCGTAGAGGCGGCCGCCGGCGACGAGGCGTCCGTCGGGTAGCTCGATGAAGTTGGGGCCGCCCAGATGCACGCCCAGGCTGCGGAAGGTCCAGTTCGTGTCGTCGGCTCGGGCGGTGCCCACGAGGGCGTGCGGCGGACGGCCTTCGTTGCGCACCAGGGCAACGGCCGTTCCGTCGCGGAGGAAGCGGACCGTGGCTTCGCCCGTGTTGGGGTCGGCCGTCAGGGTGGTCACGATGGTTTCGAACCGGATGCCGTCGTCGCTGCGATACAGCCGCGTGGTTCGCGGCCGCTGGGAGATGGGGCCGTAGCCCGTGCCGTAGGCTTTGCCGTCGGGTGCCCAGGTGACGCGCCACATCCACCAGTCGAGTTCGCCGATCGCGTGCGGCTTGCCCCAGCGCTCGCCGTCGGTCGAGAACCAGGCCAGCGATTGGCGCGTGTTTCGCTGGGCGTGCGGGGCGGCGGCCGCGTTGAGCATCAGGCGCCCGTCGGGCGTAATCGAGAGCTTCGGGTCGCGCACGTCCTGGTCGGCGCCGTAGTCGAGCAGGGCGACCGACTGCCACGTCTTGCCGTCGCCCGAGCGCAGCACCCGGGCCTTCCCGGGGTCCTCGCCCACCTTGGGCACCCCGTGGTAGGGCGCCTCGCGGAAGGTCAGGTACCATGCTCCCTCAAACCGGATCAGGTCGGTGAAGGCGTTGTGCGGCGCGGCGTCCCAGACCTTCCGGACGTCGAGCAGCTCGAGCCGCGGCTCTTCGGACCGCGCCGACGTGGCCCATCCCATCGCGGCAAGCAGAGCCAGGGTCGTCAGGTGTTTTGTCATGCGATGCTCCCTTGTGTGGAGGTCGGTTGATCGGCCCGGAACGTTCGTGGTATGTTAGCAGCGCGCGATGCAACATGCGAGTTCGCCGCCGGGAGGATGGCAATGAACCGATTCCGACCTTTCTGGCCCGCCCTGGCGATTCTGGCCTGCGCCGCCCGGGTCGGCGCCGCACCGATCCGGCTCGTCGACGACGGCCAGCCCCGCGCGGTCGTCGTGGTGCCCGCCGATTGCGACGAGCAGACCCGGCTGGCCGCCGGGCTGTTGGCCGAATACGTCGAGCGGGCCTCGGGGGCGGCGCTCCCCATCGCCGACGAGCCGGCACGACCGACCCGCGAGGGGTGGGCGACCGTTTTCGTCGGGCCGTGCGAGCACACGGCCGGGCTCGACCTGGGGCTCGACCGGCTCGACGGCGACGGTTTTGTGCTCCGCGGATTCGACGACGGGAGCTTGGTGATCGCCGGCCCCACGCCCTACGGGACCGAGTTCGGCGTGTGCGAGTTTCTCGAACGCTACCTGGGCGTTCGGTGGTTGATGCCCGGCCCCAGCGGCGACGACGTGCCGCGATCGAAGACGATCGACCTCTGCGTCGAAGAGGTCCGGCAGGAGCCGGCGTTCTTCTCTCGCTTGTTCAGCGGGCTGCAAGGCTCGGCCCAGGCGACCTGGGCCCGGCGGAACCGCATGCACGGGCGGGTCGAGTTCCACCACAACCTGCACCGGCTGTTTCCGCCCGAGACGTACGTCGAGACCCATCCGCACTTCTTCCCGATCCGCAAGGGCCAGCGTTACTTTCCGGCCGACAACAACACGCACGGCTGGCAGCCCTGCTTTTCGGCCGAGGGCTCGGTCGACGAGGCGATCCAGAACATCTGCCGGTACTTCGACGCGCATCCCGAGGCCCCCTCGTACTCGCTCGGCGTGATCGACAGCAGCGGCCACTGCGAGTGCCCCGAGTGCCAGGCCAAGGACACGGGCGACGACAATTTCCTCGGGCGGCGCGACGTCTCCGACCGTTACTACGGCTGGTGCAACGAGGTCGTCGAGGGCGTGCTGCGGAAACATCCCGGCAAGTTCTTCGGATGCCTGGCCTACAGCGAGGTGGCCCAGCCGCCGTCGCGCATCCGGGTCCATCCCCAGATCATCCCCTACATGACCTACGACCGCATGAAGTGGGTCGACGCCGAGCTGCGCGCCGAGGGCGAGCGGGTCACGCGCTGGTGGCAGCAGATGAGCCCGACGCTCGGCTGGTACGATTACATCTACGGATCGGCCTACTGCCTGCCCCGCGTCTGGTTCCACCACATGGCCGACTACTACCGCTTCGGGCGCGACCACGGCGTTCGGGCGATGTACGCCGAAGCCTATCCGAATTGGGGCGAAGGACCGAAGCTCTACGCGTCGCTCAAGCTGCAGTGGAATCCCGACCAAGACGTCGACCGCCTGCTCGACGACTGGTACGCCCGCGCGGTCGGGCCCGACGCGGCGGGCGATCTGGCCGCCTATTACGCCCATTGGGAGGATTTCTGGACCCGCCGCATCCTCGACTCGAAATGGTTCACGAAGGGCGGGCAGTACCTGGCCTTCTACAACCCCGGCTATCTGGCCGACGTGACCGACGACGACCTGGCCACCAGCCGAGCCCTGCTCGAAAGCGTGCTCGCGAAGACGGCGACGCCCGAGCAGCGGGCCCGGGCCGAGCTCATCATGCTGGCCTTCGAGTATTACGAGGCGTCGGCGGTCGCGTTCGCGGCCGGGCGCAGATCGGAGGCGATGGTCGTGGCCGGCGAAGCCGATGCCCTGCGCGCCCTCGACGAGGCGGAGCGCGCCCTGGCCATGGCGCGTAAGCGTCGGCAAATTGCCCTGGAAGAGTTCCCCAGGCATCCCGAGCTGCTGCGCCAGATCGACTTCGACCGCCGGCCCATGCTTCGCGGCGACGACTGGGGAGCCGGCCTGCTCTGGCGGGCCTTCGACTGGGTCGATCGCAGCAGCGCGGTGCGCCGGCGCGTGGGCGAACTCGCCGAATCGCCGGTGGCGCCCGTGGCCCTCCAGGCCAAGACGATGCTGCTGCTGACCGACGAAACGTCGAAGCCCCTGTCGCGGAATCCGTCGTTCGAGCAGGCCGAGGGCAAGTGGCCGTCGGAGTGGTCACGATGGATCAAGACGGATGCGGGCACGAAGACGGCCAGCCCCCAGGCCGCACGGACCGGCCGTCTGGGCGTGCTCTGCAAAGGCATGGCGCGGGGCGGCCCGCACCAGACGCTCGACGTGGTCCCCGGCCGCTACGCCGCGATCGCCCACGTGCGCGTTCCCCAGGAACCGCAGGGAAACGCCACGGTCTCGGTGCAGATGACGCCGTTGGACGAAAAGGGCCAGAACCTGCCCGCCATCGGCACGACCGTCCGAGCCGCGGCCTGCGACTGGACGCGCATCGCCGCGGCGGGCGAGATCCCCGCCGCGATCGACGGCAAGGCGGTCCAACGAGTGCGCTTGATCGCGATCGTCGACGGGTTCGAGCCCGACGAGGAGATCCACCTCGACGACGTCGCGATGTACCGGATCGAGTAGGCCGGGCGCTTCACGGCGACTGCGCCAGGCGCCGCACCACCTCGAGCGCTTCGCGGACGTGTTTCTCGGCGGCCATCTGCGAACGGAACACGTGCCGCACCACGCCCTCCTTGTCGATCACGTAAGTCACCCGGCCCGGCAGCAACCCGAGCGTCTTGGGCACGCCGAACGCCTTGCGGAGCCGGCCGTCGCGGTCGGCCAGCAGGAGGAACGGCAGGCGGTGCTCTTCGGCGAACGACCGGTGCCGATCGACCGAGTCGCTGCTCACGCCAATGACGACGGCCCCGGCCTCGGCGAACGTCTCGTAGGCGTCGCGAAAGCTGCACGCCTCGGCCGTGCAGACGGGCGTTCCGTCTTTGGGATAGAAGAACAGCACGACCACGTTCTTGCCCCGATAATCGGCCGGCGAAACCTGCTCGCCGCCTTGCGACGGCAGGGCCACGTCGGGCGCTCGATCTCCCACGTCGATCGGTTTCATGTTCGATCCCCTCGGCTTCTTCTTTCTAGTGCAAACATGCCGCCATGCTAACGTCTGGGGAAGGACGCGTCAAGGACTTCCCGGCAGGGCGTGCCGCGTGGCTGACGGAACGTGCGAGCCTGCGCCGGGGCGCTGCGCATCCCCTCGCGTTGCGAGCGGCCCGTTCCCGGGTGGAAAGGAACGCGGACCGCCGCTTTGGGAAAGGCATCCGAAATCCACTCCCCACTCACCGCGGCCGCCTTGCGGTTTTGGTCGATTGACTTGTATCATTGACGACTCGATGATCCTCGTGGCCAAAATCCAGGACGAGTAGGGACCGTTTCCGTGACCAAACGCCCCGACAAGAGCACGCCGTTTCCCTGGCGGTGCCCCCGATGCGCGAGGAAGGAGGTGCGCCCTCGATCGACGCACTACACCGCGCAGGTGAAGCACGACGGTCGGCTGCACGACGTGGTCGTCCACAACCTCGAGGTGCCCACGTGCGATGCGTGCGGCGAGAGGGTTTTCGGCAGGTCGGTTGAAGACCAGATCAGCGACGCGCTTCGAGCCCATCTGGGACTTCTCTCGCCGCGGGAGATTCACGACCAGTTGAAAACGCTGGGCCTCTCGCAGAAGCAGCTTGCCTCGAGGCTGGGAATCGCCGAGGCAACCGTCTCCCGCTGGCGGACGGGAACGGTCATTCAGTCTCGCGCGATGGATAACTTGATGCGAGTCTACTTTGCCGTTCCCGAAGTGCGGCGAGTGCTCGCCGGCGAACGGCCGATCGGCAACGTTGGCTGAGCGTTCTACCACTCCCCGCTCACCGCGGCCGCCTCGCGGCGGTCGTCGGTCGCGGCGGGCCGAGGCCGGGGCGACCGTTCGGCGATCGCGACGTCGGGCCGGGGCTCGGCGGTCGCGTCGGGCCGGGAGCCGAGCACCAGGCGACGGAGCAGCAGGCCCAGGTCGTCCATCACGCTGTAGACCACGGGAATGACCACCAGGGTCAGCACGGTCGAGGTGAGCATGCCGCCGACGATCGCCGTACCCATGGGGGCGCGGGTCTCGGCGCCCGAGCCCAGGCCGATCGCCACGGGCAGCATGCCCGCCACGGTCGACATGGCCGTCATCAGAATCGGGCGCAGTCGCACCGGGCCGGCCTGCAGGATCGCCTCGGTCTTGGCCATGCCCTGGCCGCGGAGCAAGTTCGTGTAGTCGATCAGCAGGATGGCGTTCTTGGTGACCAGGCCCATCAGCATGATCATGCCGATCATCGAGAAGATGTTGAGCGTCCTGCCCGTCAGGGCCAAAAGGCCCAATGCGCCGACGATCGAAAGGGGCAGCGAGAGCATGACGGTGAAGGGATGGACGAGGCTCTCGAACTGCGCGGCGAGCACCATGTAGATGAGCACGACGGCCAGCATGAGGCTGAAGTTGATGTTGGCGAACGACTCGTCCATCATCTCGGCCGCGCCGGTGAACTCGGAGGCGACGTCCTCGGGCAGGCCGATCTCGGCCTCGATGCGGCGCAGGTCTTCGACGGCGGCCGCCAGGGGTTTCGTCGCGTCGAGATTCCCCAGCACGGTGATCTGACGGCTGCGATCCTGGCGGTCGATCTGCACCGGGCCGGTCGCTTCGTGGATTTCGACGAGGTTGCCCAGCTCGACCAGCTCGCCGCTGCGGGTGCGGACGGGCACGGCGAGGATCGCGGCGGCTCGGTCGCGATCGCTCTGGGCCAGGCGAACGCGCACGTCGTAGGTCTCGCCCGCTTCCTCGAACGTCGTCGCCTTCCGGCCGCCGATGAGGGTCTGAACGGCACTACCCAGATCCCGGACCGAGATCCCCAGGTCGGAGGCCTTGTCGCGGTCGATGAGCACGTTGACCTCGGGCTTGCCGGCGTCGTAGGTCGTGTTGACGTCGACGATGCCGGGCACCCGGCCGGCCCGCTCGGCCATGGCGTCGGCGACGGCGACGAGCTTGTCGAGCTGCGGGCCGCGCACGTTGTATTGCAGCGGGGCCGATCGGAACCCGCCCCCGCCGATGTGCTCCACCTGCTCGACGCTGATCTTCAGGTGCGACAGGTCGGCCAGGAGCGTTCGGGCCATGGCCATGAGCTCGTGCTGCGATCGGCTCCGCCGGCTCTTGTCGACGAGGCGGGTCACGATCGAGGCGACGTGCACGCGTTCTTCCACGCCGCCGCCGACCGTGGAGAACGTCTCCTTGACGCCGGGAAGCCGCCGGAGACGCCGCTCGATCTCTGCCACGACCTCGCCGGTAGCGGCCACGGAGGTGCCGATGGGCGCTTCGATCATGACGTTGAACTGGTTGTCGTCGGCGTCGGGCATGAACTCCTTGCCCACGTAGGTCGAAAGGAAGAGGCTGCCGACGAAGATGCCCACGGCGCCGGCGATCACCAGCCCCCGATGATGCAAGGCGACCCGCAACGTCACCCGGTAAGCCCCTTCGAGCCGCTCGAAGACCCGTTCGAGAAGGTTGAACACGCGCCCGTGCGTCTTGGTGACCTTGAGAACCCGCGAGCAGAGCATCGGCGAGAGGGTGACGGCGATGAAGGTCGACACGACCACGGCGAAGGTCACCGTGAGGCCGAACTCGTAGAAGAACCGGCCCACGATGCCTTCCATGAAGGCGACGGGCACGAACACGGCCGCGATGGCCAGCGACGTGGCGATGACGGCGAAGCCGATTTCGGCGATGGCTTCGCGGGCCGCCTGGCGCCGCGGCTTGCCTTCCTCCATGTGCCGGAAGGAGTTCTCGAGCACGACGATCGAGTCGTCGATGATCATGCCCACCGAAATCGTCAACGCCAAGAGCGACATGACGTTGATCGTGAAGCCCATGGCCGCCATGAAGGCGAAGGTCGAGACGATCGTCGTGGGGATGGTGACCGCCGCCACGAACGAGCCGCGAAAGCTCCGCAGAAACAGCAGAATCACCAAGACGGCCAGCATGCCGCCGCGAACCAGCTCGCCCTGGGCCTCGCGGATGCTGTCGTCGATGTACACCGAAAGGTCCTGGGCGATGGTCAACTGGTAGGCCTCGGGCATGCGGTCTTGCAGCGCGTCGAGCCGGCCTTTGACCCGGTTGGCCACCTCGAGGACGTTTTCGCCCGACTGGCGGCGGATTTGCAGGGTGACGGCCGGGCGCCCGTCGAGGCGGGCGAGGCTGCGGCAGTCTTCGAGGCCGTCTTCGACCCAGGCCACGTCGCCCAGTCGGACCGGCGCGCCCTGGCGATGCACGACGATGAGCTTCTCGAAGTGGTCGACGGCGGCGATCTTGCCCTTGGTCTTGACGATGATCTCGCGGGCGTCGGTTTCGACGCGTCCGCCGGGGGGTTCGGCGTTTTCCTTGCGGAGCACGTCGAGCACGTCCTGGGCGTCCAGCCCGTGGGCCCGCAGGGCGTCGGCCCGCAGCCAGATTCGCACCTCCCGCTCACGACCGCCCACCAGGCGGATGCTGCCCACGCCGGGGATGCCGTCCAACTGGGGCTTGATCACGTCGTCGGCATACTCGGTCAGGTCGCGGATCGGCACGTCGCCCGCCAGGGCGATCGACAGGATCGGGGCCGAATCCACGTCGAACTTCTCGACGATGGGCGGCTCGATCTCCAGCGGCAGCTCGCCGCGGATCGACGCCACCTTGTCGCGCACGTCCTGGCTGACCACGTCGAGGTCCTGCTCGAGCTCGAACTCGATGAAGACCTGGGCCATCCCCTCGATGCTCTGCGAGCGCAGCGTCTTGATGCCCGAGATCGTGTTGACCGCCTCTTCGATCACGTCGGTCACTTCCGACTCGACCGTCTCGGGATCGGCGCCCTCGTAGGGAACGGTAATCGTGACCACGGGGATGTCGACGTCGGGAAACAGATCGACCCCGATCGTCCGGTACGACACCACCCCGAACACCACCAGGGCCAGGATCACCATCGAGGCGAACACGGGCCTGGCTATGGCGACTTCAGCGATCTTCACGGCTCTCTTCTCTCGGTTTCCGGCCCCAGGGCAAGGGCCCTCGGCTCTTGCACCGTCTCGCCTGCACCCGGCGCGGCGGCCGTGGCATCGGGCGCCGCGGCGCGTGGAACGAGTCGCACGGGCATCCCGTCGGCCAGAAGCGCGGTTCGCCCGGCGACGATGCGTTCGCCCTCGGCAAGCCCCCCGATAATCTCGTACTCGGCGCGACTCGATATGCCCAGCCTCACGGGGCGCTTCTCGACGCGGTCGCCGTGGAAGACGAACACGGCGGGCTGTCCCCCGTCGAAGGTCATCGCCTCGACGGGCACGACGAGCGTCTCGGGCGCCGACCCGACCGTCAGCGTGACGCGCACGTACGAACCCGACTTGAAAATCCGCTCGCCCTGCTCCGATTCCCGGTCGCGCCGCCGGTTCTCGACGCCCACCCGAACCCGGAAGGTGCGCGTTTCGGGGTCGATCTTCTCGTTGACCAGGGCCACGACGCCGGCGACGGGCTCCGAAACGCCGGGAGACTCAACCGCGGCCAGGTCGTTCCGCTGGATCAGCCGCTGATATCGCTCGGGCACGGCGACCTGGGCGAACAGGATGGCGGGATCGACGATCTGCATGATCGGCACTTGGGGTCCCACGCGATCGCCCACGCCCACGTAACGATCGACCACCACGGCATCGTAGGGGCTGCGGATCGTGCACTTCTCGAGCTTGTCCTGGCGCAGCGACACCTCGGCCTCGGCGAGCTTGACCTGAGCCTCGGCCACGGCGATCTCCTCCTCCGTCGGCGCTCCCTCGGCCAACCGGAGGGCCGCGCGGGCCCGCTCCATGGCCGCCTTGGCCGTGTTGTGGGCCGTCAGGGCGTTCTCGTACTCGCTCTTCGACGTAACGGCCCGATCGCGAAGCTGCGCAGTACGATCGAGATGAAGCTTGGCCTGCTCGAACACGGCCACGGCCTCGTCGTACTGGGCCCGCAGTTGCTCGACCTCTTCGGGCCTCGTCCAAGCCAACAGCTTGTCGCGCTCCGCCTCCGCCAGCGCGAGCTTCTGCCGGGCGACGTTCAACGCCAGCTCGTACTCGCGCGGGTCGATCTTCACGAGCACGTCGCCCTCGCGCACCTCGTGGCCGATGTCGAGCGTCACCGGCTGGGAGTATTGCCGCCCGTCGATCTCGTACTCGACGGGCCGCTCGGCGCTCGGAAGCCACTCGACCACTCCCTCGACCTCGGCCACGATCGAGGCGAACCGCCAGGGGATCAGCGACCCGACCAACTCGAGCGATTCGTCAATCTGGGCCCGTCGCACCGGAACCACGCGGTCGATCTCCAGGACCGACGCGAGCTCGGCGGCGGCCGAATCGGTCGACTCGGGCCGCGAGCATCCCGCCGCCAGACCCAGGACCGTCCATGCCAGAAAACCGGTCCACTTTGTCATTGCTCGGTTTCCCGCCTTCCTTTGGTTCGCTCGGCACGAATGCCCTCGAGAAAAATGTCCACGGCATACTCGGCCATTTCGGTCAGAGTTCGCTGGTCGCGCAGGCTCGTGTAGCAGGCGTGGACGACCGATCCGTACAGCAAGCCCGCCAGGGCGACCAGGGTCCGTCGCACGGGGACGCGCCGCAACTCGCCCGCCCCGATCCCCGCGTCGATGATCTGCGAAAAACGATCGATCAGCCGGTCGTGGTGTTCGATATGCGACGCGGGCTCCGAACCCCGGAACTCGGCTCTCTCTTGAACGAACATTTCCAAGTAGCTCGGGTTCGCCTCGAAAAAGCTGGCGTAGGCCCGGCTGCCCGCCCGAAGTTTCGCCAGCGCACCATCGACCCCCTCAATCGTTGGGACCAGGTGCTGCTCCAACCGCAAGAGGACCTCCCGAGTGCTTGCCCAGAACAGGTCTTCCTTATTGCCGAAATAGCGGTAGACGGTTCCCTTGCCGACCCCCGCCTTGTCGGCGATCACCTGGACATCGGTACGACGGAACCCCAACTCGGCAAAGGTCTCGATCGCATGGTCGAGAATCGCCTGGCGTTTGTCGCGATCGACAACGGGGGGTCTTTCTACATCCGACATGGGGGCCCTAGTAAAGGCGGTGGTGTGGACGGGCGCGTCCGTCCAGCTATTTTTTCACGCGGGTGCCCGGAAGTCAAGCCTCACTCGGCGGCACGAACCGCCGATCGGAAAGTGAGTCGCCCGAGCGCCGGATAGCCGGATACTCGGCGGGGCGCACGACCCGGGTCAATTGTAGTCCCAACTGGTAGAACCACGCCCCCATCGGGCTGAGATGCCGCGCCTCGGCCCGGACTGCTGGCAGACATGCCCGTTCTTTCGTAAAATCGACTTCCGGGCGATGCAATCGCAAGCGAATGCCTGCTGACCGTGAGCCTCACCGAACCCATTGCATTCCCGGAGCGCGGGAAGCCCGAACTGTGCTACAAGCTCGTCGCCGGCATCGTCGAACTCGCACGAAGCCGGCCCACCACGGATCGCACCCGTCAACGCGGCGTGTCGGTGCGACGTCCTCATCCGGCCGACGATGCCGACCTCTTTTTCTGATTCCGCCTTGCGCGACGGCCCTTCCGCAGCAGTCGCCATCAACCCCGCGGTCCGGAAAACGAGAAGAACGGTCGCGACCCGATCGGTTCCCCGATGATGGGCGGGCCGTGCGCCGGGGCCGCCTTACTTCTGAGCGGACGGTTCGAGAATCTCCGCCGACTTCGCGCGGAAGCGTTCGAGCCACTGCTTCTTGATCGCGCCGGCCAGCCCGTCGGCTTCGGTGATTTCGTCGGGGCCCTTGCCCCAATAGAACGAGATCCAGCCGTCGGCGATCTCGCGGGAGCGGTCGATGAACTCGCACAACTCGTCCGTGCCGCACTTCAAGGGGAACATCTCCTCGACGACCAGCGGCTTGCCCACGCCATAGACGGCCAGGGCCGCCAGGGCCTTGTCGACTTTGCCTCGCTCGGGATAGAAGTGGACGCTGACGAAATCGAGGTTCGCCCCGACCTCGCTCGAGTAGAACAGCGGCTTGGCCTTGGGGAACACGTGGGCCCAGGGGATGACGCCCACGGTCACCATGTGGCGGTCGTCGTGCTTGCGGATCGCGCCCGTGAGCTTGTCGACCCAGGCTTTGGCGACCTGCTTGCGCGTGCGCCCGGCCAGGTCGAGGCTGATCCGCTGCACGAAGTGCTTGCCGCCCAATTCGCCCGTCAGCCACTCGGTCTCTTTCTCCTTGCCCGGCAGGATGGGCTCGTTCATCAGGTCGTAGCAGAAGATCGCGTCGCTCGGGGCGCAGGTCGCGGCCACCGCCTCCCAGAAGCGGGCCTGAACGTCCCATCGCTCGGCCTCGCTCAGGGCGTCGTACCAGGCGGGCACGTCGTCTTTGTGGTAGCAGCCCAGCCCGGTCACGTCGAGGTACAGCCCGGTCTGCTCGGCCAGGCCGACGAGGCGCCGAAGCTGCTCGAGGGCCGATTTGTCGGGCTGCTCGGGCGTCTTCATGAACCGGCCGGTCTGAAGGTGAATGCGGACCACGTTCGCGCCGAGTTCCTTCATCTCCCGAAAGTCTTCGACCACGGTGGGCCAGTGTTCGAGCCAGTAGTCTTCGAGCAGGCGCCCCGCCTCGTCGTGGTCGTAGTTGAATCCCCAGGCGACGAACCGTTCGCCCGACGGAACCCGCACGAAATGGGTGCCGTCGTCGCTGGGGCGGATTCGCTCCAGGGGCGCCGAGGTCGCGGGCTTTGGGGCGGGGGCGTCGTCCTCGACCACGACCTGAAGGTGGTCCATGCCGACTTCGCCCCGATCGTTCTTGCGCTCGACCGAGACGATGTAGCGGCCGGGTCGAGCGTAACGGTGCGTGGTGACGGCGTACCCGTCCTTGGCCCGGGCCTCGGCGCCGCCGTCCGACTGGGTCTCGACGGCCGGGCTGCCGTCGCCGAAATCCCAGGTCTCGTGCCCCTCGTCGGGCCGGACGCGAAAGGTCCGCACCTTGAACGTCACCTCGTCGCCCGGGCGGATGCCGAACGTGGGCCAGTAGGCGGCGTGAACGCGGGGAGCCTGCCGGTCGGGCCACTGCCGGTCGACGATCTGGACCAGGGCGAAATCGCAGTCGACGCGTCCCTCGTCGTCGGTGATTTCGAGGATCTCGCTGTACGTGCCCGCCCGATCGTAGCGGTGCTCGACCGTGGCCCCCTGGGCCGTGGTGCCGTCGGTAAGCTTCCACCGGTAGCTTGCGATGTGCTCGGGGCCCCGCGCGCTCCACGACCGGGTGCCGTCGAGGGTGACCGGGTCGCCGGCCCAGGCGAGTTGATGGGGCCGGGCCACGGCCTGGAGCTTTGTGCCGTGGGCCGCGTGGTACGCCTGCCAGAGGAAGGCGTATCCTTCGGCAATGCCGTACTTGCCGCTCGGCTGGGGCGCCACGATGTCGAAGTGCAGGTGCGACCACCCGCCGCTGGCCCCTTCCTTGCCGAGCACGCCGATCTTCTGCCCCTGGCGCACCTCGGCGCCGGGCTGCACGGCCGGATCGATCGAGTCGAGATGGCTGTAGCGATAGTACCAGCCGCGGGCGTCCTGGACGTAGATCACGTCGTAGCGCGGCTTGACCAGGGCGGGATAGTCGGCCGGCTCGAGCAGTTCGCCGCGGGCCGAGACGACCCGGCCGTCGGTGGCCGCCAGCACGTCGACCATCCGTTCGGCCCCGCCCATATCCAGCCCCCAATGATAGTAGATCGACTTCTTGGCGACCTGCTCGCCGTCGCCGATCTCATTGGCCATGAGGGTGTAGCCGGCGAACCACTTCTGGTTGACGGGGTAGGCGAACGTGCCCGGGCGAATCCAGGGCGATCGGGCCGGCCACAGGCGCAGGCGCACGTCGGCGTCGAGTCCCCAGTGGTCGCCGTGCTCGAGGTATCCCTTGGTGATGGGGCAGTCGATCTGGACGCTGCCGACGGTCACCGGCAGGTGATAGGTGGCCGACGGGAGCACGACGCGCCGGCCGTTGACCTCGACGGTGGCGAGGGCCCGGCGCACCGCGTTGCGGAGGCCGTCGCGCCGCTCCTCGAGGTCGATGAGCTTGACGGTCGCTTGCGAGCCGTCGCACAGGGTGACCGTGGCCTCTTCGCCGATGCGAAGGTCGACGGCCCGCAGCAGCGGTTCGATCGCCGGGCGCTCGGTCTGCTCGGCGTGCCCGGCCTTCGGTGGGGCCACCACATAGAGCAGGATCACCCCGGCGACGGTAAGGATGGTCGGCCGTTGTCGCGTCACGGCGATTTTCTCCCATGGCATGGATCGGGCGGCACGTCGAATCGTTGTGCCTCGAAGTCGAAACGGTGGCGATGTCTTGGGTTCTGATCTTCCGGACGGCGCTAGGGCGATTCTCGTGGAGCCTGCTCCGGCGGCGACTTGACCAGCGGGTCGCCCACCTCCCGCTGCCAAGCCTCGAGCCGGGCGCGAAGCTCCGCCATGAGCGTCGCGCGGCAGGGCCCCGAGGCCAGATCGTTTAGTTCGTCGGGATCGGCCGCCAGGTCGAAAAGCTGGTGCTTGCCGATCTGGGGATAGTGGACGAGCTTCCAGCGATCGGTGCGGATCATCCGCTGCACGTCGCCGAAGTGGCCGAACACGCAAGGATGGACCGAATCGGCCTCGCCCCGCAGCACGGGCGCGAGGCTCTTACCCTGGACCGTCGCGGGGACCTCGACGCCCACGAGGTCGCACACGGTCGGATACAGGTCGCGGAGATAGCACAAGGCGTCGACGCGGCGGCCTCGGGGAATGC
>Ga0334884_1003305_pt1 | contig 18421 bp, 11 predicted proteins | sample GraSluR1_MG_7_FD_207215 | JGI IMG/M metagenome (GOLD analysis project Ga0334884, IMG submission 207215) | Sludge microbial communities from methane-producing bioreactor in Wageningen University, Netherlands - Granular Sludge_12_05 R1 | ecosystem: Engineered > Bioreactor > Anaerobic >...
GAACCAGTTTTGCAGGAAATTGGATTCCGAGCATCCGTTCCAGTCCGATGAGAAGGCATACATTCCCGGCCTTCGGGTAGAAACCCTCGATTAAGGCATTTGGTTCCTTCCATGAGACTACTTGCAATATTTCCGCGAGACATTTTTCCGCCTTTTTAGGCCTTTTGTATTTTTCGAAGGTTGAAGAGTTCGCAAGAGTTCTCCGGTGGATCACTGCTGTCCAAAATAACTTGGGTCAAGGAATTGCTTCCGCTGTTTGCAGGGGTCTGAATCGCGATTTTGGACAAAGTTGAAACCAGGCCCCTTTTTTTCCGCACCTCGAAAATTAAACCGGCTGTCCAAATCACGAGAGGTTCACTCTCGGCTGCGCCAAGTCAGGAGTCAGCGGCGGCGTATCGCACGGTTTGTCCAGCCAGAGGCGCAACTCCCGATAAGTGAACAGGCTAAGCCGAAGCATCGACGCCAGATTCGAAAAGGACCATCCGGATTTCGACAGATAGTGGAGCCACTTCAAAACAAGCAAAGCGATCATGGCTGTCCAAATCTGGATGCGAAGAGCGTTCTCGCTCGTTCCTATGAACGTCTTCACCTTCAGGTTCTGCTTCAGAGTCTTGAAGAACAGTTCGATCTCCCATCGGTCCTTGTAGATGGACGAAATAGTGGTCGAGCCGAAGCTCGGGTGGTTCGTCAGCAGCACGATATCCTCGTCCTTTTTTTTGTCGTGCACCACGATTCTCCGCAGCGGTCCGGGAAACTTTTCCGACGTCGTTTCTCCGGTCAGCACGATGATCTCGTCGAAGACGATGTTTCTCTTCTGCGGAACTTCCCTGATTTCGACGACGTCGTAGCTCGCGTTGCTCTTCATTCTGGTGACGAAGAACACCCCCTTGTCGTTCCATCTCCGGAACTGTTCGTAGTCGATGTACCCCCTGTCCACCGCCACGATGGAGCCGGGCTTGAGGTCGAGCTGTTTCGACTCGGTGTTGTCGTGCCGTTTCGCGTCGGTGATCGAGATGAAAGACGGCATGTAGTCGTTGTGGTCGAGCAGCACGTGTACCTTCACTCCGCCCTTGGTTCTCCTGTAGTTCGCCCACGGAAAGAGCGACAGACAGAGGCTGATGGTGGTCGAGTCGAAGGAGAAGAGCCTGTTTTTGAAGCGGAACTTCGCCTTTCTGTGCCCCAGTCCCGTGGTCGAGCGGAAGTGATTGTTCAGAATCCGGAAGAACTCTTCGAAGAGAGCGGCGGGACGATGGGCGTTGATGAACAATCTAAGCGAACGACTCGACTCGGGAAACCGCCTCGTCGGTCGCCTGCTTATCGCATAAGAGAGAGAGGAGCGGCTCGGCGCCTTCTTCAGCCCGATATGAGACATCATTCCTTGCAGCAAGCCAGGCCGCCCGCTATCTCGCGAAGCGAATCGGCCTTTGCGAGATGACAGAAGAGCATGGATACGAGCTGCGTCTTCGATTCGAAGCCTTTGGCGTTTTTCTCCGCCTCGTGTTTGGCCACCAGGTTGTCAAAGTTCGCTGCGATGCGGATGGTCGAAAGTATTTGACTGAACAGACTCGCTGCCTTTATCATTTGGTTTGCCCCTTTTTTTTGTTTTGAGATCTTTTTGTGTTGGCAAACCAATGATATCTCAAAGCCGGGGGGCTTTTTAATTTTTCAGAAACCTATTTTGGACAAGAGTGACGGTGGATCATCTTTTTCGGCTTCCCGGTGTGGAGTGGATTTTAAAGCATCTGCCTCAGCACTATTTTACAAGTTCGCAAGCCTATTTGCTGAAGACTTTTTCAGAGAATCCGAAAAAGAAACTCTGTATACAAGAGGCACCTCTTCATCGAACTCGATTGCAACAAGTTCCCGAGAGGGCAACTCAGCTATTTCAAAGTTTTCCTAAACCAACAAACACAACTATAGATCAAAAATAAATATTACAGTTTAAATAAATTAATATTTATCATGAAATATATTTTATAGTATTTATCTTTTTATTCAATGATTCTTCTTTCTATATCGCATAATTCATTGTTGATAAGCCAAGCAGCGCGTTTGACCAAAATAAATGCAATCACCGGTAAAATTACATAAGCCAATCCTATATAATTATCAAACTTAGTCAATGCGGTCGATCTGAAAAAAATCAAACCTTTCCAAGAAACAAGCACATAAATAGACAAAATAGGCATACCGATAATCCACCAAATCACATCATACCTCCACGTTCCATAAAGGTGAGGTTGAATCCTTGATTCTACACAAGGGAAAGCTAGACTTGTTTCTTTTCTAATAGATTCTTCTAATATCGCCAAGTATTTTCCCCTTGCATCAAGCTCTCTACCCTGCAACTCCACCATAACACACCAGGATATTATCACAAATGGGAATATTACAAATATAGGACCAGAGGTGTCATACTTATCTAATGCCATAACAAGAGCGATAATTATTCCTGAAATAGCAATTGAAAAAGCGCTTCCAAATGTCTGCCAGACAGCACGGTGTTGTTTTATCGCAGTTGAATACTCCTCCATCAAATACTCTACTTTTATTATACTCACCTCTTGCTCAATAAATATCTTCCAACACTTTCCCATTCAACACAAAATGACAAAGAATCAAGGTCTTTCAGGTAGAAAGTTTTTCGAGACAAAATCGTAACTCCCGACCCAAGAGCATTGTTACGGAGACGTCGTGCGAATCCAAGATATGGTCGAACATTCTATCAGCGTAGTAATTCGCTGCTCGCCTCCTTAGACTTCATCCCTATGTAACTGTTATAACATCGACTCAAGAATAGAACTTCGTCGCTTTAATACGGAGTATCCAAATTCATCCCCGCGACCTCCGGATGCTTCGTCAAAAACATCTTGTATTCTTCCGCGGAGGCCAGCGGCCCACGGGCAGCATAGAGGCGCTCCAGCAACGCGAAGTCCTCGAGATAATCGAGCGTCAGTCGACACTCGGGCCACGGCACTCCCGTGTTCCCTACCCACTCGACCTTAAACTCAGAAGAATGCGTCTGAAACACATACGGCCCCACATGTTCGCGCTCGAAAGGATCCGAGGCATTCTCGTGGGTTTTGCGTAACGTTTCCCGAGTGGACACCTCCACATCGAGTCCTATCGGAAAGTCGCCTCGAAGTGTTCGTACAGCATCGGCTTTTTTTTCCTTCAACACCTTGACGCACCAATCGACCATGTTCCAATCAAAGAAGGGGCAGTCGGAGGTAACACGGACGATGATGTCGGCGTTCGTTTCCTCGGCGGCAAGCATATATCTCGACAGCACGTCCTCTTCCGAACCACGAACGACGCATACTTCCGGAAACTCCGCCACCACATGCGTGGCAAGCGAATCGTCGTTGGGATTCACAGTCGTCGCGACGCACACTCGCGATACGCTCTCGCATTTCAAGGCACGACGCAAGAACCAATATAGCACGCTCCTACCGGCTACTTCTTTCATTACCTTGCCGGGCAGGCGGGTGGAACCCGTTCTCGCTTGGGTGATAAAGACAACCCGCGGAGCGACGTTCATGAGATCATCCCCTGTATCTCGTCCATGGTGAGGAAACAAGGATTGGCGCCCGAACTGTACTCAAAACCTTCTTCCACGGGGTTGCCTCTTTCTCCTTCGGCGTTCACCGAAAAATCGCTGTTCGAGGAGAAGGTGATGCCCGGTTTGATGACATAGTGGCATGGGAACTCCAAAACGAGCCGGCTTTCGTCGGCGGGGCACATCACTTCGTGAAGTTTTTCTCCGGGGCGGATTCCCACTATCTTGTGGGGAATCCCCGGAGCGACGGCCTCGGCAATGTCGGCGATGCGCGCCGAAGGGATCTTGGGGACGAAGATCTCTCCCCCCTTCATGCGCGAAAAGGCCCTCAATACAAAATCAACGCCTTGATCAAGCGTGATCCAGAAACGGGTCATTCTCGGGTCGGTGACAGGGATCTCCGGCGCTTTGTTTTCGGCAAGGCACTTGAAATAAGGAATAACCGAGCCGCGCGAACCGACGACATTCCCGTAACGCACTACGGAAAAACGAATACTTTCGTGACCAACAAGATTGTTTGCCGCAATGAAGATCTTGTCTGCGCAAAGCTTTGTAGCTCCGTAGAGGTTTATGGGGTTGACGGCCTTGTCCGTAGAGAGCGCAACGATTTTTTTTACGCCGCTGGCCATCGCCGCAGCAACAACATTCGATGCGCCGACAACGTTAGTTTTCACACACTCCATCGGGTTATACTCGGCAGCGGGCACCTGCTTCAGGGCGGCGGCATGGATGACGTAATCGACGTCTCGCATGGCAAGGGAGAGGCGTGCCTCGTCGCGGACATCCCCAAGGAAATAGCGCATCTGCGGCGTGTTAAACACCTGTTGCATCTCGAACTGTTTCAGTTCGTCCCGGGAGTAGACGATGATCTTTTTCGGGGTATAGCGTTCAAGAAGGACACGAACGCAGTGCTTGCCGAACGAACCGGTTCCCCCTGTAATGAGTATTGTTTTGTTTTCGAACACCAAGGACCATCTCCTCAGGGAAGGTATATTCTTGTATCGGTAGTTTAAAGGGGTGAATTAAAAAAGCGACCTCGTAACCGGCCGCTTTTCCGATCATTTTGATTATGCTAGGCCTGTACATCCAGCATGGCGCCGAATAAATCCTTGATTCTCTCGATGAAGCGCACCACTTCGTCGGGCGGAATCTTCCTGATGACTTCATCCTTCGACGTGTCGATCACCGAGACCTGATAGATGTCGGCCTCTTGGCGATACTCGAACTTCAGGCTCCGGTCGAACATCACTGAAAGAGAGTTCGCCTGCTCGACGGCGTTTTTCAATTTCTCTTCGGTCACATGTTTTTTGGCTGGTTCAAGCACGTAACCCGCCGTCTTTCCGGCGGACGCTACAGGCATAACAGCTTCCGAAGCATGATTCGCCGGTTTTTCAAGTGCAGATGACCGCAAGACTCCCATCTGTTCTTCACCTCCATCTCTCTAGTAAAAGAGGGGAGCGAACTCCCCTCTTCTTACGACACTAGAGAAATTAACGGAGGAGCTGGAGGACGTTCTGGGGAAGCTGGTTCGCCTGCGCAAGCATCGAGTTGCCCGCCTGCATCAGGATGTTCAGCTTCGTGAAGTTCATCATTTCCTTCGCCATGTCGAGGTCGCGGATGCGGCTCTCGGCTGCCGTCAGGTTCGTACTGGCGACGGTCAGATTGTTGATGGTGTGCTCCAATCTGTTCTGGTAGGCGCCGAGCTTGGCCCTCTGCGAGGAGACCATGTCGATGGCGCTGTCGATGACGGTGATTGAACGGGCCGCGGACTCGCGGTCGGTGACGAGAAGGCCGCTTACACCGAGAGACGCCGCGCTCATGTTGCCGATGCTGATGCCCATGTCCTCCTTCTCGTTCGCACCGATCTGGAAGACCGTCGTGTTGTCCGCAAGGTGAAGGATGGTCTCGTACACACCGTCCTTCTTCGTCAGAAGAAAGCCCTTTGCCGCCTCCGACCACGAAGCGTCGATGTTGGCCATCTTGTCGAACTCGACATCGACGTTCTGATGGACCACTCCGGCGAGGTAGTTTCCGGTGATCTTGACGCCCGATGCGACTGTATTGCCGTTGTGGGCATCCTGCACCGTGACCCGGAACTCGGACTCCGTATCCTTCTGGATAACGTTCAGGCTGAGTGCATTGATGACATCCTCGTCGCCGGCGAAGCTCAGCGTACCCGCTTTTCCCGCCACGGCGCTGCGGATGACGAAGGTTCCCTGGACTGCCTCCGGCGAGGAAGCCATCACATCGCTCGCGCCCACGAAGGAGACGAACTTGTCTGCGTCGGCGCCGACGTACTGCGCCTGGCCGAGGCCGAACGCGATCGCGTCGTTGAACTTCTTCGCCACATCTCGGAGCGTGTCCGTAGAGTTGATACGGATCGACGTCTGCTTGCCGTCACCCTGGGTGATCGTGATGGACTGAGAGTCCTCAAGGAGGAAGCGCCCGTTGGCGTCCCAGAACTTGTCGAGGTCACGGAGCGCCACGTCGTCTTCCGCAACCTGTCCGACGTAGGCGGCGGTGAAGCTGACCAAGTTCGCCGTTGCGCCGAATGCAGTGAACCCGGTTGTCTTGTCGTTGAAACCGATCTTGATGTCGGACTGGAAGACTTTGCCGTTTTGGGTGTTCAAATAGAAGGTTCTGAAGTGAACATCCTTATTCTGAATAGCGGTAAGCGCTACAACGAAACCGCGATCCTGCACCGCGTCATTCGTATCAGTCGACCAGTTCCCCGCTGCCGCCCACGTCGAATTGATAGTGGCCGACACATTTATGGCTCCCGAAACTACGCCGGCAGCAAGGCTTCCGCTTCCGGCGAGATGCATGACGTGCTTCCCGCCGACAACGAACTGTGTTATATTGTCAATTGCGAGAGTTCCTGCCGATCCCATTTGAAAGCCCAATCCCGTATAGCCGGATCTGGAAGCAGTTGTCAAAGTAAGGTTTTCATCGACAAACGTTTTGACAGTTCCGCCGGAAGACATAATGTAGGCCTCCGCACGGACAACCACGGTGCCAGCGGCTGTGTTCACGCTCAGCACTTCGAAGAGAATGCTCGCGGCGGCGACAGCTGTGACATATCCCGTTCCAGCGGAGATCGTGCCGAAGTTATAGCTCTGCGAAGCGGTCGCAACGACGCTCCCCGGAGTAGTAACAGTGATGTTGTAATTCCCGGCCGGAAGATTATCCACAGAAACACTGCGCGCGCCGGCTTCCGAATTGAGACCGACGTTCATTATTACATTTTCGTGCTTCACCTTGAAGACGTCGGACTTCTGAATCTGAGCGTCGCCGGGGTTCGCGCTGATTCTGATGATGAAGTTCCCCTCCGCCGCCGACTTCTGGCCGAACTGGTCGATCGTCCGCAGAGCGCCGCGAATGAAGGCCTTCGTATCCAAAGTATCGGAGGACCACAGCGCGGAGGCGCTACCGTCGAGCAGCTTCTTCTTGTTGAACTGCGTCGTGGAGGAGATACGGGTGATCTCCTCCTTGAGCTGGTCGATCTCGAGCTGTATATAGCTTCTGTCCTGGCTGGTGAGCGTGTCGTTGGCCGACTGGACGGAGAGTTCGCGCATACGCTGGAGGATGGAGTGGGTTTCGTTGAGCGCCCCTTCCGCCGTCTGAATCATCGAAATGCCGTCCTGAGAATTGCTTACTGCTTGATCAAGGCCGCGTACCTGGGCCCGCATCTTCTCACTGATGGCAAGACCTGCTGCGTCGTCCGCCGCACTGTTGATTCGAAGACCGGTGGAGAGCTTGTTGATCGACTTCTGAAGTGCGTTGTTCGTCGCGTTGACCGCGTTATACGCAAAAAGAGCGGGTACGTTGTGGTAAATTCTCATCTTCAAAACCTCCTTGTTTTGAATGGGTATCCTTTCCCAAGTTTACCGAGCGCATTTTCTTCAATCAAAATCCCCGACGAGCATCCCACCTTCTCTTATTCCGATATTACCGTATCGGCAGTCTCCAGAGAGAACTGAAGTCCCTTCTCGCGAAGAGCCGTGAGGAAGTCCGGAGGGAGGCGCAGACCGAGACGGCCCCATTCAGAGGTGTTTGCCGCCATCTCACTGACGACATCATCCACAGCGCCGTGCAGAAGGGGATCTGCAGCGTGAAGACATTTGGTCAACGTAGACACCAACCAGTTTGCCAAAGGCAGAACCGCCTGTTGATTGGTCGCAGAAAAATCGCGCAAAATAGACCAGACAACATTCAACGTTTCGGGTAAGTCCTTTTTGTTGAGCGTTCTTTCAGCAAGTATCCTTCGCGATTCAAAACTCGCAGGATCGCCCAGCATACCGGATTTATAAAGATCGTCAAGATAGGAATTCATTCCTTTGAGAACCTGCTCCGTCATCTCGGCGAGTTCGGCGTCGTCGGTATCGTACCTTCGTGCGTTGTCAAGTGCGAGCTTCGCCATACGATATTGAGGCATGAAACACAAATCGTGGGTCGTCACGACACGCGCAAAATCCTTGAAAAACGAAACGATGACATCTACCGGCATCTCTCTGTTTTCATACATTGCGGCGACTGCACGCATGAGATGAGAAGCTTCCTCCGCTCTTCCCTGGCCGTGAAGGAAGAGGGCCAACTGCCATTGAAGCTCGGGCGTCCACGGGGCAAGATATGCGTCGCTCCTGGCAACGAGGAGATTGATGGAGGCTATCTCCGCTCCCCAACGTTCAAGGTGCACCGAAGAAGACAGTCTCCCCAATGCTTCCGAAAAAAGTTCGGCTGCTTTGTCGGGGGAGAGTTCCGCATACAGATCGTCCACCGATTCTCCAAGCCATGTATTCCCATCGAGGAGCATTCCGCAGAGACTTCGGGCGTACATGGACCACTGGTGGAGATAACGGACGTTCACCCTGTGGGCGCGAACGATTTCTAGATGCACATTCTCCCACATGCGAATCTCCTCTACGGTATCGAGCCAGCGGCTACGGGCGATCGTGGCGCCGGAAAGATTGGCGTAGCTCTGTCCGATGAATGCCAGCACAGGGTTGAGCTGGTTCAGATTATCAAGATCTTCCGAGAGTTTGTATGCTATCGCACGTCGCCGCTCGGGCGGGAGCCCCGGCGCGACAGCGCGTCGCACGTTTCGTTCCATTTCGTCCAGAATAGCGGAACACTCGTCCAATTGTTTCAACGAGGTGTCTATTCTGTTGAGTACGCCTTGTATTACCTCGGCGTTACTCGACCGCCTTCCTGCATTACGGGTTGCCTCGGCAGGGGAACATGGTAACCGGGCGCTTTCGTCAAGAGCGTCCAGATACTCCGATAGAGGCTGAATAGTCGTTCCCTTGATGAGCGCTCCCCCTTCGGTACAGTCATAGACCGGCCGCCCCGACTCGGGAATCATGACCTCGAATACTTTCAAAAAGAGACGCCAGATATTCGTCGTTTTGACAAATCCGCCCAACGCCCCAGGAACTTCCAATTCATCCGTCAGGGCTCGCTCCTGTTCCACTGCGAGCGCCGACTGCGCCGCGGTCTTCCCGGCGTGGCTGGCGCCACCTTCGCCAAAAGCCAAATCCTGTCCGATAAGGGCGATACGTTCCGCTCCCCAAACAGAAGACAGCATAAGCGCCATATGCGCGACCGACATTCCCGAGCGCAGAACATTCCCGCGAAGAACGCTTCCGATGAACCATCTGTCAACCGGAATTTCTACTTTTCCTACCGCGATTTTTGGCCCCGGCCAACGACCGAACACTTGAGGAGGGCTGACTCCTTGTCCGATAAGGAGAATATCTTTGCACTGCTCGCCATACTGTTCGACCAATACCTTGAAATAATTCGTATACGTAAGGGTGGGGCGCTCGAGCGTCACGACGACATGAGGACGGACTCCCTCCTCAAGAAGGCGTCGCAGCGCGGTATCTGCGGAAATTATAATGCACGAATCTTCCTTGCCTTTGAGGAGATGAATATTCTTCTCCAAAGACGGTCCCGAGGCCACGCAGACGAAGTGTTTTCCCTTGAAGGATTTTCCTACTTCTTGAAGACTCGGACTTGCAAGAATCCAGAGCATATTGAGGACAACCTGACGGAAGCCAAGCAGAGTGTCTTCCGCCGAATTGCCGAGAATATCGATGTGGACGCGCACTTCCGTCGCGAAGGCATCGCGCAGTTTCCTGAATTCTTCCGGAAAAGCCTCGTACTCGCCTTCGTGCACAAGAAATTCAGCGTCCGCCACGATGTAGCTCCCCATCGGGCGAACATTAACATTCATAACCTCCTGCATATCCTCCCGCTCCGTCGAGCAAGCAAAGGCAAGATGACAGCCCGTAGGCACGGCGATATACACCGACGTGGAGCAGAGGGTATGAATCAGCACGTTGATGTTCGGTTCGAAGACGATGACGCCGAGCGTCCCCTTCGGCAGCGCCCGGAACCTTCTGAACAAGTACGGGGGGAACCCCGCACCCATCATTATGAAGAGCGACTTTTTGGCGTCCTTTTTCTTCGGCGTCGGGTCGACCGCGTGGTCGAAAAAGGGCGACGGAGCAAGCCCTTCTATCCAGCGGCCATTTTTTCCTTCGATGATCGAAACCTCCGGCAGAGCTTCGTACCCTGCCTTCGCCTCATCGAGAAGCTTGGCCAAACGCGGCTGCTGCTCGCGGAGAGTGCGCATGTTCTGTTCGAAAAGGGGCGTAATCTGCATAGTAATGCCCTCCTACTTCTTCTTAAGAAATTCACCAAGAATATCGACGTCGACTACGCCTTTGGCGGCCTCGACGTTCGCCGACTGCACCTGATCGAGCAGCTCCTTGCGGAAGATGTCGACGCTGCGCGGCGCGTCGATGCCGATGCGCACGGTGTCGCCGCGGACCTCGATGATCGAGACTTCGATGTCGTCGCCTATGCGTATTGCCTCGCCCGGTTTCCGGCTGAGCACGAGCATGCGCCTACTCCTCGACAGCGGCTTTGGACGATGCCTCGTCGACCGCTCTTTGCCGCATGGACTCCCTCATCAGGTCGCTGAGCACGGGCGTGCGGATGTCGTACTCCTCGTTCTGGGCGATGACCTGGCAGCCGAGGCGTTTCTTGTGGTTGATCACCAGCGGGGCGCGGAGGTTCGCGGTCATGTCCCAGGGCGCGCCCGGAGGGATGGAGACGACGATGAGCAACACAAGATCGCCGGTACTGTCCGCTTCAAGCACAAAAAGACTCTTCTCCGGCAGGCGCGCGTTGTAGTTGGTCTTGACCGTCTCGGGAACGACCACCGGCAACGCGACGTCGCCGTCGGAGAGGCTTTGAAGCCACTTGATCGGATCGTCCTCCTCGCCGGCGAGCGCCCACTGTATATGCGCTTCGAACCCCGGAATTCCTTGGGGAAAGCGGATGACATCGTCGTCGTTCACTGAAAAATGGCCGAATCTGGTGGTGTTGATGAGTATTGGCACAGAGCGCACCTCCGGGTAGCTTTTGTCGAAACGTCTTTTTGATTATCGGCGTTCGGAAGTGAGGAGATTAACCGCAATTTCTCTTGAAGAGCGCGGGAAGGCGATCCTCTTCCGGCGTTCTCGCGGGATATGTTTTCTTTTTTCGTTTCGCAAACTCATAAACCATATAAATTCAAGAATGACTCGCCATGCGCCGAAAAAAATAAAGTATCTTGTAATCGTATTGAACTTGGCTACCGGGCAATAAGAATCGCTTATTTTCTCGCCGCAGGAGGATGACCGTCATGAGAATCATGTCCAACCTATCCGCCCTCTTGGCCGTGAATACCGCCAAAGCATTGGAGCACAGTTCCGCGAAAGCGATGCGGCGTCTCGCCAATGGGCTTCGCATCGGCACGTCGTCGGATGACGCGGCGGGGATGGCCATCTCCGAAAAGCTGCGGGCGCAGGTAAGCGGGCTGGACCAGGCCGTACGGAACGCCCAGGACGGCGTTTCGCTTCTGCAGACGGCCGAAGGCGGGCTGAACGAAACGCATGCTCTGCTTCAGCGGATTCGGGAACTTTCCGTGCAAGCGGCCAACGATACGCTCACCCTCCAGGACAGGTCATACATCCAACAGGAGGTCGAGCAGTTGAAGGAACAGATCGACCTCATCGCGTCGACGACCCAGTTCAACCGCAAGCGCCTTCTTTCCGGCGACGCTTCCGTTCTGTGGAGCACCGACTCCCCTCATATAACAGTCTTCGTCGACGGTTCGCTCCGCTCGAAGGACATGTTCGGGCAAAACGTCGTGAACGAGAGCAACTTCAACCTTCGCATCACGCCGACGGCCGGCGAGGGCGAGGTGCAGAAGACGAACATCTTCTACCTGAAGCACGGCACCGTCTCGGAGAACGTACAGTTCTCTCCCGAGAGCGGCGCGTTCTCGGGGCTTCGAAGCCTGCAAAGCCTGCACCTCATCGACGGCGACTACCGGCTGGAAACACGCGAGGTGCCGTTCGGAGGGATAAGCTACCATCTGGCGAACGGAGCGGAAACGCTCGATCCGGCAACAACTCTGGGGGTGCTCAACATGGAGGCGAGCGCCCTTCCCGACATTCTTCCCTACGGCGAGTATCAGGTGCGCGTGGCGGACGAGGTTCCGTTCATGGCGTACTACGGGAGCGTATCCGGAGGCGTGGAAGGTACGGACGTGATCGACCGGGTGGATCCGATGGGGCGGGCGGATGTGGATTTGGCGATGAGCGCCTCCGCCGTGGGAGGCGCCGTGAACTCGCAGACGAGCCTTGCATGGACGGACATCGGCGGAGCGGGGAACGGTACGGTGAACGTGGCGCCGACAGGCGTTCCGCCCATCGCTCCCGGAGGCGATCCTTTCCCACACGACGCGCAGAACATACAGTTTCAGTACGACGAGAACTTCGATGCTAATCTGTGGACGCACTTTCGCGTGACAGGTACGCAGTCGCGCGAAACGCTTACCAACGACATCGCTTTGAACACCTACTACCGCTCGGAAGCGGGGGCTCAGGCGCAATTGGGACTGACCTACCGCGCAGTAGCGACGGATCAAGTAAACTTGCAGACAACATTCCAAACTCATGCAACTACGAGTGTTCGTATCAATCGAAGCGACTTTGGAGGAATCAATCTTGATGTCAATGTGTCGAACATGGATATCGAGCAAGCCGCGACAGCGCTCCGGAATGCACTGACCGCTCAAGGCTGGTGGAACGCTGCCGCACCCGCCGGCTCAAGGGGAATAGAAGTTTCCGTGCAAACGGTTGGAGATCAACGGCGTCTTGCAATAAGCCACGACATCGCCGGAGTAACCGTAGACGTGTCGGACCTTACACCAGGAGCGGCGGATTTAGGGCTCGCTGTGGGAGGCCTTAATAATGGCGTTACACATCAGGGTACCCTACGCGATTATGAAAGAAACTTTTTGGTCAACGTCGACGGGATGACGGTCGTCGACGCAGTAGATGAACTCAACGATGCAGTTTCGGCGGCATACAACATCAACTTCGCAGCAAACGTAGTCGGCGACACTCGCCGGTTGGACATAACAAACGGCTCCGGAGGCTTCGGCGTTCTTCAAGGTGGACACAGGCTGCACGTAGTCTCCGCAGGCGCTGCCGGTGACGAAATCTTTGTTCAGGAACTCGGCATTTCGGGGGTTTCTCTGGGGCCCGGAACACCGACAGGAGAATACGGCCGGGTACTCCACGGGTATACGGCGACGGTGAACATCGGGAACATGCATCTCGATGCGATCCATTCCGCTCTTCAAGGCGCGGCAACGACCGCATTCAACCTTGATTCACTCGACGATCCGACGGGAAACGTCTTCCAGCTCGAGACGCCCTCGGCGGGAAGACGGCAAATAAACCTTCGCACCGACAGCGTCGTCTCCCGCTACGAGATGAGCGTCGTCGGTCTTTCGGGTCTTACTGTGAACGAACTCTTCGGCGGGAACCAAACTTTGGCGCGAAACGCCGCGGACCACGACGGTCAAGTACGCGATTTCGGCTTCGACTACGCGACACTCGCAGCGGGGCAAAATATCGAGGAGCTGCATCATACCATCAACACGGATCCGGCATTCGGGATTTTATCTGCATCATGGAATACGCAACCAAATTACGACGGAGTGCGTAACGGACAATTCCAGATTCAGAACAACGACGGAACGCCCGAGCGCCGGGAAGTCGTCTTCAGCGGAGGCTCGAACCAGCTTCTTGGCGGCGGCGCATCGGTATCTCTTCTTGCGGGGAATACGCGAAACACAAACACCTGGCAGGCGAGAGACAATGTCACGGTGACGACGACCTGGCAGGGGATCGAAGCAAACGGAAACCTTATTCCTCAATTAAGCAACAGCACTGTCTGGTGGGAGGGCGAAAGAGGAAACCTAAACCCCCTTTCCGGCTTAGGCGCGCTCCCCTTCACATCCGTCTACATTCCCGACGGTTCGGGGGCTGCCGATCTTGCAGTAGGCGATTCGTGGGCGCTGTTCACATCGGCACGCTCCGCCGGAGCGCACGACCGGCTCGACTTTCGCATCCGCGACGGGGTGACCGGCTCGACATACGACTCCGCCTCGCTCGGAACCCCGAATCACGGCGCGGCGACCTACGGCGGCGGTTCGATGGTCTTCAACAACAACGTGCTCGACGCTCTAGGAGCGGGCACGTTCGAGCTCCCCCACCTCTTCCGGACGGGCGTCGGCACGTTCAACACGTCTTCTTCGCGCGTCTCCTTCGTCGATGGCGGGCTCGACGGCATCGGAACCTTCAACAACATCCTCCGCACAGCCGAGCGATACGGCGCAAGCGCCGCAGGCTGGGATGTCGGCGGACAGGCGAACGACCGGTGGTACGCCCGAACGTGGTACGGGGAGGACACGTCCTACTACCTCGCGGGGAAGGATCCTGCGTCCGTGCTTCCTCCGGGCGCGATCGAGGTCTGGCGTCAGGAGGACGTGAACGCCTCCCTGCTCTTCACCACTACGGGGCTGAACCAGTACCGAGTGGAAGTGAAGGGGTACACCCGTTCCGGGGCCAGAGTGGAGACTCCTCTCGGCGGAGGCGTCGATATCGACCTGAACGCTCACGGAACGGTGACCGAAAGCAACCCGCTGATCTTAAACATAGGCGGCGAGGAGATTCGTTTCGTGCGCTTCGCTCCCGTCGGCACGCAGATCGACGACAAGTTCGTGGTCAACATCGCCGCCCGGGCGGGAAGCACGTACGAGAACACAACGCCGGGGGTGGCGGGCGCGTTTCTCTCCGACTCCATCGTGACCATCGACGCCAATCCGTGGGGGCTGGGCGGCGCCCCCTCCCGCACGATGGAATACCGCTTCGACGCGGGCGTGGAGAACGGAATGACGATGCAGCTCATGGGCTTCTTCGTCGACCCGAACAACAGCAACAGCACGACGAACGTCGCAACCGGGGAGCTGCTGCTCAATGTCGCGGGCGGCGGTTTCGCTGCCGGAACGCAGGCGGGCGAGGGTGCGGGATGGATGCCCTACATCACCGCGGAGGTGAACTATCAGGGGCGCACTACTCCCGAGGCCGGGGCTATCGTCAACAGCTTCTTTTTCCAGGATATCAAGGGCGGCGAAGGCGAACGGGACTTTCTGGAACGAATCGAATACGCCATCGATGAAACGAAGAACGCGCTCCTTCTGTTCGATGTGCTTGAAGTCCGGAACGGCAGCGCGCTCTTCCGCGTTCAAGGCCATGTGATGGAGCGCGACGGCACATACCGCTATATGGAATCCGAAGTCTACGGGCTCAACGAGAATAACCTCGACGTGAACTTCTTCCTCTCTCCGGATTTCGACGGGCTGCATTTCAATTATTTCGACTTCACCGACCTGAGCCGCTTGCGCGAGGGAGACCGCTTCACGCTCTCTCTGGTCGCCGATGGACGCGATGAACTGGACCCTATTACCAACCGCTACGCGGTGGACGAGATCAACCTCTTCGGGGGACACACGGACCCCGGGCTCTATCCTATAAGCTGGCGCTTCAACGACGGGGTTCTGGACAACGGTCAAACCGTTTTGCACACATACCAGGTTGCGCCCGCCCCTTTCAATTTCGGCATGAACGGCGAGCTTGGCGGCAAGGTGTACGACGGCACGCTCTCGCTCTCCTTCGGCGATTTCCACGGAGGAACGCCTACAGGCGACCCCGGGTCGGACGATACGCCGCGGGTAGTCCGCGACGCCGCGACGTTCTCGTCGGTCTATCGCGAGGGGATCGACGGCGGGGTTGCGCACCGCTACTCCAGGCTGCGGGATATGGCGCAGTTCTGGGACTCCAACGGAAAGTTCCTGCTGGACGAACCGGCATCCATCCTTATTCGCCAAGGCGACAGGGAGGCCCGTCTCACGCTGTACGAGAACGACGAGATCCATACGGTTCTGGACCGGCTCAACACCCTTATCTACAACGAACTCGGGGACGGGATGATGAAGCACCTGATGTACTCGTCGTCCGACGCCACGAAGTTCGCCACGTTCGCCGGCCGGCTGGCGGGGATCAACCAGATGGACGCTGTGCAGGGAACGATGATTTTGCGCTCCGCGCTCGCGGGCGCGAAGGGCGCGTATGAGTTCTCGGGGGACGAGCGGATTTTGAACGCCCTCGGCATGACGGTCATCAGCGAGGCGAAGGAGAACACGTACACTCTGAGCGTCACGGACGCGCACTCGGAACGGAGCGTCGCACGCGGTCTGAAAGTAACAGGCGGACAGGAAATTCAGGGTATCTGGGGCGATGCGGTCCGGCTGGCTTTCGATTCGCTGCTCGGCGTCATCGGCATTCAGTACAGCAAGGAGAGCGGGAAGTTCGTCGCCGGGATGAGTTCGCAGGTGCTGAAGACGGTGCATCTCGCGGACAACTCCACTGTGCTGCAGATCGGCGCGAACGAGGGAGAGGATTTGCTGCTCTCGTTCGGGGCGATGGACGCGAAAACATTGGGCGTCTCCGGCGTTCGGGTTACGGACAGGGAGAGCGCGGGGCGCGCCATTACGCTCGTGGACAGGGCGATCGACAAGGTGTCGCGGCAGCGGGCGCAGATCGGAGCGTTGACGAACCGGCTGGGGAACGCGGCATCGGCGCTGGCCGTGGCCTCGGAGAACCTGTCGGCGGCTGACTCGCGCCTTCGCGACCTGGACTACGCGAAGGAGATGATGAACTTCGTGCGCATCCAAATCCTGACGCAGGCGAACATGTCCATGATGTCGCAGGCGAACCAGCTTCCGCGCAACGTGCTCTCTCTGCTGGGGCAGTAGGGGAAGCGTTCACCTGCTTTCCGTTGCATATCCTCGCATAAACGACGCGCCCCCCGGATAAACCAGGGGGCGCGTCGTTTATGATGCTTCTTATTATCTGAGGAAGTCCACGAGAGTGGGCTGAACGATCTTGGCGATGACGGCGAGGCTGGCCTGATAGACCGCCTGGGCCATCATAAAATTGGTACTTGTTTCCGCCAGGTCGATGTCGGAAATCTTGCTGTAGAGTTCGGTGATATAGGTGTTGTTCTGCTTGAAACGCGCTTGGTTGTTCTCGTAGCGCTTCAAAATGGCGCCGCCCGAGGTGCGGCAGCGGAGCAGGTTGTCGATGAAGTCGTCGATCTGCTTCAGCATCGTATTGCTCAGCCCTTCGCGGTCCTCCGCGGTGACGGAGTTGGCAAGGTTTTCGAGGACGCCGAAGAAGTCGGTCTTCGTGGTGTCGGAGGCCGTGCGGACCACGATGTTCTGTGTGTAACGCGCGGAGGGAGAGCCTGCGCAGGAGGGGGTAGTCTCTGAAACACCGGCATAAGTACCGCCACCGTTCAAGTCGATCGAATAACCTCGCGGAGAAGTGAGCACAAGATAGGTGTTCCCGGCCTCTTCGACAAGCTGCGCCTTCACGTCCTGCCCTTGAAAACGGGCATTGATGGCGGCCGCGATATCTTCGACGTCGATACCCCCTGAATCGTTGCTGTCGAAGATGGCGTTCAGATCGATGGTGTGCGTATACCCATCCACGGTAATCGATAATTCATCGCCCGCTGCAGGAGGGATCGTCCATCCGCTCGTGTCCGTGCGAATGGCGTTACTGATCTGAAGTCCCGTCGACGCCACGGTCCCCGTTACGTCATAGATAGAAATGGGGGAACCGTCTTTGGCAGCGATGTTCATGAGCACGTTACTCGCGGCGTTGGGCTTCTCGGGGTCGAAATACGCGACGTCGAGCCAGCCCCCTGCGGCGTTGCGAATCTTGTCGGCGACGGCAAGCGGCGTATCTCCCGCCGAAATATCCACATCGACGGTACGCCCGAGCGATTCGATGCGGATCGTCCCCGGGCCGACAGGAAGATTTTCCTGTACGGGTATGCTTGTTATCCCCGAGGCTATCCCCATCTGGAGCGCGATGCCTGCAGTATAGGACGGCGTCCATGCAGGGTCGCCGATGGGCAGGTCGACTATTCTGAGGGCTTCGCCGTTTTTCGCGTACAGCGAAGTCTGCCCAGTCGCACTGTCGAGTACGGAGTATCCGAGCATAGTCTCACCTGCGGCGGCGTTCACCTGTTTGACGATCTGCTCCATAACCTTGGCCTGATCTGCAACCATGGGTGTAGCCGACGGGTTGACGGCGACGTCGCCCGGATAGACCTTGACGGTAAAGTCCTTTCCGCCGACCGTGACTTGAAGGCGGGCCGCCATGTTCGGATCAAGACAGAGGAAGTTCGGGAACACTGCGTTCGCTCCTCCGTTGCTCTGTATCGCCGTCGAAAACCCGAGGTCCATCGCGTAGTTCGAGGTATTTTTGTCGATGACGACGAGCGGCTGATTATCCTTCGGACGGAGTATAAGGCGCTTGGTCATCTCTTCGAGACTCTGGCTGGTACTTAAACCGTTCTCTGTCTCGTCCGCCTGCACCACCACTT
>Ga0334884_1003310_pt1 | contig 18396 bp, 12 predicted proteins | sample GraSluR1_MG_7_FD_207215 | JGI IMG/M metagenome (GOLD analysis project Ga0334884, IMG submission 207215) | Sludge microbial communities from methane-producing bioreactor in Wageningen University, Netherlands - Granular Sludge_12_05 R1 | ecosystem: Engineered > Bioreactor > Anaerobic >...
ACCTGATACCCTACCAGACCTCACCCCCGACACCGAGACGGAGGACTTCCACGACGCTGAACTAGACCAGGATCTCAGTGACCCGGACCTCGATAGCACCGATACCGTCGATACCGCCGATGACGCCGACACCCATGAGCCACCGCCCCCAACCACCCTGCGCTTCGATCCCGACCGCACCACCCACTACTTCGATCTCCCCTACCCCAGCGACCATCTCCTCAGCCCCGAAGGCACCGTCGACCTCAACGGCTACCCCACGGGTTCCGCCCTCGGCGCCCAGCTCGTCGGCGGCTGGGCCCGACGCGCCAAGGACACCATGTTCGGCTTCGGTCTCCACCCGGGCATCTACTTCCGCTTCACTGGCGAGATCCAACACCAAGGCTGTGCCTACGAAGCCACGCGTCCGATTTTTTGGGATCCACCTGCGCTGGACGACCCCGTCCTCCTCATCGCCATCGACGCCGACCCACCCAAGCTACATCCCGTGGAGATGCGTTTCATCAACGATGGCTTGCGGGACCCCTTCGTCCCCAACCACCTCCTCATGCTCTCTCCCGTCGCCGGCGCGCCCCTCGCCTCGGGCCAACGCTATGCGGCCGTCGTCACCGACCGCTTCGTCGACGCCCTGGCCAACCCGGTTCAGGCCGACGAACGCTTCACCAACGCCTGGAACAGCCGCGACTCGCAGCACATCGCCCACGTCACCGACATCCACCATGCCCTGACCTCCCTCGGCATCGACCCAGAACGCATCGTCGGCGCCACGGCCTTCACCACCCAAGACATCAACGCCCAGTTCGATCTGGTGCGCGCTGCCGTCGACACCCTGCTGCAAGGCGAGGAGGCCAGCGCCTTTTTCGAGCTCCAGCATCTCCAGCCCGTACAGCACCTAGCCTACGTTCAAGGTCAGACCCCCAGTGGCGCCGACGCCACCGTCGCCACGGTCACCTACGCCGACGCCTCTCAAGACCATTTCCACCTCGACCCCCAGCCCGGACGCGAACCCCTGCACCTCGACCTCGACGAGAGCTGGCCCATGCGCGTCTACGAGGCCTACCTCCACACCCCCAACTTCCTCGGCCTCGCTGACCTCCCCTACGCCGGCAAAGGATTCGCCCTCTTCGAGGACCTCAACCGCCAAAGCGGCCGCCTGAACTTCGCCATTCATGAAGGGAAGTTGACCCTGCTCTCCCAACCCGAGCCTGAGGCCATGCGCATCGTCATCCAGCTCCCGCGCCGCCTCGGCCAAGACCTCGACGCCTGTAAAATCGTCGTCTGGGACCACGGCACGGGCGGCACCGCCTATAACGCCGTCCTGAGAGCCTTCTCTGCCACCACGGAAGAACACCTCGCCCAAGTCTTTGCCGACCACGGCTACTGCGTCATCAGCCGCGACCAACCCCTCTACGGCAAGCGCTTCGACCTCATCGACGGCGGCTACGACACCTACCTCTCGGTCTACAACATCGGCAACCTCTCAGCCATGCGTGACTACTTCCGCCAGGCCGCCATCGACGCCTACTTTCTCCACACCTGGATGCAGAACGCCATGCCCCAGGCCTTGGTCGCGGTCGGCGTCATCGACGACGTCCAAAGGCTCGACACGGCACAACCCGTCAAGTTCGGTCACTCCCTCGGCTCCGTGACCAGCCACGTCGCTCTCGGCCTCCACCAAGACCCCAATGCCTACCGCAAAGCCATCATGAGCGGGGCTGGCGGTTTGATGACCTACTTCTTCACCGAGATCGGCATCGACCAGAACATCGATCCCGGCACCGCTGAGACCCTCCGCGCCGCCTTGACCCTCCTCGGCGTCGAGCTCCGAGACGGTCCCATCACCGCGCCCGACCTGGTCGGCGGACTCGCCGGGGTGCCCACCCAAGCCCGGGCCCAGAACATCGACCGCCTCCACCCCATCTTGAGCCTCTTCCAAATGCACATCGATCCCGGCGACCCCATCAGCTACGCCCCCTACCTCACCACCCTCGAGACCATCATCATGGGAATCGATGACCTCCAGGTACCCAATATCGCCACCGCCGTGTTGCTGCGTGCCCTGCCCTTCGCCGAGGTGGTCACCTGTGAAGTCACCGACGCCTACGACCCACACATCTGCACCTTCCGCGAGCCCCTTGGGCGACAGGCCGTTGCCGCGGCCTTGCCCTGAGCCAGGGATCTGAGCGACACCGCCCCGCGCAGACCGCCAAGCGTTGGGTTGAACCTTGGTGCCGCTTCTGGTAGGTAGCCCCCCAACGGAGACGCACCGCCATCGATGCGTCGGCGCGCGCACACAGCGCGCTCACTTTGCCTCGGAGAACGATGAAAATGGCGAACGCGACCTTTGATCCTTGCCCACTCCTTGCTGAAGAACTCTCCATTCCGCTCCCAGGCATCCGCGCCGTCGTCGAGCTCCTCGGGGAAAACGCAACGGTGCCCTTCATCGCACGCTACCGCAAAGAGAGAACGGGCAACCTCGACGAGGTCCAGATCCGCAACATCGAAGAGCGCCACGCCTACCTCATGGAGCTCGAACAGCGTCGGGCCACGGTCTTGGCCTCCATTCAAGAGCAAGGCAAGCTCACCCCCGAGCTCGAAGCCAGAATCCTCGCCTGCGCCACCAAAGTGGCCCTGGAGGATCTCTACCTCCCCTTCAAACCCAAGCGCCGCACCCGCGCCATCATCGCCCGCGAGCGGGGGCTGCAGCCCTTGGCCGACCTCATCTCCAGCCAAAGCCTCGAAGGTGACCCCATCGCTGCCGCCACGGCCTACGTCAACCCCGAGCTCGGCGTCGCCGACGTCGACGCCGCGCTGCAGGGCGCCAAAGACATCGTCGCCGAAGAAATCTCGGAGAACGCCGAGGTCCGCGCCTTGACCCGCGACGTCTTCATGCGCGAAGGGATCCTGGTCACCACGGCCGTCGACAAGGACGCCAACCAGCGCACCAAGTTCGAGCAGTACTACGACTTCCGCGAGCCTGTCGCCCAGATCCCCTCCCACCGCTTCCTCGCCATCCGCCGCGGCGAGCGCGAGGCTATCCTCAAAGCCGCCATCGAAGTCGATGAGGCCCAACTGCTCCCAACCATCTTGCATCGCCTCGCCTGCAACGAGAGATCGCCCTTCGCGGCGCTCTTGGTGGAGGCCACCCAGGATGCCTTCAGGCGCCTCCTCTCGGGCAGCATCGAGAGTGAGATCCGCGTCGATCTCAAGCAGCGCTCCGACCGCGACGCCGTCGAGGTCTTCGCCAACAACCTGCGCGCCCTCCTGCTCGCCCCCCCCCTCGGCATGCGCGCCGTCATCGGCATCGATCCCGGCCTGCGCACGGGCTGCAAGTGCGCCGCCACGGACCACACCGGCAAGTACCTCGACACCCTCACCATCTACCCCCACACGGCCAACCCCGAAAAAGCCAAGCGCGAGCTCCTCGCCTTCGTGGCCCGCTTCCAGCCAGCAGCCATCGCCATCGGCAACGGCACCGCCGGCAGAGAGACGGAGAGCTTCGTCCGCGAAGCCCTCAGCAGCGACTACAAAGGTGACGCGTGCCCCATGGTCGTCTTGGTCAATGAAGCTGGCGCCAGCGTCTACAGCGCTTCGCCTCTGGCGGGTGAGGAGTTCCCCGATCTCGACCTGACTATCCGCGGCGCCATCTCCATCGCCCGTCGTCTCCAGGACCCTCTGGCCGAGCTCGTCAAGATTGACCCCAAGTCCATCGGCGTCGGCCAATACCAACACGACGTCCACCAGCCACTGCTCAAGAAGAAGCTCGAAGAGGTCGTCGAGAGTTGCGTCAACCACGTCGGCGTCGAGCTCAACACCGCCAGCGCCGCCCTCTTGCAGTACGTCGCCGGCATTGGCCCAAGCCTGGCCAAGAAAATCGTCACCTTCCGCGATGAGTGTGGCACATTCAGTGGGCGCAAGAGCCTGCTCAAGGTCCCCAGCCTCGGTCCCAAGACCTTTGAACAGGCCGCGGGCTTCCTCAGGGTCAAGGCCAGCGACCACCCACTCGACGCCTCCGCCGTCCACCCCGAGCGCTACGCCGTCGTGGAGCGCATGGCCAAGGACCTTGGCGTCGCCCTCGGCGAGCTCATCGGCCACAACCACATCATCGACAAGATCGACATCGAACGCTATGTGAGCGCCGACCTCGGCAGCGCCACCCTGCAGGACATCATCGCCGAGCTGCGCAAGCCTGGGCGCGATCCCCGCAAAGAGTTCTCGGCGCCCCAATTCCAAGCCGACGTCAAGGAACTCAAGGATCTCAGTGTTGGCCTGCTCCTCGAAGGCGTCGTCACCAACGTCACCCACTTTGGCGCCTTCGTCGACGTGGGCGTCCACCAAGACGGCCTGGTCCACATCTCACAACTCGCCGACCACTACGTCTCTGACCCCAACACGGTGGTCAAGGTCGGTGATCGGGTCAAAGTGCGGGTCCTCGAGGTCGACCATGAGCGCAAACGCATCAGCCTGACGCGACGCCTCGAAGTTGCCCCGCCCAAAGACGCGGCCAAAGACGGCCCAGCCAAAGAGACGCGCTCGGCCAAAGGAAATGAAGGACGCCGCCAAGGACGCTCAGGCCGCGGCGATGAACGTGGATCCAAAGGTCACAAGGACAACCTGAGCTATCAGGACACCCAGAAGTTTGGCCACAACCCCTTTGAGATCCTTCGCAAGCGCTGACCGAGACGGCCCGGAGCCGCTGCCTAGTACACCGTCAGCCCGGCGCTGAAGAGGCCCATCATGGGCAGAAATTCGCCGCCCACGCGCTGCCAGTGCGCGCCGCCCCGCAGGCTCAGCCCCAGCCTGGTCGTGATGTCCACCTCGGCCAGCACCCCGGCCTGCAAATAGGGCTCGTGGTAGGAGCGGCTGAGCAGGGTGCCCCCTTCGGCGGCCCCATAAGCGTAGCCCGCGCCTCCGAACACACCGCCATGCACCCGCCACAACTGCAGCGGCAGCACGTCCACCTCCAGCCCATAGCCAACGCCGACGAATTCCCCGCCCGCTTCGTTTCCGCCACCACCCCAGAGGCTGAAGAGTATCCCAAGTTGCTGCAGCGGGAAGTAACCTACCTGGCCCATGAAAGCCCAGCCCAGGGGGGTCTCGCCATTGGGCGTGGGCATCTGCATCCCCCCACCCTCCATGCGCCAAGCAAAGCCTTGGCGGTCCAGCGGCGCCCGCCCGAGATAGACCAGTTCCCCGTCGTGGCGCGAGATGATCACCTTCCGCGCCAGGAGGTCTGAGGGCTCGAGGGCCGCCAAAGTGGTCTTCTCGACGCTGCCGTAGTGATGCACCACGTACACCGTCTGGTTCGGCGACAAATCCAACCAACCGTCGTAGCGCATCCCCTCGGTCGCCGCCAGTACCACCGTGAAAGCCACCGCCACGGCCACCAGGGCGATGATGGCGTCCTTGTCGCCGCCGACGCCCAGGTTGGGGCTACTCGAGGGGACATCCCCCGCGCCGCTCTGCCCCGCGCCGCTGCCGCCAGACTCCCGCGGCACACCGGGCGCACTCTCCACCCCGCCGCCAGCGGGCCCTGCCGAAACCGGACCCTCACCAGGCGGGCCGGCAGAGACCGGACCGCTGCCGGGCGCACCCGCCCGCACCGGGGCGCCACCACCAGGACGGCCCGCCTGGGCAACGCCGCCACCACTGGGCGCACGATACGCCGAGCCACCCGCAGGCGTAGCACAATTGCGCCGTTGACAGACCGGGCGGTAGGTGCGGGAACGCTGGTAGCTGCCGCCCACATAGACGTAGGTCGACGTCGAGCGGCTATAGCGGCCATCGTAGGAAGGATCGTCCTTGGGATCGCTCGCCGTGCTCCACTCCTGCACGACCCGCACGGCGCCGCCGCGTTGGCCCGGTGGCGCGCTGACGATGCGCTCCAGGTCCTCGTCGGCGATCTTGTAGGTGTGGCTCAAACAGCCGCTCATCACCAACACTGTGGCAAAGGCTAGACACGCCAAAGAACTGCGCCGGGAGGCTGATAGGGCCGCTTCTTTGTTCATTTTGGAATTCCCCTCGGATGTCCCTTTGATTTGGAATTCGCGCCCAGAGGCAACGCGCGCTACCACAGCAGCAACTGTGCCAAAGCGCGTCCTGCCTGACAAGCTCCCCTTTTTGGTCTCCATCGTGGCCTGAACTATAGTCGACGCGCGTGTGGAACTGAGCGCAGCCGCAGCCACCGCGCCCAAGGCTGGCTGAGCCCATCTCTGAGGGAAAAGACTCCCTGGGGGCAACGCTAGTGCGCGCTTCATCGTGACCGAGATGGCCATGGAGGGGACCATGAACGAACAAGAAGAAATCCGCCGACTGCGGGCCCGCATCACCGAGCTCGAGGGCGTTCTCGAACAAGCCAACCCGCCGCGCTTCTTCTCCCAGCGCCAAGCGCGGGAAGCCTTCGACGCCGACGTCGAGCTCATCACCGAGTTTGGGCGCGTGCCGGCCCAAGGGGTCAACATCTCCGAAGCAGGCATCTGCTTCGACATCGCCCGCCCTCTGGAGTTCGAAGTGCGCCTGGCCCACGACGGCGCTACCTATCACTACCAAGCCATGCTGGTCTGGATGCGTCCCTTGGTCGGTGGCGGTCACCGCCTCGGCTTCGAGTTCGTCCCCGACGCTTCACTCGTCGTCGAAGGCTGCTAATCCACCTGAGCATGATCCCGCCCCCGACTGCGGCGCCTGGCGCCCCAGACTGCGGCGGGCCAAGGATCTCAAACCAGCTCTGAACACGGCGAGGGCATCCTCTGTCATGAACACCTCTGCAGGCTTCTTGCACCACTGGCTCGCCCTCCTCAACCGCGAGAGCACCGACGGGAGCGGCTTCGCCCCCGACGTCGTCGTCGACACCTACCCCACCGGGCGCGGCGGCGAGTGCCGTCGCCTCGACGGCCTCGCCGCGCTCCAAGCATGGGCCGCAAGGGGACCCCATCGCTATGCTTTCACTGCCGGCGCCCTCCAGCCGACCTCACCCATCCCGCACCTCCCCCAGGCCCACACCGCCTGGACCTGCACCTACCAAGTCTCCTTCCTCCAAGGAAGCTGGCAAAACCAAGGACGCTGGACCTTTCACCTCCGCGACCAGCGCATCGTCGCCGTGGAGCATGTACCTGAGCCCCTGGCCCCAGACGCCACCATCCACTTTGCCGCCACCGCCTATCCCGAGCAACACCTCTGCGCCCATCACCACGATGCCACGCCCCCCTCCTCGGACGACCCGCCACCGGGCAAAGCACAAGAGTAGCCCGACCCATGGACTGGAACGATCCTCGCTTCGAGCCCCTCCCCGTCGACCTGCCCCTGCGCTTCGTCACGGACGATCCCACGGGCCAACGCTTCCAAGTCGCCTATTACCTATGTCGCAGTGACCACACGGTGCACTGCGCCATCACCTTTGGTCCCGCCTGCGCCGGCCCCCCTGATCACGCCCACGGCGGCGCCATCACCGCTATCCTCGATGAGGTCATGGGATACGCCGCGTGGGGCCGTGGCCTCTCCGTGGTCACCGCCAAGATCGACATCGCCTTTCGCCAACCCGTCCCCATTGGCATCGCCCTGCGCGCTGAAGGTCGCGTCGACCTCGTCCAAGAGCGCAAGGTCTTCACCAGCAGCGAGCTCATCGCACCCGACGGAAAAGCACTCGCCACCGCTCGAGCCCTCTTCGTCGTGCTGCCAGATGCGGTCATTGTGGCCCTCAAAAGGGCGGGCAAGCTGCCACCCGAGCCAGACCCTGTCGCCTGATGGGCCCCGCCCGCGCCACCAGAGAACGCACCAGACTGCGCCGCCGCGCCCGCGCCGGCACCGCGCCTGCCGCCAGCTAAACCGACCCGTCGCTGCTGCTCCGTTCCGGAGCCGCCGCCCCGTCTGCCTCGCCCCCTTCCTCGTCGGCCCCTGAGGCCAGCGCCGCAGCAGCAACAACGCCACCGGGTGCGACATAGTCGTGGCCGGGCACGATCCCCTTGAGCCCCAACCACTCAGCCAAGATGATCAGCGCCGGTTGCACCGTCATCGTCGCCAACCACGCCGATGAGATGCCGATCACCGCGAGCTGACCCATGGTGTTCAAGCCCTGGTGTTGACTCATCATCATCCCGCTGAAGCCCACACAGGTCGTGGCCGCCGACATGAAAATCGCGCCACCTGCGTGGCGCATGGCCACCAGCAAACCACCTCGCCCCACCGAGCGATAGCGGTGGAAGAGATGAATCGAGCCGTCTATCCCTATTCCGATGATCACCGGCAAAATGACCATGTTGAAGAAACCCAGCTTCAGGTGGAAGAGCGCCATGATCCCGGCGATCCACGTCAAGGCCACCACCAAGGGCGCGCAGATCACCACCGTCTGCAACAGCGAACGGTGCTGCAGCGCCACCACCAAGAGCACGATGAGCCCCGCAATCAACACCACCTCTGCGCCATCCTTCTTGATCTGCGTCAGCATGTCCGCAAACACGAAGGCATTGGCGCTCATGACCAGCGGCTTGTCGTTGACCCTGATCGTGCGCATCTCGTCGGTGAAACGATGCGCCTGGAGCCCGTTGAGGGTGCTCGTCGACTGATAGACCAACGCCACGTTGCCAAAGGCATAATCCACCCCACTCCCCGGCCGCGGCGCTGCGGGTTTGAGCCCACCCTCCTTGAACTGTCGCTTCACCCAGTCCGGCAGATCGTCCACCCCAATACTGTCCTGCACCAAGTAACGACGCAGCGACTGAATCTGCTCCTTCTCATCCGTAGGCAAAAAGCGGATGTTGCGATCCCGCGTCCGCTCCTCCATCTGCGCGATGATGGCCAGCTTGGCCGCCTGCTCAGAGGGCGTCCCGGGCATGAAGCTGTACACACTCACGAAGGACCGCACCGACGAAATGCGCTGGTTGTCCCGTTGGCTCGGCAGCGCCGCGTGCAGCCATCCCGGAAGCCGCGCGTGCTGATGCAAGATCGGACGCCACACGGCATAGGCCCGCACCTGCGCCAGCGGCACCTCCCAGACATCCTCGACCAAAAGGCGCGACAGCGTCGGGTACTCGCGCGTAAACGCCACCACCTGGCGCAGCGCCGCCGATCCATCCACGTCGTAGCGCACGAATGAGGGGATGGTCCGAGCAAACGAAGTGGGTAGAACCCGCCGCGCCGTCGCCATGGTCGGCGCCGTCCCCACCTCCCCACTCAAAGCGAAACCGAAAGCCAACGCCGCGTTCAAGCGGCCAAAAAGATTGGGATAGAGCCGCGCCACCTCCCGCAGGTTGAACACCATGTGCGGATCCCGACGCTGCGTCAAAATGCGCTCCAAAGCGCTGACCTCTTCCAATGAATCCAACAGCACCAACGCCGGAGAGCTGTGCCGCTTCTCCGTCACCCCATAGCGATCGCTCTCCTGGGAGTAGGCCGATTGACGCATGCGCAGCCGATAAAAATTCTCCTCGAACTGCACCTCGTCCACCTCGACCACACTGAAGGCAACGAAAGAACCCGCCGCCAGCACCAGCGCCACCGCCACCCACCGGCTCCAGCGCAGCGTCAGCGTCGACGGCGGCTCGTGCACCTCTTTCACCTTGGTCGTCGTCGGCAACAGACGCTGCAGCGTCAGAACCAACGCCGGTAACACACTCAGCATGGCAAAGAGGGAAATCAACACCCCCAGACCGGCCACCAAACCAAACTGACTGAAACCGCGAAACTCCGCCAACAACAACGTGAAAAAGGTCGCCGCCGTGGTCATGCCGCCGGCAAAATTGGCCGAACCCACCTCGATCACCGAGACCCGCATCGCCTGCTCGGCGTCACGTCCCCGCAGACGCTCCTCGTCGTAACGCGCCAACACATGGATCCCAAAATCAATCCCCAAACCCAGCAAAATCGCAAAAATGAACGCCGTGATCAGGTTCAAATAGCCAATGGTCAAGAACGCCAAGGCCAAGGTCCAAGCAATGGCCATCGCCAAGGGCAAGACCACGATGAAGGCCACCCGCACCCGCCGGAAGAATACGAAGAGCAACAGCAGAATCCCCCCCACCGTGGTCCCGCCAGACACCAAAATGTCGTTGACGATGGACTCATACTCGCCCTGCTGCGTCTTGAAACCACCCCCGTAAGCGATCCGCATCTCGCGGTGATATCGCTCCGGACCCAGACGCGCCACCAGCGCCTCGATCTCTTCCAAATGGCTCTGGGTCGCCTTCAGGCTGGTGCTGGCATCGCGAAAACGCACCTGTATCCGAATGATCCAGGCCCCGTCCGGCAGTTGATACACCGGATAAGTCGGCACCGACGCCAGCTCCGACGTCGCATAGCGCGCCCCCAAACGCTCCCGCAGCCCACCCTCGCTCAGATCCACCTCCTCCGCCTCAGCACCCTCCTCAGAACGCTTCTTCAACCCCGGCTCCAGCGCGTCGCACTCGCCCGCCTGAGTCGCCGTCAGCAAACAGGCCTTGTACTCCCCGCTCTGGCGCCGCGCGTCCGTCAGCGACGTGTCCAACTCCTCATAAAGCGCCTCCAGATCCTCCACGCTCGCATAGAGCAGGATATTCTCCTCGAAGAAGCGCTTGTCGTTGTGGAAATGCGCGTAGCCTATCGTATCCATCGCCTGCAACGCCGCCGTCAGATCCCGCGCAAAGAGCACCAGCGGATCGCCGCACACCTCCTCGGCATCACCTGGCGCATCATCGATGAGCACCAACGGATCGCCGCTGTTCTCAGCAACACAAGCCTCATAGGAGGCACTCCCCAACATCCCCGGCGCCAAGGTCCGCTCCGGCACCTCGACGATGATCGTCAGCGACGTCACACTCCCCATTCGGTCCGCGATGGCAAAGGTGTCGCGCACGCTGCGGCTGTTCTCAGGCATCAGATCCTTCAGATCCGAGCGTATGTCGAAACGCAGCAATATCACCACCACTGCCGCAATCGTCAGCAACACCGAGAGCAACAACACCTTGCCATGGTGCCGCGCCACGAAACCGATCAACCCTCCCAAGCCATCGCGAACAAAAGGTACTTTCACGTTCCACTCCGCAATTGGGCCAGCAGCGCTCTGCCCCGCATTCGTCCCCAGAACATTCCGCCCGGAGCCTAACCACATTGGCGCCACCCGTCTAGCCGAGCCCACACCGGCCCGGACCCCCATGACCGCCACCAACCGCCCCCGGCCACAGCGTTCCCACCCCGATGAAAATCGGATAGACCCTGCCCAAGGCCCCCCGCGCACCCTCGCGACCGGCCCCACTCACGGCACTGACGCCACCACCGCGCAAGGTCCTCCCGTGACACAGCACGAGCCACCCCAGGTCGGAGTCATAGGAGCGGGCCCCTGGGGACAACGCATCGCCGCCTGCCTCGCTGAGCTCGGCGCCCTCGCCGCCATCGCCGACCCCAACCCCACGCGCCGCGACGAATGCCAGCGCCGCTTCCCCGCCCTCCCCCTCTTCGCCCACCACGACCCACTCCTGCGCAGCCCCATCACCGCCGCGGTCATCGCCACCCCCATGACCACCCACGCCACCATCGCCCGCCACTGCCTCGACGCCGGCAAAGACCTCTTCATCGAAAAACCCTTCACCACCAACACCCGCGCCGCCCAAACCCTAGCCCGACAAGCGACCCGCAGCGAGCGCATCCTCATGGTCGGACATCTCCTGCTCTACCAAAGCGGCATTCAGTGGATCCACACCCGATTGGCCGCACGGCCCCCAAAGCAGCCCATCCACACCCTCCACCAACGACACAGCGATCTCACCCTCCCCAAAGAGTGTGCCCTATGGGGGCTCGCCGTCCATGACGTCGCCGTCGCCATCTACATCCACGGCGCCACCCCCACCCTCAGCGCCGCCACCATCGCCCTCGACGACGCCGGACTGGCCACGGACGTGCGCGCCTGCCTGCACTTCCCCAATAGCAGCACCGCCAACATCCACGCCGCCTGGAACGCACCCGAGCGACGCCGCTGCCTGACCGTGCAGGCCGGCGCCCACCACTGGACCTACGACGAGCTGACCCACGAAGGCCGAGAGATCGGCCCGGCGCATCCCCCCACATCCCCCCTCGTCCATCGCGACGCACCCCCTCTCCTCAACGAAATGCGCGCCTTCCTGGACCACCTCAACCACCGCTCCCTCCCCTTGTCCAATCAACACCTTGGCCTCGCCGTCGTCCAAGTCTTGCAGCACATCGCACGCCACGCCACCCTCCTCACCCCCACCGCCCGCGCCAACCAGCGGCTGTGGAGCGCCCCGCCACCACCCCGCTCGCTCTCCTGCGACCCAACCTCAGCCAGGTGAACCATGTCACCCGATGCCGCAACCGCTGAAGCCAAAGCCTACCGCCCTTGGCAAATCAAAATCTTCACCGCCACCTGGCTCGCCTACGCCGGCTACTACTTCTGCCGCAAGGCCTTCTACGTCGTCAAAGCGGACTTCGCCCAAGACCTCGGCCTGAGCACTTCCCACCTCGCCCATCTCGGCACGGGTTACCTCGTCGCCTACATGATCGGCCAGTTCTCCAGCGCCTACGTCGGCCGCCGCCTCGGACCCAAGATGCTCCTCCTTGGGGGCATGGCCATCTCCATCCTCTGCAACGTCGCCTTCGGCGTCTCCAACTCCTTCTGGACCGTTCTCCTCTTCCTCACCATCAATGGCCTCGCCCAAGGCACGGGCTGGCCAGGCTGTATCGGATCCCTGGCCTACTGGTTCAAACGCACCCAGCGCGGCTCGGTCCTCGGCGTATGGTCCACTTGCTACCAACTCGGCTCCGTCGCCGCCTCCTCTTTCGCTGCTTTCATGCTCGGCTTGGCCGGGTGGCAATGGTCCTTCTTCGGCGCCTCGGTGGTCTTGCTCCTCATCTGGTTCGTCGTCCTCTTCATCCACCCCAACCGCCCTGAGGATGTCGGTCTCGAGCCCCTCGCCGACGACGACGAGCCCAACACCGACGCCGACGCCGACCCGGCCCAGCAACAGGGACTCGGCTGGACCCGCGGCGTGGTCATCACCATCCTGATGATGGGCGCCATCTATTTCTGCATCAAGTTCCTCCGCTACGCCCTGTGGAGCTGGGTCCCCTTCCTCCTGGCCAACAACTTCGACATGCAGGGAGATAGCGCCGGCTACCTCTCTACGGTCTTCGACATCTCCGGCTTCGCGGGGGTCATCGTCGCCGGCTACCTCACGGACCGCTTCTTCAAAGGACGACGCAGCGCCGTGGCCCTGGCCATGATCGTCCTCATGGCCCTCTCCTTCCTCATGATGTTCTTCCTCGGTGAGGGCAGCCTGGTCTTCTTCACCATCTCCATGGGACTGGCGGGCTTCATGCTCTTCGGCCCAGACTCTCTCATCTCCGGCACGGGCGCCATCGACGTCGGCTCGCGCCGCGGCGCCCTCGTCGCCGCCGGCATCATCAATGGCATGGGCTCGGCGGGACCCATCTTTCAGGAACAGCTCGTCGGCTGGATGTACGACGCCTTCGATCAATCCCTGGCGCCCATCCTCATCACCTTGGTCGGCGTCTCCATCCTCTGCGCCATGATGATGAGCCTCCTGTGGTGGCGCTCCCGCTCGGGCAAAGGAGGGCTCTAGCACCCCCGCCAGCCACGCGACGCCCCCCCCTAGGCTGGCGGCGCCTCGTCGCCGTGGGCCCCGCGCACGACCAGCGCCCTGAGCCGCTCGACCTCTGCCGCCGCCACCGCCACCCACCAACCTTGACCGCTCTTGCGCTCCAACTCCCCACGCTGGAGGCGCAGACTCGTCACGTGGCGGCCGGCCGGCGAGAACAGATGCGCCCGCCCCCGCGGCCCCAGCACCGCCAAGGTGCCGTGGCGCCGATCCCAGAAGAAATGCTCCGCCCCTGCATTCTCCACGTCCCGCAAAGCATCGCTCGTCGGCCGCTCTCCACCCTCATGCCGCTCCTGCGCGTGCTGCGTGCGCCGCTGCAGCGGCCTGAAGACCCGCTCCACCTCGCCCCGGAGCCCATTGATGAGCGCCATGGCCTCCCGCTCTCGAGCCCGCCCGCGGGCCGCACCGCGTAGCGCCCGCACCCGGCGCCACGCCTCCACGGCGCGCTGCTCCGTCGCGGCCAGCAACCGCCGCAGACGCTCCGCTGGGCCACGGGCGTGCTCGCGCGCCGCAGCCTCGGCAATGGCCTGGCGCTCCAGGCCCAAGACGTTGATGCGCCAGCGGCGCAGCGGGTCGCCACCGGCGACCTCCACCAACTGGAGGGTCAAGGCGATCCGATCCGCCGTAGAACGGCGCAAGGCGAAATCCTCGGGGATCAGGCCCACCACCACCTGGCCCAACACGGTCAGCGCCGCACCGCGCCCACCGCCGGCCGCCCCGAGCTCGCGCCGCAACGGCCCTCCGTGCAGCGCCAACGCGATGATCTCCGGCGGCTCCACAAAGAGGCGGTCGACCCGCTCCTCCCCCTGGGCGAGGCAAAGATTGGTGAAGGACTGCCACACCGGCCGACCCGATGCCGCATAGGAGGCCAAAGTCTGGTCCCGCTGGGGCGGTGCTGCGTGGACACATTGGCTGCTGGCGCACAAAAAACAGTAGGCAAAGCCTGGGCGCAGCCCGGCCCCCTGCAACGCCTCCCCCACCTGCCGCTCCAGGTCGCTGAGCAGCTTTTGGGCGGCCGCTTCGCGGCTACCAAGTACGGCGGCCGCTTCGCGGCTACCAAGTACGGCGCCCGCGTCGAGGCGAATCTGCAGCGGCACCTCTCCCATGGCCACGGCGACATCACCAGGACTCAGCCCATGCGTCTGTGCCAAGGCCACGAGCAGATCCTGGAGCGCCCCCGCGGCGCGGCGGCTGTGCCCCTCCACCGACGCAGCGGCGCCAGAACTCCCTCCCCTCGCCCTGCGCCGAGGCCTGGGCCGCCGCCCCTCTCCAGGTTCATCTGCCATCGTTCATCGCTATAAAAAAACCGCGTCCTGAGCCGCAGCAAGCCCTCGCGCTTGCCTCCCCGCCAGGGGAGGCTATTGTTATCTCGCCCTGGCGCCGTGTCCAGGCGCGGCGAATCCCCGCTGCCACGTCCCCCCAAGCGGTGCCTCTCGCTTTTGGAGAACCCATCATGATCGACCTAGGACTGCAGCGACGACGCCCGACCTGGCCTGTGCGCCTCACCCTGTGCGCCCTGCCCTTCTTGGTCCTCCTCGGGCACGCCTGCTCAGACGACGACCCCAAGGTCGAAGCCGACAGCACGCACGACCTGGTGGAGGTGGATCCCGACAGCACGACCGACGCCCCCGAGCTCCCACCTGACGCCACTGAAGTCCCGGAAGACGTGGAACATGACATCCCGCCCACCAGCGACTGTGGCTTCAGCGATGACGTCACCTATGACATCTGGGGTGAAATCTGGCAGCTCCGCTCCCAAGATGGCACCACCTGTGTGCGCCTGGTGCGGCGCAACGACTCCGAGCCCGACGTCATCTACAAAGCCGTCCCCTTCACCCTGCTGTCGCTGACCCTCGACGGCTTGGGCCTCGAGCCCTCGCGCGTCGTCATCGAAGACCCCGAGAAGCTTCACTATAACAGCACGCACCACAACTGGTACGACCGCGCCTGGGGCACCAGCGATAGCGCCCGCTACGTCTTGAACATCGACTACGACCCCACTGAGGTCACCCCAGACTACTTCTTCTTCTCCCTCGTGATCCTCGCCCCAGATGGCGACGACGTGCTCTGGGGGCCCGTCTCCCTCTTCGCCGTCAGATAGCGCCTTAGAAAAGATCGTCGCAGGCTTCGCCAATGGTGCGCCGCTGCTGCAACGAGCGCTGCAACTCCTGGAGACCCGAAAAGCGTCCCCATTGCCAGATCTGGCGCTCCACGCAAGCCTCCGCCTCCAGCCCCAAGGTCTGTGTCGTCACCTCCCGCCGCGCATCGATGCGCAAGCGGTCTGGCTCCGAGGGCGTCACCGCCACCTGCAGCGACAGACCCATCTCCAGGGACACCTTCAGCAAGGCGTCGCAGGGAGAAAAAGTAAGCGTCGCCAGCACCGCGCCCGCGCTGTCACTCACCACCACCCGATCCCAATAGAGCGAGACCTGCTCTTGCCCGTCCAGCCCCGGCACCAGCTCCGCCGCAAAGGTGCGCTGCACCCGCGCCAGATCCGCTGGCTCCGGTCTCTCCAGGACCTGGTCATGGCGAAAGGGCTGCGCCACACCACCGCTGCTCACCCGCGAGAGCAACAGGGGCGAACCCTCTTCTGGGCTGTAAAACCATTGCGACTCCCGGCGACTCTCCTGCGTGCGCACCTTGGTCTTCCCTTTGACATTGCAGCGCCGATCCCGCCACAGGAGATCACGCCCGTAGGCAGGCTCTTCCGACTCTCCGAGACCTTGCGTCTCCTCGTACTCCCGCAACAGCACGCCAAAGGGGAGCCCGTAGAGGTGCTCGCCACGCGTCTCGACCTCACGCTCCTCGCCGCTGTTCGTCTGCGTGCTCTCGCTGCGAAAGACCTCGCGCAAAGACGCATCGGCAGAAGCATACAGCAGGTGCACCGTGCGGCTCTCTTCACCGGCACTGGAGACGACTGCGAATTCCCCTCTGAACACTAGCCCCTCGGGATGGGCCAGGACCTCCAGGGCCGCGCGCTGCTCCGGCTGGACCTCGCTCTCCGCGGCGGCTGGCCGTGCCTCCAGCCCATCGGCCAAGTTGAAAGCCATCAGCAGGGAAAGACCGGCGTAGGGATCGTCTCCTTCCGCGCGCTCGGCATCCCGCACGGGCTCACCCGCCCCTCTGACCTGGCTCGCCCCGAAGCCTGCATCGACCTTCAACGCCGCGGGCACGCTCTCGCCCAGGCCCCCATGCAAGGTAAAACCATCACCGCGCAAGGTCAGCACTTCCTTGCCCGCGACCTCTGGCATCAGGTCGCCGACCCACACCCACTGGTGGCGTCCGGCGGCCAAGTTCAAACGCAATAGACTCGCACCGGCCGGCGTCGACAAGGCCAAAGCCGAGCGAAAACAACCCTGTTCCGCGTCGAAATGCCACAGTGAAGGCGCCTCCCCGAGCAACAGCACTGTCGGCACTTCCGTGGGAAAGACCCACGCCTCACCAGGGCCGAGCTCGCCACAGGGCCCATCGCTCTCGGGCACCGGTATCGACATCAGCGGTGCGCTCTTGTTCAGCGCCAGCCACGCTTCTCCAACAGCGGTGCGCCCCACCACGCCTTGCCGTACATGACGACCTCGCAACGCCCCGTTCAGGCGCGCCGCAACTTCCCCCGTCGGCCCTTCAACCACCTCCACCAGCACCGGCACCCCACCCGCCGTCACCAAAAGCGGCGGCGGCTCAGGCACGGCGGGCGCCACCTCCTCCGCCTGCGGCGCCTCCGCCGCCTCTACCGCTGCCGGTGGCGTTGGCTCTGCCGCGCTCTTCGGGCGCTCATCTCTGCAGCCTACCATGACCAAGCTGCCCCAGCTCAACGACGCCAACAACAAGCATCCCAAGCGAAGCCTGGCCACTCTCCTCTCGCGCATCCCTTCAGCCATCCCAGCCACCTCTCCGCCCAAGGTAAAGAGACAGCCATGCCCCACCAAGCAGCACAGCCGCAAGATCTTGGCGGCAAATATAGCCCGCCAGGCGCACCTTGGCGACCCGATTCGCCTTAGCCTTGTCGCATCTGGCGCGATGCCTGGAAAACTGTTATCCACATGCTCAGGGCGATGGCACACTTTCCGCTAGGCGCCACCCCCCTGTGGACGTTGGCCCACAACACAGCCTGCGTCTCGGCATGGACCCTGACCATCCCTGGTCTGCTCCAAAAGGTTGCCCACCATGTGCCCACCCTGCAGACATACACTCGCACGCGCCACGGCCTTCGCAGTGGCCCTCTCTGCGCTGACCTTCTCTGTCGTCGGGCCTCGCCCCGCCGCAGCCCAAGACGGCCCAGGAATCATCTACAGCTACGAGAAAATCCACACGGGCAACACCACCCAGTGGGTCCTCATCCCCAAAGCCATGACCGGGGTCCTCTCCAATGACCTCGAGACCAACGTCCGCGCGGCCTTTCGCGCCTTGAAGGCGGCCAAGCCTCCGACCTATGGGCGCACGGATCTCGTGGTCGACCCTGCACAGCTCAAGGTGGGGAAAGCCACCGTCAGCATCGATCCCGACAAGACCAAGTACGCCCTCATCATCCAAGCCGAGGCCCTCCACACCCTGGAGAGCCTCGGAATTCACACGGTCATCTTCAAAGGTGAGGAGCAGGTCACCATGACCACCCAAAGCCTCCCCTTTGCCGCCTTCACCTTGACCCTACCCATCTGGAGAGCTTTGCCCCCGGCAGAGGCCCCCGGCGCATGGGTGCGCATGCCCGACGCCTCGCTCATCGCCGCGGAAACCTTCACCCAGCGCCTCAACGCCGCCGACCCCAGCACGGTCAAAGCCCTCTACACAGAACTGGAACAGA
>Ga0334884_1003317_pt1 | contig 18379 bp, 9 predicted proteins | sample GraSluR1_MG_7_FD_207215 | JGI IMG/M metagenome (GOLD analysis project Ga0334884, IMG submission 207215) | Sludge microbial communities from methane-producing bioreactor in Wageningen University, Netherlands - Granular Sludge_12_05 R1 | ecosystem: Engineered > Bioreactor > Anaerobic > Unclassified...
TCACAGGAACCATGGATGACCTCAGCTACGTGCCGGATCGGGGCTACGTGGGCCCGGACCATTTCACCTTTCGCGCTCGGAACGGTGAGCATCGGAGCGCGGCGGCCACGGTAGCCGTCACCGTCGAGGCCGGCGACCGGGTGGCCACAGCGTCGCCGAATGCCCCGACACCGACGAAGGCGCCGGGCGATGGCACCACGCGTTGCTGGGCGCTGGTCTACGGTTGCTCGGAGTACGGGGCTGCCGAGGAGGGCAAGAACCTGTGGCTTGTGCCCTGCAACGTCGCGCAGGTCGCGGGCTGCTTCCACAACCGGATGGGCATCCCGTGGGAGAACATGACGGTGCGGGTGGATGAGGTCGACCGCACAGGAGACGAGATCACGCCGGAGTTGGTCAAGGCCGACATCGCGGGCGTTGCGTCGCGCGCCGATGGTGACGACATCGTGGCCTTCTACTTCTGCGGCCATGGCGACACCTACCCGCAGGGCGGCGTCAACAGCGAGCGCCTCTGCCTCAGTGGCGGCGACCTCTCCGACCGCGAGCTGGGGGCCGCTCTGGCCGCACTCCCGTGCGCCTGCACCATAGTTGTGCTGGACGCGTGCTACTCGGGCGGCTTTGCCATATCGCCCGACGAGCTGACCGGCGAGTGCGCGTCCCTGGCCACGGGACACACAGTCTACGCGATCGGCTCTTGCGAGCGAACGCGGCCCGCGACGGGCTACGAGTTCCCACACGACTGGCCCTGGCTCGGCGCCACGCTGTTCACTCCCCTGTTCTGTGAGGCCGTCGATGGCGGCATACCTGCGTGGAAGCGAAAGCAGCTACGACGCCTGGCTCTAGGCATCCCCCAGTCGAGTGATGCCAACGCCGACGGCGTCATCACGCTCCAGGAAGCGTTCGAGTACGCGCGGGACGCGTGCCAAAGGATATCGGCCAACATGGGTCTCAAGCAGGTCCCGGTCATGGGACCCGAGATCCCGCGGCAGGTCTCGGACTTCGTCCTGTCAAGACCCTTGCCGCCGGAAGTGCTGGCCGCCGACGAGCCCTGGCTCAAGATCGAGATCGCCGACACCCAAGCCAGACGCACGCCGGAAGGCGCCGAGGTCACGCTCATCGGGAACGTCAAGGACCGGCAGGGAAGGCCGGCCCCGGGCGTGCGACTGATGGTGAACGACTCACTGGTGCGCGGCGACCGCAGCTCCCCAGGCATGCTCACCGACCAGAACGGCCGCTTCTGGCACCGCAGTGCGGCCAGAGGGAAGCCCCCGGGGGCCATCTTCTACACTTTCTGCTGCCCGGGAGCAGACCCCGTGCTGCATCTGGTGAACACGAAGGGGTTCTGATCCGCCAGATCGGTGTGCCTGTGTTCAAGGAGATCCCCATGTCACGACGCGCCGCCATCTTGGTCGGACTGCTTCTGCCTTCCCTTGCCCTGGCCCACTGGACAGCCCAGCCGGAGCTTCCGGACTGGGCCCAGCGGGGGCGCCTGCGCTGGTGTCTGCACTACTCCCGCGCAGACAGGCAGTTTGTGGATCTCTTCCTCCAGGCCCATCAGACGCTGCTCCACGGCGGCAGCTTCGACTCGCCGCAGACCGCGGAGTATGCCCGTCAACAGGGCCTGCGGTATATGCCTTACGTATGCAGCCGCACCGTGACGATCTCGGAGATCGAGAAGAACCCGCAGCTTGCCGATAGTCTGGTGCTGCAGGCGGACGGCAGCGAGGTCTTGGCCTACGGCAACCCGGTGCGGCGTTTCGGGTCGCTATACCGGCCGCCGTGGCTGCAGTTCGTGCGCGAGCGCACCCGCAGGCTGTGGGACCAGCCCAATGTCGCCGCCATCTTCTACGACAACGCTTTCTGGGAGGTGGATGACTACAATCCGGCGGCGGTCGCGGCCTGGGGGCAGTGGGCCGCGGCACAGGGCCTCGATCCGGAGGAGGGGGCGGTGGGAGGACCCTCCGCCGCGGGCAAGCTGTTCGTCGCCGAGGGGCTGGTGGACTACCACCACATGCTGCGCCAGTTCGATCGCTCCCACGGGCCGCCGCTGCTGAACTGCCCGAATCTGGGCAGCGCCGCGGGCGGCATGCTCGCGGTGGAGGCCGGGGCGGTGGACCTGGTCTTCTACGAAACCATGAGCCACCCGCCCTTCGAGAACAACATGCACCGCTACAAGGTGGGCCTCGCCGCCTCGCACGGGCGTCCCACGGGCATCCTGGCGTACCTGCCCCCGAGGGTCGGCAGCGAGCGGGGACAGCGCACCTGGCATGAGGGCATGCACGCGTTCTTCTACCCCTCGTCGCCGATCGCCGAGGAGTTCGCCCTGGCCGCCGCCGAGGCCGCCGCCTGCAACGGTAGCTACATCCCCTGCTACAACCTGTTCCCATCGCTCCCCATCACCGACGAGAGCGATCCCTTCAGGCGGCGTATCCACGCCGAGCTCAGGCGCAGCTACGGCTTCCTGGCGGCCAATGAGGAATTGTTCGCCGGCTCGGAGCCGGCGAGTGAGGTGGCCGTCCTCCACTCGTCTTTGACGCAGATGCACAACCGCCGCCTGCAGAACGGACAGGGTCTGTCGGAGGCCTTGCTCGCGGCCGGGATCCCCCACGAAGTGGTGGTCGTCTCGGACCTGCGGGAAGGCACTCTTGGCCCCACGCAGACGCTGATTGTGCCCAACGTCGTGTATCTCGACGAGCCCGCGGCCGCCGGGGTGCTGAGGTTCATCGAGGGCGGTGGCCGCGCGATCGTCACCGGCGAGTACGGGACAACGGCGCCCACCGGGGAGGCCCTGCGGTCCGACTCCGTGCAGAAGGTACAGGACGCCGTAGGCCTGTTTGTACGTCCGATCCAGCAGTGGACACTGGAAGGCATGGCCCCGGAGGGGCCGACGCAGATCTGCGTGACCGGCGACGAGGGCTCGGCCAGTCTGGTGTTCGCGGGCGCGCCGGGACAGTACCTGGCCTACCTGTCGCTGACGGACGAAGCCGACGGGACCTCGAGCTTCAGCTTCTCCGTGGCCGGGGAGACGGTCTACAGCGGGAAGCTCGATACCGAGGACGAAAGCCCGCACCTGTTCCGGACGCCCGCCTTCGGGGCGAGACCGGGCGACCTGCTGCAGTTGCGGGTGCACCCCGACGGCGGCGAGCGTGGCCGGGTGCAGTCCATCGTGCTGATGGGGGCCGCGGCCGAGGCGGGCGCCGCGGTGGGTGAGGGGACCGTCCAGTACCGGCCCGCCGGTCTGGAGACCCTGCCGACGACCGAGATCATCGACCTCGTGCAGCCGCGGGTGCGTCTGCCATACCCGGAGAAGGTGGCGCTCAACAGGATGCAGGCCGAGGACGGCAGGCTGCAGCAGGTGCATCTGGTGAACTACGATTTCCGCTACGAGGTCGATCATCCCGGGCGCTACGCCAGCGACGATGACACGGCCGAGGCGCGCACGTTCTTCGGCAATGCCAACACGGTGCTGCGCAAGAGGCTGCGGATACCTGCTCCGGCGGAGGTGGTGGACCCTGCCGTTCAGATCCGCGCGGTGGCTACTGCCGGGACCACGGCGGACCTGGTACTGACTCTCAACGGCAAGCCCGCCGGCCGCGTTCCGGGAGCCGAGCTCATGCGCTGGACGTGGGCCGAGGTGCCGGTGGAGCCGGAGCTTCTGGGGAGAGACAACCTGATCGAGGTCCGTGTCGAGGGCGAGGTCAACGGGCAGGCGAAGTGGATTGCGGTGAGCATCGACACCGACGCGGCCGGTGGCGACTCTCAGTTCAGCACCGACGGAGGCCAGACGTTCAGTGCCGCCGACCTGTCGCCCGATCTGCGCGCCCAGACCGGCGAGTACATGATCCGTATCGTGGACCGCAGTCCCGGCGGGGAGCGCAGGTCGCCGGACAACCTGGTGTCCAACGGCGGGTTCGAGCACGTCACCGTTCCGCACAGCGAGACGAAGCTCACCGTCGTGCCGGCCACGAACCTGCGGGTGACGATGCCCGGCGCCCCCCGGCCGGGTCTGCTGATCTCACCGGAGCGCGAGCCGGAGTGGATCGCCGGGCAACAGATGGACGGCGAGACCGTCTACACCATCCCGCAGGTGGGTATCTACAGCGTGCTCCTGCTGGGCCAGGCCCGGGAGGCTCTGCAGCCGCACTACGCCAGACAGCAGCGCTGGGCCGGTTGGAGACTCCCGGAGGAGACAGAGCCGCTGCGCGCGGTGGTTGCGGATTGGCAGCCGTGGGGCGAAGGCTTCTCGACCGACGAGGCAGTGAGCCAGTCCGGGCAGCGGTCGATCCGCTGTGAGAACGCCACGGAGGCAGATCTGCGCGGAGCGGTGCAGACCTTCGACTTTTCGTCCACGGAGAAGCAGTCCTATGTGGTGACGGCCTGGAGCCGGGCCGAGAGTGTGTCCGGCCCGGCGCATCCGGATTACTCGGTGTACGTGGATGCCACCTGTGTCGATGGGACCGTCTACAACGGCCACGCGACGCCCTTTGCCACCGGCAGCCACGACTGGCAGCAGGTGAGCCTCGAGCTGAACCCGCCGGCGGCGCTGCGCTCGATGAGGCTCCACCTGCTGTTCCGCAAGAAGACCGGGCGAGTGTGGTTTGACGACGTGCAGATGCAGGCCACGCCTGCGCCGTGACGCAGCCGCTGCCGTTGTCGTCAGTGGGGCGGGCTTTGCGGCCCGCCGCCGCTGTCATTGGTTGTCGCTCTTGGCCGCTGCCCTTGACCGGAACCACCCCTCGCCACAGGAGACCACCCATGTTCCTGAACCACTGCCACATCTTCCCTCACGGCGCCTTCCCCGAGCAGCCGGAACTCGGGACGCTCCCTGAGCTGGCGCGCTTCATGGAGGTGACCGGCATCGAGAGAACCCTGGCGATCGCCCCGTTCTGGGGTCCCAAGACGGCCGAGATACTCGGCGAGGAAGAGATCAACGGCTGGCTCCACCGGTACCTGCAAGAGTACCCGCGTATCCAGGGGCTGGTGACCGTCTCTCCCACGGACCCCAACGCCTGTGCGCTGGTGGAGCAGTATGTGGGCAAGGGGTTCGTGGGCATCAAGACCCACCCGCCGGTGATGGGCTTCCGCATCGACGAGCCGGGCTGCGACGATATGTATGCCCTTGCCGCAGAGCTGGGGGTGTTCGTGCTCTTCCACACCGGGGTGCACGGCGGACGACTGGAGGATTACCAGCCTCTTCTGATCGACAACATCATGCACCGTCATCCGCGACTGAAGGTCATCATCGAGCACATGGGAATCTCCGACGGGATCGGCCGGGGGTTCTTCGACCAGGCGCTGGCGGTTGTCTACAACCACGGCGCCTCGTGGCACGGCGGTGGGGTGTACGCCGGCCTGACGGGCATCGCCAGACCGCAGCATCGGCAACTGGTGGCCGACGCAGTCCGGGAGGCCGGCGCGGAGCGGACGATCTTCGGCCTCGACTGGCCGCATCCGCAGGGGCACTCGCGGGCCATTGCGCGCTTCGAGGCGGAGATGGCGGTGATGAGGTCCATCGGCCTGACGCAGGAGCAGGAGGCCATGGTGTTCGGCGGGACTCTGGAGGCGGCGATAGATCGGCGTTAGGGCGCCCGGTGGCGCGGCCGAGCGCGGTGCCGCGGCCCCGGAGAGACGATGCGATGGCTCAGCCGTCCAGCTCCCGATCCAGCGCCAGCAGCCCTCGCACCAGCTCCTCGTGGATATTGGCGAAGGCCAGGCTCCCCAGCAGGAGCGGCACGGTGTCGGCCGCGTAGCCGCCCCGGGTGGCGGCCGTCTTGTCGGTGGCGTAGCCGAGGCCGTCGTTGGTCAGCCCCATCACCAGCGGGATCGGCGCCAATGCGCCGGCCCTGACCTCGTTTTTGATGGCCTGGAAGATCTCAAAGGGTGCCCCCAGCAACGCGATCGGCCCGATCCGCAGGCCCTGCAGCTCTGTGGGCGGCTCCATGCATTCGCCCATGTCCATCTGGCGCAGCAGCATGCGATAGGCCTGAGCGTGGACCATTGCCATGCGCACCGTGCCGTCTTCGTCGCTCGCGCCCGGCGCGTGCAGGATCGCCTCCTGCTCGGCGAGACGGCCTGCGAGGTCCTCGCGGGTGAGCACACGCCGGGTGAAGGTGACGGTGTGCAGGGCGTGGGCGAGGCGGTCCACTTCCACCTGCTGCGCCTGCACGAAGCCTTCGCGCACCGAGCGGGCGTAGCGGGCGGCGATGACATCCAGCGCCAGCAGCGACTCCTGCTCCGGCTTGTGGACGACGCAGGTGTTCACATCCCCCTGGGCGCCCTGCAGGAAGAGGCCTACCGCACCGGGGTGCTCGCGCTCCAGGAGATTGGTGGCCACACCGGCGTAGTCGCCGTGGATGTAGCGGGTCTGCTGGCAGCAGACCACCGGGTGGCAGCCGAAGTAGCTGGTGAACCCGATGACCTTCTCGGGAGCCTCCGCCGCCCGCGCCACCAGCACGTGGCAGGTGGTATCGGTGAGCTCCGGATGGGCGGGGCGCCAGCTCTCCTCCAGCACCTCCTCCAACGGCGGAGCGTCGCGATCATACTCGCGGTTGAGCCCGATGCCCTCACAGGGGACCTCGGCGTGGTGCAGGGTGGCCTCCTGGAGGCCCTCAAGGGCGGCCAGGCCCGCGGCGGCCACCTTGCGCGGCAGCGTCTCGACGTAGGGGGCGTCCGGCTGACCCCACCCCGACAGGAAGCCCGTCGCGGGCCCGCTGTGGGTATGCGTGCAGTGAACCATCACCGCCTCAGGGGCAATAGTGGAGGCGGCGCAGATGATGTCACGGACGCGGTGAGTATCGTCCAGGGAGAGCTTGATCAGGTCATTGCTGATGAGCAGGCAGGTCTGGCCGTCATGCTCCACCGCCATGGCGCGTGCCCACAGCCGATCGCGGATGCCGATGGAGCGGCGGTTGAGAAAGGGGCCGAAGCCCGCGAGTTCGACCCCGACGCGGGGAGTCACGTCAGTCTTGGCGAAGCCCAGGCGCATGGCGGTCCTCTTTCGCTAAGGCGAGTGTGAGTAGCGGTATAGCGAGTTATCTCGCCTTCGTCCAGGGAGATCCCTCGAGCTGCTCCCTCCGGGAGCGGAGGCTCTCAGAATGACACTCTCGGCGCAGTCGGGCTTTCCGGCCGCAGCTCTATGATGACGAGCGGCGTGCCGCGTCCAGGGCCGAGCTGAGGCGGTCGGCGATAGCCCTGGCCTCGCGCACGAAGGCCGCTCCATCGCCCTCTTCGTAGCCCGAGCGACTCTGCGAGAGTTCCAGGTTGACCCATTTTTCGTAGCTCGAGCGGGCGATGAGGCCCATGAGCCGGTCCCAGTCCACCGTGCCCATGAAGGGCAGCATGTGCTGGTCGCCGGTGCCGTCGTTGTCGTGCAGGTGGATGGCGATGAGGCGATCGGCGTGGGTCTCCAGGTTGCCCAGGCCGTTGCCGCCCATGTTGCCGTGTCCGCAGTCATAGCACAGGCCGACGAAGTCGGGGGCGTAGTCGGCGAACACCTGCTTCAGCGGCACCCAGCTTCCGTCGCTGCCGCCGTTCTCCAGGGCGATGCGGACGCCGGTGGCCTCGCTGGACTGCCGGAGAGTGTCGAGAGACCGGCGCACGCGGTCCCAGTATTCACGGGCCCCTGTCTCATCATCGGGCACCCCCGGGATGTGCAGGACGGCCACGTCGCAGCCGATGGCGGCGGCCATTTCCAGACGATTGACGACGAGTTCCACCCCGGCGAGGCGCTCGTATTCCCGGGGCGAGGCCCAGGCTTTCTCACTGCCCGCGGAGGCGTGGAGGTCGGTGACCTTGAGGCCCAGCTCCTCAAGCCACTGCTGGATCTGGCCGATCTCGGACGGGGCGTACAGGAAGTCGGTGCACCAGTGGTGGCACCAGTGGACATGCGTGAACCCGGCTTGGGCGATGGCTTGCAGGTAGGGGTAGGGACAGCCTGTGTCTTTCTGATAGTCAGTCGCTATGGAGATCATGGGCGGGTAGTTGGGCGGCGCAGTGCGTAGGACCTCCCCGCGATCTACGCAAGGGATGCCCGGCGCGGCCGCGTGGTGCCGCCTTGCCGTCGGCGCCTCACCGCACCAACTCCACTTCACACGCCACGTTGGCGCGCCAGGTGAGCTTGCCCTCGGCGTCCAGCGTGGCCTGGACGAAGGTGGTGTAGGTGAACTCCTGCCCGATCTCCAGCCTGATAGTGGGCTCATCGGCCAGCGTCACCACGGTCCGGTCACCCCGGTGCGCTATCGCCTCGATCTCGTAGGCCCCGTCTGCCAGCCCCGTCATCAGCAGGTACTGCCCCGCGGCGGCGTCACCCTCGGGCAGGTCCGGGCAGTCGACGTCGATGCTGAAGTGCTGCTGGTCGACGGCGAGCACCTTGCCGTGCAGCCGGGGCCCCGCCGCAATCCTGATCCCTCCCGCCAGAAGCTCCGAGCCGTTCATCAGCGTCACCGTGGTTCCGACCGCGGACGTGCTGAGGAAGGCCTGCTCGCCGCGGAACTGCAGGCGGTCGCCGCAGGCGGTGAGCGCGTCCGCGCCGGCCGCATCGCCCACTACTATCAGGTCGGTGAAGTCCCGCCCGGACACCTCCAGGGCTCGCACGGCGTCGCTTCCACCGGCCACGGCAACGGGGCGCACCGTCAACGGCTGCTCCGCGGGCTCATCGAAGGACTGCAGCACGGAGACGAACACATTCGTCGGTCCCGGCCGGCGCGCCACCAGCAGATGCAGGTCTCGCTGCTCCCAGGGGTTGCTGCGGTTCCGCTGCCCCGGGGCAGTGACGTGCAGAAGCTGCGTGCCGGGATCGGTGAAATGCTCGATCCTCACGCCTTTGCCCTGCTCCGCCCAGGCGGCCGTCACCACGTCGCCGCGGGCCACGCCGGTGTGTGCCGAGCGCAGCCACTTGCCTCCCTCCGCCGCCGGCTCACAGACGGGGCCCTCGAAGGGCACCCAGTCGGCGACCTCGATAGTGAAGTCCTGCCCCGCGCCGTGGATGACGAAGTCTTGCTGCGAGCCGCCCTCGGCCCGGACTACATCCACAAGGTAGCGCTTGCCGATGCCGTGATCCACCAAAGACAGGCTGCGCTCGTAGCGGGTGGCCGGGGGCGCGGCCTTCTCGCCGCGGCCCAGGATTGTCTGGCACAGGCCGCCGCCCATGAAGGCGAGTAGCTCGCCGGCCTCGCGAACCTGGGCCTTGCCGTCGAACATCACCACATTGTGGCAGAGCGTGGAGCGGTTCCAGGGACTGATCTCGTGGCGTGCCCCCAGGTACCCCTGGTCGCTGATGAGTTCGGCGCCGCGGTCGTAGTATAGGAAGTTGAGCTTGTCCGGATGGCCGTGACCGGAGCCGTAGACACCGTACTTGAGGTACACCGCCGCGGCGTCGGGGCCGGGGCCGGTGCGGAGAATGGCCCAACCCACGCCCGGCCTGACGAGGCTGCGCGCGGCCGGGTCCAGCGGCTCCACCTGCGACAGGTCGGCCTCCGGATCGCGCCGGAACAGCGCGTACTCATCCCCGGTCTGCCCGAACTTGCCGTCGTAGACGTGCGCAAGCAGCCGGCGACTGCCCTTCGTGGGGTACCAGTGGTAGTTGGTCTCCGCGTGACGTCTGGCGTAGGTAGCGCCGAAGGCCGAGTCGCTGATGGGTGGGCCGGTGCGCTGCGGCGTCAGCACCGTCAGCGGCGCCACGTAGATCTTCGCAAGCAGCGGATCGGAGAGCAGGTCGAGGTTGTCATAGCGGTCGGCGCCCTCATACGTCGGGGGGTCGGAGTAGCCGTGGAGGATCTCCGGGCAGGCGTACAGGGGCCCCAGGGCCATGCTCTCGTACGAGAAGGACCCGTCCTCCCAGTGTCCGTCGCGGAAGAAGTACCTCTTGATGAAGGCGCGGAAGCCGTCGGCGTGGTCCACCGCCCACTTCACCGTGTCGTGGTCTCCGAGGATCGCGCCCAGCATGGCCCCGCAGGACATGGCGTAGGGGCCGTCATTGATGCAGCAGCCCTTGGGCGAAGTGCTGGTCAGGAGCAGCGCGCACTCCCGGAAGGCACCGTTCTCAATGAGCGTCTTGTCATCCTCCGTCAGAACTCCGCTGTTGTAGATGAGATCGTAGCACAGCGCCAGTTGCAGGAAGGTCCGCTCGTCGTGGAGCTTCCAGCCTGACAGCTTGCCGGACTGCAGGTTGCCGTAGTCGCGGTAGACGCGGTTCCAGTCATGGGGCAGATAGCCGGGATAGACCTCGGCGATGCGGCGCAGAATCGGCACGGCCTTCTCGGCATAGGCGCGCTCGCCGGTGAGCGCATACACCTTGCCCAGTGCGCCGACGCTACCCAGGCGCTCGATGCGCCGGTAGCGCAGTTGAGCACTGATCGGGTACTTCTCTCCCTCGGCATCCTGGTAGTAGGTGATCTCGACCTTCTGCCCGACGGGGTTGACGTGGGTATCGCTCTTGTCCTCCGGGTATGCGGGGTCGGGAAGCACGAGACCGCAGCGGGTGCATTCCAGCCGGTCCGGGGACAGGAACTTCCAGGCGTAGTCCCAGTTGGCGCCGCATCTGGGGCAATCCATGACCCGCATCGGCGTCTCGGCGGGGATCCAGAAGGAGAGCTGGTCCTCGGGCAACTCCAGCCAGAACCTGGCCTGCTCGCGGAGAGACTGCAGCAGGTCGCGCGCCCACTGATGGCGCTGGAGGTTCTCCCTGGCGCGGGCGATGTCCGCGGCCTTGTACAGCCCACAGGGGTGCTGTACGCTTGCCGGCGGCAGCGCCTTGCGCTCGATCATCTCGAAATCCCCCGCGATGACCCGCAGATCGTCATAGTAGGCGTCACACAGTCCCCCGCTCCAGCAGGAGGGCAGGAGAGTGAGGCCCACGGCTTCCTCCGGCGCCTCGACCGCGGCGCGCATGCGCTCCCAGTTCCCCGTGGCTTCCCCGCGCAGGATCGTGAGCTTCTCCTTCTCCAGACGCTTGCCGGAGGCGTCCCAGAACTCGATGTACAAGGAGCCCCCCTTGTCCGGCGCGGCCTTGTGCCAGGCGGTGACCAGATAGCCCGCTCCGCCTTCGACCGGTACCCGCGGGCTGCGCAGGCTGCAGGCCAGCGTCAGGCTCGTATCCAGCAGGTGGAGCGACTGTTTGCCCGAGTGGGCCTCATCCGCCGTGAGCCTTGCCGTATTGGGCTCGGTGAACATGCGGGTCCAGCCCTCGGGAACCGTGCCCGGGTCACCCTCCTCGAAGGAGATCTCGATCAGGGGCGGAGCGTCTGCAGCCTGGATGTGAGGCATTCCCGAGCATACCAGGGGCAGGCAGAGCAGCAGAGTAGGTGGCATTGTCATGGTCTCACCTGGAAGACGAGTCTGAACGATGGTTGCTTCGGCGCCCTGCGGGGCGGAAGCGGAAAGGCCGCGCTGCAGTCGGCCGCCACCGGCGCCGGGCGTACTCGAGGCACAGCTCGTGGTACCGCCGCATTGCCGAGCGGACGCCCCGGGCGGGCTTCTGGGCTCACATGAGCAGCCGAACCGTGCCGCAGCCGTTTGCCGTTCGTCCACCCCTCCATCCCTCAATCCCCGCCCCCTCCTACAGGTTCCAGTCCGGGCGCAGCTCCTTGGCGCGCTTGGCCACCTTGTCCCGCAGCCTCTTGGGCTTCTTGATGTCGCCGAGGATGCTGGGAAGAGGCTGGCCGGGACCGGCGTCGGCCGGGTCCGGAGACCAATCGTCGCCCTCGTACGGCGCCAGATCAGCGGAGCTGTGAAAGCTGGGTACACCAATGGACATGCTGCCGTTGAGGGCACTCTTGTACGCCAGAATGCCCAGGCAGCTCATCTGCAGGCCGCGGTAGACGTCCAGGTACGGCTGGGTCTGGGTGCGGATCGCCTGGATGAACTCGTGCAGCATGAAGAAGTCGCCACCGCCGTGGCCACTGCGCACTGCCAGATCGTGGAACTGGCGGAACTCCGGTCGGTACGAGACGTCCGCCGGCTCGCCGGGCTTCTTGTTCCAGGGCTCCTTGTGGATGAGCAACTGGCCGCTGTCGCTGCGGGAGGTCTCCATTGAGCCCTTGTGGCCGTACACGCGGTACCACAGCAGGTGCTTTTCCAAGGCGCCCAGCAGGATCTTCGTGTAGGCGCCGTTCTCCATCTGCACCATGATGACGGCGGCCAGATCACTGCGCTTGTACGTCTCGCTGCACGCCGGGGTCTGCGGGTCCCAGGGCATCACGAAGCCGTTGACCTTCACGGGGCGCAGGCCGGTGATGTACATGATCGGGCCCATGCTGTGGGTGCAGTAGTACGGCGCCGGAAGCCAGTTGCGCCAGTGGTCGAAGGTAGGGGAGAGGCCGATCTTGGTGTCCACCGACACCGGGTGAACGTACTCGCCCTCCCCGTAGCGGAACTCGCCGATCTCGCCCTGCCGGTAGAGATGGGCCATCTCCTGGGCGCAGTTGAAGTAGGCGCAGTTCTCGGCGTACATGTAGACCTTGCCGCTGGCTTCCACGGCCCGGACGAGCTGTACCGCCTCGCCCATGGTCTTGATGGCGATGTTCTCGCTCTGCACGTGTTTGCCCGCCTGCAGTGCCTGTATGGCGGCGGGGGCGTGCTCGGTGCAGTAGTTGGCCAGCACCACCGCGTCCAGGTCGTGGGCAAGCATCTCGGCATAGTCGGTGTAGCCGGTGACACCGGGATGGGCCTTGAGGAACTCCTGCAGGGCGCCCTCGCGTTGCTCGCAGACCGCCGCCAGCTCGACGCCCTCCATCGCAGCGGCCTGCTCGGCGAAGGAACGGCCGCGCCCGATGCCGTACACGCCCACCTTGATCGTCTCGGTACTGCGTTTGGCCATTGTAGGTGCCTCCTGGCGATGGGCCGCCGCAATGCGGCGGGCTTCGCGATCGGTGCAGTCCAGGGGAGAGAACCGAGGTCGCCGGGCCTTGGCCGGTCTGCCTTCTGCACAAGGCGGGCATGGCGCTGCGCTGCCGTTCCCCCTCCTCCCGTCTCGCCAGGCGTGTCGGCGAGTGAGGGAGCGGGGGAAAGCCCGCGGGGGGCGGGGCATGCCGTAGCCGTTTGCCCACCCCCATCCCTCAAGCCCCGCCCCCTCCTAGAGGTCCCAGTCCGGACGGAGCTCCCTGGCGCGCTTGGCCACCTTGTCCCGCAGTCGCTTGGGCTTCTTGATGTCCCCCAGGACGCTGGGCAGAGGCTGCCCGGGACCGGCGTCCGCGGGGTCCGGCGACCAGTTGTCCCCTTCGTAGGGGGCGAGCTCGGCATCCGACGCGAAGCTCGGTACGTCGAAGGCCATGTTGTCGTTCAGGGCGCTCTTGTAGGCCAGGATTCCCAGGCAGCTCATCTGCAGCCCGCGGTAGATGTCGAAGTACGGCTGAGTGCCGGTGCGGATGGCCTCGATGAACTCGTGGAGCATGAAGAAGTCTCCGCCGCCATGGCCGCTGCGGGCCGCCAGGTCGTGGAACTGCCGGAACTCCGGGCGGTACATGAGGTCCGCCGGCTCACCCGGCTGCTTGTTCCACGGCTCCTTGTGCACGATCAACTGCCCACCGTCGGTGCGCGAGTTCTCCATCTCACCCTTGTGGCCGTAGATGCGGTACCACACGTAGTGCTTCTCCAGCGCTCCGAACAGGAGCTTGGCGTAGCCGCCGTTCTCCATCTGCACCATGATGATGGCGGCGAGGTCATTGCGCTTGTACGTCTCGCTGCACGCCGGAGTCAGCGGGTCCCAGGGGATGACGAAGCCGCTCACCTTCACCGGTCGCAGGCGCGTGATGTACATGATCGGGCTCATGCTGTGGGTGCAGTAGTAGGTGGCCGGGATCCAGTTGCGCCAGTGGTCGAAGGTGGGGGAGAGGCTGATCTTGGTGTCGGTGGATACGGGGTGGACGTACTCGCCCTCGCCATAGCGGAACTCACCGATCTCGCCCTGGCGGTACAGATGGGCCATCTCCTGGACGAAGGTCATGTAGGCGTAGTTCTCGGCGTACATGTACACCTTGCCGCTGGCCTCCACGGCGCGGACGAGGTCCACCGCCTCGCCCATGGTCTTGACCGCGATCGACTCGCTTTGCACGTGCTTGCCCGCCTGGAGGGCCTCGATGGCCGCCGGAGCGTGCTCGGTGCAGTAGTTGGCCAAGACCACCGCGTCCAGGTCGTGCTCCAGCATCTTGTTGTACTCCGTATAGCCCGTCACACCGGGGTGGGCTTTGGTGAAGTCGTTGAGTGCTCTCTGCCTCTGGTCGCATACGGCCGCCAACTCAACGCCTTCCATCGCGGCGGCCTGCTCGGCGAAGGAGCTGCCGCGACCGATGCCGTACACGCCGACGCGAATGGTCTTGGTGCTTCGTTTGGCCATGGGTGGTACCTCCTGCCCGTCAAAGGGCGGCTCTGACTTGGCTACTTGGTTCGTCCGCTGCGCGGGGGCGCCGCGAACCTTGACGCATCAGCGTCCCGGGGCCGCGGCATCCAGCTCGTCAAGGGTGAAGCGGACGCTTGTGATGAACGGCTCTTGGCCCTCCACCCAGTGCCCGTAGGTTGTGGCCACAATGGTCCCGTCCGGCAGGAGTTCCAGGGCCGGGTAGGCGCAGTCGGCGCCCTTCTTGTTGTCCATCAGACGCACGCGGTACTGCCCCTCGCGGCCGTGCGCGATGTCCTCGTAGGTGCCCACCCAGCCCACCCAGTCGCCGGCCGTGGGGCTCTGTCGCGTGGTGTCGCGGAAGCTGCAGAAGATCCGTCCATCCGGTGCGGTGAGCGCCTGATGCCGGTCGCCCGTGAGGGCCGCGGGCAGTTCGTGGGGCTCGGACCATGTGGCGCCTTCATCGCCGCTGAAGATGACGAAGGAGTTGTACTGTCTGCTGTTCTCCCTGAGCAGCAGAGCGATCTGGGCCCCGTCGGGCGATCTGACTGCCCCGGGCTCGCAGAGGTGCGCCGTTGGGTGCCGGGCGATCGCCACAGGCTCGGACCAGGTCAGGCCGCCGTCCTCCGAAAGCGTCTTGTACACAACAAAGGGCCCCGCCTCGCCTGCCGCCCTCAGGAAGCGTCCGTCATCGTGGAAGACGGCCATGTAGCGGCCATCGCGCAGAGCAACACAATCGGCCATGGCAACGATGCCGCCGAAGTCTCCGATCGGCGCCAGCGGCGACCACGTCTCGCCCTGGTCCTCGGAGACGGCCATGCGGATGGGGTAGAGGCCGGAGAACATGATGAGCCGACGGCGCCCGTGGGCATCAACGGTCTGGTACAGCGTGGGAACCTCCAGCGATGTTGCCCAGTTGTCGGGTACCGGCAGGCGGTCGGTCCAGGTCAGGCCGCGGTCGAAGCTCTTCTTCATCACGATGGGGCCGCGCCCGTGACCCTTGGGGTAGACGGCGATCAGCGTCTGTTGGTCCGAGAGAAGCACCGTGGTCGGGTGGCCCAGGTACTGGCCGGGCTCGCGATCCACCACCACCTGTCGCTGTGTGTCGGCGGCCAGATCGATGAGTGGGATGGTGTAGCCCGGCGGCATGGCCGAGGTATCGGCCTCACGGTGTGCCGGCATGGTGACCTCCGAGGTCATGGTCGGTTGAGTGGCTCAAGGCCCGTGTGCCCCGGCACAGGGCGACGATGGGGCTGCGGGCAGCCGTGCGGGATCGCCGCCGGGTCGGAGGCGGTCCGGCGCCCGGCCCCCGGCGTTGGTCGGTGCACTGTCTACGCGGCTGCCTACTGTCCCGCGGCGTCGGCCAGCTTCGCCCCCAGAGCACGCAGGCGCGTACCGGCCTCGGGGTCCGGACTGCCCTTGACCAGGACGGGATCGGCGACCTTCTTGAGCTTGAAGCTGCCGGCAACCGACTCGATGCTATCGATCGCTCTCCCGCCACCGCCGTGGGTGACGAAGGCCCCGTAGGGCTTGTCCGTCACCTCGCCCTGAGTGGGGTAGAAGGACCGGTCGAGGAAGTCCTTGAGGCCGCCTCCCATGTAGCTGAATGCGTCATAGGAGCCCAGCGCCACGGCGCCGCAGTCCATGAGGTCGCCTGGCCCGGCCTCGAAGCCCGTCTTGAGCACTACCTCGGCCCCGGCGTCCCTGGCGCCCGCGGCCACAGCCTCCGCGGCGGCCTTGGTGTTCCCCGACATACTGCAGTACACCACAAGCACGGTTCCCATGTCACGATCCCTCCCGTGTTCCGGTGGCGATGACTCGCCACTCGTCCAGAGGTACGGCCGGAGACCCCGCCCTCGCCGCGGATGTCATTCTGAGAGCGTCCACTCCCGAAGGGAGCAGCTCGAGGGATCTCCCGGCATTCAGCGAGATTCCTCGCTATCTCGCTGCGCGAGATGGACGCTCAGAATGACATGAAACGGACCAGCCGGACTTCCCGGCCGGACTTCTGGTTGTACAACTGTACTTGCGGGCTCCGCCCGGCGCCGACCTGCCGATGGCTGGCTCGAGCTGTGTCGGAAGACCGACGCCGGCCTTGTACTCAGACTATGCAGGTTCTGGGCGGGCGCCGACTCACGTCGCCTCACACCCCCAACCCCCCTCTCCCTTACTCGCCGATACGACCGGCGAGACGGGAGGAGGGGGGACGGCACTATTGCGAGCGATAGAGGCTTTACTGCGGTGGGATGTGGCATCAATGCGTTCATGCATAATGTGAGCTTGTAGGCCGGCTTGGCGGGCTGGAAAGCCAGCCCCACCAACGGCCGCTGGACCGCCCCAACCCATGCACGGTTGTAGTGCTAGCGGCCCTGCCGGTCACTTCACCGCCCGGGCCTGTGATCCTTCCTGCCTGCACGCCGGAGACTACCCTCCCTCCTCGATCCGCCGGGCGATGGCCTCGCGCGTCCGGCCGAGCAGTACCTGATCCAGATTGTAGCTGCCGATGTCGCGCACCAGCGTGTCGGCCACCCGGCGCATCTCGGCCCGTGCGAAGGCCGCCGGGTCCGCCACACCGTCGCGTTCCGCGGCCGTCTTCAGGCGCTCTTGCAGGATCGTCAGGTACTCGAAATCGTCGATGCCCTTTTGCATCAGCTTCAGGCGCAAGGTGGGCAGCGGCGGGCCCCCCTCCTTGTCGGGGTAGAGCAAGATCGCCTCCCCGGCGTCGTACACGTACAGGCTCTCCTGATTGCGACCGGTGACCCAGGGCACGGGCGTGATGTCTTCCCACGGATCGATCTTGTTGTAGAACGTGGTCTGCCAAAGCTGCGCGCCGACCGCGCCGTACCTGGCGGCCTGCCAGAACCACAGGCGGTGGAGCTGTGGCGGAGCCTCCAACGTGGCCGGGATGTTGTAGACCCAGATCTCGTCACCCGCCGCGCGGCGGGCGTCCACGCTGGCCTCAGTGAAGTGCGGGCGACCGAACGGTACCGACCAGGCCTTCACTACCCCGTAGAAGGCCTCGTGGTTGGGGCTGGTGGTCTCCCAGATCTTGAAGTCCGGGTCGCCTGCGAGGGCCAGCTTCTGCAGGGCCACGACCCTGTCGAAGTAGTCGGGCTCGGGCTCATCCCACAGATAGAGGTAGGCCATGGAGAGCCAGCCCTTGTCGCGCAGATGCTGCCCGACCTGGCGCATGTACTGCGGAAACAGCCGGTTGAACTCCTCGCTGAGGGGCTCCAGGCCCAGCCACTGGGAGTGTTTCTCCCACCCCTCGCTGGTGCCGCCACCAAAGCATGGCCCCAGGAAGAACGCATTGAACTGCAGGCTATCGATGAACCACTGGATACGTCGGTCGAAGTCCGCGAAGTCACAGACCACTTTCCCGTCCACAAGCCTGGCCGGGACCGTGGCGGTCGCGCCATTGCCGCGCACCCCGTGGGCATGCAGCACTCGGGCGATGTCGCGCTCGATCTCCTCCAGCGGCCGCCGGTCCCAGGGGCGGAAGGAGGACGCGGAGTAGGTGATCAGCGTGCGGAACGTAGGATCGCGGGGCAGTTCGAAGTCATACACACGGACAGACAGCGGGATGGCGGCAAGGGTCGTGTCCCCGGCCTGAGCGATGATGGCGCCGGTGTAAGTGCCGGGCTTGGCGTCGCGTGGGACGGTGACTCCAACCAGGAAGGGGGCGTTCTCCCCGGCCGTCAGGGCGATGGGCTCGGGTCTGAGTAGCGGGTCGGGCGTCGGGCCCAGGCGCGTGCCCTGGCGGTGCGCGGTCTTGACGTTGGCAAAGCCCACCGGCCACCAGTGCACCTGCGTCCCGTCGATGGTACCCGGTCCCGTGAGATCGCCGGGAGCCAGCAGCACCCGGGGCACATCCCGGGTGGGGAGCAGCACGACCTGGGAGTAGACCGTCTCGCCTCGAGCCGCCGCCAGGCCGACCTCGTCGGCTTGCACGGCGTAGTCGGGGACGCCGTCCTCCCTGTACACCCGCGCCGCCAGGTCGTCGGCCCAGACCGTCAGCTCGTTCGTCCTGGACAAGAGCACTGCCGTCTCCGA
>Ga0334884_1003319_pt1 | contig 18373 bp, 8 predicted proteins | sample GraSluR1_MG_7_FD_207215 | JGI IMG/M metagenome (GOLD analysis project Ga0334884, IMG submission 207215) | Sludge microbial communities from methane-producing bioreactor in Wageningen University, Netherlands - Granular Sludge_12_05 R1 | ecosystem: Engineered > Bioreactor > Anaerobic > Unclassified...
CGGTTTGATGTGGCAGGAGATGGAAACGGAATGAGATGACCCGCTTGAGGGGGACACTCTCCCGAAAGGGGAGCAAATAGCTTGGCCTCACAAGGTCTGTACTCACACCGCGCCATCTCTTGACCCGACGCTCTTTGAAACCGCTTTGCTAACTCGTGCCCGACAGACAGCAATGCTTCTTTAATTTTGCAACTGCTCTTTCCCCGCGAAGCGGCCATTGCGACCTGGGCAGTTCTAGCCCAGCCTTGCGTCCACTGATGCTCCTCAGTGCATTGCGTCCCGGCACGATCTTTGCCGGCATTGCGTCCGAGGTCTTCCTATCAGCCAAGAACAAGGCTCTTAGCTCTGAAACGAGGAACAATCTCCTGGTATCCAGATCATATAGGTTAGCTAGATGTAAAAAATGGAGTCTGTCACGAAAGAAGCGGGGTCTTTCGTTCAACTATCAGAAACGGCCAATTTTGCTTTCAATGTAAACTCCTTTATAATTTTGTTTGGATTCGATCGTTTTTTGGGGATGCTTGGAACGAGAGAAGGAGGATCGAAATGAGAAGAACTATCTTCTTTCTCTTATTTGCTTTGCCTACACTGGTGTTTGGGCTAGAGCCGATAACTCTTCAAATTGGCGATACCTAAGCTACTTACAACTTGGAAGGATGTCTTTCTGTTCTTGTTTGCCATTCTAGATATGATTGTAGATGCAGAAAGAACAAGTACTTGGAAGATGGAAGTTTTTCCTACTTTAACCATAGATGCTACAACAACTCTCAGGAGAAAAAATCTAATAAATTCTTAGATTTTGATTTTTATGTTACAAGAGATATAATGTACACAAATTAATACTGATTAAGCCTTTTACAAACCTAGATTACGACTAACCAAAACAATGCATTGCATTCTCATCGTACAAACAATTGTCATATCGATATTGCTTATACAAAATGAATTGAGGTGATGGTTTTGCGATTGCTCGCAACGTATAAAATTCCAGGCCCCTTTCCTCTGGACTGTCGAAAGGGATTACTGTTGCTTACACAAAAAAACGATTCAAGAGACTGCGTTATGGGGGTTTCGCTTTGAGAATAAGAGTTTCTCTCGAAAATGAAGAAGACATCTCTCTACCAATTAGTTACTCATATCCACTTCAATCGGCAATATACAAGATACTCTCAAACGTAATCCCGGAAAGCCACAACTTTGGCCTAACAGTGAATGGAAGAACCCTAAGACCATTCACCTTTTCCCGCCTTGTGGGTCGCAAGCAGAAGTTGAAAGAAGGTTCGATAACTCTAACACCTCCGATAAGCTTGCACTTCTCATCACCACTTGAGGACTACACTCAGGCCTTTGCGAACGCTCTTATGAAGAACGGAGGGATTAAACTTCTCGGTGCAACCCTTGATCTTAGATCGATAGAGGTAGAACCAACACTTCCAGAAACGAAATGCATAGCGGCCAAAACAATATCACCAATAACTGTCTATTCGACTCTCATGACAGCAGACGGGAGAAAGAAAACATATTTCTACAATCCGGCAGAGAAAGATTTCGCAATTCAGATTCGGGAAAATCTCAACAGAAAGGCAAGTGCATTGGGTAATTCCGTCAGAGCGGGAAAATCCTTCTCCTTCAAACTTGCCTCAAGACCAGTTCAACGGATTGTCAAGTACAAGGATTTCACTCAAATCGCCTGGGACTTCCGCTTTGAGCTCAACACAGATCCGGAGTTCATATCGATAGCCTACTACTGGGGACTAGGTTCGAAGAACGCACAGGGATTTGGAATGATAAAAATCAACGAGGGGGATAGCTGAGACTGAGGGAAGGGTGTTCGTTTATAAGGATGAGTTTGATAAGAATCCGGCGCGAACCTAAAACCCAAGTCAGAAGATTACTTAGCCATCGAAACACTTAAAATACGCAAAAATCAGTGGCTGACTGTTGAGTTGTATGAAGAGAGGTGTGAGAAAAGTGGAGAGTGGACCGATCACATTCAGAGTTAAGACCCTTACCCCGCTATGGACCGGTGGGTCGGATGGAAAGATGGACCGGGTACACGAAACGGGAATCATAGGAAGTATCAGATGGTGGTATGAAGTAATTGCGAGAGGGCTGGGATATTACGTTTGCGATCCAACCGACTCAGATACAAGATGCCCAACTGAGAATAAAGAAGAGAAAAAGAAAGAATATTGTCCAGCTTGCCTTCTTTTTGGAGGAACTGGTTATAGGAGAAGGTTTGGAATCTCAATAGACCATTCTGAGCTTGTTTCCAGTAAACCCTTCAAGGTAATTTCTGGCAGAATGCATGGAGGATATGAAGGTGGTTGGTACATTAATTCTGGATGTGCAGAAACTTTTGAAATGCAAATTGGATCTTTAGATAATGATTTTGATCGTGTTCTAGTTCAGCTTCCATTAAGATTAGCAGCAAACGTAGGTGCATTAGGTGCAAAATCACAACTCGGATACGGAGTTTTCAGCTTCGAACCAAACACAATATGTTCAACCTCTCAGTTTACAGAATCAATAAAGAAAACAACTTCAGAAGAAAAATTGAAGAAGTTAGATATGTGTTTGCGGAGCAAACCAGATAATTCATCTAACTATCCAAACTTAAAAGAAATGTTCTTCGCAAAAATCCGATTTCTGAGTGCTGATAATGAGTGGTGGAAAGGCATAAGAGGCTTAAAAAATCCCAGTGACCTTTCATTCAAGAGCTGGATCGATAACAATTCTGCTCCTATATCTCCAACAATCAAGAACTGGTTCAGGTATGATAACAACGTTTCTAAGTTCTGGAAAGCGGAAAAGTGCAATACTGGAGAGCTTGCAAATTGGTTATTTGGGACTATCAGAAGAGATGGAAACATAGCCTCAAAGATAAACATATCTGGAGCCTACAATCCTTCTGATGAAAAGAATCTTTGGGAATTCCGAATCTGGGGATGGATTCCAACAAAATATGAGAGATGTAAGGAATTCGATCGTGAAGACATTCTTAACAGATTGATGAAACTAATTACTGATACTACAGATGAAGACTGGCAGAAATTGCTAGGAAAATTCGTAAATTCATTTGAACTCCATTCTTGGAGAGAATTTAACTCCGAAAGAGATACTTCTGGACTATTCAATAGCATGAACGATTACATTGACAGCCTCATCAACAAAGTCCCGGAGGTGGAGGGAAAATGAGTTTGGATTTTTATGCAAAAACTGAGAACTTGAAAGAAGAAATCGAAACACTATCAAAAGAAGGGAAGAGCAAAGAAGCGGAAGACAAGGTCAAGGAATACATAAAATACTTGAGCAACAACAATCACAATCATGGAGAACTGACGGATTATTTTATAATCTCCTCATACATGTACTCGAAAATCATTAACCCTGATGCACCTTCCCTAGAAAAACTTAAGAACCAACTCAAAAAGAGAAGAAGCGAATGCTTCGGTATAAATGAAAAGCTAAGAAACTCTCTATCCTGCAACTTGAATGGCAATAGCTTAAGTTTCATGCCTCCATACTCATTCATTATCGAATTTGATTTTACTCTTAAAAAGCCCTACATCTCCATAGATGATGAGAATTTTACGATTATTGAAAACTCCATAAAGCGAGAAAAGATTCTCGGTTGCCCATATATTCCCGGGTCTACATGGAAAGGCTGCCTCCGTTCAGCATTCTGGCATGAAGGTATGAAGGAAGATAACGAGCAAATCACTCGAATCTTCGGAAATGAGAGAAAGAATAATGAAAGCTTTCGACAAGGTCGTCTTCACTTCTTTCCGTCGTTCTTCGATAAAGTAGACTACGAAATCATAAACCCTCACGATAGAAAAACCCGTACTGGAACCGTTCCGATACTTATAGAGAGCATTCCTTCAGGCGCAAACAGTGAGTTTTCGCTACTGTATGTTCCGTTCGACCTTACTGGAAAAGAAAAGGAAGAATTCTTGAGACAAATGCTTGAAGACCTGAAAGTAATCGCCGAAGGAATCGAAGCGATGTTCACAGTATATGGATTTGGTGCAAAGACCTCAAGCGGATATGGAATAGCAAAAACCAACGATGGTTTTATCAGAATAAATGCTAAAGAAAGCAGAAAACAAGTTGGAGTACAACTTCCAAAATCCTTCAAACTGCATGAAGCTAAAAATGGTTTAGAAGAGGCTTTTGAGATTCTTATGAGCAAAGAAGATAATAATAGCTTTATGGAGAAGCACTTCACTAATCTCGAATCTCTTAAGGAAATTGTCGGTAAAATAGTCGAGGTGATTCTATGACCAAAATCCTGAAAATCCTCAAGGACAATAGAGACAACTTGCTAAAAGTCGAACTTGCCGGCCGTCTGCATGATATGTACAAGTGCAGCGATGAACATGTTGATATGCAATCTGTCGAACCAGCGCTTTCGATGAATGTGGGTAAGGCCTTCTACTTTGGTCTTATGAATGACTTTGATATTAGCTTCAAAGGAAGTTTGAAAGAAAGTGTAAGACTCACCGAGTTAATTGAAAAAGGCAGACCTGGAAAGACTACTATGGAAGACAAAAATCTCTCTTTACTTGTTAAGTATCTAGGGAGGTGCCATGGGGCTGCTCATATTGAGAAAGAAGAACCAACAAATGATAATCCTAGAAGCCTATATGATCAGATTGATTCGAAAAAAAGAAAGATAAGAAAGAATGAAGAGTCAATAGACAGTAAGAAAGGACTAATAGATCAAAACAGAGGTAATTTATCTAAACTAGAAGAAGAAGTTAATAAACTCCAAGAAGAGATCTCCAAATTAAGCGATGAAGTAGAAATTTTAGAAATGAAAAGGTCTGTCTACCAAAAACTAGATAAAACAGGCATTTCTTCGGTATTTGGTTATGATTATAATATAGCAATCAACCTCACAAATAGACTCAAAGTTCTCATTAATAACAATTTCCTTGATTACAAAGACATCGAAGCAATACGCGAACTTTTTTCGGAAGCTCTCGGAGATACACGCCGACCTGCCAATGAAGTCACCCTAGAAGACTGGTCTTTCATAGTGGCTACACTTTTCAAGTCGGCAGTAGCTGGGGCAATACTTGAGACCGACAATGGAAAAGAACCAGTGTCAGCGGATAAGCAGCGATGGAGATTCTTGTCGGTCAGAATAAGCGGAGAACAAGCCTTTGGTAATTCAACTTCTATATCTGATTTGTTAGCGCGCAAGAACTGGATCAATGAGGGCCTAAGCAGAGTGAAAAAACTTCTCGAAGAAGAATATCCATTAGGTAATGAAGTTTATAGAGATGAGAACGGTAGCATATTTGTTGTCCCGGATATCGAAGACATTCTGGAATATGTGTTGGATGATACAACTGAGACACTCGAAAAAAGAATTAGAGTAAAGCTGGACTTTCGGGGTGAAATAACTCCTGAGATTGCCATTAGCGAACCCTGGTGGGGTCAAAAACCAATACTCCCTAGTGGCATATCACCAGAAGCTTGGCAGGAAGGGGACAAAATCCCACCAATAGGGACAATAATATCCAAACAGCCTTTTTCTCCGGCAGATCCTGAAGAGATTTCTACATACTGGAGCCAAAGTCAGAGAAACCAGATATGTAGAATATCCTGGCTTAGACCGGAAGAAGATAAAACCAGACACGTTTCAAAATTCTGGGCAAATGAAATAAAGGGCAGAGCTGAAACATGGCTGAAAGAAAAGAACACAACCATATGGATTGACGAAATTGCAGATAGGAATTCAAAAATAGCATTAGTCTCTGCGAAACTTGCTATTTCTAATTGGGTTGGAGAAGAACCTGGTAAACTCAGTCTAATAAGGACTCTGAATTATGAAACCCCGCCAGTTTCTAAACACTTTGAGAAGTGTGCAAAAACCCCCTCATTTGCAAGGGTTCGTAGAGTTTGGGAGACGACAAGTAAGTTCTGGGAAGAGGCTCTTGTAGAAATCAAAGAAGTTATTAATCCAATAACTGAAAGGCTTGTTTTGAAAGTTCGGACAAATAATCTAAACCTCCCAACAAATAATGCCTATGAAGCCAAAGTCAATGAAACCAAGTTCACTGTATTCTACGAGAACAAGAATGCTAAAGGCGCTGATGGACTCGAAAACTTCGTGATAATTGAGAATCTTGAATTGCTTGCCAAGAAGCTCCCTGTTGAAATAAAGACAGACAGTCGGAAAGATTTAGTTGATACCTTAATTGAAGGGCTAAAAGACAAGAACATAGACGTTTTCAACTCCAATGATCCTTCAGTAGTGCTCGCCAGTTCAAGAATCGATGGCATCGAAATCGAATCGTGTAATTACTCCCCGGTAATCGAAATAACGAAAGACCCGGAAAGATTTATGGTTCTTGTGCCGGCAGACAAGGCTCTTGAAGCTGCCAAAAAGATAAAAGAGAAATACGAAAGGGAAATGGGAAAAGTCAGAAACCGCCTGCCCATGAATCATGGAATTGTGTATGCGGAATATCATACGGCTCTTCCTGCCATCATGGATGCCGGGCGCAGAATGATGCAAATCGACAATGAAGAAAAAACATGGACATTGATGAAACAACCCGAAGAGCTCTCAGATTACTTCGAATTGACTTTCCAAGAAAATCAGTTTTGGAAAATCCCCTCAAAGATGGGAGACTGTTCAGAAGATGTATGGTATCCGTATTTTTATGTTTTGAACGCCGAAGCCAAACCTGAAAAAAGGCTCCTCTCTTTCAAGGGGCCTTCCGGTAACTGGCTAGTTCATGTTTCAGAACTCAAAGAGGGCGACATAGTTCAAGTCACACCTTCTTATTTTGACTTTGAGTATCTTTCGTCTGCATCCCAGAGATTCGAGATCAGCTACACCAACGATTGTAGAAGGCGGTCAAATGATAGAAAACAGCGCCCATATTATCTTGACGATCTGGATGAGATTGAAAGAGTATGGGCAATTATCTCAACAAAACTTTCGAACAGCCAGATAAAGAAGCTAAACACTCTCGTTGAAGAAAAACGAAGAGACTGGGCCCTTTCTACAGAAAATGAGGACGATACTTTCAACAGTTATGTTGAGAACGTCGTTGAAAATCTCAAATGGAAACAACCTCTCTCAAAGCATGAGAAAGAGAAACTCGTTGATTTTTGTGTGAATGGGAAATTTGTGGATGTTCTGGAAATTCACATGAGCATAATGAAGGATAAATCGGAGGTGGCGGAATGAGCAACGAACTCTATAGCGAGGAGAAATTCGTTTTCATGACTCTTGACCCAATTCACATAGGTACGGGCGGAACTAATCTGGGGATAGTAGACAATACGATAATAAGAGAAGCCGGCTCAAACATACCGATAATTCCAGGGACAAGCCTCTCAGGCGCGGCGAAGATGTACGCTGCAATGCTTATGGGAGATCTGGATGCAGCTGGCAGCAAAAAGCTCAAGAGTACTGAGAATCCAGTATCATACACTTTTGGGTATATAAATGGCTCTGGTTCTAAGCAAACCAGCAAGGCCGGCGTTGTTAGTTTTTCGGATGCAAGGATAGTTCTTTTCCCGGTCTGTTCATCCGAAGGAACGATCTGGGTTACTACAAGAGCTATGCTGAACGAAATTGGCTTCGATATGAAAGACCTCGGCCCAGATGAAGAAAAAGCTTATCACCTGGGCGGAACAGATGAAAATAGCAAGATCAAAATCGGCTGGCTATTCATTGATGTAGAAAATATAACAATTGAAAAGCCCAAACTTGGTGGCTTGGCAGAAAAAGACGAGTGGAAGGTTGTCGAACAGAAGATCTATATAGTATCAGATAAGCTGTTCACACAAATAGTAAATGACAACCTTGAAACAAGGACCTCCGTAGCGATCAATCCTGAAACCGGTGCTGCCGAAGATGCCGCGCTATTCACATATGAAGCAATTCCAAGAGCCACATGGCTAATTTCAACCGTAATTCAAGACGATTATAAGATCGAAGGGTTCAGTGACTCAATGAAAAAAGATAAATATAAAGAAAACGGAAAGATAAATTGCTGGAAATCCCCAATGGATGTCGTAAGAGCTGGCTTCAAAATCATCGAATTCATGGGCATCGGCGGAATGACCACGAGGGGCTTCGGTAGAATGAAGATTATCTTTGGTGGCGAAAACTAATGAAGAACCTTGACTATATTGCCGCGGAATCAGGGCAAAAAATCTTGGCTGCTCTAGAGAGCATGGACAAAAAAGAACTAGAGAAACTCATTAATGATATTCTCCTGGTACTCCACGGTAACGGTGTTTACGCCTGCATACTCTATCTCTATGCGAGAGAAAAGAAGAAGACCGAAACAGCAGAAAAATTAGCAAAAGAAATGCTTGGTTCTGTTAGGGAATCGCTGGGAATAGACTTTGAAGATTTGAATGAGAAAAATCCAGAAGACGTTCTCCGCGTGGTCAACGAGAAGATCTGCAACAACACAGGTTCTCTCTTCCTTGTGAAGGACCTATGGGAAAGGACTCTCGTTTACGCTAGATATGGTGCCAAAGCGAAGGTGAAGAATTAATGAGCTGGGAATTACATAGGGTTTCTCTCAAACTGCTTTCTCCGATGCACATAGGCTGGAGAAAAATTGGAAACCTTCAGCAAACAAGATACTATGTTCCTGGTAGAACCCTTTGGGGAGCCTTGACTGCTAGGCTTGCCAGAGACTACGGAGACTTTGATTACAGCAAAACCGGAATAGACGTCGATAAATCTCTCAGATTCAGCTATTTCTACCCCTCTGATAATGAAGAGAAAATCGATCTACTCCCATGGGAAAGAAAAGATGAGTTCGAATGGAAATACATAGGAAGTACGGTGAACACTGCGCTAGATCTGGGTGCAAGAATAGCTGACGAGGGCAGTCTGCATGAAACAGAGTATATAGCTCCAAAAACAAGAGACGGGAAACAAGTCTATCTCATTGGAAATATCTTTGAACACAAAGATTGTGCCTTGAATTGGGAAGATGCACTTTCGAAGCTACAAATAGGTGGTGAAAGAACATATGGATGGGGTCGAGTGGAAACTGATGAATCGAAAGGCTGCGTTCAGGTTGCTCAGATTGATCTAGATGGATATGATATTGAACTAAACGAGGAATTTCCAGTAATAAAACTCTCAAGATCTCATTCGGCAATCTCCCACGTGCTCGCCGATAATCAAGTAGATAGCTCTGCCTTAAGTGGCAACATAGAACCTCTTATTGGACTTGAAACAACTAGAGAAGAGAGATTCGGAGCAGAAATCTCAGCAGCTCAAATATGCTGGACACTTGGTACTAAATTCAGTAAAGATCATACTTTTTTGATAGGCGAAAAAGGAATCTGGAAATCCAAATCCTGATTTACTTCTCCGTCGACCCCTGATAAATTGAAAACACCTGGGGATCGACAGAAGCATGTCAATTCAGCTCTTCAGTTTTGTGTGCAATTCATGAGAAAATGGTCTTTGAAAAACAGGCAAGAACTCATATTGCCTCAAAATGCTGAAAATCCTTTATAATCTATATAGTAATGGGCTTCCAGACTACCTATGAGGAATTGAAACGTAGCGGGTGCTTCCTGAACGACACCTTTGTACAGCTTCCAGACTACCTATGAGGAATTGAAACTCATCGACATTAGTGTCTTTCTTCTGTCCCTCGAGGATCGCTTCCAGACTACCTATGAGGAATTGAAACACTGACGAAAGCCCATGAATGGTGCAATTGGAGGGAGCTTCCAGACTACCTATGAGGAATTGAAACACAAACAATAAAAGCGATGGTAGTTGAGTTATGGCTTCCAGACTACCTATGAGGAATTGAAACTTGGACTACTTTCCTAGCGCTTGAGGATCAAATGTGCTTCCAGACTACCTATGAGGAATTGAAACTTCAAGCCACATACAGCGATTCGCAACGGAAAGTGTATTTAGCTTCCAGACTACCTATGAGGAATTGAAACATCCTTTTTCTTTCTGTTTCGGCTTCTTCCTTGGCTTCCAGACTACCTATGAGGAATTGAAACTAGCATAGCATGAGATGATAGCATGACAGGTAGAATACGCTTCCAGACTACCTATGAGGAATTGAAACTTGAGAGCACGGGATGAGTTGATATTTCTGTCGAGGCTTCCAGACTACCTATGAGGAATTGAAACGTGGATAACTAGGTGGTCAGGAAGCCCTGACTCGCTTCCAGACTACCTATGAGGAATTGAAACTCGTTTGGAGCACTGACAGGTTCGCACGTTCGAGGCTTGGCTTCCAGACTACCTATGAGGAATTGAAACCGGATCAGAACAATAAAGCGTTCTATGGCTTCGCTTCCAGACTACCTATGAGGAATTGAAACGCAGATAGAAGTGTACTCTAGGGGACCAGGAGTGGCTTCCAGACTACCTATGAGGAATTGAAACGAAAAACACCTCACAGGATCGCTCAGGTTTCTCTTTGCTTCCAGACTACCTATGAGGAATTGAAACCCGACACAGGTGGAGCGGTTCAGGCAAAGAATATCAGCTTCCAGACTACCTATGAGGAATTGAAACCTGAAGTCTTGTTCGTACCATGCCTTGAGGATCTTTGCGCTTCCAGACTACCTATGAGGAATTGAAACTCAGGAGGTGTGAGATGTTTGAAATAAATAGGCCGCTTCCAGACTACCTATGAGGAATTGAAACACTACTACAAGGAAGAGGTTGTCAGGGTGAGTATGCCGCTTCCAGACTACCTATGAGGAATTGAAACCGGTAGGGCCCGAGCCAGCCTCGGGCCACTCCGTGCTTCCAGACTACCTATGAGGAATTGAAACTACGAAGTCTCGGGGACATGATAATTGAAAATCTCGCTTCCAGACTACCTATGAGGAATTGAAACAAGGATATTCAGGACTTAAAGTGGCTACCTACTCAGGGCTTCCAGACTACCTATGAGGAATTGAAACATACTCCCGTTCATCCCGATTATGTAGATGCTTTTGCTTCCAGACTACCTATGAGGAATTGAAACTCCTTCTTAAAAGAAGTGAGGGCCTCTATCAAAAGCTTCCAGACTACCTATGAGGAATTGAAACTGAAAAAAATACGACTGTATGCCTTTTCAAACGATCGAGCTTCCAGACTACCTATGAGGAATTGAAACACCAGTTCCCTGGCTATTGCCCGGAAATCGGAGTCGCTTCCAGACTACCTATGAGGAATTGAAACAGATTTTATGCAAATGTTGGAACAGAAAGTTTGCGCTTCCAGACTACCTATGAGGAATTGAAACATATCGATGAATTCGTCCTGGCCTTTCCCGAGAGTATCGCTTCCAGACTACCTATGAGGAATTGAAACCAAGATCTCTGAAGGCGTCCCCTGTGTAACCGGCCTCGCTTCCAGACTACCTATGAGGAATTGAAACTCTGCTCCTTCACTTTTTCAAGTTCGCTTGAAGCGTAGTTGACAGCTTCCAGACTACCTATGAGGAATTGAAACCGAAATCATCCATGGTGACTGTATCGAGTACAGCTTCCAGACTACCTATGAGGAATTGAAACGTCCGATCCCACCTCCAAGGCGCCTCTCACGGACCTCAGGCTTCCAGACTACCTATGAGGAATTGAAACATATTGAACAGGCTTGCCACAGCGGAGACGTACCGCTTCCAGACTACCTATGAGGAATTGAAACAGAAAGATGCAGCCTTCTTCTCTTTCCTTATCGCTTCCAGACTACCTATGAGGAATTGAAACAGTATTCGGCCACCTTCTCTATCCCGGTGAAGTGTTTCTCGCTTCCAGACTACCTATGAGGAATTGAAACCGGCAACGGCTATCGCAGCCGTGGTGTCGGGATCGCTTCCAGACTACCTATGAGGAATTGAAACGAGAGTGAAAACTCGAAGTACCTCTCACACATCCTCGCTTCCAGACTACCTATGAGGAATTGAAACCATCCCGACGGTTCCGATGTTCTCGCTCGTCACGCTTCCAGACTACCTATGAGGAATTGAAACCCTTTCAGGAAGCGACTGAAGAGGGCATGGTCGAGCTTCCAGACTACCTATGAGGAATTGAAACGTTCAGATATGGTCAAATTCGCTATAAATGGAGAGCTTCCAGACTACCTATGAGGAATTGAAACCTGATCTCTGATATAAAACATGCGTCCTCCTTAATCTAGCTTCCAGACTACCTATGAGGAATTGAAACACTTCGATAATTCCACAGAAAGGCATATTCTCTTGCTTCCAGACTACCTATGAGGAATTGAAACGTTCACCGGCTGGAATATTACGTCAGCCGGGGTGTACTCGCTTCCAGACTACCTATGAGGAATTGAAACCAAGTATGTAACTCTCTCCTTCTCCAAGATATTCGCTTCCAGACTACCTATGAGGAATTGAAACCAGAGGCTCAATGATTGACACTCTTAAGAGATCGCTTCCAGACTACCTATGAGGAATTGAAACCTATCGCTCGTCCATCAGATCTTCAGGACCCAGCTTCCAGACTACCTATGAGGAATTGAAACGCGAATGGTTGAAGGGGGTGTTATAGTGCAGTTTCAAAGCTTCCAGACTACCTATGAGGAATTGAAACCCTTTATATGGGGTGTATTAAGGCCTGATAAGCTCGTTCCGCTTCCAGACTACCTATGAGGAATTGAAACCTGAAGCGAGAAATGACATACTCATCCCCGGGTACGGTAGCTTCCAGACTACCTATGAGGAATTGAAACTGATGTAGGTATATGAAACGTCGCTTAACACTACGCTTCCAGACTACCTATGAGGAATTGAAACACAAAGCCCGCAAAGATGTTTGGAAATGATGTGGACGGCTTCCAGACTACCTATGAGGAATTGAAACATAAAAACGCTCCGAAGCGATTTCCCTGATTTGGCTTCCAGACTACCTATGAGGAATTGAAACCATGCCCTGGTTTCTGAGCGATATGAGTTTTTCGCTTCCAGACTACCTATGAGGAATTGAAACATGACTATCGGATTCTCTTCATCGTCAAAGCCGTGAAGGCTTCCAGACTACCTATGAGGAATTGAAACGCAACATCTATGCAAGATCTTCTCTCCTGGGGAAGCTTCCAGACTACCTATGAGGAATTGAAACAGCGGTCCGAACCACGGAACAACGTCGATTCTCGCTTCCAGACTACCTATGAGGAATTGAAACCTCATAATCTCCGAGACTGAATCCGAGTGAGTAAGCTTCCAGACTACCTATGAGGAATTGAAACATTCCCGGCGGCAGATGGAGTCCAGGACTTAGAGCTTCCAGACTACCTATGAGGAATTGAAACACGAGTCAACTATTTGCAAACATTTACCTTAATGAAGCTTCCAGACTACCTATGAGGAATTGAAACTTGAAACCGTCTTTCAAAGCGTCAGTAGCTCCTAGCTTTCAGACTACCTATGAGGAATTGAAACTCTATAAGCCAGTCGAAGACGGGCGATGGTTTGTGGCTTTCAGACTACCTATGAGGAATTGAAACTATCATTTTGATATATTAGAATTCAGTCACTTGAGCTTTCAGACTACCTATGAGGAATTGAAACTACTATCAGTAAGCCAAACCTCTGATAGTTCGGCATCACGCTTTCAGACTACCTATGAGGAATTGAAACAGGTTACAACCTATAGGTCAGACGGTAAATACAGCGATTGCTTTCAGACTACCTATGAGGAATTGAAACCATTCTATGACATATTAGAATTCAGTCAGTTGATGAGCTCGCTTTCAGACTACCTATGAGGAATTGAAACTATTATTATAAAAATCTAATGTGGGTAAGAATTTTTGCTTTCAGACTACCTATGAGGAATTGAAACAAGTTCGCCTACATCAAACTCGAATGTATCAAGGTTTGCGCTTTCAGACTACCTATGAGGAATTGAAACTCGTAATCTTTCCTGTTGTCTATGTCTACAGGAACGCTTTCAGACTACCTATGAGGAATTGAAACAGCTGCCGCAGATAAATCCTTCGCCAAGAAGCTGGGCTTTCAGACTACCTATGAGGAATTGAAACTTAACACGAGAGATGACAATGTTCTATAGTGCAAAGCTTTCAGACTACCTATGAGGAATTGAAACTAAATTTACCGACTGGCAGAATGGTGAGACTCAACGCTTTCAGACTACCTATGAGGAATTGAAACTTTAACTATTGGAGCCTATCAGTAAGTAAAAATCAACAGCTTTCAGACTACCTATGAGGAATTGAAACCTCGTTGACGTTTATAAACATGCTTACAAGACTCAGGCTTTCAGACTACCTATGAGGAATTGAAACTCCCACTTGCGGTAAGAAGATGGTTCTTACCTTTACGCTTTCAGACTACCTATGAGGAATTGAAACCTTCTTTCGTTAGTATTCGCCTATGTCCTGCTGTAAAGAGCTTTCAGACTACCTATGAGGAATTGAAACTCTTTTCATCATCTTGTTTAGCTTTTTCCAACTTACATGCTTTCAGACTACCTATGAGGAATTGAAACAACTATGCTAGGAAGGAACTTTCGGGCGTGTCGCTTTCAGACTACCTATGAGGAATTGAAACTCTGCTCGAAACCGCCAGCCATGAACCACCTGCGAGCTTTCAGACTACCTATGAGGAATTGAAACACTATTCCCGCTAGCGGATCGGGCTTGTGGTTCCTGCTTTCAGACTACCTATGAGGAATTGAAACGCCACCTTGACGATCTTCGCAATCTTCTTGATCTTCACGCTTTCAGACTACCTATGAGGAATTGAAACTACTTTCTCGCATCGAGCCTTGAGCGTGCGAATCTGCTTTCAGACTACCTATGAGGAATTGAAACTTACTTCCGAAACGACAGGGTGACAATTAGAACCTCGCTTTCAGACTACCTATGAGGAATTGAAACCCGCGATAATCCATGTATCTTCCGGCAGTATATGGCTTTCAGACTACCTATGAGGAATTGAAACAACCTTACCAAAGCTGCTATTTTGTTAGAGAAATAAACGCTTTCAGACTACCTATGAGGAATTGAAACTCATGTCGAGGTCTTTATTGAGTATCGTATTTATTGCTTTCAGACTACCTATGAGGAATTGAAACTAATCATGTTGTACCTCCTTTATCATTCTATTGTGGCTTTCAGACTACCTATGAGGAATTGAAACTAGTTCCGAGAGTTACCAGAGATCCGTCGCTCGCAGCTTTCAGACTACCTATGAGGAATTGAAACAGTTCCCAACCGTCTTGATGTATAACGTCTCCTAGCGCTTTCAGACTACCTATGAGGAATTGAAACGATGAAACAACGGTCGGAAACGTTCTTAGCGCTCTTGCGCTTTCAGACTACCTATGAGGAATTGAAACAAGTCCCGATCGTCTCTGTCTGGTTTCCAATCTCTGCGCTTTCAGACTACCTATGAGGAATTGAAACGAGGATAGGGGTAGCAGGTAGGGGGTTGGAAAGAGCAAAGTACCAGGTTAGCCGTCGAACGGTTCTCCGTTCTCTGGAAAGAGCCTGTTCTTCGTTCCAGAGCAGGGAGATACTTGTGACAGACTCGATTTTTATGCAGAGCCGTTGTTGTTGGTCAACGCTCAACCATCTGGGGACGCAAGGCTGGCTTCGCAGGAAGCCTCTCAGGTCAACCGTCAAGGGTCCACCGTCCTCCGACAAGAACGAAAAGCCGGGTCTAGGGTCCATCAAGAGCGAGATCCCGTACAGGAGCACTACGGGATGACTGAAGAAGAGCCCTGAACAGGACCCCAAACAGGATCATATTGGGGCAGGCTAATCAGGGCAGGCTCTACGGGATAACAGTCCTCGCGTCATCCTGAAAAGCTCCTGTTCAGGATCTGGGCTTAGAAATAAACGAGGTTAGAGGTCAGTGTTCAGAGGTTGGAAGAGCAAGAGAGTGGTCAATATTCACCGAGGAGAGCTATGAAGCAATAGTATCGAGATTCCTTTGGGCTTCAGCTTACAACTTGGAACAAGCAACTTGCAACTATTCTTTCGAAGGACGGGTCCATGCTCTTGGACGGTCAACGGAGGACGTCACTTCCCAGCACTCAGCGGGTCTAATTGAACTCGTCAGTTTCCATTTTCGCTTTCCGACGAAGTCCTGACTCGCCACCGAAGGTTACTGGCTTCTCGATTTCTATTCCTCTCATCAGAAGATTAACAAACTCTCGAAGACGTTTCTTCCTGACAGATTTTTCGAAAGACGTGCGCTTATCACAGGATCTAGACTATTCTCTTGTCCCCGTGAAAAAGCACTAGAGATCGATCGGACTTAGCCTCGTCAACTAGAGCTTTGGTGAAGCCAGATCTACTGAAGATAGCGTACTCCTTCTCATTGAATTCATCCCATCGCGGCAGATTTCCCCTTTCATGCAATGCTGCAAGAATGTCAGTGCCGACGGGCCTTTCACTCCACTTGACTTCTCCCAATAATATTCGTTTCTCTTCTCTGTTCATGCCAACCAGATCGATTTCAGCGTTTCTATCCCACCAGCGACCGATTTCGAAGTAATTCGATTCGCTAATCCACTTGAAAGCACTGCGCGCGAAATCCTCATATGTGAGCGAGAAGAACTGGTTTTCGGTATCTTTCAGGATGCTCAACAGTCTTTCCTTCTGATCGGTAAGTATGAGATCTTTGTAATAGAAAACATAGCGGAAGTAGAATCTGAAGAAGTTATCGGCTATTCTGTATAGTCCCTTCTTGCTCTTAAACGGGTCTTCCCCCACAGGTACTTCTTTCTCGACTATGCCAAGAAGATTGAGAATGGAGATGTATTTCATGATGCTGCTTTTGTCGATGCCAGTTTCGTTGATTATTTCGCCCAGTTTTCTCTTTCCGAGCGAGATTGCCCTCAAAATGGCGAAGTAGTTTCTCGGTTCTCTGAGCTCCTCATTCAGAAGAAACTCGGCTTCGGCAAACAACACCTCGTTCTGGTTGTATATCTTCTCCATTACATTTCCGTAGTAGTCAAGATCGCTGTCAAACTGCTCAAGATAGAACGGGACTCCACCAAGAGTGCCCCATATCTTGAGTAAATCGTCAAATTCGTATTTCTTCTTGAAGAACTCGCCGATTTCATTGAAGGGAAACTGGTTTAGAAGAAGCTGTCCTGTTCGCCTGCCGTATAGAGGGCTCTTATAGCTCAAGACACTGTTCTCCATTACGGAGACGCTCGAACCCGTGAGAATGAGAAAGACATTCGAGTCTGACAAGTATTCGTCCCAGCCCTTTTGAAAAGACGAAATAATGCCCGGTTCTCTTTCTATAAGGTAAGGAAATTCATCTATCACGAGTACGTATCGATCGTGCTTGGAGGCAAGGTACTTGAACAGCATCTCCCAGTTGGAGAATTCGGTTATTATGTCTTCGTCGAAGAATTCAATAACTTTCTCGGAGAGCTTCTTCAGTTGAAGATTCTCAGGCAGTTTTTCTGCCAGGTAATAGATCCCCCGCTTCTTCCTCAAGAATTCCTTTGTGAGTTCTGTCTTTCCAACTCTCCTTCTTCCGTATAGAATAAGCAGTTCCGGTTTTCCCCTTTCAAATCTCTCCTCGAGATAGGCTAATTCCCTCTTTCTGCCAACAAACACAATAATCACCTACTTATTATACTTTACAGTATTATACTATATAGTATATTTATAGCAAGTCATCTTCATATCTCTCATCCTTTCTAAGTTTCCGATTAATTTCACTGAAAAGGACTCGGTTTTTTGTATTATGTATACATAAGTCTTCCAGGCAATTCATGAGTCTTTCTGACGCTTATTTTCTTCTACGCTACATTGATCATTTGAGGAAGAGCAATAATGTAGGACAAGATCCCGTGCAGAACCCCTGAACAGGATCCCTGAACAAGAGCATTTTCAGGGCAGGCTCATTGGGGCAGGCTCTAAGGGATGACAGTCTTTACTTTCTTTCCGTCATCCTGACAATGCTCCCAGTCAGGATCTCGTGCTTTCGTAAAACGGGACATACCCCGGGAACCGGTCAGTCCTTATTTTTCGCTTACAGCGCTCAGCTCGCAGGGAAAAGCGGATCTTAGGTGATAGATCCCGTGCAAAAGCATCACGGGATGACCGAAGAGGAGCTCATCAGGATAGGCTCATTGGTGAAGCACACTCTTTCATCACGTCATCCTGACAATGCTTCTGGTCAGGATCGCGGTCTTCGCGAAAAATGGGACAGACGCTAAGAGCCCGTCAGTCCCTATTTTCGCTTACACCGTTCATCGGTTTCTATGATCCGACCTTCCTGTCGCTCAGCAATTTAACCAGAGCGTGGCTTGATCATAAACTTTTGTGATACATATGTATCATTTGTAAGCACCTCAGTGATACAATAATATCGAGGTGATTGTAATGAAG
>Ga0334884_1003322_pt1 | contig 18364 bp, 12 predicted proteins | sample GraSluR1_MG_7_FD_207215 | JGI IMG/M metagenome (GOLD analysis project Ga0334884, IMG submission 207215) | Sludge microbial communities from methane-producing bioreactor in Wageningen University, Netherlands - Granular Sludge_12_05 R1 | ecosystem: Engineered > Bioreactor > Anaerobic >...
TGAAATAAAAAATCAGTATCCATACGTGTGATTCCACCCGACACAGTAATCGGCCCTACCGGTAATGGTTCACACCATTCCGGTTGGATATTTTTAGCCAATACTGTTTCGTTAACAGACAATCCATCTATAGCTATGGATAATATGGAGAACTTGAGATTACTCACTGCGGAAACTACCTGGAAGTTGTTCTAAGCAAGGTAAGATCGTAGCAAATTCAAAGGAATAAGTCAATTAATTTGCCGTTGGTCGAGAATTACAAGAGTTCAAGTTGCCATGACACATAGTTTCAAGATTTGGTTGATACCTGTCGTGGCGAATCCAGTATATCTTCCTGCCCTGAATAACTATTTTCAACATACTGTGTAACTTGTTCATAAATTATCTGCATCGAGTCCGTAAAATTGTAGTCAGATCGCCATAATGGTATATTTCCCAGTCGTTTAGGCAAGGTTGAATGCAATGTGGCGGGAAAGGCCAGTGGTAAATTTGATTTTATACTGCTATTGTTCCAGAAATTATCTGCTTCCACAGGAAGTGGTTCTGGAGTAATTGTTGGAGATTCTTCCTGGATAGCACCTTTGGCGTTGTTTTGGCGAAGCTTAATGAGAAATGTTTCTCGGTCCATCCCGCGCAACTTAAAGAGTAAAAACGGGTCGTTATCAAAGGTTTCTGCCATAAGATAAAATACAGCCGCGATATGCTTGCAAGGGTTTGACCAGTCCGGGCATGAGCAATCGGTAATCAAATCTTTTTGTTGTTTGGGAAATAATGATAAGTTCAATTCATCAAATACAGACTCAATGTCTTCTGGCATTTCATTGCTGAGAAGCCGGACAGCAAATATAGGCTGCTCAACAATCTTGTTTATGATCTGGCTCCAGTCTTTCTTGGTGAATGTTTTCAGCTTTATCGTGATACTGTATGCCCCTGAACGGGTGCCTTGCACTTTTGCAGTTACCAGGCCTTCAGTGATATCAAGCCCCACTACTTGCCCCTGGCGTGCATAGGTACGACCGCGTGAAAGACGGGCTCCGATCCGGAAGCTCTCCAGAGTTTCAATCCAACGTTTACTCCACCATTTTTTTCCGAATTCTCCGTGTTTGCTCTGGGCTTTGATACCACCTTTTACTTGTATCAGTTGCTGACTGGTCCAGCTTGTATAATAATTATCATTCCAATATCTTCGGGCCATGATTTTACTGGTCTCCTATCGCTTCTTTGTCCAGCCTGACCAAATCAAAAAGTTCTTTATTGGAGAGTTCAGTCAACCATTGTTCGCCTGTCCCCACTACTTGCGAGGCAATCACTGATTTCTGTTCGATCATCTGGTCGATTCGCTCTTCCAGTGTCCCGGCTACCACAAATTTATGTACCTGAACATTTTTTCTTTGACCAATGCGGAAGACCCTGTCGGTTGCTTGATTTTCAACCGCGGGATTCCACCAGCGATCATAATGAACGACATGATTGGACTGTGTCAGGGTAAGTCCTGTGCCACCAGCTTTAAGAGAAAGAATAAATATTTTTGGTGCCTTTTCATCTTTCTGAAAGCGTTCAACCATGTTGTCCCGCTTTTTCTTGGGCACAGCACCATGTAAAAACAATACTTCTTCTCCCAGCATCTCTTGTAAGTAACGCTGGAGCATGGTTCCCATTTCCCTGAATTGAGAAAAAATAAGGGTTCGCTCGCCAAATTCGCGTATCTCAAGCAGAAGTTCTGTAAGACGTTCAAGTTTACCAGAACGCCCGGGTATCGCCGAATTGTCACCCGCAAATTGCGCGGGGTGATTGCACACCTGTTTAAGTTTCATTAATGTAGCCAAAACCAAACCACGGCGTTCAATTCCGGACAGGGTCTCAATCTTTTCTTTCATGTCGTCAACAACTGCTTTGTACAAGGAGGCCTGCTCTTTAGTTAAAGAACAAAAATCTTTCGTCTCTATCTTGTCAGGTAGATCAGAGATGATAGTTTTATCGGTCTTAAGACGTCTTAATATGAATGGCTGGGTCAAACTTTTCAACTGTGCAGCGGCATTCTCATCACCATATAATTGAATAGGTCGATGAAATTTATTCTTGAATGAAGATTGTGATCCCAGCATACCCGGATTCAAAAATTCCATAATGGACCACAAATCACCGACGTGGTTTTCTACTGGTGTACCGGTAAGCGCAAGCCGGTATTCTGAATTCAACGAGCGTGCAGCTTTGGCCTGCTTGGTTGATGGGTTCTTGATATTTTGTGCTTCGTCCAGGATAATGCCTGACCAGTTTACTTTTGTAAGGAAGTCTATATCTCTGTATAAGAGGTTATAACTGGAAACAACGATAGCGTGCTCTTCTGCGTCTTTGATGAAGGCCGTTTTTTTCTTGCGATCAGCTCCGTGATGAACCAATACCGGGAGGTCTGGCGTGAATTGTGCTGCCTCTTTGCGCCAGTTATTGACAACAGATGTAGGGCAAACCAGCAAGACAGGTCGTTTGTTTTTTGTGTCGTGGTCTCGTTTTATGAGTGCCAAGGTTTGAATAGTCTTCCCCAGGCCCATGTCATCTGCCAGGCATGCACCAAAACCAAATTCTCGCAGGAACGCGAGCCAGGAATAACCACGCTTTTGATAATGTCGTAATGTGCCTTGAAAACCCTTGGGTTGTCGCAGTTGCGCATATTTCTTCTCGCCAGTCAATTTGTCGAAAAGTACTTTAATCGCACCGTCCATTTCTACCGCGTCTACGTGAATACCATCAATTTCTTTATGTGCTCCTAGTCCCAGGTTAATCAACTCTCTTGCGCTCAAAATGCGGCTTTGTTGTTTTTGGAGGTAATTTATTGCAGCCTGAATCTGGTCTTGATCGATTTGTGTCCATTGCCCGCGAACTTTGACCAGCGGAGCCTTGAGTGCTGCCAGGGCAATGAGTTCTTCCAGGCTGAATTCCTGGCCGTTCAATGAAGCTTTTATATCAAAGGCGATCAGTTCATCAAGACCAATATGCAGGTTAGATGCTTGTGATGGGGTAGATTTTGTTTTAGCTTTCAATCCTAGTCGATTCGCCGGACCACGGCCTACCCACCAGGAAGGCAGCATCACTACGAACCCGGTAGCACGCAATCCTTCCGCGTGTTCTTGTAGAAATTGTAATGCTTCGGTACTGTTCAACGCGAATCCACCAGGGTACTTTCGCTTCAGGCTTTCTGCGATTGCAGGGCACAACCCGGCAGCCTGACCAAGTGCTGTTAACAAAAACTCGGTAGGATCCCCGCCGACTTTAATCAAGTCCTGGGAAGCTGTGCTTCGCGCATCCCATAATTCCGCAACCGACACTTGTACGCTTTGGTCAGATTTCGATTGTAAATGATAGTTGACCTGCCAGGCTTCTGAATTAACGTTATTTTCCACCAAACTGGAATCTGTGACGTCTTCCGGCTCAACTAAGCGAAAACATAACCGGTAGGCTGATTTGCTTTGCAAATCAATCGGGCGTCGCCACAGGTTTAACTGTTCTGCGAACTGCCTGATTTCCGAATCATTATCCCAAATAAGCCGTGCATCCTGACTGGTAAGAGCATTTAACCAGGCATCATGTATACTGTTTGCCTTGGGCTTTTTCTTGCTGGACTTGATGGACTGGCGTATCATGGCGTCCAGACAATAAGCAATAATGCTGTCAACAATAACGGTAGATGGTGTTTCAGGTGCTTGATCCAGAGTTAAATCAAGACATCGCACGGGTGCAGGGCAGGATGTTGCAAGCTCTGTTAAACAGGTTTCCAGGTGACTACCTGGAACAGGTTCCCAACGTGCTTCCCATTGACCACCTCGAAATGCGATGGAAGGAATATAAGTTTCTTCGAAGATCAGATTTAATATCACACGCACCAAGGACCGAATCCAAGCGATGCTGTTGCCAAACAAAACACCACTATCAGGTATATTGCCGTTCGCGGCAATCGCATTCAGCTCAACGAGTTGGTCAACTTCCAGGCGACATGCATTCACCGAGAATGCTTTGAGCGCTGAAGTCGCTGTATTATCTGGTACATCTCCCAGCAGTGGAGTTGATGGAATCCACTTGCCCTTTATGGATGGCAACCAGGCATATGGCTTGTCAGCTATAGACTTCTGAGCAGCCAGATTCAACCCAATTGCCTTAATAGCGGTACGCAATTCCTTCAGATCACCAAGTTTGTTACCTTCACTCCAGAGATAAAGATGGCCATCCAGATAAGATAAATGTAATGCTATCATGTATTAAACATTATGTTTATGTTGAGCATGAGATTTGCGCAATTCGCAATTGTTGACTACTTGGTTTCCAGGCAATCCAGCGGTATTGTAGCCCCTTCCACAGGCTTAAGTGTCAGCGCGTTCAGCGATGTTTCCAAATCGGAGCGTTGCAGTACCGGCTTCGAATGGGTGATTTGGTCGGCATAAAAATCAACCGTATCAATCAGGTTTCCGTTAAGAAAGACTTCAGCTTTACCATATTCTGGACCATTGGGCGCCCAGAGTATAAATTCACTTCCCTCAAAATTCCATTTCGCAGCGGCTGCACCTTCTGATTTGCTTATCGCACCCTCACCGTAGCGGAACTGTTCGTCTTCTACCCTGTCCCAGTAGACATAGCCCTGGGCTGCACCCAATAGCGCCTCGCTGTACAATTGGGTCATGGTGGCTGGTTGCAGATTCCCCTGAACCGTATACTCTGTAACTTCAGCATGGCTGAAGGTGCCCAAGTACATGCCTAAAGCTCCTGTACCTGCTTCAAGAGGCCCATTCCAGACAGTTTCTTCATTAATGTGTAAAGCCGCATCGTTGTCTTGCCAGGTTATTTTGATGACAATAGTTTCATCTTCTTTGTCCAATTGACCTTCAGCAATGGTCACGTTCTCTCCCGAAGCATCAACTGACATCAGCCGCCAGTGTTCGGTGTCCAACTCGAGGTAGCGGTAATCTCGCAGCATCAGGGGGTGCAATGTGGCATCGGAGGAAGGGCTGTTGGCGCCCATCGGCCCCTGCATGTCCCATAGTAAAGCGACTGTTCCTGTATATTGCATCGACACCGAAATTTCAGTTGGTGTGCCGGAATATTTTGTCCGAATCAGTGAAGCACCCCGGTGTCCACTGGCTACAAATCCCTGATCACGATAGGGTTTGTCCCAAGGACGTCTTGCCAGGTTGATGGTTCCTTTCCCATCTGGATCACGAGATGGAAACATGACATTGAAAAATCCTTCATCATCTATGAATCCAGAGAAAGCCTGTCCCCATAACCCGTGTGCTTCGTTTTCTGTCGGGTCGGCATGCCATACAGAACCGCGTTGTATCAATTCCCAGGCTTCTGGCTTGTGCGCTTCTTCAATCAATGCACGGAACATCCCCTGGTAATTACGATTGACGGCAACAGATGTCGAAGGCATATAGACATATTCTTCATGCGTGAAGGCCGGAAAGAATTCAAGGAGTGGGGGATGGTATTGTTCCAATTCCGGGTGTAAAACCAGATGGGCTTTTGTGTAAGGGCCTCCCGGGTTTTCTGAAGTTAAGGCTGTCAATGCCCAACCGAAATAGCGCTGCGAGTCGGTTAAGGTGAGTACAAGCCAGTCATTTTCTCGTCGAATTAACGAGGATGCATACATGCGTCGATACTTGCCTTCCAGTAGTTCCTGTTCACGGGTAGTTACTACAGGAATATTTGTGCGTTGGTAGGGACCTTCAGGGCGTTCTGACCAGGCATACGCCGCACCGCTGTTGCAGTCAGGTATTGGATCATGGGCACCTTCCCAAGTGAAGTTTTTGGTACTCCAGTCGTATACCAGATGATAAATACCATCTTCATATACAACCGAGATGTCCGGATAGGAAAATTGTGGGGATACTTCCCCTGAAAAAAAGTGCTCTTCGCCTTCTGGAAATATCGAACCCAACGATTCCCAGGTTTTTCCTTTGTCTCGTGAGTGAAATACGGTACACATACTGGGATGATCTTCATGCCTGGCATAACCGGTCAGGTAATTACCAACATAAAGATACCAGTCACCACTGGGTGGGTCCTGGAATAGGAAACCATTTACTGGCCAATCATAAGGTGGGGTCCCCCGGTGTACGGGGTTGCCTGGGAAACGTTCGAATGTGTCAAAAGAGGGATCACCCCAAACGGGATGTCGAACCCAGAGTTCTCGATTTTCGCCATTGGCAAAGTCAATCTGTAGTTGTGCATCGGATGACACCTGACCGTACATAGTTATTGCAATTAAGCAAAGCATTCCCATGATTTGACCCCCATTAAGCACCCTGCCAGTAATGTGTGGTGTGCTTGTTAAGTTTTTAAATTATTTGACTATTAAGGACTATATAATATAATAAAATTAAATCGCAAGATTTATAAATTGTCACGGCAATTATTCGGCAGCATGACCCAAGTAACGATAGTTAAAACGCCGGTTGGGGGCATGATCCCCATTCAGGAAAAACTCTGTGATGTCATCCAACTGTTGTATGTTGTCGGCCCAGTGAAAATCAAATGCCATGTCATAATCAACCAATTCATTTCCCCTGATTTTTTCAAAGTATTCGCGGGGAATAGCCAGCATCAATTGATTGCCCTCATATCGGTAGGGAATTTCTGCAACCATTTCCCAACCAAAAGCACGTCGAATCCGTAGTGTAGTGGTGTTTTCATCCAACACACGGGCATTCACCAGCATGTCATATCCTTCCCAGCCTGTCTCCGGATTCTGGTCAGCATTGATATACAAAAGCATCCAGAAGGGACCCGTATGGGGAGTCAATGCGTCCTTGGTTTCCGCGTAAAAGTACACATTTTCATTGTCATGCGCTACTTTTAACGTAACAAAATCATTGCGGCCTGTAAAATTATAATAGGGTCCAGCACCATCCCACCCGGGATTGTTGCGGTGTGTGGTGTCATTGATGTGATCATAATAGGTGATGTCAACGGTATCCCACTGTTCAAAACTGGCATCCAACGCAATGGTAATGTGGCCTGCTGCCTCTGGCACTGGGCGCGCTCCCTTGTATTGGCGAATCAAGTCTACCATCTGATAGTACTGGGTGTCGGTGCTTCCACCACGCATGGGTTCGATGTCGCGATTATATTCAATACACCAGGCATCCGTAAAACGCGTCTTGCCTCGTTCATCTTCAAATCGTTGCGCGACCCATTCATTCCAACCTGTAATAAAAATCAGTTTCGGGTCTTTCTCGATGGCACGTTCAAATTGCTCTGCAAAATTGTGCCCTGCGAAATCCCACTCTTCTGGGGGAGGTTGTTGCCCATTGTGATAGCTCTTGCCATGAGCTGTTGGATAACTCATATAGGTTTCTTGTTGAGCTGTTGATACCGACATAAATTCGGCTTCACCTGCCTCGTTATAACCGATATCTTGAGGATAGTGTTGCAGGAAAGACCAAAGATTTGGCTCTCGGATGCGCTGTAGCCCCCACATGTTTCTGAAGGTAAAAAATTCGGCAACATCATCATCATACGTTGGCGTATTGTCCAATGCCGGATTTTGTGCAGAAATCATCAAGGGCTTGCCATCCCACAGAAACCAATGGTCTTCATATAAGCCTGGCGCGTATAGTTCGTCATAAATACCCTGGATAATACGATTGTGTGAAAAGAAAGCAATATGTGGCGTTTTTCCCCCTTCTTGTCGTATTTCTTCCATTACTTCCAAAATAGTCCTATATTCTTTGGTATAAACAACCGCATTTGTCGCATCAAAAAATAACGCGTCAACTCCAGCATCCATGAGCATATGAATATGACGACGGATTACATATTCATCCGCATTGAGGTAATATCCCAATTCCGGTTCTGTCCAGAAATGAAAGCTATTAAGTGGTCCCCAGGGAGGGTTTTCCTGATTGACTGCTCGTATTTTGGTCATGTCATATGGACCGTAGGTGCCATGATGTCCCAGCCATAAGAAATAGAATATTGCGACCTGTCGCCCATCTTCCCGGGGTGCTCCTGCTTCCTCATGCATAGACAATGTGCGACCGATTTGATCGGTTGCCACCCAAGTATCGTTCATTAAATCACGAAACTGACTTGATGACGCACTGTAGGTTGTCAAAGTCATTGAAATTAACATCGTCATTGAAAGTATAAAACGCACAATAAAGCCCCTTTCAAACAATGGAATTGAAGATAATTTCTTTGATCACTCATTACATAGCTCAAGTTCATTGTATCGAAACCTTGCATGTGGAGTAAAAAGATGAATGTAACCATAATTCTTAATTTGCTTTGTATGGTCAATGGTAGAGGACAAAATAGAGCACGTTCATTAACAAATCCACATTTTAGATTTTGTAATTGACAAATTAGGTTCTTCATATTTTTTTTATGATGTTTACGAGGTTTGAATTTGTTTTTTGTAATATGGTTTGCAAATTATTCTTGCGTCTAATCTGTGAATTATTATATATTCACATTGCGCCATCAATTACTATTATGGCTAGAATTTAGCCCCTATGGCATCAAAACTTACAAAGGAATTTTAATATGATTAGCCTCCTTATCAATAATCGTTGCCTGCTAAAGACTGGCTGTTATATTTTGATACTACTTTTTGCTATGGGATACCTATCAGATAACGTTGCCGTAGCCAATGAGCAAGTTGATTTGTTTGTCGTCAACAGCTTGGGAGATGCTGGTGTATACAACCTTGGCGATGGTAGTCCAGTAAGTGACCCGGATTCTCAGGAAATTACTTTACGGTCGGCATTGCAGGAAGCCTTGGCAGGCTCTGGATTGTATATCATAGAATTCAATGTTGAAGGTGTTATTTTACTTGACGAACCTTTACCTACAATCAATGTTCATGGTGTTCAATTTAATATCAATGGTGAAAACAAAATTATTATTGATGGGAGCAATGTATTACGTGACCAGCCGTATCCCGGGATTGGTATTGCCGCTTCAGGCAATCTAATAAAGAACTTGTCTATTGGTAATATGCCCGGGCCAGGAATATTATTGTTTGGGGAGGAAGCTTTTGATAACCGTATAAATGGTTGTCGCATTGGCAATGACGGTATAAATCCCATGCCAAATGGTACCGTTGGAATTCAAATGGTGAATGGTCCGTATAATAACTTTTTGGCACCTTCTGTAAGCGGAGAGAGCGGCAATATCATTTCTGGTAACACATTGGGTGGCATTTTGCTGTCAGGTACGAACACCCACCAAAACATCATCTATGGAAATATCATTGGTCTGAATGAGACTGGAGATGGTGCAATTCCCAATGGTTCTTTTGGCATTGCGTTGGTGGATGAAACCCACCATAATATTATCGGAGGCCATGAATATAGCAATGTTATCACAGGAAATAATGCGGTGGGTATAGTCTTAGGTTCCGGTTCGTATGAAAATCACGTACACAATAATATCATAGGGTTAGATGTGTATCTGCAACCGCTTGTTGGAGCCAGTCAATCGAATGGTGTGTTACTTTCGGGGGGAGCAAACAATAATTACATTGGTGCGAGACCTCCACTCAATCAACATGGTTACCCATATCGCAATTATATTGCGAATATGGATATAGGAATTCGGGTAGAAGGAGCAGCTACCCGCTACAATCTTTTCTTCGCAAACCTTATTTATGACAACAGCATAACTGGAATACTTTTTCTTGAAGGTCCTCAGAATGAAGTAGTGCCACCGGTGATTACTGGACAGAACCCGGTGCGAGGAACCGGTAAACCTTTAAGTAGGGTTCAGATTTACGCGGATATTGATGACCAAGGATATATATATTTTGGTAATACCGACGTGGATGCCAATGGCGAATTTACTTACCCACTAGACCTGGGTGCCTTTGATGGCTATAACTTGACGGCCATATTGACTGACCCGGATGGCAACTCTTCCATGTTCAGCCAACCTTTTCCTGTTAATGCAGTTGGTGTGGAAGAAGTAATTCGATACTTCCCATTAGATGCCAGCCAGGTTGTCGTCGCAGACAGTGATTCCTCCGCTACTGGATGCGGTATGGCAGTGCTGAATGCTGCACGTACGACGGTGACTTTCTTCATAGAACATAATGTCGAATCACCCATTCGTGCTATTGTCGGGTTTGCTCCAGAGACATATTTTGGTGATGTTGCATTCACTTTTAATGATGCAACTAGTCCGATAGAAGAAGTCTGGGAAATACCTGAATCTTTTATCAATCACTTTTTGAGTGAAGTGAATCCTTACTTGTATGTGCGGATTGATTCTGAGACTCGATCACAAGGTGATATTCGGGGTCAAATAGTCGATTCAACCTGTAATATGGGGAGTGAAGGCGAAGGTGAAGGCGAGGGCGAATGTGAGGATGAAACGCTTGATTCTGACGGAGATGGATTGCCGGATTGTCTGGAACTGGAAATCGGTACTGATCCATTCAATCCTGATACCGATGGTGACGGAATCCCTGATGGATGGGAGTATGAATATGGTTTGGACCCACTGGACCCCCATGATGCGCATCTGGATTTTGATGATGACGGCTTAACCAACTATGAAGAATTTAAGTTGGGTTCTGATCCTGATGATGCCAATAGTCCCAGTCGTACATTTTTTGTCGATCCCTATGGTGAAGACATAGCATCGGGTGGAACGCGGGAGATGCCCTGGAAATCTATTAATTATGCGTTGGGTCAGGTGAGTGCTACAGCACAGGATACAGCCCGCATTCGTCTCAAGCCAGGTATGTATGAAGAAGACTTTACTTTAAAGTCCTGGGTCACCCTCTCCGGTTGGAATACAGACAGTGTTTTTATCCGGGGAACAATTAATAGTGCTCCACATGCTCGAATTGAGCAAGTAAATTTATCTCCCTATATTGAGGGAGAAACATTGTTTTTCCTGATGAGCCCGGATGTTGAAATTGTTCGATGTAACTTTAAAGGTTCTATTAATCGTCTTGAGACTGGAATTGAGGTAATCGGTGATGTTGCTGGAAGTGTAATTGATGGGTGTATATTTTCTGATCTGTATATTGGAATTGATATAGCAGATTCTATCCCGCTGATTCGCCGCTCAGTTTTCAGAAGTTCTGCTTATACCGCAATATGGATTCGGGCTACAAGTGTCAAATCTGATGGCGATAAAAGCTTGGGGAACAGCACTGATGCAGGTAGTGGTTGGAATGACTTTGTCGAAAATGAAAACCTGGCAGTAATCAATGATCGTGATGAAGAAATATCTATGCAGAATAATTACTGGGGTACCGAAGACGTGGAAGAAATTGCTGATCTTATTCAGGGTCAGGCCAGCTTTGTGCCATTCTTGAAATCCAGTTCTGGTCTACTTGCCGGTTCTGTTTTTTGCACAGTGTGGGATGCGATAACCCAGAACAGAATTACCAATGCCAGTGTTACACTACGAATCAGTTCCTACAATCCGGTAACAGAAAATGTAAATGGTACCTATGCATTCCCAGCAGTTGAGGCTGACAATTACATGGTTGATGTGATCGCCGCAGGGTATAAAAAAATGACACAATCCGTGCAAGTCCAGGCAGGAAATATTACGTCAGTTTCTGCTGCATTAAAAGTTGAGGATGAAGAGGAAGAAGAAAAGTCACCTCCAATATGTGGTGCTATGAAATCATCTCAGAACGCCAATTCACATAAACAGATTAGCTCATTGATTCTGTTTGGAGTGCTTGTTTCTGTATTGATAATTCATGCTTTGATAATTCAGGACAGAGCCAGTAAGGGTCCCCAGACATACAATTGCAAATAATATCTTCTCATAGATTTTAATGGAACAAGTTTTGTGTGATTTTTGTAAATTGTGTATTGGATTCTGGGTCGCTTAGAGCAAGTAAATTAAAATTTATGAATAATTTTGTAAATTGTTTACTTACAGGTATAATGTCTTTACAAGCAATTGGATTCATGCTGCACAACATGCTTGTTTTATTGGACTTAGTTGCGTTTTATGTTGAGTATTTCATGTTTTTTGCGTATTTGGCAGCACCAATTGTGTCTTGCGAATTGATGTCAAGAAGGGTAATGGTGAGAAAGTAAATAATAAAGTCTTGACAAAAAATCATATTTTTGATAAGATTAAAATAAGCTGGATTTTTCAATGGGGTATATAATCATCGAAACTGTGCTGTGGGTGCCGCAACTTGGTGTGACTTCACAGTACTTCGAAAAACGAGTGGGGCGTTGAAATTGCTCTTCACGAAACCCAAAAAAGCAATTGGACTTGACATTGGCACGCACGCAGTCAAGGCAATTCAAATGGCCCGTTCAGGCAAACGCCTCTGTGTTGAGGAGGCTGGGTATGCACTTGTCGACAAAAATCAAGTCAATAATGATCCTGTGCAAGCGCATGCTGATGCAGTACGGGAAGCCTTGCGAAACATGGATGTCTCGCTGAGTGCTGTTGTGGGAGGTTTACAAGGGCAGACTGTTGTTATACGCTATCCTCGACTGCCAGAAAGTGCGAAAGAACGCTTGGCGGAAGCTGTACAACAGGAAGCTGGACAAAACATCCCGTATGACCTGGATGAAGTCATGCTGGACTGGACATTACTCGATGAAATTGTGGAAGGTGATCAAAAACAGTTAAAAATTCTTCTTGTTGCCGCCAAACATGAAATAATCGATTCTCGGGTGCAAATCATGGATGAAGCTGAAGTCCAATGTGCTGTGTTAACAGTAGATTCATTGGCATTGGCTGACGCAGCCGTTGCGTGTGACTTTTTGCGTGTCGGTGAAACAGTAGCCATGGTGAACATCGGTCAGTCTTCTGTCAGCATTCATTTTATTCGCGATGGGATTTCTAATTTCATTCGTGATGTCAATTGGGGTGCCCGTGAATTAATTCAAGCCATCGCCAAAGAATACCGGTGTGATTTCCAAGAAGCCGAAAACAGGCTTCATGAGATGTCATCACAAGCAAATACTGGCGCACCGGTAAATGAAAAAAACGTGGTATCTGAAGAAGTTACTGTTTATGCTGAAGAAGAAGATACTTCATCCGTAGTTGTATCCAATGAAAATCCATTTGACGATCCTTTCGGTGAACCTTCTGTCGCTTCTGGTTCCTTGTTGGACCCGCTGGACGACGAATTAGGCAGTCATGCTGCGCCAACAGCCCCTTCATCAGGCAGTTCTGTATTTTCTGATTCAGATGATAAGGACCCTGTAGAAGTGTTGGGTGCTTCACTACACCGCCTGGTTAACGAAATACGTCGGTCCTTTGATTATTATGAACACCAGTTGTACGAACGCCCTGTAGATCGACTGGTTTTAAGCGGCGGTGTTGCCCATATCCCCTTGATTGCAGAAGTTATTTCTGGAGAATTGGGAATTGAAGGTGTGGAAGTTGCTAATCCGGCGCAGAGTGCGTTGTTTCTGGGTGATCCACTGGGTCTCGGTGATTTTCGGGTTAACGCATCAAAATACATGGTTGCTGTTGGGCTGGCAGCCAGAGGGATGGCGGACTTATGATACATATCAATCTGCTTCCGATTCATTTACGGCCACAAAAACGTAGTCCACTTCCACATATTGGCAGCTTATTGGTCTTGTTTTTGGTTTTGGCGGCATTGGTGTTTTTCGCTTCAAAACAGGTTGCGGCAAAAGTGGATTTGTCTAAACAAATCGACAATACCAGTGCCGATCTCGCGCAGTTGGCTGCAGTAGTTGAAGAATACAATGAATTAAACGCGAAAAAACAATTGCTTTCCAGTCGCATCATAATTATTCAGGAAATTTTGCAGGACAGAATTATCTGGTCGAAACAATTATATAAACTCGCCGAACTTACACCTGAAAATATTTGGTATTCACGTATGCGGGAAACTTTCCAAACCATGCGTGAAGATGTTGTTCGGGTCGATCCACAAACCAATCGTCCTGTGATCAATCCTCAGACAGGTGAATTCGTATATGAGCGTAAAAATGTACGGCGACCAGTTTTTGAAATAACGGGTTATGTTATTAATGATCCCCAGGGGCAAAATCAAATATCGCCACTCACGCAACGTTTGGCAGAGGATGTGGAATTTTCCGGGCTGTTTCGCATTATACGCCCACGAATAGAAGACACAGAATTTAACGGTTTTCGGGTACGTGGATTTACGCTGGAGTATCTGATTGAAGCTGGAGGAGAAGGGTAATGCGTGATTTTTTAAAAGGAACGGTCACTCCAAAAGACTGGGCATTTGTTGCGGTTGTATTGAGTATCACCGGTATTCTCTGCGTGCTGTACTTCTTCCTTTTCCACAAGCCAAGTGTCGAAGAACTTGATGGTATGCAGATACATCTAACCGAATTGCAAGGCGACTTGCAACGTGCAAGAGAAACCAATGAAAACATTGATGCGCTTCGTGAAGAAGCAAACAAAATGGAAACTTTGGTTGACTTGTTTGAAGACCGTCTACCAGAACGCAGAGAAATTCCCAGCTTGCTGGCAAAATTTGAAGGTCTTGGCGACAATATTGGGTTGCGGGTCGAATTAACACAATTGCCTACCAGTATGGACGCTTCGAAAGAAACTATTCCATATCAGGCACGAGTGCGAGGAAATTTCCACCAAATCGTAACTTTCATAAATCTGTTGGAACGAGACGAACGCTATCTTAAAATTTCAGACATTGACGTCAGAGAAGAAAATATCGGAGTTTCCGAAGCTACATTCACTCTGAGCACTTTCCGGTTTGTTCAACCAATTGCGGGGCGCGAATAATGACTCCTGAGCAACGCAAACAAGTGATTATGGTGGTATTGGTAATTGGTGCTATTGGTGTAGTGTTGTACCAGCTTTTATTTACATCGATAACGACACCCTCTTTGGGTGGTGATGCTCAAAATACTGCGGCTACCACTACCTCCCGTTCAACGACCCCGTCTGCTCAACCCGTAACATTCCAAGAAGTGGATGTTAACATCGATGATCTTTTGCAAGGAATACAAGTTGTAAATTTTGATTATGACTTGGAACGAACTGATCGCAATCCAATGTCGCCCTTGGTTGGCACCTTAATGTTGTCGGAAGATTTGCCGACCGCGCAAGCGCGTGTTGTTGATGCTTTGAGAAAAAGCGTCACCGGTATTGTCTGGGATGAGTTTGATCCTTTCGCCGTGGTAGACAATGAAGTGGTCCATATTGGTTATGTCTATCCCGACGGAATTCAGGTACATACAATTAATCCAAACAGTGTCGTATTCAAGGTAGGTGATGCCTTGGTTTCCATAGACATGAAGGAGCTGTGATATGACTCAGCCGATATTTAAGTATTTGGCGGCGACATTTGGTGTGTTCGTTGCGGGAATGCTCACGTACAATGCATATTCTGACAACCAGTCTGCCAATGCGGAGCCATATCCGGGAATGAAAGCCGTGGTGTTCAGCAGTTTCGCTGGTAATGATGACCGGCAAGCGCTTGCATTAGAGAAACTACATTCTGCAAATGCCATAACAAAAATTGATATAAAGCCGCAAGGGGTTGAAATTGTTACCCATGGCAATCCAGATTATCGGTACTTTTTTCTGGACAATGGTAAAAAGCTTGTATTGGATTTTGAAAATACCATCAACCTGATCAGTGGCGAAATAAAAAAATCAGATGCTGCTCCTGAGTCGATTACCCAGGTACGAACAAGCCAGTTTGCGATAGAACCGAACTTTATATCTCGGTTAGTTGTTGACTTGGAATCTGCCTCAAAAGCAACTATTGTTGGTGCGCACGACAAAGTCACGTCCTTGGTTATCACATCAAACAATACTGAGACATTTCATGTATCGGTGCGTTCGGCTTCAGAAATACCAAACGATTCATCGTCAGTAGTTTCAGAAGACATCCAACCATATGTGGTGAAAGATTCTTCTGGAGGTTATCTATTATCTCTGGTGAAACAATTAGATGAGGCTCGGCAAGTCTCTCATGATGTCCAATATAATGATGAAACACAGGATGAGGAACACAGCATAAATGCGTCTTGGGTTGCATCTACATTGGGTGCTGTTGCCCCGGTTGTAACAGCGGGTCAATCAGAATCCAGTTCTTCAGAAAGGGGTATTGGGGCACCAGACGTTGATATTCCTACTAAAATCAACAGGTTGATTGACAGCCACGATATCGCAGATACACTGATTTTCGCAGCTTCTGACAATACTTTCGGTTATGTATCTGATTCGCGGATGGCCCGCCTCATGCAGGAATTGGTGGCAGTGGGTGAAGTCGATGTTGATGTTTCATTACGCTCATTGCAACCTTATGATGCTGTGTTGGACGATGAGGAAGTTGCTGACCTTCCTGTTATTGAAGATGCCGAACCAGTTGATGTATCTGATTCCGTTATACCTGATGTTCCCGCTGCTCCTCCAGTAGAGACGCCCTTGCCGCCAGCACCCCGTGAAGTTGCGCCAGCTCCGGTGACAACATTGGATGCTAACCGGGAAGTCGCCGAGAGATTACTGGAACTGCAACGCGCTGAGATGACTGCTTCAGCCGAAGCAAGTGAGCCTCAGGTGATTTCTACTCCAGAACGTCGTCCTTACACTGGTGATCCCTTGTTGCAACCGGTGACCATTGATTTTCGAGATATGGAACTTAGTAATGCTGTTGCTTTGCTTGCGCACAAAGCGGGCATCAACGTAATTGCGGGAATTGATCTGCGAGGAACCGTTACAGCCAACTTGAGAGAAGTGCCATTGCGTCAAGCAATGGAAACAGCGTTGCGTATGAATGGCCTTGGCCTGATGGAAGAAGAAGGCATTTACCATATCGTCCCCTATGAGGATGCTATATCAGCACGTCGTAAGACGGTGATGGTGCATCTGGAAAATGCCAAAGCAGATGATGTACGCAGCGTATTGGATGATATCATTGCTGCCTCCCCGGATCGAGGGCGCTTCAGTCTTTCGGCTAATGAACCATCAAATGTTGTAATAATTTCCGGCCCAGAAAAACGAATCGATGATTTGGTGGATTTGGCAAGGAATCTGGATATCTCAGAAGTTGTATTACCAACTATCACTGAAGCGATTCAATTAAATTACTCGGAACCATCAGTTATGGTTACAGTAGTTGAGAAAATGCTAACACCAGAAATAGGTATGGTATCGGCAGAAGAACGAGCCAGGCATTTGGTGATTACTGATATCCCCGTGGTTGTCGAGCAAATTAGAGATTTGATTAAACGTCTGGACATACCTGTCAAACAAGTAAATATTGATGCTATGGTATTGGATGTTGTACTGGATGATTCTGCATCTACCGGTGTTGACTGGGTATTGGATGTTGTTCGTCGTCAAAGCCGACGCCAGGCAGCCCTTGGTGATGACGGAACATTTGTGGGGAACTTGCAGGAACTGGCTTTCGATGCAGACTTGGGTATCGCAGACCCAGCTGGGATAATGAGCTTTGGATTGTTAAGCAGTCGCTTCGATTGGCGTGGCATGATTCAGGCAGAATTGCGCAATAGCAATACCCACCTGGTATCGAATCCAAAGGTGATTACCGTTGAAAACAGACCAGCACGTATAACCATATCACAGGAAATCCCTTATGTCGAGTTGACGCAGACCGATCAAGGCGGACAACAGACGTCAACGCAATTTAAAGATATCGGTACGATTTTGGAAGTGACACCGCGGGTAACACACGATGATTACATCATTGTCGACATAACAGGCAAGGAAAGTAATACTGCGGGGGTGTTTAACAATATTCCGATTGAAAATAAACGTGAAATTGAAACTACCACACGGGTATTTTCCGGACAAACTATATTTATTGGTGGCTTGCGTAAGAACAGTGACAATTCAACGGTACGTAAGGTACCCCTATTGGGTGATTTACCTGTGTTGAGTGTGTTGTTCCGCCAGAATTTGCGCGAAGAAACAGCAACAGAACTGTTAATCTTCCTGACGTGCTCAGTCGTTCATGATGACATGCTGCTTCCAGCTTACCAACAAGAAAGATTCGATATGGGTGAGCGGGCAGGATTGAATGTGAATGCCGGTCAAACTCTCTTTGAGGATATTCTAAAACCTGCTGAAAGTGGAGACCCGACCAGAAGTATGCGTAGAGGAAATTAAACTCTATACTATAAAACTATTTTATTGTACCGACCGTTACTCACATGGGTGGACGGTCGGTTTTATATTGGTAGATATGCTATGATTTCTTCACGGTTCCGGCAACAGCCTGCAATCTGAGAAGTAACCTTATACGTATATGAGAAATCATCGCGTTTTAATAGCTGATAGTGCCTGCTGCAAACCGAGTGTAAAAAGTGACTATATTCAACATGTAGACTTCTTATTTATAATTGCCTGTGTGTGCCGTCACAAAAAGCACCGTTGTTACTGT
>Ga0334884_1003323_pt1 | contig 18351 bp, 14 predicted proteins | sample GraSluR1_MG_7_FD_207215 | JGI IMG/M metagenome (GOLD analysis project Ga0334884, IMG submission 207215) | Sludge microbial communities from methane-producing bioreactor in Wageningen University, Netherlands - Granular Sludge_12_05 R1 | ecosystem: Engineered > Bioreactor > Anaerobic >...
CGGACGTGCGCGGGGCGCTTTCGGAAATCCGGCGGGTTCTCAAGCCGCAAGGCCGCATGTTCATCTCGGACTTGCGGCGCGACATGATCGCCCCCATCAAATGGTTCATGTGGCTGACCGTCCGCCCTAAAGCCATCCGCCCCGGGCTCCTCACCTCGATCAACGCCTCGTACATCAAGCCCGAGGCCGAGCAGCTGCTGCGCGACAGCGGATTCGACGAGTTCTCCGTCTCCTGCGACCCGATGGGCTTGCAGATCACCGCGGTGAAGAAGAACGGAGAGATGAGCCTCGATCAAGGAGAGTGAGCGCCATGCTGACCGTAATCAAGGCGGACATCACCACGCTGCACGTGGACACCATCGTCAACGCCGCCAACAACTCCCTTTTGGGCGGCGGCGGAGTTGACGGGGCCATCCACCGCGCGGCGGGTCCCGAACTGCTCGAAGAGTGCCGAAAGCTGGGCGGCTGCGCCACTGGCGACGCCAAACTCACCAAAGGGTACCGCCTTCCGGCGCACTACGTCATCCACACTGTAGGCCCCGTCTGGCACGGCGGTACGAGCGGCGAACCCGGCCTCCTCGCCTCCTGCTACCGCCGCTCCCTGGAAATAGCCCAAAGCGCGGGAGCCAAGTCGATCGCCTTCCCCGGCATCGGCACCGGCGTCTACGGCTACCCCGTGGACCAAGCCGCGAAGATCGCCGTGGACACCGTGCGCGAGACGCTGAAAAGCTGCCCCGGGATTGAGAAGGTCGTCTTCTGCTGCTTCTCCGAGAAGGACCGGGCGGTGTACGAGGGGTTGATCGGGTGAGGGGTCTTAAGCACGCTTTTGAGCTGAACAGCGAACGTCTTGATACCGGAAGCTTCATTGGATAGCCGCGTTATCGCGCGTGTTACCGCATAGCCGCTCTACCGCTGTCCGTCAGACGGTATTTTTGCAACTTGCTGTTCGGCTTATCCGGCACAGTCATTTTTATCAAGCCTCTCGACAAAAGAGGCCCTATGTGTCGCTTGAATGCGCGAGTATCGCCGCTTATTCCGATTTTTGCAAAAATGTCTTTGCGTGAAAGCGTGCCTTCTTCAAGTGCGTTCAGTATATTCCTTTGTGTCACGGTCAGCTCGACTTGGTGCTTTTCTTCATGCCTCTCTTGGTGCTGGGCTTGGTCGATGATGCTGTTCAAAACAGTCGAAAGCGTACATTCGATAAACCCACCCGAGTCGTTTGCACTGCGGGCGTCTTCAATCGCCCGGTAGTATTCCGGTCTGTTCCGGTACAGAATGAGTTCCATCGGAATCCACGCAAAAACCTCGTTCCATTTCGCGAGAAGAAGTGTCTGCCAAAGACGTCCCATACGTCCGTTGCCGTCGGCAAACGGGTGAATGATTTCTATCTCATAGTGCATGATCGCGCTTTTCAGCACAGGGTGCAACTCCGATTCCTTCGCCCAGTCAAACAGGTCATCGACGAGGTCGGGGACAAATTGCGGTCTTACTCCAATGTGAACTGCAACATCGCCGGCGAATACACCCACATCTTTGCTTCGGAACTTTCCCGACTCTTCGAGCAGGCCTTCCGTCATCAATTCGTGGGCTTTCAGGAAATCCCCGACGGAGTACGGATCGAAGGTCATAATCTTGTCGTAGGCTTCATAAGCGTTTTTGACTTCCTTGATTTCCGTCTGTTTGCCCGCAACCCTCTTGCCCTCGATAACGGCGGTCACTTCACCAAGCGTCAAGGCGTTCCCCTCGATGGCGAGGGAAGAGTGGATCGTCTTGACACGGTTTTCCCTATGCAAACGAATATCGCGTTTGAACTCCGTCCCATATTCAAGTCTCGTTACAGTCTCAACGATCTTTGCCAGATAGTCGGCGGCTTTCTCCGTTATTGTATAGGGAGGCTTGTTTGCCATCTCTCTTCACCTCCTTGCGAGGGCTTCGTGAACAAGGTATGCCTTGCTTTGAAAAAACCGAAGTGCCCAAGTTGTGGATAAGAATAGTCCAACGCCATCTTACCGCAAAAACTGCTTCTTTTCCAGTACTGATAAGGCTTTACGGGTTATTGAGAATGTCCTGCTTTACCTCCGATGAAACCGAACCGGCTCTACGGAGTTACGGAGAGGGAGCCGCCCAATGAAATGAGGGCATTTGCTTCCATGAATCACACTCCGCAGTAAAGCTTCTCCCGCATTGAAACGGCTTTTCTGCTATACTTGTATAGCAAGAAAGGAGGAGTTTCTATGCTTGCTCTGCGACTGGACGAAAAACTCTCATCGCGCCTTGACGCTTTGGCGCGAAAGACGGGCCGGACCAAGACATGGTATGCCCGCAAGGCCATCGAGACATACATCGACGATATGGAGGACGCCGCTCTTGCTGCGGCCGCCTACGAAGAGTACCTTCTCGAAGGCGGCGAGTCTTCCTCTCTTGATGACGTGAGGCGCCGTCTTGGGCTGGAGGATTGAACTCTCCCGCCGTGCCGAGAAGCAGCTGGCCGCCATCGACGCCCCCGAAGCTCTGCGGATCGTACGATACCTGTCCGAGCTGGAAAAACTTGAAAGCCCGCGTTCTCGCGGCAAGGGACTGACCGCGACTCTGTCCGGTCTCTGGCGATATCGCGTGGGTGATTGGCGCGTCCTGTGCCGTATCGAAGACGGCAGGCTCCTGGTGCTGGTAGTGGAGATCGGTCATAGGAGCACGGTGTACAACTAGCCCCACCGCGAACGACCAACTATGTCCCCCCGTCGAAGTAGTACGCATGGAAATTTATCGCTCTTTTCGAAAATAATCCTGGAAAAGTCTTGCCGAAGTAGATGGACTATGGTAAAACGAAGGTCGGGTTTTTTGAAGAACACGCGGTATTTCCGCCGCGTGCATCTGTTGAGTTGCTTGACCGCCCGAGAGCGTCCGCGGCGCGCACGGAAAAAGGGGTGTGGCAATGACTGAATCCGAGGCTCGTACACGAAAAGAACGCATCGATGCGCGGCTTCGATCGCCCGTCCTCGACTGGATCATCGTCCGCAACGACGAAGTCCGCGACTTCTCGTCGCTGACCCGTCACGCCGTCGAAGAATACCCAACCGAGACCGGTCCCGCCGACTACGCCCTTTTCGTCGAAGGCAAGCTGCTCGGCATCATCGAAGCCAAAAAAGTCTCTCTCGGCGCCGAAAACGTGCTCGAACAGGCCAAACGATACGCCCGCGGCGTACCGGACACGGTCGGCGAATGGCGGGGGTACAAAGTTCCCTTCCTCTATTCCACCAACGGCGAGTCGATCTTTCACCTCGACGTGCGCAGAAAAGAAAACGCCTCACGGCTGCTGGCGGACTTCCACTCCCCGCAGGCTCTCCTCGAAAAATACCGCAAGGACACGGAAAGCGCCGAACGATGGTTCGCTCAAAGGCCCGTCGCCGAAATAGAACGCCTGCGCCCCTACCAGATAGCCGCCGTCGAAGCCATCGAAAGCGCCCTGCGCAGCGGAAAAAAGAGCATGCTGATCGCCATGGCGACGGGAACCGGCAAAACCTTCACCCTCGTCTCATCCATCTACCGGCTGCTCAAATCCGGCTACGCGCGACGAATTCTCTTCCTGGTGGACAGACGCGCCCTCGCTGCGCAGACCGTCTCCGCGCTCGCCGCCTTTCAAACGCCGGAGGGGCTTAAACTGGACAGAAATTACGAAGTCTACAGCCAGAGATTCACGCGCGACGAGCTGGAAGACGGAAACAGCTTCGACTCCAAAGCGCTCCCCGAAGAGTACCTCACCAACCCCCGGGAGACGCACACCTTCGTCTACGTCTCCACCATTCAGCGCATGGCGATCAACCTGCTCGGCAAAGACGCCGCCGGCGGTTTCGAGTACGACGTCGACGCCAACAAGCTCGACATCCCCATCAACGCCTTCGACGTCATCATCGCCGACGAATGCCACCGAGGCTACTCCGCCAAAGAAACCGGCTGCTGGAAATACGTCCTCGACTACTTCGACGCCGTGAAAATCGGTCTCACCGCCACGCCCGCCGCGCATACCCTCGCCATGTTCAAAAACAAGGCGTACTCCTACAGCACCGAACAGGCCATCCTCGACGGCTACCTCGTGGACTACGACGCCGTCAAGATCGCCTCCGACATCCACATCAACGGCGCGTTCCTCAAAGAAGGGGAACTGGTCGGCGAAATCGACGTGGAAACGGGGGCCGAGCAGCTCGACGCGCTGGAAGACGAAAGAGAGTTCGGCGCGGCGGAAATAGAGCGGAAGCTCACCGCTCCCGACAGCACGAAAAAGATCATCGCCGCCCTCAAAAAGTACACAGACCGGCACGAAGCCGAGTACGCTCGCTTCCCCAAGACCCTGATCTTCGCGGTCAACGACATTCCCCATGTCTCGCACGCCGACGAAGTGGTGCGCACCTGCAAGGAAATCTTCGGCAAAGGCGACGACTTCGTGCTGAAAATCACCGGAAGCCCCACCGTCGACCGCCCCCTGCAGAAAATACGCCAGTTCCGCAACCGCCCCGAACCCAAAATCGTCGTCACCGTCGACATGCTGACCACCGGCGTGGACATCCCCGCCGTGGAAATGCTCGTCTTTATGCGGATGGTCAAGTCGCGCATCCTCTGGGTGCAGATGCTCGGGCGCGGAACCCGGCTGTGCAAGGAGATCAACAAAGAGAAGTTCACCATCTTCGACTGTTTCGACGGCAGCCTCATCGAATACTTCAAGAACGCCACCGACTTCGACGTCAACCTCGGGAAAGAGACGGTCCCGCTCGCCGAAATCATCGAACGAATCTACGACAACCGCGACCGGGAGTATAATAGCAACCGTCTGATCAAACGCCTGCGGCGCATCGAAAACGCCATGGGCGCGGAAGCGCGTGAAGCGTTCGCCCGATTCATCCCCGACGGCGACATGAAAGCCTACGCCGACGGGCTGAAAGAGAACATCCTGAACAACTTCACCGAGACGATGACGCTTCTCAGGAACAAAGAGTTCCAGGAGCTGCTCGAAAACTACCCCCGCCCGAAGAAAGTCTTCTTCAAGGGGTACGATATCGTGGATACGGTAACGGACGAGGTGGCGTTCCGCGTCGGCGAAGAGTATCAGAAACCGCGGGACTACCTCCGGCTCTTCGAAGAGTTCGTACGAAAGAACCCCGAACAGATCGAGGCCATCGAAATCCTGCTCTCGCGCCCCTCGGGGTGGAACGCCGGCGTGCTGGACGACCTGCGCGACAAGCTCAGAAAAAGCCATTTCTCCGAGAAAGACTTGCAGCGAGGGCACGCGCTCGTCTACCAAAAGCCGCTGGCCGACATCATCTCCATGGTCAAGCACGCTTCCGACTACGACGTGCCCATCCTGACGGCCAGGGAGCGGGTTGAAAAAACGGTGGCGCGCCTCGCCGAAAAGCACGTCTTCACACAAGAGCAGAAAGACTGGCTCGCCTACATACAGGAGCACCTCGTCGAAAACCTCGCCATATCTCGGGAGGACTTCGAAAACATGCCCGTCTTCGAACGGCGCGGCGGCCTGAGCAGAGCGAAACGGATCTTCGGAGACGCGCTCGACGCGATCCTGAAGGAGATCAACGAATCGCTTGTCGCCTAACACACTACAGAAAAGGGATTGAGCCATGTCCGACGTCGTAAACAAACTCTGGGGCTTCTGCCACACCCTTCGCCATGACGGAATCGACTACGGCGACTATATCGAACAGCTGACCTACCTGATGTTCCTCAAGATGGCGCATGAAAAGGACATCGACCTCTCCGGCATCCAGTACGAAGAGGACAAAAACAAAGTCGTGCTCGACTGCTCCTGGACGCCCTTCGTCAAAAAGTCGGGAACCGAGCTGCTGGACGCCTTCGCCCGGATTCTGCGGGCGCTCGGCCGTCAGCCCGGCCTCCTGGGCGACATCTTCACACAGGCCGTCCCCCGGTTCACCAATCCGGTCAACCTGAAAAAGATCATCAACATGATCGACGAAGAGGACTGGTCCGCCATGGAGGTCGACGTCAAGGGCGCGGCCTTCGAAGGACTGCTGGAAAAATCCGCCGCCGAGGGAAAGAAGGGAGCGGGGCAGTACTTCACCCCGCGCGTGCTCATACAAACCATCGTCAACGTCATGCGCCCCGACCCCAGAGCGAACAAGGAGTACGCCATCTGCGACCCCGCCTGCGGAACCGCGGGCTTCCTGATGGTCGCCTACGAATGGCTCATGAACGTCACCAAAGGAGCCCTGGAAAGAAAAGACGTCCCGCGCATCAAAAAAGCCACCTACTACGGACAGGAACTCGTCCCTCGCCCCAGAAGACTCGCCCTGATGAACCTCTTCCTCCACGGACTGGAGCCGCGAATCTACCTGGGCGACAGCATCTACGAACCCGACCGGGGCGAACGGTACGACTGCATCCTCACCAATCCCCCCTTCGGAACCAAAGGGGCCAACCAGGCCCCCGTGCGTGACGACTTCACCGTCGCCACCAGCAACAAACAGCTCAACTTCATCCAGCACGTCGTCACCATACTCAAAAAGGGCGGACGCGCGGCCATGGTGCTGCCCGACAACGTCCTCTTCGCCGACGCCGCGGGCGACGTCATCAAATACCTTATGGAAGACTGCAACGTCCACACCCTGCTGCGCCTTCCCAACGGCACCTTCACCCCCTACAGCCAGGGAGTGAAGGCCAACGTGATCTTCTTTCAGAAGGGGCTGAAAACCGAACACACATGGATATACGACTGCCGGACCAACATCCCCGGCGTCACCAAAAAAGACCGCCCCCTCGTCCCCGCCATGTTCGAGGATTTCGAGCGATGCTACGGCGTCGACCCCGACGGCCGCAGCGAACGGACGGACGGCGGCGAAGAGGGGCGCTTCAGAAAGTTCTCGTACTCGCAGATCAAAGAGAGGGACTTCAACCTCGACATCTCCTGGCTGAAGGACGAAAACCTCGAAGACCCCGACTCCCTCCCCGAACCGCAGCTTCTGGTAGCCGACGCCATCACCGAACTGGGCGCCTGCGTCGACGAACTGCAAGCCATCCTCGACGAGATAGAAGCGGAGAACGGGGAATGAGCGGGAACAAGCATATCCAGCAACTACTCCTTCCTCAGACTGATAGTTTGGTAATCAGGCAACGGGCTGTTTGTCGATTGGCGGAGAAGCCGAGTGTTGAGGTAGCGTTGGAGGAAGCAGAATGAGAGAGAAACTTCCGGAAGGATGGGCTATTTCATATTTAGAAAACTGTGCCGTGATTCTTGATAGTTATCGAAAGCCTGTGAGTTTTGAAGAAAGATGTAAGAGGATAGAAGGAAAATCTATGGAGGCTTTATTCCCATATTATGGTGCAACGGGGAAAATCGGTCTCATTGACGATTATTTGCTAGATGGGCGATTTGTTTTAATTGGCGAAGATGGGGCTCCTTTTTTTGACTTTAGAAATAGGGTTGCATATATTGTAAACGGTAAAATTTGGGTGAATAATCATGCGCACGTCCTCTTGTCAAATACTGACAATGATTTTTTATGTTATTTTTTGAATCAATTTGATTTTACTGGTTACGTTACTGGAACAACTCGACTTAAGCTCACGCAAGGGAAATTGAGAAAAATACCGGTTAAGTTGCCGCCCCTCAACGAGCAAAAACGCATCGTCGCCAAGCTGGATGCCATCATGCCCCGCATCGAAGCCGTGAAAGAGCGCCTTGAGAAGATACCTTCCATACTCAAGCGCTTCCGCCAGTCCGTACTCACCGCAGCAGTCACCGGAAAGCTCACCGAAAAATGGCGCGAAGAGCATCCGGAGGTGGAGAGCGCGGATGGACTCTTAAATGAAAAAATGAGAATGGACAAACAGCATTACGCTAGCTATTGGAACGACTTCGATATTCCTCAAAAATGGATATGTGCTCTCTTAAAAAACATTGCTGATTTGCGTCTTGGCAAAATGCTTGATAGCAGTAAAAACAAGGGCGTTAGTATGCTATATTTGCGCAATATCAATGTTCGCTGGTTTGGTTTTGATCTAGAGAGTTTGAAAGAGATAAGAATAACTCAAGCGGAAAAGGAAGCTCTATCAATTCAACCTGGCGATGTTTTTGTTTGTGAGGGTGGAGAGCCTGGGCGGTCTGCAGTTTGGAAAGCTTCGGAGAGCAATATAACATTCCAGAAAGCGCTTCATCGAGTAAGGATGAAGATTGCTTTTTTACCGGATTTGCTTGTGTATAACTTAAAAGTTGATGCTGATAAGCAAAAACTTGATGAACTTTTTACTGGCTCCACAATAAAACACTTTACCGGACGTTCATTAGCAGCCTATCCAGTTGCTATCCCGCCCCTCGACGAGCAAAAAGAAATCGTCAGGCAGGTGGACAAACTCTTCACCCTTGCCGACAAAGTGGAGGAGCACTACCAAAAAGCACGGGCCAGGGTGGACGCGCTTGCTCAATCTGTCCTCGCCAAAGCCTTCCGCGGCGAACTGGTTCCGCAAAACCCCGACGACGAACCGGCGGAAAAACTGCTCCAGCGCATACAGGAAGAAAAAGCGAAGATGGAAGCCGAACTGAAAACCGCCTCCCGAAGCGCCCGAGAAACACGAAAAAACGGCGCGAAGACGCAACGCACGCAGCCCGAAGAAAAGCAGGCAATCGAGCCATGAAAAAAATAAAGGACATACCCCAGTCCGAACGCCCCAGAGAAAAGCTCCTCGAACAGGGAGCGCCGTATCTCTCCGATCAGGAGCTGCTCGCCGTCATTCTGGGCAGAGGTACGCAAAAAGACGACGTGCTGGCGCTATCGAAGAAAATCATCAAGATCATCGACGAAAAGGGCGTGCTCTTCTCCCCGCACGACATCACCAGCGTCGACGGCATCGGAAGCGCGAAAGCCGCCGCCATCGCAGCCGCCTTCGAATTCGTCAGACGAAGAATCAAGCCCGAAGGCCTGAAAATCAAATTCCCCGCCGACGTGCTCCCCCTCATCCGCCACTACGCCGACAGAAAACAGGAGCACTTCTTAAGCGTCTCGATCAACGGAGCGAACGAGGTGATGAATGTCCGCGTCGTCAGCATAGGACTGGTCAACAAAAGCCACGTCCACCCCAGAGAAGTCTACGCCGACGTGCTCTCCGAAAGAGCCTCCGCAGTCATCGTCGCCCACAACCACCCCCACGGCGAGCTGAAACCCAGCCCCGAAGACCTCCAAGTCACAAAACAGCTCAAAGAAGCCGCAAAAATCCTCGGCCTCAGCTTCCTCGACCACATCATCTTCAACACAAAAGGTTACTACTCCTTCGCCGAAAGCGACGAACTATAGAAAAAACCGCTGCCGGAGAAGGGAAAACATCGGGCAAGAATCTTCGTTGCTCTTTTCGAAAAAACTTGCAGGAAAAGAAGTGTTGTGGTAAAAATATGAGAGTACAGTTTTTTGAAACACCTTTTCAAGGTCTTTTGTCTCTGTTTCGTTCATCTTCCGCGAGAGGAGCGTTCCATGAAGACCACCTCCACTATCACAACCAAATACCCCGGCCATAACACACAGAAAACCACTTTTCGACTGTGCGCACTGCCTTTGGGCACTCTGCACAGAGAAGTGGACGTAATCGTCGACTCCAAACTCACCGAAGGCTACCGCCATCCCGCAAAGTACGTCATACACACAATAGGCCCCGTCTGGCATGGCGATAAGAACGGCGAAGTCGACATCCTCGCCTCCTGCTACCATCGCTCCCCGGAAATAACCGAATGCCTAGGGAGGCCAAGTTGATAGTCTTCCCGAGCGTCAGCACCGGCGTCTACGGCTATCCTGTAGACCAAGTCGCGAAGATCGCCGTGGAAGCCGTGCGAGAGACACTGAAAACCTGTCCGGGGATAAAAAAAATGTAAAGAGCGAGTGCTGTATGAGGCGTTGACTGGAAGAGGGAAGATCGGTCAGTAAAGATTTCATGGATTATTTCTGAGGTAATTGTTATGGGAAATGAAGTCGAAAGCGATATCAAAACTACGGAATAACTTTGCGATTTTTAACCTAAATTTCTCTGTTGTGTCGCATAAGACGACGGGCATTACCCCTCAAAAAAAGAGGGGTTTTTGATAGGGGGATGAACCCTTGGAAGGTACGCCGGTGAACGCTTTTAAGTGGTGTTTCAAGAATACCTCGAGGATGGTGGATCAGGCTCTACCAGTTGCTGTGATTCCATCTATCCTGTGTTAGGTTAACGAACTCTATGACTACTCAAGTGCAGATACCAGATCCACCTAAAATATCGAATGAGGAAATGCAAAAATGCCGAGATTCAGGTGATTATATGCCGATTCTCTTTGAATGGTATAAATTTGTTGCGCAAATGTGTATATTTTATGCGCTGATTGAAAGAGATTCGCCTGCGGTTCGAGATGTTCCTCCGATTCAATACGCCGTGATTACGGGCTTGTTAAATCGCTGTGCAAGACTGATGCTTTCCAACATTGCCTTGTCACATAACGGTCGTTTCGGTGAAACAACCTCACTATTGGATCGGTGTATTTTTGAGTCATGTCTGAAGGTTGAATGGCTTTGCTACAAACGAAGCGAGGAGAGCTTCAAGCGCTATTTAGCAGACGGACTAAAGACAGAAATTGAACTCATGGCTGAAATCAAAGGCGAAATTGCGAATAGAGAAAAAGGACAGACTCTGAACATCGAGAAACGGATGTTGAAATCAATAAAACGTCACATGGATTTGGCTGGTCTTAGTGAGGAAGAAATAAAGAAAATCAAAAAACTGCCGGACACTGCTGCAATGATTGAGGAGCTAGGATACCAAAGGCTGACATACGTTGTGGTGCAACGTATCGGTTCTCATCATGTTCATGGAACGTGGTCCAGTCTTTTACTTCATTACCTTGAGGAGAAAGAAGGCGGGAAGCTGGTATTAAAAGATCATGATTGTGATACTCACCCGAATCAGTTTGTAATGCTTATGTTTTGGGTGATAAAAGCCATGAGTGCATTTATCGGCTTTATTTTTGAGGACGAAGAGGACATCATGAGTATGCATAAACTTCTAGAGTCAATTCGAGAAGAGATTCAGAAAATAAATTCTGAAATGTCGGAAGGTGATTTTGATGCTGTAATGTAACAAACGCATCGAATAGATTTGAAAATTATAGCATTTAATAATAAGAGTGATATAAAGATTGAACGAATAGAATTTAACTAGCTTTAAAATTTTAGTGTTTGCAAATAGGATGTGGGCAATGTTGAATTCATATAAAGGAATGCGTTGGCTGAAATGTGACCTGCATATGCATACACCTGTAGATGGTCGTCACTGGTGCGGAGATCACCTTGAAGCTGGATGCGAGGCTGCTGCAGCCAAGATGTTTGCTGATGCCTGCTTGCAGCAAGGATTAGATGTGGTGGGCATTACAGAACATAACTTTCTAAGCAAGGATTTCATTTCTCATCTACAGAAGGCGTTTGACGAGATTGAGCGGGAGTTCAAGAAAAAGATATACATGTTCCCTGGGTTTGAGATAGAGGCAGATGTTGGTAAAGGAATGCATGTTCTTTGTCTTTTTGAACTTGGAACAATCGTCGATGAGATTGATCATATCCTTACGGAATGTGGTGTTGGAAGGCCCCGAATCGAGGGGGAACGGTTGGCCAAGTCAACGAAGCGCCTTCCTGACATTTTAAACGTTGTCCAGAAGGTCAATCCAGACGGAACTTGGCGAGGGATTGTCATTATTCCCCACGTTTTTAATGACAGCCTTTTCGACAACGACAGGCTTAGTGACTGGCTTCAACAGGAAGAAAATCGAAACCCTGATCTCCTAGCTGTTGAAGTTCCTAAACCTGTAAGCCGCATGGGCTGTGGATTTCAGACACTATTTCGATCTGGTGAGGATTGTCAAAAAGATTGGAAGCGTATCCGTCCCTTTGCCACGCTTATGTCTTCGGATAACAAAAAGTTGATAAATCTCGACGAGAATCAAAAGCCGATCGCAAATAGTATTGGCTACCGGTACTCATGGATCAAAATGTCGGAACCCTCTATCGAATCTCTCCGCCAAGCATTCCTCGATCACGAATCCCGTATCATTCTGCCAGAAGACGTGGCAACGGATATACATCCGGACCAACGCGTTCGTTATTCTGTCATTAAGTCAATCTCAATTAGGAATGTCGCGTTTTTGGCCGATCAGGAAGTTGTTTTTTCTCCCAATATGAACTGTATAATTGGTGGTCGAGGCAGTGGAAAGTCTACTTTAATTGAATACCTTAGAATTATTTTCGGCAAAGATAAAAGCGAGAGTTTTGATGAAGATACTGAAGAGCGTATCAAACGGGTAAAAGATACGTTGACCTCGGATGCAGAGGTTGAGGTGTGCTGGGTTAGCGCGGACGGTGTTGAAGATCGCATTGTCTGGAAAAATGGCGTCTCTATTGTGCAGGGGCAGGATCTGACTGATCCCGAGACTTTCTTCAAGAAATTACCTCTTCGGTTCTATAGTCAGCAGCAGCTTAACCGGCTGACTGAGTCGAAAGCCGATGAGGGGAACGTTCGTCAGGCAGAGCGTTTGTTGGAGTTGGTCGACAGGTTCGCATCAAACGAACTGGAGGAACTAGCGGGTCAGGAACGAGAGATCAAGAGAAAAATTAAGGTTGCTTTTTCCAATCTCAATCAGGCTAATGAATTTGAAAAGGATTGCTTGCAGTTGCGACAAGAGCATCAAGACTTGGAACGACAATGGAAAGCACGCCATGAGGTTCAAGAAGATGCCAGAAAGCATCAATTACTCAAGGCCGAGTCAAGGTATCTAGAAGGACTTATGGGGACATCCGGCAAACAATTTTCCGATCTAGCCACCCTAGCAGAATCAATTGCTACATCACATGTGTCGTTTAAGGCTCTAGATTCTCCCCACACAGTTTGGTTCATGCAATTTGACGAAAAGATAAAGACGGCAAAGAATTCGTTAGCCAAGAGCATTCGTAATGCCGTCGATCAATTTGAAGCTACTGTCGATAATCTAAAAAACAGTGATCCGGTATGGAGTGTGATCAGAGAAGAATTGGATCAGGCCGATGCCAAGTTTAGCGAAGCTTGTACTGCAAAAGGACTGACAACCGATGATGTTGGTCATCTTCAGGAAATAGATCAAATGCGTACCAAGAAACAGCGTGAAATTGATCAAACCCGGACCGAAATTCAACGACTCAGGGAAGTGGCGGGAGACACTGATTTACTCATGCGGCAACTACACCAAACCTGGCGAGAACAATTCCAGAAACGGCTCGAAGCTACGGTGCTGGCGAATGAACGCGCTATCTTGAACGAAGGTAAGCAGCGTTTTATCGAAATTTCGGCGCAATATCAACAAGATCGCAAAACTTTCAATGAACTCTGGCAGAGATTTGCGCCCAATGATGGACGGACACGGCTAGGTAGGAATTGGGAAAGTTACGGGGATAAGCTTTATAAGCTTTTTGTGGACCGAGAAGACGCTGCGTCTCCATGGCAGGTTCTGGAAGATTATCTTTCTATGGAGAAAGGTTTAGTTGGACCGGATTCCGAAATAAACAATCAAGATCTAACCCAATACGTTCAAGATAATCATGAGCGCTGGGTAGATCTGAGATGTTCTCGGGTTCAAGATACCGTCGATATGAAACTGTTCCGGTCGGATGGATCAAAGGCAGGCAGTGTTGCCGAAAATTCCCTCTCTGACGGTCAGCGAAATACCGCTGTTCTTGCGCTGTTACTAGCGCAGGAAGGTGGTCCTTTGATCATTGATCAGCCAGAGGATGAGTTGGACTCTAACTTCGTGTTTAGGGAGTTGATTCCGATGCTGCGAAAGGTGAAATCGAAACGCCAACTTATCATGGCGACACACAACGCGAATCTGCCAGTAAATGGAGATGCCGAGCTGGTCTACGCTTTTGAGGCGCGAGATGGTAAAGGTGAAGTTCGTGTCTGTGGGGGACTAGATAAGACGTCCGTAACCAAGGCTGTTCTCGATATAATGGAAGGTACGGAAGAAGCTTTCCGTAGGCGGAGAGAGAAGTATCACTTCTGAAACAATACAGGCACGCCTAGCGCACGCCTAGCGGCTTTCTTTCAGAGCGGAGGTGGCTCTTGTATCAACGAGCAAGTGGTTCAAAAAACGCTCTTCGCAGTCAACAGACAAGGAACAAAAGCTAACAATTTCACACGACGAAAATCTGGTACAACAAATCGAGTGTGATTTATCAATCACTAAGGAATATCTGCCTACATGTGCTGGCACCTGAAAATATCACGTAGAGAGCTACAATAATCCTAAGATCACACGAAAAATAGGGGGATCGCTGATTATGCACAATCGTTCAGATTTACAAGATAACGCCAGTGATCTGGAGCCAATACCTGAAAGAGATCTTCAGATTCATGCAGTCCTATTTGATCAAATAAAGTTTATTAATTATATCTCTGTTCTTGCCTTGTCGGCAATTGCCTTTGTTTTGGAGCATGGAAAGAAGACGCCTTCTGATAGTTTGACTATCATTTCATGGGTTGCGTTTTTTTACGGACTAATTCAGCTCTGTATTATACTCCCTTTGATAAAAAGATACAAAAAAGCTACGATTCCGTTGTTTGGTGAATCCATGAAAGGATTGTGCTGGCTTTCTTTTTTTGCTGGTGGGCTTGCTGTGTCCGTGTCTTTATTGCTTTTTTTAACACACCTAATCCATTCTCTGCCAATTTTGACACCCCTATCTTGGGAAACGCCCATTTTTCCAAATTCTACCCCACTTATTGCGTTTATAATTGTTATTGCGTGTTATTTAATGCTTTATTTTTTAAATAAACGCCTTGGTGTGGAGTTTTCATTTTTAGATCTTTCAAAAAAATGTTTTATTTATATTTTTACATTTAGTGTATTCTTTTTTGCAGTTAAATTTAATCCTGAAAATCCTAAACAGGCAATGGAATCTCTTCCTCTTATTCTTTGGTCAAATGCTTGGGTTTTAATGATGATAAGTATTGTATTTTCTAAGCTGTAAACGAGTAGATCTGTATATTATGAGTTTGTGTGTTCAATGAATGGTTGTAAAACATGATTTTAGGGAATCTCTGAAAAAGTCTCCAGAAAATAGGCTTTCGACTTTGTAAAATAGTGCTGTAGCAGATGTTTCCAAATCCACTCCACACCGGGGAGCTGAGAACGATGAACCGCCAGAGAACTCTTTCGAACGCCTCCAAAAGGCCAAAAAAGCACTAAAAGGCGTTAAAAAACAGCCTATATAGGTCTATATAAGCGAAGTATGCGTAAAAAAGTACACGGGAAACGGATTCTGCTGTCAAGGTTCTTCTGTTGGACGCTGGATCAGTTCTTGTTCAGATGTTCCCTAGTTTTCTCATGTTCACTTAAAGAAGAAACGCATAATAATCTCTTCTGCTGCAAGTGACCGCTTATAAACGCGGCTATTTGAGGAGAGTTAGCGGCGGGCGGTGCTCATTCATCATTGAATTGTTTAGTTTTTGGGAGCAATGATTCCTATCTTTGATGATCTGTCGTTCTTTATGAAGTTAATCATATGAAGATTACCCTCATGTGATTATAAAAAGAATTTTTTTCATGAGGAGGCTCTTGATGACGATAACGGTACAGTGCGTACCCAATGATCGCTTACTCGGAAATCTTATTGCTAGTGCCAATAAGTATCTTTGTTTGTGCTCCCCATTCGTAACGCTAGATGGTGTCGAGATGGTATTGCGAGCGTCCGCGAAGATTAGGCTAATCACTAAGGCAACCGCTGCCAATCTGAGCACAAAAGCGCTTGATGCAAATGCCTTAAGACGCATGTTGGACGCTGGAGCGGAGGTACGCTCCATCCCCAATCTGCACGCGAAAATCTATCTAATTGATGGCCATAGTGGCGTGGTGACCAGCTCTAACTTGACCGGTTCGGGCCTTTATCAGAACGTGGAATTGGGACTCTACTTCTCCGAGGAAGAAGGTATTTATCAGACTGTGAGCGCTGCGTTCGAACGTTTCTGGGCCCGCTCTGTGCAGGTGACTGTTGAGGGGCTGGAGCGTCTGACTGGTATTAGCCGAGTTACAACTTTTGATCGCGGAGTGTGGCGAAAACGTATTCCGGAAGTAGCGGACGAGCCGTTGTTACCTGCCCCAGCTATTGGATTCTTAGAAATTCCAGAAATCCCTGTCTCGTTTTCTCCGGAAGCCGAACAGACCGTAGTTATTAAATCCAACGATATATCTCCAACCGCCGATGAATCTGGGGATTTATTTGGTGTTTTGCCCCAAACCAGCCTGGATCTCCTTGATCGGCTCCGTTCAACTCAACCTCCGGTTGTCCAAGCGACGTTAAATGTTCTTAACCTGGCTTCGCCGATCTATTTTCGGAGTTGGCTGGCTAGCCTACCTGAATCAGACTTACTCATACTGATTGATCCCTCAAATGTTTACCCGTACAAGATCCGAGTGCTCGAGCGGATCATCAATGACGGTAGCCCGCTTGTTATCGTTGCGCTTGTTAGGGCGATCACGGCCGATTCTTCGAACGAAGCGCAGTTCCAGAAGTACTTTCCGATTCTGATGGAAAGACTTGATAAGCATCCGAACGAATGGGGAAGTACTATCGCTCCATCGCTTCTTGCTGTGGCAAGAGAGGTTGCTACATTGGTCAGGACATCGAACGCAACCGTAAAAAACTTCGCCCGACCGAACCTTGATCGTCTCTGTACTCTTTTAACTCACGCAAAGCTTGGAACAAAGTTTCAGGCGGAAGTTGTTGGCTTGTATGAATCCATTAACTCTGTAGCGTCTCCACAGACAAATAAAATTCCCAGCTTTCAAACTATTAAGAGAACCAGGGAAAGCATGGGCGATGCGTTTCGGGACTGGGTGTTTGCCTATCTTGGATTGATCGAGAGAGGGGAGTGGGATGAGTGTTTATCAAGTCTGATGTCTCTGTTCAAGGAGCTTGGGAAGATAACACTTAGTTCTAGTGATCTCGGTACCATCCGAACCGTAGCTGCAACCGTGCGAAGTCGGCTTGATGCATCTGCCGTTAAGCATCGGGACTCTTTACTCTCGGCCGCAGATGAATGGGAAAGACAAATCCCATATTCATGGCTTAATGCTAATCGTCGCCATTTCCAAGCGGCAAGGGCGGACCTAGTTCCCTTAGGTCAGCAAGCCGTAAGTGCTACGGGGAGATGGGTCAGTCTTTACGGGCAGTGTATAAAGAGCGGGCATGCGCCTAAAAATAATCTGATGAAAGATATAATTGACTGGTTGACGACATATCTCGCAGTGAGAAAAATATTGACAGGATGGATTGAAGGTGGAGAAAGACGGTAATTGCTGTCGTTTCGGAGTATGCTTCACTCTTTCGTTTACCTCCCCCCCTTTTGAAAAATCCACCCAATAGCGTACAATAGACCCCAGAAGAACAGCCGGGGTTTTCCCCGGCTCTTTCATGCCCGTTTCAAGAAGGAGAAATGCACGAAACATGTCTATCTGCTGCGAAGTTATCGCACCAAAAACGCCGCTGCTTCGGGAGATCGAGCGCCGGCGCACGTTCGCCATCATCAGCCACCCCGACGCGGGGAAGACCACGCTGACCGAGAAGCTGCTCCTCTTCGGAGGGGCCATCAATATGGCCGGGGCTGTGAAGGCCCGGAAGGCCCAGCGCCACGCCACAAGCGACTGGATGAGCATCGAGCAGGAGCGCGGCATCTCCGTGACCAGTTCGGTGATGAAGTTCGAGTACCGCGATTGCGAGATCAATCTGCTGGATACGCCGGGGCACGAGGATTTTTCCGAGGACACCTACCGCGTGCTCACCGCGGTGGACAGCGTGATCATGGTCATCGACAGCGTGAAGGGCGTGGAGGCGCAGACGCGCAAGCTGATGGAGGTCTGCCGGATGCGCAACACGCCGATCATCACCTTCATCAACAAGCTCGACCGCGAGGGGATGGCCCCGCTGGACATCCTGGGCGACATCGAGGAGAAGCTCCAGGTGGAGTGCGCGCCCCTGTCGTGGCCCGTCGGGATGGGGAAGCGCTTCAAGGGGACGTACAACCTCTACAAGAAAGAATTGAACCTCTTCACGCCGGGGAGCGATCGGGTGGAGGAGGAAGTCCGCGTGATCAGGGACGTGAACGACCCCGCGCTCGACGCGGCGCTGGGGAGCCAGGCCGACGAGCTGCGCGAGGATCTCGCCCTGTTGGAGGGGGCGGCGAACCCGTTCGAGATGGAGCACTACCTGCGGGCGAACCAGACGCCGGTCTTTTTCGGCAGCGCGATCAACAACTTCGGCGTGAAGGAGCTGCTGGATACGTTCGTGGAGATCGCCC